>ERZ839767.5965-NODE-5965-length-10318-cov-3.767514_pt1 | contig 10318 bp, 8 predicted proteins | sample MGYA00519879_ERZ839767 | MGnify/ENA primary metagenome ERZ839767 (study PRJEB31850, sample SAMEA3708852) | human gut metagenome | biome: human gut; feature: human-associated habitat; material: faeces | place: China | collected 2014 ...
GACCAGGAGAAGAGAGAGTACAGAAGAAGACATTCTAATATTTCTAAAGTTTCTACATTTGATGTTATTTATGAAGATGAACAATTGCGTTCAATTTTCGATTGTGCTTTAGCAGATTTATATGATAAGCATAAAAATTATTGTAAAGATCAGACAATGTTGATTATTCAGCCATTAGCTGAAAGATATAATGATTCAAGTAATGGATATATGCATACATGTAGAAGAGTATATGCAAAAATGAACGAACTTGATCCTAATATTAATTGGAAGAGCCTTGAAAAAAGATATATTTCTAAATATGGAAAAACAGCAGTTAGAAAAATTAAAATTATTGAAAAGAATCCGGAGTTACTTAAGAAATTTCAGAAAGCTGTAAATATTATATTAGCGGGGGAAAAATAGTGTGAAAGAAAGTAGAGGGCAGCCAAAAAGTGGCGCACTGAAACAAGCTACCTGTAAAGGCAACTTTTAGAAAGCAATATGTAGTAATCAAAAATCAAGAAGCTATTGGTTCGGTTGGAGGCAATAAACCTTCACGAATTAGCAGTTTCTGAGCTTGTTTGATTGCCTTTTGCTTTTGCTTTTCCAGTAAAGCTTCAGGCATATCGATTTTGTAAAGATCGCAGGGATTCCAAGTTTCTCCAGTTGTTAACATCTGGAAGATTGCAGTGAGAATCATTCTTGCGATTGCAATGATAGCTCGTTTCTTACCACGACGTTTTACAAGAGATTCATATTTCTTTTTGTAGTAAGGGGATTTGTCAGATTTCACGGCTGCATGGGCACACTGTACTAATGCAGGTTTGAGGTAGACACCGGCACGTGTAATCCGAACAGATTTCTTCTTACCCGCAGATTCATTGCTGCCAGGAGTTAATCCAGCCCAGCAACATAAACGTTTAGAGGAACAGAATTGAGACATATCAATACCGATTTCGGAGATGATGGTGATTGCACTATCATATTTAACACCCGGAATGGTACAGAGTAACTCGACAGCATTTTCATAATCAGGATCAGAAGAGATTAAAGATTCAATTTCAGAATCTACATCATTGATCGCAGCTGTGATATAATCCATATGTGCACGGACGAGGTGCATACGATATTTTTGGGAATCAGTCATCTGATATCCTTCAATGGATTCAATAACAGCATCTTCTTTAGCTTTGAGGCGCTTAAGAAGTTTTGATGCAATCACTTCATGGTCAATAGAAGTTCCAGACTGCCCTAAAAGGTAGTCAATGATGGATGTGGATGACTTCCCAAAGATATCGGAAACAACAGAGTCTAATGCGACATTACAAACAGTAAGTGCATTCTGATACCGATTCTTTTCACTGGAACGGCAGGAAACAAGCTTGTAGCGATACCTTGTAAATTCACGTAAAATACGGATTTTTTTGCAAGGTATATAACTGCCCCTTACCAGTCCTAAACGGAACAAATCTCCAATCCATTTCGAATCCTTTGTGTCATCCTTGTTACCTTTAACAGCTTTAACCCACTTGGGATTAGCAATAGTAACATTGATTTCATCTTCAAGAAGATTGAAGACAGGGATCCAGTACTTACCAGTGGATTCCATGCAGACATAGAGGCATTCATTTTCAAGCAACCACTTCTTGAATTCAAGAATAGAATTGTTGAAAGTAGAAAAACGTCTTTTCTGATAGGAAGGTTCAATGCCGCTGGATGTTTTGATGATTGTGGCAACGAGAAAAGATTTGTGAACATCGACGCCACAACAAGTTTGAAAAGTGACTTTCATAAGCAAACGCTCCTTTCGTAAAAAGATAAGAAGCCATTGACTGAACTGCCACACAATTAAACCAAGGCGTTCAAACAATTCTTAGTGTACGGATTCGTGATGCCGCTCATTTGTGCTTGAAAAGGCAGAACTTACACTGATTAATATGCTGTCTTAAAACGAGAAAGGTTTCTACAACTCCTCCTCCCGTGCTTTGTAGTATAGCTTCTTGAAACTATTATTGCACAGTGTAGGGGAAAATGAAATCTTTCATCACTATTTGTGCCGCCGCAAAGCGGCGGAATGGAGATTAGCATGAAATTTTTTGTAACAGGTGTCGGCGGACAGCTTGGACATGATGTAATGAACGAACTGATCAAGAGAGGGCACGAGGGTGTCGGTTCTGATATTCAGGAGCAGTACAGCGGTGTGGAAGATGGTTCTGAGGTGACAAAAGCACCTTATCTTTCACTGGATATCACAGATAAAGAGGCAGTGGAGTGTGCCATTGGGGAGGTAAAACCGGATGCGGTGATCCACTGTGCAGCATGGACTGCTGTTGATTTAGCAGAAGATGATGATAAAGTAGAAAAAGTAAGAGCAGTCAACGCTAAAGGAACAGAAAATATTGCTTTAACATGTAAGAAAATTGATTGTAAAATGATTTATATTTCTACAGATTATGTATTTAACGGACAAGGTGAAACACCTTGGGATCCTGATTGTAAAGATTACAAACCATTAAATGTCTATGGTCGGACAAAACTGGACGGTGAACTTGCTGTCTCCGGTACCGTAGATAAGTTCTTTATCGTCCGTATTGCATGGGTATTTGGCAAAAACGGTTCAAACTTTATCAAGACTATGCTCAATGTCGCAAAGACACATGATAAACTTACTGTTGTGAATGACCAGATAGGCACACCGACCTATACATTTGACCTTGCAAGACTTCTTGTCGATATGATAGAAACTGATAAATACGGCTATTATCATGCGACAAATGAGGGCGGTTATATAAGCTGGTATGATTTTACAAAAGAGATATTTAAGCAGGCAGTAAAACTTGGAAGGACTGAGTATAGCGAAGAAAAAGTGACGGTAAGCCCTGTTACGACGGCAGAGTACGGTGTTTCAAAAGCCGCAAGACCGTTTAACAGCAGACTTGATAAGAGCAAACTTGTTAAGAATGGATTTAAGCCGCTTCCGACATGGCAGGATGCGGTGGAGCGTTATCTTAAGGAAATTGAGTTTTAAAAGACGGATTGACATATTTTATCCGTGACATTATCATAGTAGGCAGAAAAGGTCTGGTGTAATAATCACTGACCGGCAAGAGTAAGGCGGATATTTGTTATCCGCTTTGCTGTCTGCTAATAACAAAAGAATGGAGAATTACAATGCCTGTATTTGATTTTAACAGTGTACCTGATGAAGAAAAGAAAAATGCGGTATGCACATACGAGATATTTATGTCAAGCGAGGAGAGTGCCACGCCGGAAAAACCGATATTAGTTATTGATAATAAAAATAAACAGTGGAAACATCATTCATTTGGTATGTTTACCAATCCTATAAAGCGTACAACATTTGAATTTAACGAGGAAAACGGAGTTGAAGTTTCAGATATATTAAAGGTTGATGCAAGATTTGTAAGTCTGCTCAAATGGCTTGGAGAGAGCCATATCAATGTAAGGCTTTCAGGAGAAAATACGGCTGAGGGATATGCTGTTTATAAGATAAGCGAAGTTGCACACGGAAATACTTCAAAGTTATCTGCGGAGGACGGTTTCCTTCAATATATGATAGAAAGACTTTTTGCGAGTGATGCTCCTTCAAAGGTCGTAAATGACGAGGAGGAAGACGAGAGCGGAGATGGAATGAAGCTGACAAGCCTTCAGAGTATTACCGATTTTATCAACTGTGCGGGGGCAACACTTCCTGATAATATCAGACTGTGGGCGAGAAGAAACCTTGCGGTAGCAAAATCGCACGAAGTATCTCCGGAGGAAAGACGGCACGCACAGAGAGCATTATCTATCATGATGAACATAAAGTGGAAAAGCAATTACTTTGAAACGATAGATATTGTCGAGGCAAGAAAGATACTCGATGAAGAACTCTATGGAATGGAGAGAGTAAAACAGCGTATCATAGAAACGATAGTACAGATAAACCGTACGCATACACTTCCGGCATACGGAATATTGCTTGTAGGACCTGCCGGAACAGGTAAATCACAGATTGCATATGCGGTTGCAAGAATACTCAAACTTCCATGGACAACACTTGATATGAGTTCGATAAGTGACCCGGAACAGCTTACGGGAAGTTCAAGAATATATTCAAATGCAAAATCAGGTATCATTATAGATGCGTTTGAGATGGCAGGAGAGTCAAATCTTGTATTTATCATAAACGAGCTTGACAAGGCAACATCAAACAAAGGTCATGGAAATCCGGCGGATGTACTTCTCACGCTCCTTGACAATATCGGATTTACTGACAACTACATAGAATGTATGGTTCCGACAGTCGGTGTCTATCCGATAGCCACGGCAAATGACAAATCAAAGATAAGTGCTCCTTTGATGTCGAGATTTGCAGTAATAGATATACCTGATTATACGGCAGAGGAAAAACAGGTTATTTTCAAGAATTTCTGTATGCCAAAGGTACTTAAGAGAATGGGCATGAGAAATGAGGAATGTATCGTTACACCTGAGGCGGTGGCAGCAGTAGTCGAAAAATTCTCAAATACAACAGGAATACGCGACCTTGAGCAGGCAGCAGAGCACATTGCGGCAAATACGCTTTATCAGATAGAGGTCGATAAGGTGGAGAGCGTTACTGTTACTAAAGAGATGGTTGACGGATTGTTTTAGGATGTTTTAAAATAAGGCTGTATGGAAATTTTATGTTTCCATACAGTCTTATTTTTTGAACTCCAGCGTGTATTATATAAATCCGAGTTATATTTATTATTCATATATGGAAGGGATGTTGTTAGATTGAAAAGCAAAAATATATTGATAGCGGAGGATGATTTAAATATAAACAATCTGCTCAAAGAGGCTCTTGAGCGTGAGGGGTATGTGTGCATACAGGCATTTTCAGGGACTGAGGCTTTGTTGCAGCTTGAAAGAACAGATGCGGCACTCGTACTTCTGGATCTTATGCTTCCGGGAATGTCAGGGGAGGAAGTGCTTGCAGGAATAAGGGAAGATAAAGATATACCTGTTATAATTCTTACTGCAAAGGACGGAATGGACGAAAAGCTTGAACTCTTAACAAATGGAGCAGACGATTATATAACGAAGCCTTTTAATATCGACGAGGTTTTGGCGAGGGTGAAGATACAGCTTCGTCATGCAGGAAATGAAAAAGAGGATGAGAAAATAAAAATTGATGGATTTGAACTTGATATAAAAACACATCAGATATGGATAGAGGGAAAAGAACTTAAAAAATTAACAAGGCAGGAGTTTGAAATTTTAAGGCTGCTTGCACAAAATTCTAAAAGAGTATTCAGCAAAGAAGCAATTTTTACATATGCGTGGCAGGAAGAATACATGGGAGAGACAAAAACACTCGATGTGCATATAAGCAATATACGAAAAAAGATAAAAAAGATAACTGACAAAGAGTTTATCCAGACGGTATGGGGTATCGGATACCGCTTTGCTGACTAAATATATGTGTAGAAACAAACAGATCAAAGCATTAGCTGGCAGATTTACGGCTTATTGCTTTGATTTTACTATTTTATGGGAAAATATAAATTCTTTACTTTTTCTTAGCGTTTTATTATGAAATGGCTCTTAAAATAAATGTTGTAAAATAAAAATGGAAAGGAAAAAATATTATGAGTGATATTTTATTAGAAACACACGCATTAACGAAACAGTTTCGGAAACATAAGGCAGTTGATGAAATCAATATGCATATAAAACGGGGAGGTATCTATGGTTTTATTGGGAGGAATGGTGCCGGCAAGACCACTTTTTTAAAAATGATAAGTGGTCTGACTACTCCGTCATCGGGTGATTATTCGTTATTTGGATATTCAGGAAAAGAGTTGTCAAAGGTAAGGTCAAGGGTAGGCTGTCTTATTGAAGAACCGGGGCTTTATATAAATATGTCAGCATATGACAATCTTATGATAAAGGCAAAGCTTTTTGGGATAAGTGATAAAAAATATGTTTCTGAGCTTCTTGATATGGTAGGCTTGGCAGATGTCGTAAAGAAAAAAACAAAGAATTTTTCTCTTGGTATGAAACAGCGTCTTGGCATAGCTCTTGCAATGGTTGGAAATCCTGATTTTTTGGTACTTGATGAGCCGATAAACGGACTTGATCCGCAGGGAATTGTGGAAGTCAGGGATATGCTTGCAGGACTTGCTAATGAAAGGAACATTACCATTCTTATATCAAGCCATATATTAGAGGAACTTTCAAAAGTATGTACGGATTTTGGCATAATACACAAAGGAAATCTTTTACAGGAGCTTTCGCAGGAACAGCTTATGCAGCAGTGCAGTAAGCGTATTGAACTGGTACTTGATGAGCCTAAAAAGGCAGTTGTCACACTTGATGAAATAGGAGTTCACGATTATGAAGTCATTGATAAGTCACATATTTACATTTATGAAAGATTTGAGGAAAGTGCTTATATAAATGAAAGGCTTGTAAATTCAGGAGTGTGTCCGAGAGAGATAAAAGTAAATCAGGAAGAACTTGAAAGCTATTTTTTGAATATGACGGCAGATTAGAAAGCTGCTGATAAATAGTAAAGGTTCTGATATGCAGGATTGGTGTCTGTGCATACCTGACGCAAAGCTTAATAGTATATAAAAATATGCAGAAATGGAGATTATCATGCTGAATATAATAAAAATGGATTTATATAAAATGTTTAAAATGAGGTCGTTTTATGCTGTAAATATAATTGCAATGGTATCTGTTGCAATCATGCTGTTGTCTGTAGCACCGGTTGATTTCGGTAAAACAGATACGAAAGAGGAAAACAATACTGTTGTCTATGAAGATAAAGATCAAAGTGTTAAACTAGGGGTAGCTGTCGATGATTCACAGCTTATTGGAACTAAGCAGAATGTTTTGACAATATACAGCTTTTTTATGTCATCGGGAATCTATCTCTTTTTTAGTGTTATTTTCACAATGATATTTGCTTTAAGCGAAAATAAAAATGGGTATATTAAAAATATCGGAGGACAGGCCAGACACCGCTGGCAGCTTTTTGTTTCCAAATTGACAGCTATATTTATATATATTTTTATGTTTGACCTTATATTGCTGGTTGTTCAGTCAGTAATATGGTTTATTGCAAAAGGAAATTTTGGGGCAGGCAGCTTTAGCGAATATATTACTTTTATTATTTCGCAGTTTTTGTTACAATATGTATTTGTAACCGTTTGTACGGTAATCGCAACAATAACAAAAAGCAGGGTTTTCAGCATGACGGCAGCGGTATGCCTGTCATTTGGAATGGGCAAGCTGGCGTGTACGGGAATTGACGCCGGAATATATAAGCTTTTAAACCGTGAGGTTTCTTTGGAAAAATATCTCATTACAACAAAAATAAGCACCATGCTTCCAAATATGGACATGGCACAGATAAGGAACATCATAGTATTTGCGGCTGTATATTTCATTGTTTCCGTATTTGTGGGAATATTTAGCGTGGAAAAGAGAGATATGGTATGATATACAGGTGATTGTGAAACTCAGTATATGTTTTGTTGGTTGCGAATATCTGCTTGACTTATTTAAAGAACGATTGAGTTTTGAAAATGTCTGATTGTGTTAATGGAGGGAGGAGCTGGAAATAAATGGAAAAAATAATAATTATAATGCTCATCATTACATTAGGTATATTTATATATATGTACTTTACATTACGCAGTCAGATTAAGGATATCACCGCTCAGCTTGATTTTATTGAAAAAAACAGGAGTAATGCACTGATAACGATACGGGTGAAAGCAGGCGGATCAAAAGCACTTGCGGCTGCACTTAATGAAATGCTTGAGAATCACAGGGCTGAGCGTGTGATGTGGAAGAAAAAAGAAAATGAAATTTCATGTATATATACAAATCTTTCACATGATATAAGAACTCCGCTTACATCACTTGACGGATATTTTCAGCTTTTGTCAGAATCAGAAGATAAGGAGAAAAACAAACGGTATATTTCAGTGATAAAAGGCAGGATAAAAGCTCTTTCAGATATGCTTGAGGAATTATTTATGTTTACAAAACTGGAGAATAAGACTTATAATATTAAATTGTACAAATGTGACATGAGTGAGATAGTCAGGGAAACATTATTTTCTTATTTTGACGAGTGGGAGAAAAAAGCTATTGTACCTGAGCTGAAGCTGACCGAAGAAAAATTGTATTTTTATGGAAATGAGCAGATGATGCACCGTATTTTGCAAAATATAATAAAAAATGTATTGGAACATGGTGAGAAGAAGGTTGAGATATGTTTAAACTCAATTAAAAATGAGATAAGACTTACGATTCAAAATGAGGTGACAAAACCTGATGAAATTGATATATCCCGAATTTTTGAGAGGTTTTATAAGGCGGATGTGGTAAGGAGCAAAACTTCAACAGGACTTGGGATGGCAATCGCAAAGGAAATGACAGAGGATATGGGTGGAAAAATAGAAGCAGAACTTAATGATAACATATTTAAGGTAAGTTTGTTTTTTAAAAGGTTGTGATGTTATCAGGTCAAAACTCCCTGTATGCTGTGTCAAAGTGACAGTATTGCGGGACTGCCTGTGCATAATTTGATAAAAGAGAGGTGTTAAATGGGGATGAGTTTTGAGGGTTTTGATAAAGGCGGATCAGACAAAAATAATAATCGCATTTATATAGCAATAGATTTAAAATCATTTTATGCATCTGTTGAGTGTGTCGAGAGGGGGCTTGATCCTCTTACGACAAATCTGGTGGTAGCGGATGAGTCTAGAACCGAAAAAACAATTTGTCTGGCAGTCTCACCTTCCCTGAAAGCATATGGAATTTCGGGGAGGGCGAGGCTTTTTGAAGTTGTGCAGAAAGTAAAAGAGATAAAAGCTGCTACAGGAGAGCAGGTAGATTATATTGTGGCAAAGCCCAGAATGGCTTATTATATGGAGTACAGCACAAAAATCTACAATATTTATCTTAAATATATAGCACCTGAGGATATTCATGTCTATTCCGTGGACGAGGTTTTTATTGATGTCACATCTTATCTTAAGGCTTATGAAAAAACACCGAGAGAATTTGCCATGATGCTTATCAGGGAAGTTTTAAAGGAAACAGGCATTACCGCAACGGCAGGGATTGGAACAAATCTTTATCTTTGCAAAGTCGCAATGGATATAGTTGCAAAGCATATCAAACCCGATGAGGATGGTGTGAGGATTGCCGAGTTAAATGAGATAAGCTACAGGAGGATATTGTGGACGCACAAGCCTATAACTGATTTCTGGCGGGTCGGCAGGGGATATGCGAAAAAACTTGCGGAGTGCGGCATTTACACAATGGGGGATGTGGCGATGTGTTCTGTCGGAAAAGCAGGTGATTTTTATAATGAGGAGCTTCTTTATAAATTGTTTGGGATAAATGCAGAACTTCTTATAGATCATGCGTGGGGGTATGAACCATGCACCATTGCTGATATAAAAGCATATAAACCTGAGAACAACAGTATAAGTTCGGGGCAGGTGCTTACCTGTCCGTATGATGCAAAAAAAGCTAAACTCGTCGTTATGGAAATGACAGATATGCTTGTACTTGATTTGGTGGAAAAAGATCTTGTGACCGACCAGATGGTGCTTACAGTGGGGTATGATATAGAAAATCTGAAAAATCCTGAGATAAGAAAAAAATACAAAGGCGAATATACTGTAGACAGATATGGAAGAAAGATACCAAAGCACGCACATGGTACGACAAATCTCGGAAAAATGACTTCATCAACAAAAATTATAATGGAGCATATCGAAAAATTATATGATGATATAATAAATAAAGACCTTCTTGTAAGACGAATGAATGTAGTTGCAAATCACATTATAAGGCAGGAGGATGTAGTCGAAAAGAAAGACTTTGAACAGCTTGACCTTTTTACTGATTATGGAGAGTTAGAAAAGCAGAAACAGGAAGAAAAGTTAAGGCTTGAAAAAGAAAAGAGATTGCAAAAAGCGATGATAGATGTAAAGAAAAAATACGGCAAAAATGCTATATTAAAAGGTATGAACCTTGAGGAAGGTGCGACGGCTATGGAAAGAAACAGGCAGATAGGAGGTCACAGGGCATGATGCTTGAAAATGGTGACTGGAAAAAATATGAGGATATAATAGACTTAGAAAGACCCTTATCAAAGAAACATATGCCGATGAGCATACATGACAGGGCGGCACAGTTTGCTTCATTTGCGGCATTGAAAGGCTATGATGAGGCGGTCAGGAATAAGGCTCTGGAGGTGGAAAAAAATTATGATGAGGGATACTTTTTCAAATATGCACCCCTTTATCAATTTTAT
>ERZ839767.5967-NODE-5967-length-10315-cov-3.193470_pt1 | contig 10315 bp, 17 predicted proteins | sample MGYA00519879_ERZ839767 | MGnify/ENA primary metagenome ERZ839767 (study PRJEB31850, sample SAMEA3708852) | human gut metagenome | biome: human gut; feature: human-associated habitat; material: faeces | place: China | collected 2014 ...
CATATACACAGTATGACTACCACGCCAACAATCTGTCCTTAACTGTAGAAATTTACGTCTACAAATAACGAGGTACAAAATGAAAATCTACGATGAAATCACCAACGAGGAGCTGACCTCTCCCGACCTGGCCGCGGGTTATCTCTACACCTCCAGGCGGGTCATTGGGCATACAGAGGAATCCTATGAAATTATGGAAGGTACAGTAACTGAAAAATGTCCAGGTGGCCTCAGACGACTTATTCCGGCACATAATATTTACGAGGATTGTCAGTTTTATCATGCTTATACCGATGCCGAGATAGCCGAGCGTAATAAACCGACCTTGGACGATCGAATCACTACGGTAGAGGCCCAGGCAACCTATACGGCCATGATGACCGACACCCTGATGACGGAGGAATAAGTTATGCTGAACATTGAGAAGCTGAAACTTTGGTATCCGAAATTGTGGAACAAGAAGATGATGGCCAATGCCGTGAAGAAAGGCGCTATCACCGCAGAACAGTATAAAGAGGTCACCGGTGAAGAGTATCCCGGCTGACCTTTTTGCTTTGAAAGGAGAAAACTATGGCTACAAACATGATGCCGGGGACTATACCCCAAGGAAGTCAAAATAGTTTTCTGCAACCGCAGCCTGCGATTTACCCGACTGCTTATCCGGCGGCACCGAATGTTGGTGCTGTACAGGCAAGACCCCGGACTATCCCAGGCAGGATGATTTATTCACCTGATGAGATCATGCCGCAGGAAGTACCGATGGATGGCAGCGTGAGTTTATTCCCGATGCACGACTGGAGTTGTGTGTACGGGAAATGGTGGACCTCCAACGGGCAAATCCAGACTGTAAAGTTCGTTTTGGAGAAGCCCAAGAAGGAGATTGACGAGTCTTCCGCGAGCATTGCTGATATTTCCGAACGGCTCTCCAAGGTAGAGCGATACCTTTTTAAGAACAAGCATAAGCAAAGACCAAATCAAAATGAACCGGCGAAGGTGGAGGAAGTTCCACATCCGGAATAAACAGGAGCGACTGAGATGGCAAATACAATCGTTCTGAACGAATATACCGCTGCCATTAAGGACAGCCCGAAAAAGTATCTTGAATTTGGCACATACGACAGCTATGGCCGAGAGCATATAAATGTCATGCCCGAATCTGGCTGGGAGGACTTGAGTGTATATGTCACTTTCATTTCTCCCAAAAAAGTAAAGCGAACAGTATTGCTCACCGATCCTGTTATTCCTGTACCAAAAGATGCTACTGCAGGTTGTTGTGGATTTGGGGCGATTGTGTTTGCCGGTTATAAAGATGGTGAATGCATTATCACCTGTGATGTTCCATATTATCTTGGGCATCACAGCAACATTGAGCCAGATGAGTATGATGAAGAAGATGTCAAATTACTTGAGCAAATAATGTCCATTGCTGAATTTCTGCGAAATTTAGCGCGGGGTGGCAAAAAAGGACAAGTCTTCACGAAGCTTAGCGACAAAGATCTGGATATCGGATGGGAAACACCAAAAGAGTCCAGCGGAACTGTAATTGATTTTAAAATAGGCAATGGATTGCTCTATGATGAAGCAACCAAGGTTCTCTCAGTCGATGTCGCGAACGACGCAGAGAAAGATAATACCCGTCCAATTTCGAGCGCAGCCGTCGACACAATCGTCGGAAACATTGATGTCCTTTTGAGCGGCATTTGAAGGAGTGAAGAAATATGAGCATTGCAACAGAAATTACAAGAATTCAATCTGATCGTGACCTCTTAAGAACCAAGGCTATCGAGCTGAAGTTATCTACCAAGGCCGATGTTGATACCGTTTCTAAGGCAATTACTACGACCTCGAACCTTGATGACCTCGCTTCAGCATTCGATTCTATTACGAATCAGGGAAGTGTCTCAACCAGTGTCAAGGAAGGCGAGACCTACACCATTCCAAAGGGCTACCACGATGGCACTGGTACAGTAAGCGGCGTAGCAGGCGGCGGTAACTATAGCTTGCAGAGCAAGACTGTAACTCCGACCAAGGCAAACCAGCAGATTACTGCAGATGAAGGTTACTATGGCCTCAGTGATGTTACGGTCAACGCCATTCCTGACTCTTACCAGAATGTCACGAGTGTGACTGCTGCAGCAGGAGATGTTCTTACTGGGAAGGTTATTGTTGACAAGACCGGCAAGCAGATTGCAGGTACCATGCCTAATAATGGTGCCGTAGAGAAGACCCTTGATGTAACTACACCTTCCTATACGGTTCCTGCCGGTTATCACAATGGCAAAGGTGTTGTGAAAATTGTAACGGAGCACAAGACTGCCACGCCGACAAAAGCTGAGCAGAATATCACTCCCACTGCGGGAAGTGTTCTGAGCAAAGTTACCGTGGCGGCTATCCCCGCTAAATACCAAGACGTGAGCAGTGTTACTGCTGCGGCTGGTGATATTCTGGCAGGGAAGAAGATTGTTTCGTCCACCGGCGCTGTTGTTGAAGGCACTATGGCCAACAATGGAGCTATTGCCAAGACCATTGATGGTCTGACTACTATGAGCGTTACAATTGCCGCCGGCTATACTTCTGGCGGTACAGTAAGCCTTACCAACGACATTGAAGAAGCACTTATGGCTATCTGAAAGAGGGTGGCAGCGTGAGTATTCAAAATGAAATTACCAGATTGAGTACGGCGAAAAAGGATATTGCGGCTGCCATCAAAAATAAAGGTGTTTCTGTCCCGTCAGACCTTACGATTGATGGCTATGCTGCAAAGATCAATGAGATTATGGTGGCTGATGTATTTACAGGTGCCACGACTACCTCTGACGGTACGTCTGGCCTTGTCCCGGCACCGACTTCTGCTGATAAGGATAGCTACTTGAAAGGTGATGGAACCTGGAGTAAACCTGAGGCGCAAACGTCAATTAAAATTTGCAGATGGGGGGATACCTAATATGCCTGTATATTTTGGAAGCCAGAAGGTCAGCATTTTTGCAGGAGCCGGAAGTACAAAAGCACAAAGCAAAAGTATCGCCCCGACAGAAAGTCAACAGATTGTGACACCAGATGAAGGGTATGATTGCTTATCTCAGGTCACAGTTGGAGCCATATCGTCCGATTATGTCGGAAGTGGTATCACCAAAAAGGCGGCGGCGATCTATACGCCTGGCACGAGTAACCAGACGATTGGAGCGAATCAGTACCTGAGCGGTGCTCAGACGATCAAGGGAGATAGCAACCTGGTCGCTGGGAACATCCGCTCAGGTGTTTCTATTTTTGGGGTAACCGGCACGGTGGTGGCGGCATCCTCGCCAAACCTGCAGGCTAAGACTGTTACACCAGGGACTTCAAGCCAGACCGTAAGACCTGACAGCGGCTACGACGGCCTGAGCCAAGTGGTTGTGAGCGGCGATTATGATCTGGTGAGTGGGAACATTATCAGCGGCAAGACCATTTTCGGTGTGCCTGGTTCTGTGGTGATCCAGAGGTATTACACCGGCAGCTCTGCACCCAGTTCTTCGATCGGCAGCAATGGTGATTTGTATTTGCAGACTGGGGGCTAATGTATGGCAAGTGTGACATTGGTTCCTACAGGATATGATGGCCAACACTCATCGTATATTTCTGTAGATGCGTCTTATCCGCTTTCAAATGGCCTCACCAGCGCAAGCAGTGGCACCTTTGCGGTGATAAACCTGAACAAAGGTGGCGGCGCGGTTTCTAAGCTGGCAGTCAAATTCGATATGTCAAAGATTCCGACCGACGCTAAGATCAATTCTATCTCTTGTAAGATAAAAGCCAGAATCTCGAACGCGTATACGTACATATTGAGCGGTGTTGCGCAGTTGTATTGCGGAACGGCCGGATTGAGCAGCGAAATTGATTTGGGAACATCCGAAGTGGCTCAGTCTTTTAGTGATACAGGCTATTGGGATCGTGAGAGCCTGGACGATCTTATCTTGCTGATTACCTGTACACGCGGTTCGCTATCTGCAAACAGCAGCCAGACATTGCGTTTTTACGGCGCTGATCTGACTGTAGACTACACTAGCGGCGGTTCGACTGGCCCTGTGTTGAGCACCAAAATAAATGGCAGCTGGGTGAACGTATCTAAGGTTTACAAAAAAGTAAGCGGTATTTGGGTAGAACAGAGTGATATTGCAAACTTGTTTAGCCCTGATACCAATTACGTAAAGGGGTGAGATTTTGGCAAAGACTACAGAAACGATTAGCGAATTCACAATGAACATTCTTACCGCGGAGCAGTATGCAGATGCGAAAAAGAATAACCAGATCGACCCCAATCAATTATATTTTACCCCTGAAAAAAAGTTGGTTGTTGCGGTGTCTCAGGATAAGTATGAATCAATGAAAGAGGCCGGTACGCTGGATGAGGATGTACTTTATGTTACACCCGCTAGTGAGTCCGTTACGATTCCCGAGGCCACCGAGACCACCGCGGGCCTAATGCCGCCCAGCGCCGTGACAAAGCTGAAAGGCATCGATGAGGGCGCGAACAAGTACACTCATCCGTTGCATACGGCCCGGACCCGCGGCCTGTACAAGATCACCGTGGACAGCCTGGGGCATGTCACCGCTGTTTCTGCCGTGCAGAAAAGCGACATCACTGACCTGGGCATCCCGAGTTCCGATACGACCTACGACCTGGCCTCGGCCTACAACAATGGCCTGATGAGCTCGACCCAGTATTCCAAGCTGAGCGGCATTGAATCAGGTGCCAACAAAACCACGGTCGATGCTACACTGTCCAGCAGCAGCGCCAACCCGGTGCAGAACAAAATCGTGTATGCGGCATTGCCATGGGAATACAGTGCTACATTTTATGTAGACAGCTGGAATACGGCGACTTCTGATGAGCAAGCGCAAGGGTTTGCATATCGACAAGTTGTTACTCCAGTAAAGAAAATTTCGGTTGCTCCAACAATTACTGCAAATTCAATGTTTCTTGGATTTGGAAGTCCTAGTGATAGCTCAGTTCTTGCCACTAAAGTAGCACTTGCCGAAGCTGCAAACGTGATCAACGGCGGTCTTGTGTACACCGGAAGCAACTCTATAACTGTACTTGTTGAAGAAAAGCCGACTTCCGATGTTACGATGACTTGGTGGCTTAGAACTTAATCGCTATTTATAAGAAAGAGAGGTATTAACCATGTTTGACCCTGCCAAATTTGCTATGCAGATGATCCAGAATAATCCCCAGGTAATGAATAACCCTATGGCTAAGCAGTATCTGGAGATCATTCAAAATGGGGATAGTGCAAAAGGGCAGGAAGTTGCAAATAATATTCTGAAGACCTATGGAATGACGAAAGACCAGGCGATGAGCCAGGCCTTTAAGTTCTTTGGCATCAGAAAGTAAGGACGTTGAAAATTAAGAGAAGTACAAATTCTAAGGATGTCTGAACGCAAAAGGAATCCATTCATTTGGTTATAGGTCTTTGAGAAAGGCCTATCAATGCGCGCAGATAGGTTGAGTAAGAAAGACTTATGATAGTCCGTTTCTTTTACTCTACATTCCTTATGAAGGAGGAAAATCTTATGTTTAACGCGAATATGCCCTCTCTTTCCGATATTGCTGCTGTGACCGGAAACGACCGTGATGGCGGTTGGGGCGGTAACGGCTGGTGGATCATCATTATCCTGCTTGCCATGTGGGGCGGCTTCGGCGGCTATGGCTGGGGTGCTAATGGTGGTTACGGCAACGGTGGTGGCTATGTTGCTGCGGCTGCTACCCAGGCTGACATCCAGCGCGGTTTTGATACCCAGAACATCATCTCGAAGCTCGACGGCATCAATTACGGCATGTGTGATGGTTTCTATGCTGTGAACAATGGTATGCTGACGGGCTTCAACAGTGTGAATACCGCGATGCTCCAGGGCAACTTTGGTCTGCAGCAGGCCATCAATGCCAATAACGTAGCGGCTATGCAGAACACTAATGCTCTGCAGACTCAGCTTGCCGATTGCTGCTGCCAGAATAAGCAGGGCCAGGCTCAGATTCAGTATCAGATGGCCACTAACACCTGTGCTATCACGAATGCTATCGCCCAGCAGACCCAGGCGATCATGCAGAATGACAATGCAAACTACCGTCAGCTGCATGATGAGATTGTGGCGAACCAGATGGCTGCCAAGGATGACACGATTGCTCAGCTTCGTTCTCGCCTGGCCGCTGCCGATCTGTCCGCTTCTCAGCAGGCTCAGAACAACTACCTCGTGAACCAGCTGCGTCCGCCCGTAAACCCGGCCTATGTCGTTACTAACCCGTATGCCGGTACCGGGACCCTTCCGTGCCAGACTGCAGGCTGCTGTGGTGTGAGCGCGTAAATTCAAAATGATACGAGGGAGGCTCACTTCGGTGGGTCTCCCTTTATATTTTTGATAGGAGGGTAGCTTGATGATTAAGCTGACAAATACCACTGAGCAGACTGTTGCCACTGGAGCAGCACTTACTTTTAACTCGGTGCTTGCGAACACCAATTGCTCTACGTGCCATCGGAAAGGCACAGGAAGTGTAAAACTGAATCGCAGCGGCGCCTATATGGTCTCGTTCCATGCGAATGTGACCGGGGCTACTGCAGCAACACCTGTACAGCTCGCTTTGGCTCTGGGCGGGGATGTCATGCCGGAAACGACTATGATATTTACCCCTGAGACGGCGAATACTGTAGGACAGGTGTCCATCTGTCTGCCGGTCTTTAACTCGTGCTGTGACTACGACCGCGTGACCGTTGTGAACACTGGGACTACGGACATCGTTATCTCTGCGAACCCCATGCTTGCTATCAGCAAGATGTGCGGTTGAGGAGGTGAGTAACGATGGCTGAGAACGAGAAGAATATGGATCTGTGCGAGCTGAAATGCACACTGATCGATGCACTCAAGACCCAGATGTCCGGCGGTGTCGGCAATGTCGATGCAGAAGAAGCCGGCGAGGTTGTCGATATGATCAAAGACTTTGCCCAGACTGATTATTACGAGGCGAAAGCCCACTATTATCGGACTGTGGAGAAGGCGATGGAAGAAGGTAAGTCCCGTGGCCGCTATGGCTATGTTCGCGGACTGGACCGTTATATGGACGACCGTGACGGTATGGAGATGCCCGAATGGTGGGAGATGGATCATATGGCCGATACTGACCAGTTTGATCCTCGCCGCTACCGCATGGGGTACACGCCCAACCGTAAAATGATGGATGATAAAAATGAGAAGTTCGGAACCGCTTACCGTGAGTGGGATGTTTCGAGACGCCATTACCATGATTCCAACAAGAGTGAGGATAAAGAGGAAATGAATCGACATGCGAGGGAGCACATTGCGAATACGCTTGAATCGATTCGGACTATCTGGTCGTCCTCTGATCCTGAGCTGAAGAAGCGGATGAAAGCCGACCTGACAGCGCTTGTTGGAGAGTTGACCGTCTAAAGGTCGTTAAAGATTTACGGTTATGAAGAGCTTTGTCATGAATGGATATTTGTGGCATATAGCTTTCGTAAACCCAGGCAGCGCCAAGCTCGTGGATAGGACCGGAGCTAGCACACTTGCCACTACGGACCCTACCGTAATGAGGATTTATATTTCCGACGTTTTGAGTGGGCAAGAACTGGAGACGGTGCTGATTCATGAGCTTGGTCATGCTGCTTTGTTTTCTTACGGGCTTTTGCCTGATATTCACAAAGCTGTTAAACGACAGTATTGGATGGAAGCTGAAGAATGGGTGTGCAATTTCATAGCGGATTACGGGATGCGGATATTCAGTATCGCGTATGAAGTTATGGGAGAGGATGCCTGGATGTTTATACCTTACGAGCTGGATCGTTTAATCGCGTAAGGGAGGTGTTTAAGATGGACGAGTGGGCTAAAATGCTCATCACCGTCGTGTGCAGCGTCGTGGCCTCCGGTGGGTTCTGGAGTTATCTCCAAGCTCGGCGTGAAAAGAAGGATGCCAAGACGAAGCTGCTCTTGGGCCTTGCACATGATAGGATTATGTCACTTGCGGTGCTATATACTTCGCGCGGGTACATCACTCAGGACGAGTATGAGAATTTCCATGATTATCTGTATGTGCCTTATCACGATAGTAATGGCAACGGCACAGGGACAAAGGCTATGGCAGAAGTAGAGCGGCTGCCAATGCACGAACACCCATTGAATAAAGAGGAGGTTTGATGTAAAATGAGTAACAAGACTTATGATATTTGCAAGTGGATCGCACAGTATCTACTGCCGGCTCTGGCAACGCTGTATTTTGCGGTATCCCAGATCTGGGGCCTGCCGTATGGTGAGCAGATTGTTGGTACGATTACTGCGGTGGACACCTTCCTGGGCGTGCTGCTGGGTATCAGTACCGCCAATTATAACAAGCAGATCGGGGCAGAAAAAGGCGAGTGAATGTAGGTAGTTTGTACTTTATTCCTACACCCACTCGCATATTTTGTTGTTAGTGCGTCAATTATTGCCTTGTATCACTTTTGTTTTGAAAAAGTGCTGAGGGGCATAATTAGAAGTATTTAGCGGCATAACGTAGAATGTTATAGTGGTAAGTAGCTATAAAGTGTATGAAAAAGTAGGACACTCCTGCACTATTCATACATTGGCCTCGCGGCTATAACATTCTATTTTATTTTTTCTAATTCAGCCCTCAACCATTCAAAATCTCTTTCTGTGTAAACTCGTTCTGTTAAGTCCGCAATAGAATGGCCAACGAGTCTCTTGATAGCATATTCGTCTAGGTTGTACCTCTTTGCCATCGTAACGAATTGCTTTCGACCATCGTGCGGACGATGCCGCTTATCAAGATGCAATTCTTTAACTGCCAAATCGTATGTGAGGAAAAATCTCTTGTATGTCATTGGGGCATATCGATTTTTAGCAGGATCTTGATTCACATGATTAAACAGATATTCACTGCCGACTTCCTTTGCACGGTCATAATAGTTCTTTATAAGAGGATAAATTCTAGGATGAATTGGGACTGTACGGTTAATGCCATAATTAGTTTTCATTCCTCCAGTCATAGCTCTCTTTTTTAAATCGATATCTGAGAGTTTTAATGCTACAAGTTCTCTTGGTCTCCATCCACTATAGCATTGAATCAGAATCATATCAACATGATTATATTCTTTATAGTGACCCCATAATAGTTTCATTTCATCATTCGTGAAACACATATGGTGGGTTTTAGCTTCTGGATTGTTATCGACTTTGACCGGAGTAACAGGACTAGATGTGAGTAATCCTAGCTCTAACGCCCTATCAAATAGTTTCCGAAGGAGACCTTTTATTTTTACTCTTGTGTTTTCAGAAGCCTTATGCGTTCCGTTCTGATCCGTAATCACTGCTTCTTCGATACAGTATTTTATATGAATAGGACGTACTTCATAGAGTTTCATATCATGAATCGATTCACAATATCGCCACGCTGCAACATAAGCCGCAGTTGTTTTTAAAGTCGGATAGAACTCTTTGCTCCATACCTGATAAAGTTCTTTAACAGTCGTTTGCTCCGTAAAATCAAATGGACTTTTGTTGTATTCGAGTAGTGCAGCATAAGCATCATTGTAAGTTTCAAAATAAGCTTCGGGTTTTAGCAGTTTGCAGATTGGACGGCCCTCTGGGGTCTTGCCAACTGTGACCATGGCTCGGAATGGTTTTCTAAGCGCCCTCCCTTTGAGTTCGGTTATCTGGCCGAATCCATTGGGCAGGCGCTTTCTTTTGTTTTGACGAGATTTTCTGGGCTTTAGTGCTTCAGGCTTTAGTGGATATCCGCAGTGAGGGCATGATAGCGCTTTGTCACTCACTTGTAGTTCACATTCGGGACATTTTATAAGCATTATATCACCTCTGTGCGTTATATTTTACTATAGATGTACGAATAAATCAATACTACATCTTGTGTCTGGCCATCAAATTCTGTAAGTTCAGGACGAGGGTTACAAGTTTCTATGCTAACTTACTAACTGCAAAAGCGTGGTACGACAGAATACATCGTACTAGCTAAGCTAAAATAGCAGTTGGAAGGAGCTGGAAAATTATGGAATTTGGCATTGGCTCGGTGCCTGTTGTGAAGGTGGCCGAAATTTACGGAAAAGATGCCAACTGGGTGCGGGCAGGAATCATTGAAGGATGGCTGCCTATCGGAACCGCTACGAGAAACGGAAAAGAGATTACATCGATCAAGGACATGGACTCTAAGTACGGACGTATAAATTATTATATTTCTCCGAAGAAACTTTACGAGGAGACTGGCTACGTCTGGAAAGGAGCAAAGCATGGCAACTAAGATACGGTCGAAGCTATCAAA
>ERZ839767.5980-NODE-5980-length-10290-cov-2.879433_pt1 | contig 10290 bp, 7 predicted proteins | sample MGYA00519879_ERZ839767 | MGnify/ENA primary metagenome ERZ839767 (study PRJEB31850, sample SAMEA3708852) | human gut metagenome | biome: human gut; feature: human-associated habitat; material: faeces | place: China | collected 2014 ...
CGCCCTTGGCGTTGAAGATGACGATGCCCCGGCTGTTGATTTCGAGAATCCGCAGCATGATGTCGAGGAATGACCGGGCGCGGAGCAGGTCGGCGTGGTCGTGGAGCTTGTGCAGGATGAATTCCGCGCAGCGCTCGATGAACTGGACGTACACGTCCTTGTGCCCGAGGACACGGGCGCGGTCCTCGTCGGTGGAGCAGACGAGCCCGATGACGCCGAGCACGTCGCTGCCGTCGATGATGGGCGTGCTGATGGAAAGGGTTTCTCGGCAGAGGTCGCGCCCCGGGCAGCGGGTGCAGATGAAATGCTCGCGGGGCGTCTCCATGACGAACGAGCGCCGGATGCGCATGACATGGCGGTAGGTTTCGCCCTCGGCGCGGATGTTTTCCCCGACCCCGGAGGCATAGAGGCCCGTCCCGGCGAGGCGGTTCAGGCCCGCGTCCACGACTTCCACGTCCACGCCGACCACGCGGGCGATGAGTTCCGCATAGTCGGCCACCGTATCCCGGATGTCCAGCAGCATGGGCATTTAGGCTATCCAGATGACGTTGGCCTGACGCCCGCAGATCCCGTCCCGGCGGTAGGAGAAGAAGCTGTCCGGCATGGACGCCGTGCACAGATCGAGGCCGAAGATGCCTTCGTCCGGCAGGCCCGCCTCCAGCAGCTGATCGCGGGTCAGCCGCCAGAGGTTCATGGTCTTGTCGCGGGCGTTGAACCAGTTGGCGAAATCGGGGCCCCATTCCTTGCCGTAATTGACGAATTCCGAGCGCTGCGGCCCGAGGCTCGGGCCGCGCACGGCGAGCAGATCGCGGGCGTCGAGGCCGTAGCGCCCGCAGAAGGCCGCGATGCCGGACTGGAGGAAACGCAGGCGGTTGCCGCGCCAGCCGATGTGGAAGGCCGCGATGTGCCGCCCTTCCTTGTGCGCGACGAGGACGGGCTGGCAGTCGGCGGTCTTGATGATCAGGCCGATGCCGGGTTTGTCCGTGGCAAGGCCGTCCCCTTTGGGAAAGGCGGGCGGCTCCACGAACCGCTCCAGCGGCGAGGGCGGGGGATCGAAAACGAGCGTGTCGCCGTGGATCTGATCGAGTTCGGCGATTTCGGCAAGCTCAAGAGATGCGGCGAGATCCAGCCGGTTGGCCGAGACGCGCAAGGGATCGTCCCCTACCGTATAGGCGATGTTCCCGCCTCCATAGGGCCCTTCCGAAACGCCCCAGTCGCGGGTCTGGAAGGCGCAGCGGACGCCCGGGGCGCCGGGAAAGGCGAAGGGGATGAAGCTCAGAGCCATATGAGTTCCTTTTCGGTAGCGTAGCCGTGCATGGGAATGTCCAGAGGCCCGGCGGGAAATGCGGCGAGCTGGAGGGAGTGGACCAGCGCGAGCCGCTTCGCGCCGCCCCAGCCGGGCAGGGCGAGCAGGCGGTCGTAGAAGCCCTTGCCGTACCCGAGGCGCGCCCCGGCGGGGCTGATGCCCACGGCGGGGACCAGAATCAGATCCGGCAGCCGGAGAGACGCATCCGTCCCGGAAGGCGGGACGAAGGTTCCGGCGGCGTCCTGCCCCCATCCCGTGCGGGGCAGGGGTACGCACGCGGGGCCGGGCTCGGAGAGGCCGAAGGCGCCGGGCGTCAGTTCATCATAGCCCCGGCACAGGACGAATTCCATGATTCCTTCGCCCGCGCTCGGCGGGAGGCAGCGGGGCAGGAGCACCTGTTTGCCTTCGGCCCACGCGCGTCTGATAATTTCATCGGTGGAGATTTCGTTCCGCACGGCGATATACATGGCGACAGTACGGGCGTCGCGCCACTCGGGGAGGGCGAGGACACGCCGCTGGACGGCGGCGGAATGGCGTTCCCACTCGGCGGGGTCAAGGGCTTTACGGGCGCGTATCAGCTCGGAACGCAAGACATTTCTGTCCGGGGCGGCGAGGCCGGAGGGCGTACCCGTCGCGGGAGGGGAGGTCGGGGGAAGGGACATGGCGCACCTTTGTCAAACCTGAAACAATAGGTTAGGGTACGAAAGATCAGTGAAGCGGAATCCCTTGCAGGGAAAGGCAAGCCGGTATACCCTGCAACCCCAACAGTACAAGGAAGTTGCCGACATGCCAAGCGCCCAGCCTCTTTCGTCCTTTGCGGTCCCCGCTTCCGGAACTTCCGGTGCGGCGGCCCCGTCCTCCGGGGTCCGCACATGGATCGTCATGGGCGATCTTCACGACAAGGCAGCCCGGCTTGGCGAAATCCAGGGGCTGGAAGAGGCCGACGGCATCATCGTCACCGGCGATCTGACCGTCACCGGCGGCGCGGCGCAGGCCCGTAATGTGCTTGAGAAGCTCACCCGCTACAATCCCGTCATTTACGCGCAGATCGGCAACATGGATCGCGCCGAAGTCACGGACTGGCTTGCCAAGCAGGGATGGAATACCCATTTATGCGTACGTGAGCTGGCTCCCGGCGTCGCGCTCATGGGGCTTGGCGGCTCCACGTTCACGCCGTTCGGTACGCCGAGCGAATTTCCCGAGTCCCGCTTTGCGGACTGGCTCGAACACATGTGGAGGGAGGCCCGGACGTATCGTCATGTGGTGCTTTCCGTGCATACGCCTCCGCATGACACGCTGTGCGACATCGTCGGGGACGGAATCCACGTTGGTTCCTCCGCCGTACGTGACTTCATTCTGGACGCGCAGCCTGATGTGTGCCTGTGCGGACACATCCATGAATCCCGCGCCGTGGATCGCCTCGGACGCACCGTGCTGGTCAATCCCGGCGCGTTTGCGACGGGCGGCTATGCCGTCCTGCGGCTTGCGGGGGACGACCTGTCGGTGACGCTTCACATGCTGGACTGACCGGTTCGCCCGGATCGTCGCTTCCCCGCCCGGACCGCTGGCCTGTCCGTGCGCAGGGGCATTTGTCACCGCCGGAAAAATTTTTTGGAAACCCGCGTCTTGCGGCCTTGCCCGCCTTCCGTATTCTCCGGAAAGGCTTTCTCCCGGCGAGGCCCGTATGCATGGGGCTCCTTCGGAGACGCCGAGCGAACGGCGCGTCCGAGCCCGCGATTTTTGCGGCCGCCCGCGCCAGCCGGACGGCACCCCGATACTTTTTTGTTTTTTTGAGGAAACATATGACCGATTCTGAAAAGATCGCAGCCCCGGCGGAACAGCCGGCTGCGTCCGAAAAGCCCATGTCCGCCGCTGCGGATGCCGTTGAAACCCCTTCCGAGCCCGCTCCCGAAAAGAAGCCCCGCCGCCCGCGCCGCAAGAAGCCTGCCGTGGAGCAGGCCACGCTGGAACTTTCCGCTCCGGAGAACGCCGTGCCGGCGCAACCCGTGGAGGAACAGTCCGTGTCGGCCCCGCCCGCGCCCGAGGCTCCCGCACGGAAACGCCCCGCGCCGAAGCAGTCTGCGGCGAAAACAGCCCGGAAACAGTCCGAGCAGCCGAAACAGCCTGTTGAGGCGCCTGTGGAGCCGAAGCAGCCTGAACAGCCCGTGTTGACCGAACATCCCGTTCAGATTCCCGCCGTCGCCGCTTCCGTTCTGCCCGCCGAGGCGGTTGCGTCCGCCGTTCCCGCCGTGTCCGAACCCGCCGCCGTCCCTGCCGTCGCCTCGCCGGAGGAATCCGCTGCCGCCGATGCTTCCGAAACCGCCGAAGGCGATGCCGCCGCACCCGCGAAGCGCCGCCGTTCCCGCCGCAGCGGTCGGGGCCGCCGCCGTCCCGCCGAAGGCGATGCCGCCGTTGACGCAGCCGCGCCGGAAGCGGGTGAAACGCCCATTCTTGATGAGCCCGTAGCCGCCGACGCTCCGGCTGAGGCCTTTGCCGAATCCGCGCCCGCCGTCGAAGATGAGCCCGCAGGGGCTGAATCCGGGCAGGAATCCGCCGCCACGGGCGAAGAGGCTCCCCGCAAACCCCGCTCCCGTTCCCGCCGCCGCAAACCCGCGCGTCCCGCCGCCGAACAGGCTGAGGAGACGCTGAAGGACCAGCAGGCCGCCGTGCCCGAGGATGAGGTGTTCGTTTTTGATGATGATGATGACGACGACGGACCCGCTGCCGCTCCCGCCGAAGCCGAGGGTGAGGAGGCGCGCGCGCCTCGCGTGCCGCGCAAGCCGCGCCGCCGCCGGAACAAGAAGGCCTCCGCTGCCGCCGCGTTGCAGGAAGCCGAGGACGAGTCCGCCGAGGAAGGCGAAGAGGAACAGGACGCCAAGAAGGGCCGCAAGTCCGCCAAGGCCGCCGCGTCCGGCGTGGACCGCAAGATGCTGGTCAGCGTCCTGCCCGGCGATATGGTCGAGGTGGTGCTCACCGAAGACGGCTCCGTGCGCGAGTACTACGTGGAGATGACCCATCAGGCCAAGATCCGGGGCAACATCTACAAAGGCGTCATCAACAACATCGACACCAATTTGCAAGCCGCCTTCGTCAATTACGGGAACGTGAAGAACGGGTTCCTGCAGATCGACGAAGTGCACCCCGAATATTACCTCCAGCCCCACGAACCCACCAAGGGCCGCAAATACCCGCCCATCCAGAAAGTGCTCAAGCCCGGGCAGGAAGTCCTCGTGCAGGTCGTGAAGGAGCCCAACGGCTCCAAAGGCGCGTTCCTGACCACATGGCTGTCGCTCGCCGGGCGTTTCCTCGTGCTGACGCCGGGGCAGGAGCAGATCGGCATTTCCCGCAAGGTGGAGGACGGCGAGGAGCGCAACCGTTTGCGCGAGCTCATCCGGGGCCTTGAGCCCGGCGAAGGGCTTGGGGCCATCGTCCGCACCGTGAGCGCGGGCACGAGCAAGACCACGCTCCAGAAGGACCTCTCTTTCCTCAAGCGCGTCTGGAAGGATATCCGCAAGCGCGCCACCACGGAAAAGGTCCCCTCCCTGATCTATCAGGAACCGGGCCTCGCCAGCCGGAGCGTTCGCGACTATCTGTCCGACGACGTGTCCGAAGTCTGGGTGGACAACGCGGAAACCGCCGAAGCCATACGGGAGATGGCTTCCCTGCTGTTCCCGCGCAAGGGCGACCTCGTGCACCTCTATGAGAAGCATGACAAGACCCTTTGGGAACACTTCGGCCTTCTCAACCAGATCGAGCAGGTACATTCCCGCGAAGTGCTCATGCCGTCCGGCGGGCGTCTGGTGTTCGACCAGACCGAGGCGCTTATGGCCATCGACATCAACTCCGGCAAGATCGGCGGCAAGACGAATTTTGAGGCTATGGCCTTCCGTACGAATATGGAAGCGGCGACGGCCATCGCCCGCCAGCTTCGCCTGCGCGACATCGGCGGGCAGATCGTCATCGACTTCATTGAAATGCGCGATCCCGAGCATTGCCGTGAGGTTGAAAAAGAACTCCGCAACGCCATGAAGGGCGATCGCGCCCGTCACGACATCGGCAAGATGAGTTCTTTTGGCCTGCTCCAGATCGTACGCCAGCGGACCGGCTCCTCGGCGATCTCTATCAGCATGGAGACCTGTCCCCACTGCAAGGGGACGGGCCAGCGCCGCAATATGGAGTGGCAGTCCGTACAGACGCTTCGCGACCTGCACCGCGCCATGCGCAGCGCTGCGGCGGCGGGGCAGACCGAGTACGCCCACAGCGTGGACGCTGAGCTCGGGCTGTATCTTCTGAATCACAAGCGCGAACGGCTCTCGCTCATGGAAAAGGAATTCCACATCCGTCTGGATATCCGCATCGAGGGTATTTCTTCCGCGCCGGCAGCTCCAGCACAGCAGCAGGGCCATCAGCACAACGGGCAGAACAATGGCAGGTAACGGCAAGAAAGTGCTCCTGCACGCCTGTTGCGGGCCGTGCAGCATCATGTGCATCCAGTCGTTGCGAGACGAGGGCTATGACGTCACGGGATACTTCGCCAACCCAAACATCCATCCCGTCTCCGAATATTTTCGGCGGAGGGAGGCGATGGAACAGGTGGCGGAACAGATGGATCTGCCCATGTTGTGGCAGGACGATGTGTATGATCTGCCCGGCTGGCTCAAGATGGTGCACGATTTGGGTATCGCGGACAATCAAGGGTATGCCCGCTGCGGCTACTGCTACGAGAGCCGTCTTGCCCTGACCTGCGCCATCGCCTCGGAGAACGGTTTCGACTGCTTTACCACAAGCCTGTTGTATTCCCGGCACCAGCAGCACGACGCCATCCGGGGAATCGGAACCCGCGTCGCGGCGTCCGGTGACTACAGGACCGACGCCGGATTCGGTTCCGAGTTCCTGTACCGGGACTTCCGCCCCTTGTGGCAGGCCGGGATCGACCGCTCCAAGGAAATGGGCCTGTACCGCCAGAACTACTGTGCGTGTATTTTCAGCGAATACGAGCGGTTTGAGAAGAAGCTGAGGAAGTTAAGCGCGGAAATAGCGTAAGAGGTAAGTGATGAGGGTGGCTAGAGAATGTAAAAAAATAGTCGCAGAGATACTCGTTGCTGGGATTTTCGATAAACATCGAAGACGCCATGTGAGGCACATTCTGCGCACTATGGAGCCGATTAAAAACTTGGTGGATTTCTTTCGTTTTTTACTTGAGAAGAAAAGGGGAGAGATTCTATACATTGAACCTAGCGACGCACACGGTGAAATCGCCCCTGGCTATCTTTATTATTTTATTAAGGCTGGCTATCGTGTAGATGTGGTTCTTGATTCTGCGGTTGCGGAGGAGCGTCCCCTCTGTGGCATGTTACCCCACCCTTCCATTCGGCTTTTTTCTACTAATGTTTTCTTTTTAAAAAAATGGCTGTCCGTTATAGCACGTAGAAACTATAAACTGATTTTTATTTCTACATCTCAGCTGTATCAAAAAGATGGAAGCCTTTTTTGCAATGAATTTGAATCATTTTGTGTAGAAAATGCGAACAGGCTACTTCTTGTCGAGCACAATTTGAACAATGTACCACATAGTGTGGCAGAGTATGATCTATATCGGCAGGGTAAGCTCTCTGTCATTACAAATTTTAATAGGGATAAACACCTATTAGAGCTTAACCCTAGTTATTTTGGTTCATTTCCTGAAAAGGAAGAAAAGGCCAATAAACCGGTTTTTCTTATTGTAGGTGGGTTTGACTTATCGCGCCGTAATCCTCGACTTGTTATTGATGCGATCCGTTTTCTGTTGAAAAAAGGATATGATCAATTCGAGGTCGTGGCTGTCGGCAGTGGAAATTTTGGGGAATTGCCCCAAGATATTCAGTCTTTTATTCATATTCGAGGACGGGTTAACTACCCTGATATGTTTTCAGAAATGTGCCGTGCAGACTTTTTCCTTCCTTTATTTGATCCTACGTTGGAAGAACATATTAAATATAAAGAAACGGTTTCCTCTGGCTCTATTCAGCTTATCTTAGGTTTTTCCGTACCGGCTCTCATTGATGAAACATTTGCCACAGCATATGGTTTCAATAAGGAGAATGCGTTGCTCTACTGTGATAATCAGCTTGGCGAGAGGATGGTTGAAGCTATACAGATGAATCAGGAAGAGTGGAGTCAAATGCGAGAAAATATCAAAGCATATCGAGAGGAAAAGTATCGTAGTGGTATCGCTTGCATTAAATCATGTATCGAGAGAGCATATCTGAAATAAGCTTTTTTGCTGGTAAGCAAAAAGGAGGCTTCCAATGAAGGAAGCCTCCTTTTATTTATAGGCTACTACTCTTAATCCTCCAGAATCGTCTCGTTCTTCAGTTCGATCTTGGCATTGGAACGGAGCAGGCTGAGGAAGCCGCGGAACATCTGCTCACGCTTGGCGTTGAGCACGGCGTCGGTGATCTGCGGAGCGGCGGTCTTCCAGTCTTCGTCGCTCGGCGTCACGACTTCGACCACGCGGGCGATGACCGCGCCGCCGTCGAGCGTGTAGGCCACGGGGAACCATTCGTTCACCTTGGCGGCGAAGGCGGCTTTGGCCAGTTCGGCGTTCATGCCCAGCTCGCCCATGTAGCCCTGACGGCCGACCGGTTCGGTCTTCTTGAGCTTGCCCTGAAGTTCCTTGGGCAGAGCGGCGGTAAAGGTCTTGCGTTCGGCATTGGCGGCCTCGAAGGCAAGCGTGCGGGCCTTGTCCTGCTGGAGGCGAGCCTTGATGTCGTCCTTCACGGCGTCAAGCGGCTTCACGGTCTGAGGCTTGGATTCGTTTACCTTGGCGATGACATAGCCGGTCTTGGTCACGAAAGGCGTGTCCAGCACGGTGCCGGGCTTGGCGGCCAGCAGCGCGGGCAGGTTTTCAGGCTTGATGCCCATCTTTTCGGTCAATTCGGTCGTGTTGACGAGGCCGGTTTCCTGCGGGGCCAGCTTGAGCGGTTCCCCGGCTTCCTTCAGCGACTTGCCGCCGATGACCGCGAGCTGAACCTGTTCCAGCGCTTCCTGTACCTTGCCGGAGGCTTCATCCTGCGCCAGACGGGTGCGGATCTGATCCTTCACTTCATCCAACGGCTTCTGCCCGGCGGCCTTCTTTTCTTCAAGCTGGATGAGGTGCCAGCCGAACTGCGTCTTGACGGGCTCGGAAAGCTCGCCGGGGTTGAGGGCGAAAGAAGCCTTGTCGAACTCGGGAACCATCTGCCCGTGCGCGAACCAGCCGAGTTCGCCGCCCTGCGGGCCGCTGCCCGGATCTTCGGAAACTTCCTTGGCCACGGTGCCGAAATCTTCGCCAGCCTTGATGCGCTGGGCGATTTCTTCGATCTTGGCCTTCGCCTTGGCCTGATCCTCGGCGGACGCCTTGGCGTCGCTCAGGATGAGGATGTGGCGGGCGCGCACCATTTCGGGGGTGGCGAACTGGGCGGCGTTCTTTTCATAGTACTCGGATACGGCGGCGTCGCTGATGTTCTGGGCGGCGGCCAGCGCTTCCGCGCCGATGAGCAGGTATTCCACGTCGGCCTGCGGGGGCACGGTGAAGGATGCCTGATTGGCTTCGTAATAGTCCTTGATCTGCGCGTCGTCGACGGTAACCTTGGAGGTATAGTCTTCCAGCGGGTAGAAAACATACTCCAGAATGCGGCGTTCGCCTTCATAGCGGAAGAGATCGCGCACTTCGGCTTCGGGAACGAAGGCCCCGGCGGTGACGTCCGCGCGGAGCTTGTTCATCAGCATGTTGTTGCGGAGCTCGGCTTCGAAGTTGCCGGGGGTGTTGCGCTGGGCCTTGATCACGCGGACATAGGCGTCGGGATCGAACTTGCCTTCGGCGTTGTGGAAGGCGGGGAAGCTTTCGATGAGCTTGCGCAGCTCCACGGGCGTCACGACGATGCCGACGCGCTTGGCTTCCTGCATGATGAGGTTTTCGAGAATGAGGTTCTGGATGAGCTGCTGCTTGAGCTGCATCGCCTTGAGGCCGGCCGCATCGAGATCGGGATACTGGGCGCGCACCTGCTGCTCAAGCTGTTCGTATTTCCGCTGGAACTCCTGAATGGTGATGGGTTCCCCGTTCACGGTGAGGATGACCGTGGAAGGGCCGCCCGTCAGGCCGCCGACGCCCCAGAAGACGAAGACCAGAATGATGATGCCAAAGGCGATTTTGACGCCCCACGATTGGGCGTTGGCTCGAATGAGATCCAGCATGACAGCTCCAGTTCAAAGGTTACGGGCCCCGGGAAGCCGTACGGCGCCCCGCACGGCTTCCCGGGATCCGGCTTACATTTTTTCTTTTACGGCGTTCAACAGGCCGCCGGACCGGATGATGTCCAGTTCGGCCGCCGAGAGATCATTCCTTACAGGAAGAACGCCCACGCCCGCAATCTCAATGTTCGTCACGCCGCCGGGCGTGATTTCCGTGAGCGGGATGCGGATATCCGCACCTTGAGCGACCTTAGCATAATCTTCCCTGTTCACGAAGACCAGAGGCAGAATGCCGAAATTCACGAGATTGGCGCGGTGGATGCGGGCCATCGACAGGGCGATGACGGCTCTGATGCCGAGATGGCGCGGGGCCAGCGCCGCGTGTTCGCGGCTGGAGCCCTGACCATAGTTTTCGCCAGCCACGATGACGCCGTTGCCTCCCGCTTCGGAGACGGCGCGGGCGCGCTTCACGAAATCGGGGTCCACGCGCACGAACACGTGCTCGGAAATGGCCGGGATATTGGAGCGCAGGGCGAGGATTTCCGCGCCCGCGGGCATGATGTGGTCGGTGGTGATGTTGTCGCCGAGGCGGATCACGACGTTGGCTTCGAGCACGTCTCCGGACGCGTCGAGGCGGGGGAATTTCTCCAGCGCCACGATGTTCGGGCCGCGCAGGACTTCGACGCCGTCACCGTTTTCCGGCGGGAACACGAACAGGTGCCGGATGGACGGCGGATCGGCGGGCAGTTCCGGCTTGGCGGGCGGGGGTCCCC
>ERZ839767.5981-NODE-5981-length-10287-cov-4.302678_pt1 | contig 10287 bp, 6 predicted proteins | sample MGYA00519879_ERZ839767 | MGnify/ENA primary metagenome ERZ839767 (study PRJEB31850, sample SAMEA3708852) | human gut metagenome | biome: human gut; feature: human-associated habitat; material: faeces | place: China | collected 2014 ...
TAATAGCAAAAAACTTATGGATAAATATAGTAAACGCAGCACTGCCAAGCTGTGGATAGCCCTTGCTGTCCTTATGGCAACGTGCTTTACAACAAAAATATATGCACAAGATGCCGTTACCAAAGCTGTAGAAAGTGCGGCTGTAATAGTAGAAGAACCGGTATTGGATAGTGGTAACACAGCATGGATCATTACAGCCACCATTCTGGTATTACTAATGAGCATCCCCGGTATCGCCCTTTTCTACGGTGGTCTGGTCCGTCAGAAAAACATATTGAGTATCATCATGCAGACCTTGTTCATTGTAGGTGTCGTCAGCATCCTATGGGTCGCTTTCGGTTACAGTTGGGCATTCGGCACAGATTTTATGGAATCGGGTAGTCCGCTGGGAGCTGTGATTGGCGGTTTCGACAAAGCATTCCTGCACGGTATCACCATCGACACACTGACTTCGGGCAACATCCCCGAACTGACCTTCGTCATGTTCCAGTGCATGTTTGCCATTATCACTCCCGCCCTTATCTTAGGTGCATTCGCCGAAAGAATTAAGTTCTCCGGCTATATGGTATTCATCATCCTTTGGGTTATCCTGGCCTACTTCCCGATGGCACACTGGGTATGGGGCGGTGGTTTCCTTCAGGAAATGGGAGCCATTGACTTCGCTGGCGGAACAGTAGTACATGTCAATGCCGGAATCTCCGCACTTGTAATGGCTATCATGTTGGGACAGCGAGAGGATTACAGAATAGGTCACCCGATCACTCCGCACAACATCACATTCGTATTTCTGGGCACTTCTTTCCTGTGGTTGGGCTGGTTCGGCTTCAACGCTGGTAGTGGACTTGCAGCAGACGGCCTTGCAGCCAACGCATTCATGGTAACACATATCGCAACCGCCGTGGCAGCCGTAACCTGGATGGCAATCGACTGGATTTGCAACAAAAAGCCAACCACAGTAGGTGCTTGCACGGGTGCCGTTGCCGGATTGGTAGCAATAACTCCCGCAGCCGGTACGGTAGATTTACTGGGTGCGTTCTTTATCGGATTGATTACGCCTATCGTCTGTTTCTTCATGGTTGCAGTGGTGAAACCGAAATTCAAATATGATGATGCTCTGGATGCATTCGGCGTGCACGGCATCGGTGGTATTGTAGGTTCCATCCTGACCGGTGTCTTCGCTACCCAATACATCACCGGAGAAAGTGGTCAGCAAGGTGCACTTTACGGAGACTGGCATCAGTTGTGGATACAGATTTTCGCAACTCTCGTATCCATCGTGTTCAGTGCAGTAATCACTTTTATCCTTTATAAGGTAGTAGATTCATGGATAGGTATCCGCGTCAGCAGACGTGTAGAAGAAGAAGGACTGGATATCTACGAACATGGTGAATCAGCATACAACTAGATAACGATCAACGGTTAGTGATTAGTGATAAGCAAAATGCCGCATGCAGCGCAGCCACTAATCACTAATCACCAAACCCTAATCACTAATTTACGAACCAACAATAATAAAGTATTATGTCTAAATTGAGATTCAGAGTAGTAGAAACGGCGTTTAAAAAGAAACCCGTTGCAGTGGCAGCCCCCGCGGAACGTCCGTCGGAATATTATGCCAAGTATGTGTTCAACAAGGAAAAGATGTTCAGGTATCTGCCGAGCAAGGTATATGCCAAACTGATTGACGTGATCGACAATGGTGCTCCGCTGGATCGCAGCATTGCTGATGAAGTGGCAGCCGGTATGAAGAAATGGGCACTCGAAATGGGTGTTACCCACTATACCCACTGGTTCCACCCATTGACTGAGGGTACAGCCGAGAAGCATGACGCTTTCATCGAGCACGATGGCAAAGGCGGTGTGATGGAAGAATTCACAGGCAAACTGCTCGTTCAGCAGGAACCGGATGCATCCAGCTTCCCTAACGGTGGCATCCGCAATACGTTCGAGGCACGCGGTTACAGCGCATGGGACCCCTCTTCTCCGGCTTTCATCGTCGATGATACGCTCTGTATACCGACCATTTTCATAGCATACACCGGTGAGTCACTGGACTACAAAGCTCCGTTGCTGAAAGCCCTGCGTGCCGTAGACAAAGCTGCCGTAGACGTATGCCGTTACTTCAATCCGGAAGTGAAGAAGGTAGTTGCCTATCTGGGTTGGGAACAGGAATATTTCCTGATCGACGAAGGTCTGTATGCCGCCCGTCCCGACTTGCTGATGACAGGCCGCACGCTGATGGGACATGACAGTGCCAAGAACCAACAGTTGGAAGACCACTATTTCGGTGCCATCCCTACCCGCGTGGCAGCCTTTATGAAGGAATTGGAAATCGAAGCATTGAAGCTCGGTATCCCCGTTAAAACGCGTCACAATGAGGTAGCCCCCAACCAGTTCGAGCTGGCTCCCATCTTCGAAGAATGTAACCTAGCTGTAGACCATAACATGCTCGTCATGGCACTGATGCGTAAAGTAGCCCGTAACCACGGCTTCCGCGTACTGCTGCACGAAAAGCCTTTCAAAGGCGTCAACGGTAGCGGTAAGCACAACAACTGGTCGTTGGGTACGGATACAGGCATCGGACTGATGGGACCGGGTAAACTACCCGAAGAAAACCTGCGCTTCATCACTTTCGTAGTGAACACCCTGATGGCAGTCTACAAGCACAATGGATTGTTGAAAGCCGCTATTTCCAGTGCCACGAACGCACACCGCCTGGGTGCCAACGAAGCACCTCCCGCAATCATTTCCAGCTTCCTGGGCAAACAGTTGTCGCAGGTATTGGAACACATTGAAGAGAGTACAAAGGATGATCTCGTAAGCCTTAGCGGCAAGCAAGGTATGAAACTGGATATTCCGCAGATCCCGGAATTATTGATTGACAATACCGACCGTAACCGCACCAGTCCGTTCGCCTTCACCGGAAACCGTTTTGAGTTCCGCGCCGTAGGTTCGGAAGCAAACTGTGCCTGTGCCATGATTGCCCTGAACGCTGCCGTAGCCGAGCAACTGGTAGAATTCAAAAAAGATGTGGACGAACTCATCGAGAGAGGCGAACCTAAGATTTCGGCTATCCTTGAGGTTATCCGCAAATACATCAAGATTTGTAAGCCCATCCATTTCGATGGCAACGGCTACAGTGACGAATGGAAAGAAGAGGCTGCACGCCGTGGTCTGGATTGTGAAACGAGTGTTCCCGTTATCTTCGACAACTACCTGAAACCGGAAACGATTGCCATGTTCGAAGCTACCGGTGTAATGACAAAGAAAGAGTTGGAAGCACGCAATGAAGTGAAATGGGAAACCTACACGAAGAAGATCCAGATTGAAGCCCGTGTATTGGGTGACTTGGCTATGAACCACATTATACCGGTTGCAACCCAGTATCAGACGGATTTGATTAATAACGTCTATAAAATGCAATCCCTGTTTCCGGCAGAAAAAGCGGCGAAACTATCAGCAAAGAATCTGGAACTTATCGAAGAAATTGCTGACCGTACAGCCTTCATCAAAGAGCATGTAGACGCAATGGTAGAAGCGCGTAAAGTGGCGAACAAGATTGAAAGCGAACGTGAAAAAGCCATTGCTTATCACGACACGATTGTTCCGGCACTGGAAGAAATTCGTTATCACATCGACAAGTTGGAACTTATCGTTGACAACCAGATGTGGACACTTCCGAAATACAGAGAACTATTATTTGTAAGATAGAAAAAGAGAATGTCCGATGAAGAAGTTTTCATCGGACATAAAGTAGAAATGATCTATTTCTTTTGTTGGTTGTTTTAAGTTTGCAGTGGAGGGGTACCGTGAGGTAGCCCTCTTCTTTTTCTTATTTTATTCAATAATCTTCGCATCCTCAATATCCTCATCGTGATGTGATATCGGGTTCTTCGGACGGCAACGTACAAACTTAAACCAGTTTATCAATTCAGAAAGCGAATATACCAAGCTACTGATACCAATAATTATAAACGCTGTATTACGTGCTCCTGTCGGATTGAATAAAGCAACGATGCCCGCAATTAAAATCAAAGCGGGAACCAGATAAAATGCTCCCGGAACAGGTGTCCAACGACGAGCCATTGACAAGGAAGCTATCTGCTGCACCCCTCCCATTATCAGGATAAAACCTAACAAGAACATCAGGACATCTGCAAAAAATTCGGGCATTACAATCAGCCAAAGTCCGAAAAGCAGACTGCCGACTCCTTCTATCGGAAAACGGGGCGAAACTCCGTCTTCGGATTTCTTACGTCCGAAATAGCCGAAAAGGCTGATAACACCGGGAATCAAAAAGGCAACTCCAACCGTAATAACGATATAACTGGCAGCTGTATTAGGCCATAGCACCAACACCAGACCAATCACTAATGCAAAGAGAATACGAATAAGGGAATAATTCATTGTTTTCATAAATTCTATATTTTTTAACCGAGTCTGTTCCAATACTTTTGCGAATATAAGTGTTTCTACTGATATATAAAAATAACAAATAAACATTGTAATAAGTTCGTAACAAAATCGTTATAGCTATTACATCTCACTTAGATACTTTTGCAGAAAATTAAAAATAGATTCTTCATCATGAAACCAAGCGAAACAAGAAAGAAGTGCCCTTATGTTGAGCGTGACATCAGTTGGATGTATTTCAACCAACGTATCTTACTCGAAGCTGCCCGCCCGGAAGTTCCTTTACTGGAACGGCTGACTTTTCTTGGCATCTATTCGAACAATCTTGACGAGTTCTTCCGCGTCCGTGTCGCTACCTTAAACCGGATTATAGAGTATGACGACAAGAATATACAGAAAGAACAGGAAATCGCTGCGCACACACTGAAACAGATAGGTAAACTGCACAACCGTTACTATGAACAGTTTGAAGAAACGTTCGCTTCTATCATGGAAGAACTGAAAAAAGAGAATATCTACGTTATCAAAGAAACGGAAATGAACGATGAGCAGAAAGCGTTCATCACTTCTTTCTATCGTAATAAGCTGAACGGTTCCACCAACCCTCTTTTCCTTAACGGTCCCCGACAGCTGGACGACCAGACAGATGAAGATATTTACCTGGCTATCCGCTTGCTCCGCAAAGATGAAGCAGGAAAAATAAAAGAGAAGGATTACGCGGTTATCCAACTGCCCGTTGGGGAATTCGGACGCTTCATCCAACTACCCGAATCGGAAGGAAAGACCTATCTAATGTTTCTTGATGATGTTATCCGTTACTGCCTGCCAATGATTTTTGTCGGAATGAAATATACGGATTATGAAGCATATACCTTCAAATTTACCAAAGACGCTGAAATGGAAATAGACAGTGATTTGCGGACCGGCGTACTTCAGAAAATCTCCAAAGGAGTGAAAAGCCGCAAGAAAGGCGAACCTCTCCGTTTTGTATATGACGAGCAAATCCCCAGGGACTTGCTAAAAAGACTGACCGACCGGCTGAATATAGACAAGAACGACACCCGCGTAGCCGGCGGACGTTATCATAATTTCAAAGACCTGATGAAATTTCCTGTCTGCGGACACAGTCATCTGAAATATCCAGTTTGGGAACCGATTTTCAAACCCGAACTAAATGGTACAGAAAGCCTGCTGACCCTGATTCGCCAGAAAGACCGTTCACTACATTATCCTTATCATAGTTTTGATACGTTCATCCGCGTACTGCGCGAAGCTGCTATCAGCAAAGAAGTGAAAAGCATCAAGATGACGCTTTACCGACTAGCTAAAGACTCCAAAGTGGTTAAAGCATTGATTTGCGCAGCAAAGAACGGTAAGAAAGTGACGGTAGTCATCGAACTACTGGCACGTTTTGACGAAGCCTCAAATATCAACTGGAGTAAAAGGATGCAGGATGCAGGAATCCGTGTAATCTTCGGGGTGGAAGGGCTGAAGATTCACTCCAAACTGGTGCACATCGGGACAAGACATGGAGATATTGTCTGTATCAGTACAGGCAACTTCCACGAAGGAAATGCACGTATGTATACCGACTATACCATTATGACAGCTCACCGTCCCATTGTCCGGGAAGTAAATGCAGTATTTGACTTTATCGAGAAGCCATACACTCCCGTCAATTTCAAAGAGTTGCTCGTTTCTCCCAATGATATGCGTAAACGGTTGATTGCCCTTATCAATAAGGAGATAAAGAACAAGGAACAAGGAAAAGACGCCTATATCCTTGCCAAAGTAAATCACATAACAGACCGCGCACTTATCGAAAAGCTATACGAAGCCTCAGCAGCAGGAGTCAAGATAGAACTAGTTGTACGCGGCAACTGTTCTTTAGTACCGGGCGTTCCGGGTGTCAGTGAAAATATACATATCAATGGAATTATCGACCGTTATCTTGAACACTCACGTATTTTCATTTTCGCTAATGCCGGAGAAGAAAGGTATTATATCGGTTCAGCAGATTGGATGCCACGCAATCTGGACAACCGCATCGAAGTACTGGCTCCTGTTTATGACAAAGAGATACAGGCGGATTTAAAACGGATTGTTTGTTACGGGTTTCAAGATACAGCCAAAGGACGCATAGTAGACGGAATGGGAACCAACCGGATATGGAATTTTCCGTTTACTCCCCCGCTTAGTGAAGAAATGGCATCGCTTTTCCGTTCACAAGAAAAATTATATAACGAATACAAGAACACATGATGATAAATATGAAGAAAGTTAATTATGCAGCAATCGACATCGGTTCCAATGCCGTACGACTACTGATAAAATGCGTAAACGAAGAAAATGCGCCCGAACTTATGAGTAAGGTGCAACTCATCCGTATCCCGTTACGGCTAGGAGAAGACGCTTTCACAGCAGGTATTATTTCAGCAGAAAAAGAAAAGAAACTGATCCGGCTGATGAAAGCTTACAAGCAGTTAATGAAAATATATGATGTAGTGGATTATCGCGCCTGTGCCACGTCCGCTATGCGTGATGTCCGGAACGGTAAAGCTATCGTCCGGCAAATAGCCAAGAAAACGGGTATTCGTGTAGATATTATCGACGGACAGGAAGAAGCGCATATCGTATATGACAATCATATCGAGCAACTGTTTGCTTCCGGACAGAATTATCTATATGTAGATGTTGGCGGCGGTAGTACGGAAATCAATCTTATCAGTAACGGAGAACTGAAAAACTCCCGTTCATATAATATAGGTACAGTCCGTATGCTTAGCGGCATGGTGAAAGAGGAGGAAAAAGAAGCGTTGCGTACTGACCTGATTGGTATTGCCACAGAATATGCGCCTGTCAGCATTATCGGTTCGGGGGGAAATATCAACAAACTCTTCCGTCTCGCGGATAAAAAGGATAAAAAGGCTTCTCTCCTACCAGTTGAGTCACTACGTGAGATTTATTTAGCATTACAGGTACTTCCCGCCGAACAGCGCATCAAACAATACAAGCTAAAACCGGATCGGGCAGATGTAATTGTTCCGGCAGCAGAGATATTTCTTGAGGTGGCGACTTATGTAAAAGCTACCGGTATTATTGTACCTACTATCGGATTGTCCGATGGTATCATTGATAGTCTGTACACACAGAATATGAATGTACCACCTGTTTCGCATAATTCTACTTCTCTAAGTTAAAGAATTTATGCCTCAGTTTGCAACAATTTATTCGTCTGACAGCTGTCTTCTTTTCATCTGACAGTTGTTAGACGAAAAGACAACAGTTGTCAAACGAATGTTCAACAACTGTCAGACGAATAAAATCATGCAAAACAAATACTACTACCTTACAATCAAAACATTAATTCGTAGCAAAAACCACCGGAAAACAAAAACTTCTCCGGCGGTTGACTTATATTTAAAAGAAAAGGTTAGTATTCTATCACTTTATCACTACTTGAAGGCATATTATACCAATCGGTATTAGTACTCTGGTCATGTGCCCAGTCCGCAAACTTAGCATACGCCTCTGTTATCACAGTTCTTTCTGTCGGATATGCGAATTTATCAGGAACGCAAAGAGCCCATGTATTATTGACTACCTTGATAACCTCAAGCACGTTATTATCTGCCAACTGACCATTCGCCGTTGCCGAATTAAATTGATTCAAATGAATCTCCGTTCTCTTTTCACCAGTACCCTGATATGCTATAAAGAAGTCTAAACAGTTTGTTACACTGGGAATGGATACGGCATTTTTAAGTTTGATTATCACTTCAAGAGTATATATATCTGTTAGAGATGTACTTGCATTTCCAGTATTCAGCATAGGACGTTGTGTTCCGGTATATCCATATACAGAATGTGCATCTCCAAACAAAGGAATGACAAGTTCACTGCCAGTCGTCTCATAAGATGCATCTTCAAATATACGGGAAGCAGACAAAGAACCGTCACGTTGAGCGGCGCCGGCTCCAAAGTCAACCGTTTCCACATTACTTTTATTTATTCCCAGTATTCTTAATCCGGCACCTAATTGCTTCATGGCACCCACAGCCTGAAGGTCAACCACGTATTTCAATTCTTTCACTTCATTACCGGCAACGGGTAAAGTCACGTTCAATACAATATCATTGAAATCATAATCGCCTGCTTTGGGATAATTATCTTCGAAAGCATAGGAATAAACGGCTTTCCGAATCTCCACGTCATCGGGGGTATCATCAGAACCATATCCTTCTTTTATACACCCATCTTCATCAGCAGGAAGCAAAAAATCTGCTTTTCCCGGATTGCAATAAGTGGCGGAATTCTGTAAGCCTTTATATACTAACCAGTCGAAAGGAGTCCACAGTGATTGCTCTTTTTCATTAGAAGAGGTCTGATCTGTTATCTCACAAATAATGTTATTCGTGACTTTCGAATTTGATTCAATGAGCCCTGAAATATTAGCAATCGTATGAATTCTCAACAAAGCCGTTCCCGTTGTGGGACCGACTACATGCCTATATAGACTAGCTTTACCTGTACAGGTCAGTATTGATTGTGCCTCCATCACAATATCATTGTTATTTCCGTTATAACCCAACTCCCCACAAATAGCTTCAGAAGTATGCCCCATTACAAGTGTACCGAACTGAAACATTCCTGCCACATTCATATAACAGCCGTTCTTAACATTGGTATTGTTATTACCATTAATACTACCAGCCTCAATAACACCGTGATTTATCAGTGTTGTACCGCTTGTAGATGCATTGTAAGAATTCAATTTAAGCGTTCCATAATTCATGAAATCAACCCCACTTCCACCGCCATCAATATTTAAACGGGAACAATCAATCATACCAGCATTATAATTACTAAACCCGGCAGAACTATTTGTTATTGAAATATCTCCCTCACCTATAATACTACCACCCGGCATTACAGTTATATAAGAAGCCCGAGTCAATATCAAACTGGCATTTCTAGTTATTTCTATTTTTCCTCCATTTTCAACTATTACCTCCGTTATATCACTGAATTGATTTTCGTTTTCAATCACCCATGTACTTCCTTCAGGAACAATCACTTTCACGGCATTAGCTCCACCCCAAGTTCCTCCTGTAGTAAATCTTGCCCTAAAGCCCCCTTCCTGAATCTTAAACCAACGTTCCTTTTCCTTGAAAACAGGAAGATTATAGGCAGAATACTGGTCAAATCCAGAGCCAAGATCCCAGCCGGACTTAATAATAGTAGCATAGGCCTTTTTATTACTAATATACTCATCTGTATAAGGAGCTGCCATAGCAGGTATATCTGTTATAGTTCTCGTGATAGAACAAGTAGTACTACCTTCTTTATTTCCGAAACAGGCCTTCACCTCTTCATTTTCAATAGCGATCGGTTGCACAAGATAATGTCCTTTTCTGTCTACACGCGCGACAAATACTCTATCGAGTGCAGTAGCACAATCCATTACAACATTAAAAGATGTACTTCTATTTGCAACACCTTCTGCTAAAAGTTTGGCATTACTTTCCGGACTTAAAGGATTCGCATCAAATATCCGTATCGGATAATCCTCTCCTAAATCTCCATTAACCGTCACGTGTGCAGTTACACTACGGGACATAGTCCAGTCTCCGTCAGGATCGATATTCTTTACCGGAAAAGTTTCTTCATAAATCTGTCTCAGTTGTTCTGCATCAAACAGATTTTTCTCATTATCCACACAACTGATAAAAACGGCAGAAGTTGCCAATAAAGAAAAGGTTAATACTTTTGCAATGTTTTGTTTCATAATCCCTTAATGCTTTAGTTCGTTTTATTTATGCGCAAAAACATCCACAACCCTCTCAATCATCGGTCATGGACGGTGCAAAGATA
>ERZ839767.5983-NODE-5983-length-10286-cov-13.842342_pt1 | contig 10286 bp, 7 predicted proteins | sample MGYA00519879_ERZ839767 | MGnify/ENA primary metagenome ERZ839767 (study PRJEB31850, sample SAMEA3708852) | human gut metagenome | biome: human gut; feature: human-associated habitat; material: faeces | place: China | collected 2014 ...
CGCTGAACGCCGGAAAGAAAAAAGAGGAAGCCCTCTCCATGCTGAAAAAGTGGTTTCCGCAGATGGAGAACTTCTCCGGGCAACTGAAAAAATACAAGGTCACAATCAATGACTTGTTAGCGGAAAATGAAAAGCTGGAAGTCAGGGCAAAGGCCAGCGAAAAAGGCAAGATGAATGACACGATGGAACGGGCGAAGTTAAAAAGCGAACTGGACGATATGCGGCGGCTGGTTGACCGTATCCCGCCGGAGATTTTAGCGGAACTGAAACGGCAACAGCGGCAGCATGGAAAGGAAAGGTGATCTTATAAGTAATATCAGATACAAAAAGGAAATCGAAATCGTGACTTTTCAGGGAAAGGAAATCACACTGGAAAATCTCTCCCCGGTGTTCACGCCGGAACAGGAAGCAGCCAAACGCCGGGAACTGGAACAGCAGCTTTATGAGGTGTTCCGCAAGTACGCCGACAAGCGGGAGAGTGAGGAAGCCGGGACATAAGGTTTTCCAAACCCATCATTGATTTGCGGGGCTGCTGGCGGTATAATAGAACTGTCAGCAGCTCCGTTTCTTTTTTAAGAAAAGGAGCGACAATATGAACAATCGGATAGACGCAATCTATGCAAGACAATCGGTAGACAAAAAGGACAGCATTTCCATTGAAAGCCAGATTGAATTTTGCAAATACGAGTTGAAAGGCGGTAACTGCAAGGAATACACAGACAAAGGGTACAGCGGCAAGAACACAGACCGTCCGAAGTTTCAAGAACTGGTGCGGGACATCAAGCGGGGCTTGATTGCAAAGGTCGTGGTTTACAAGCTCGACCGTATCAGCCGTTCCATTCTGGACTTTGCCAACATGATGGAGCTGTTCCAACAGTACAATGTAGAGTTTGTGTCCTCTACGGAAAAGTTTGATACCTCCACCCCGATGGGGCGGGCGATGCTGAATATCTGTATCGTGTTCGCCCAGCTTGAGAGAGAAACCATACAGAAGCGGGTAACGGACGCTTACTATTCCCGCAGCCAACGAGGTTTCAAGATGGGTGGAAAAGCCCCTTACGGCTTCCATACAGAGCCGATCAAGATGGACGGTATCAACACAAAAAAGCTGGTGGTAAACTCGGATGAAGCGGCAAATATCCGGCTGATGTTCGAGATGTACGCCCAGCCCACAACCTCCTACGGGGACATTACCCGGTACTTTGCCGAACAGGGGATTTTATTCAACGGCAAAGAGCTGATACGCCCCACGCTGGCGCAGATGTTACGCAATCCTGTCTATGTGCAGGCAGACCTTGATGTGTACGAATTTTTCAAAAGTCAAGGGACGGTCATTGTCAATGACGCTGCCGATTTTACAGGCATGAACGGCTGCTATCTGTATCAAGGGCGGGATGTGAAGCCCAGCAAAAAGAACGACTTGAAAGACCAAATGCTGGTGCTGGCTCCCCATGAGGGCATTGTCCCCTCCGACATCTGGCTGACCTGCCGCAAGAAGCTGATGAACAACATGAAAATCCAGTCTGCCCGGAAAGCCACCCACACATGGCTGGCAGGAAAAATCAAGTGCGGGAATTGCGGGTATGCTCTTATGAGTATCTACAATCCCTCCGGCAAACAGTATCTCCGCTGCACGAAACGGCTGGACAATAAAAGCTGTCCTGGCTGTGGGAAAATCATCACTTCGGAACTGGAAGCGGTTGTTTATCAGCAGATGGTAAAGAAACTGGCAAGCTACAAGACGCTGACAGGCAGAAAAAAAGCGGCAAATGCAAACCCGAAAATCGCCGCCCTGCAAGTGGAGCTTGCCCATGTGGACGGCGAGATTGAAAAACTGGTGGACAGTCTGACGGGCGCAAACAATGTGCTGCTCTCCTATGTGAATGTGAAGATAGCAGAACTGGACGGGCGCAAGCAGGAACTTCTGGCGAGGATAGCAGAGCTGACGGTGGAAGCCATCAGCCCGGAACAGGTCAGCCAGATTTCCGGCTACCTCGACACTTGGGAGAATGTATCCTTTGACGACAAGCGGCGTGTGGTGGATTTGATGATTACCACCATAGCCGCCACAAGCGACAGCTTGAATATCACATGGAAAATCTGACGGGCGGAACCCCTCCCGTCAGATACCTACTCTGTGTAGTCCCTTGTAAACTGTACTTTCGCATGTTTTTAATTACAGGAGAATTTAAATTTAGTATTTTTATTGTTACTTCTGCATCCTTACTTACTCCTATGACTTCGCCATCATCGGAAAATAGAAACTTATTTTCGCACTCAACACATAAAGGGTTAACGGGAAGAATAGTATTTCCTTTTAATGATTCACAGAATAAATCTTCCTTGCGAATTGCACCTCCACTACGCTCTTGTTTACCACCATCACAGCATGCAAGTAAATTCGTTTCATAGTCTAATTGCATTTCATCGTAAACTGGAGTTCCTTTTGCATAAAGATGCTCAATTTGTGTATCAGAGGATGCTCCAGATATACGTCTCCCACAATAGCAACAAATAAACCCTTGCTCTTGAGCTAAACTAAGTTTTACCGCACGATATAATGCTTTTTTCTTCCTCAAGCCCATATAAGAAGCATTTGGGGTCTGTTTGTACTGACTCAACCCAATAGGCTCGGGGTTCTTATGTATATATTTCATTTTCAACTCATCCTATTCAGAGCAATCTTTGCCGTAATGAAAAACGGATCGGATTCACCCACAATCTCTCTAATTTTTATCAGAGCTTCTTCAGCCAAATCTTTTCTGCCAAGCATCACTGCCTCTCTGAATTCCTGCACTAGATCATTATACTTGGCAGGTCTCATCGAAACCAACATATGCTCTTCCATAATCTCATCAAGCGATCGGTTGTATGTTTCACTTGGCACATTTTTGCAACGTCCATCATGCATAATAAACACATCTTTTCTCTGCATTCCAGCAACCGTTGCAGGAGAATGAGTCGTTATCACCATTTGGCCAGCGACATCAGTAGCATGTAACATTTGGGAAAACGCCTTTTGCCAATTTAAATGGAGATAAGTATCGAATTCATCAAACAGGTAGAGAGCTTCATTTTTAGCCGTAAATGCTGTTAGCAAAAGCAATAAGGAAAGTTGCTTTTCACCTTCGCTCAACCGTAAGGCTGAGAAGTGCGCCCCATCGCGCTTCGTGAATTCAATTCCAACGTGATCAAGATATCCATAATACTTCAATGCCTTAAGCTTTGAAAAAAGATCAAATTCATTAGCAGATACTTTTTTGAGTTCAATGGAATTATTGAAAAACATGAAATACTGAGAGTCTAAATCTCTTGTTGCAGATACTCCTTTACGCAAATCATCGAGAAAATGCTTGACAAAACCAGTTGCTCCCCAATATGTATCAGCGGTACCTTTTCCTTTGGGAGGTTTTCTCAATATGAGACTAAACTTCGGGACAATTTCTCCACAGTCCAAAAGATCGATTAACTCGCGATAATAATCTCCTTGGTATGCAGAAGCAGCTGCCAATAAAAGAGTTAAATCTCCCGTATCATAGCAATCTAGATACCGCAAACCGGGCAAATCAGAGGTTTTGGCTCTTATCAACCTTCTCTCATAAAGTGTGTCGTAGGTGGTTTCAGCAAGCCCTTTTTGACGCTGTGTTTCGCCTGCATAATATATCAACACAATATCAGGCAAGGCTTTTTTTACTTCACTCTGAGGTAAAACTTTGTCGTCACACCAGATTTCAATTTTCTCTCTGATCGGGTTGTTAAGAGCCGGATCTGCATTTAAAAACAAACCTCCCACATCGCAGTTATACTTTAAAGTATAGTTTGTATCCGCGACAGAATACTCTATTACACAGTCTTGCAAATCAGGTCTTTCTTTCGGAGAAATGAGCGGAAGCGGCTTGCTGCACGCGACATTTTGAGCATTGCTAAATGCCCGTGTAATCACTTCGAGAAGATTTGACTTTCCGGAACCATTGCTACCAATAAATACAGCAGTATTGGATCCCGAAAAGATGCAATCAAACCCTTTCAGGTTTTTAAATTCTTTAATAGAAACTCTTTGGATCCTCATGTATTTACCTCACTTTTAAAATATTTGCTTTAGTAGTTCCACCGCGCTCTCCTCGCTTGGGTCATTCGTACCCAGTTCACCACGAAAGGCACGGGCGAGAATGGATTTTTTCATCAGTTCGATCTGGTTAAGGACTATTTCGGCGGCTTCTTTGGTCTGTTGTTCTTTTGCAAATGCTCTATCAAGGATAGAGATGATCTCAATTTGTTCCACAACTGTGGGAATCGGAAAAGAAACTAATTTCAAGTTCTTTTGCGAAATATTTCTCATTCCATCCTGATTGCCTGATGCTAATTGTTCAACCTGTTCCCTATATATTCTCGAGCGAGTAAAGTAAAGGACAAATCGCGGATGTGCTATTTCATCAAATTTGAAACGCAATATTTTATCAGAAAGCATTAGACGCTTCGAAATATTCCTTACTATAACGCAATTACCGACAAGCTGAAGTGTATTGGCTCTGCTAAATAAAAAATCTCCCTTATGAATCTGCGTCTTCGAATTCCACTGCTCTGCAACGACACAAGTCTTACTCTCCAACTCATCGAATTCACCCCAAGTAACAGCGCTCACTTTTACAACGCCAAACTCGGTTCCTTCTGGCGGCCGACCTTCAGCACTCCAGTTTTTCCCCGCTTCAATAGACTGTAGAAAATCACCCCATTTCTTTTCGCCCCATGTCGTTTTTGAAATGTTGTGCTCTTCCCGCCATTTCGCAGTCAGTTCACCGGTGAAGGCCTTATGAAGAATAGCGGCTTTGCGGGTTTCAAAGCTATCCACCACGGCCTGCGCCTTTTCCTTGGCCTCATCTATCTTGGCAAACAGGATTTCAATGCGGTCAACAATGCGCTGCTGCTCGGCAAGAGGCGGGACAGGGACAGGGTATCCCTGAACGAATTTTGGCTGTGCTCTCATTAGCGATCCGCCAACGCCCGATACATTTGAAAGCATATACCCGCGAAAATATGGTGACCGAAAACACCACATTAAATAATTGGAAATTAGTCCGCTATTTCTAATAACAATCCATTCAGACGAAGCAAGCAAAGAGTGGTCCGTATACTTTGAGACTTTCCAGACCCGATTTATCCGCGGATTGATTTTGCAGAGAAGAACATCGCCCTTTTTGACAGATTGTTTTGTTGATCCAATATCAGCGCCGAGTACAATCTCCGGGTAGTTGTCTGCGCTGCTCGGAACGCTGTATAACTCAAAAGTCTTATTTTTAGCTTTCGTAGGATCGGCAGAAATACCTACATATTGGTTTATTGCCCCAACAGTTGTCCAACACCAATTCCCCGGCAATTTATACGGCCACTCCCAATCCGGCACTAAAGCTGCCTGCAAACGCTCCTCGGGCGTGAGGGCGGCTTCTTTTTTTGCTCTTGCCATCACTTCTCCTCCGTCAGAGCACGAAGCTCACGCACAACACTTTTCAGCAGATCGACAGCCTCTTCCAAATTTGCAATCGCTTCCTCTCCGCTTTCTGCAGGGTCAGGAAGATCGTCATAATCCACGATGGAGTCGTCACGAATCAAGCCAAGGTCAAGACTATCGTCCGGATTCTTGGCGATCTCCTCACGAGTGAATCTGCTCCAGCGCTCGCCCGTGCGCTTGGACGGGTCTTCATACCCTGCCACAAACTCGGCGAAATCACTCTTGTGCAGCTGCCGGGTCTTACCAAAGCTGTCCATATTGGTGCGCATATCGTAGAACGCAACCTCGGTGGTGTTATCCTGCTCGGTTGTCCCGCGGGTAAAGAGCAGCACATTGGTCTTGACGCCCTGTGCATAGAAAATTCCGGTAGGCAGGCGCAGAATGGTATGCAGATTGCAGAAATTCATCAGTTCCCGGCGCACGCTGGCACCGTCACCGGCAGCAAACAACACATTATCCGGCAGCACCACGGCGCAACGGGCCTTGCCGTCCGCCTTCAGGCTGCGATAGATCACCTGCAAAAAGTTCAGCTGCTTGTTGGAGGTCTGGAAAGAAATATCATCTCTGGTGGCGCGCTCACCGCCCTTTTTCGTGCCAAAGGGTGGATTTGTCAGAATGACATCAAAATCTTTCAATCCCTTGGCGCTTTGTGCGAGAGAATCCCCCAATGTGATATTGGCATTCATATTGTGCAGATAGGCATTCATCAATGCCAAGCGATGGGTTTCGTGCACCAGCTCCACACCGTTGAATGCTTTGTTCTGCTGGAAATCTGCCTGACGGTCAGAGAGTGCATACATATCGTTATGCGCATTGACATAGCGGTTGGCTGCAATCATAAAGCCAAAAGTACCGCAGGCCGGGTCAAAGCACTTGTCGCCCAGCTGAGGTTTGATGAGCTCCGTCATCACATCAATCAGCACACGAGGGGTAAAGTACTGGCCGGCACCAGACTTCTTCTCATTGGCGTTTTTCTCCAAGAGTCCTTCATACAGGTCGCCCAGGCCTTCCTCTTTGGCCTCATACCAGTCCAGCTTATCAATCTCCGTAATGATTTTTTCGAGGTTTTTCGGCTCCTCGATGCTGGAGGATGCGTTGGCGTAAATCTGCGCCACGCGGCCAACGGATTCTTCGCCCAGCTTGCTGAGCAGCGTATAGTAGTGCTTTTTCAGATCAATGCCGGAACGGCTGGTCAAAGAGCCCCAACGATATGCTTCGGGAATATCCTTATCTGCACCGGTCTCATTGGCCATTTTCAAAAACAGAATGTAGGTCAGCTCTGTCACATACTGGTGATAAGTAATACCGTCATCCCGCAGCACATTGCAGAGGTTCCAAAGTTTCTGTACAATATCTTGCGTGCTCATTTAAGCTGCTCCTTCGTAAATATAAGTGTTGATCTCGCGGATGATCTCCGCAAGCTGCCCGCCAAACTTCTTGTTAAAGCGTGCGAAACCGCCATCCATCTTGAACACCGGTGCCTCAAAGGTCTCGGTATTGAGGATGCTCTCGTGAAGCATATATACCTTGATCTTTTCCAGCAGATCCAGCTGCATTTTGTTAAAGTGATGCGCCGAAATCAGTTTAGAAAAGGCCATTTTCACGCGGTCATCGTGGTTCACCAGCGGCGTTTTAAGTACAGCCCGACGAACAAAGGCGATAATGTCTGCCACGATCCGTTCATTGCTCACCGCACTGGCCGCTTCATTCAAGCTGCTCTCGGTGAAATTCTCCTTATCCAGCTCCAGCTTTAACTCCCGAAGCTGCGCCCGGGTCATATCGCTGGGGCGGGTACAGGCTATGCGGATCGCTTCGATACGGTCTTTGTTCTCGTTGACATAGGCCACAAAAGAGTCCAGATAGTCCTGCGGTTTTTCCGTGTCACCATAGCCGCGGGTCGTTTCCAAAAGAGTATCTTCCTTTTCGGAATAGTAATGTCCGCGCTTCTTACCCTTCAGGTTGTCAAACCAAAGCAGGAAATCCTTATCCTCTCGGCAGCGTCGCACAAAAGCTTCCTCTGTGCAGCTTTTCAATTCCTTCGCATATTCCCGAATTGTTTTTCCGCCTAAACGCTCGGATACATCATACTTTTGCTCTTCTGTCAGATTGTTGCTCTTGCGCTGTAATCTCGCCAAAATACGATCTTTGACAGGCTGCTTGCTGGCCTCACCCGGACGGAACAAATCCTCCAACAATTCGGCCATTGATTTGCTGACGGAGACTGACTTCATATTGGAAGTGTCGTCCAAGTCCTCGTACACGCGAACTGCATCGAAGATATTGAAGTGCGTCTTTCCGATTTCCGGGCAAAGGCGAGTAGCGCGTCCCAGCATCTGCTCAAAGAGGATCCGGCTGTTGATCTTGCGCATAAACACCAAATTGCAAATGGCCGGCACATCGATTCCGGTAGTCAGCAGGTCGACTGTTACGGCAATGTTGGGGTACTGGTTGTTCTTGAACTGCTTGATCACCTGCAAAATCTTCTTTTTGTTGCCGCCGGCAGTTTTGCCCGTGATTTTCATAATGGCATCATTGGAAATGCCATAAGGCTTGTAAATTTCTCGGAGCGTATCCACAATACGGTCAGCGTGTGCATCATTTACTGCGAAAATCAGCGTCTTTTCTCCACTTTCCGGATTCAGGTAGGTCGAAACTTCTTCCAGCACCTTGCGGGTATGATCCGGCAGAACAATTTTGCGGTTGAACTCCGACACATCGAAATCCATTTCATCGTCCAAAACTGCACCGTTCAAAAGTTCATTGGTGTTGGGGTCATATTGCGCCAAGGTTTCACCCTTCTTGAACTGTGCGTCATTTTCGATGAAATCCGTATTAATCAGATACGGAGGGTCGTGATCCACCAGCCAGCCATCGATAACCGCCTCACGGTAGCTGTAGGTATAGACCGGCTCCCCGAAAATCTCGGTCGTGTGCAGGGCGGGCGTAGCAGTCAAGGCAACTTTCACCGCATCGAAATACTCGATAACCTGCTTGTACTTGCTCATATAATCATCTTGATTATCGTAGAGGATTTCTTCTTCCGTCATTTCACGGTCAAGAATATAGCCTCGGTGGGCTTCGTCCACAATAATCAAATCAAATGCACCGGGCATCAAATCCGGTTCTTCAGCCAGAATCGTGCGTTTCAAAAGCCCCTGCACCGTTGAAATGCTGACCTTGGTTTCCAGATTGATGATGTTGTCATCGATCGCTTTGATCTCATATATTTTGTCCAGCGTCAGCAGTTCCTTCAGCTTAACATCTTTGAAGGTGTCCATTGCCTGCTCACCGAGGGACACTCGATCCACAAGGAAAAGAATACGACGGAAACGCTTGGATTCCAGCATCTTGTAGATAAGTCCCAGAACAGTACGGGTTTTGCCCGTTCCGGTGGCCATTGCAAGCAAGGCCGTTCTCTTGCCGTCAACGATTGCCTCCGTTGCCTTATCAATGGCCTTAATCTGGTAGTCGCGCAGATTCAACCCATTGGGGTCTGTCATAAACGAATTATCTGCCGCAGCCAGCGCTTGATTGGCCGCCACTGTATTTTGACCAAGTTTTTCCATAAGGTCACTTGGGCTAAACCAGTTCCGAATAGGATACGGTTGATTTTCCTGTTCCCGGACATCCAAAAACCAAATACCAGACTTCGTCCGCAGCTGCTCTAAATATGCCCTGCCATTTGAAGCAAAGAGGAAGGGGACCTGATAACCATTCCAGTTCCCAACCGTATGTGGAATATCCTCCGGCTTAATATGTGCAGCATAGTCCTTTACCTGCACATCGATGGTAGATGCCACATCTTCCGACATCTTTTTTGCATCCATCAATGCTACGAGCTTCTCGCCAACAAAGAATGCATAATCCGCATACCCGTTTTTGTAAAAGGCCGAATTGGTAGGCCATTCGCTGATGGCAATATTTCTCCCCTTTACAGGACGCGTTCCTTTGCTGTGGCGCAGGTTCTGCGTATCAGCTTCCCAACCAGAAAGACGAAGCTGCTCGTCAATCAAGCATCTGGTCTGCGCCTCATTCCAATTCATCATAGCGGAGACAGATTCTGATCGCCTTGCGCGCTCCTTCTGCGTTTTGCCCGAAGCGGCGGTCTTGACCACGGCCAGTTGCTTCGTCAATTCCTCGATTTTCCTTTCCTGCTCGGCAATAACGGATTCCAAATCTTCGTGCGTGGTCTCGCTCGGCATAACGAACTCAGGCGCAATATATCCCCAGTCTCCATAGGTTTCCATAAACCAAACAGCAAGATTGTATGTCAAGGATAGCAATGTCTTTGCTTCGTCCACGGAGTCCGTACCTATATGTACTGCCGAGTTTCTTGTCTTGCGAAGAACATATAGCGTGTTGTCAATTTCGTGCGGCAATAAACCGGCTCGCTTCAAAATGCGAATTCGATTTGCGTGGGTGTTGTCAACAGCCGGCTCCGCAATGTGCTCAAAGACAAGGATCTCCTGCACTAAGCGCTCGGCAAACATTCCGAGTTTATAGATACAGGCATTGGGATCAGAATAGACATAGGTTTCTGCGGTTGCGCCGATCTGTGCCAATGCAGGCCAGTATCGATTCAGAAAATCAAAATTTGATTTCATAAGCAGTCTCCCTCGATTTTTGTTAATTCATTTAGCATTTGATATAAGCACATCTCCAAAGTGCCAATTTGGCACTTTGGAACCACCGTGCTGACACTTTGGAATTCTCACTCCTCATCCAACTGCCACTTCGACCTTTTTACCGCTGAAGGCCACGCCGTATTTATAAATCGTCC
>ERZ839767.5985-NODE-5985-length-10285-cov-13.898143_pt1 | contig 10285 bp, 8 predicted proteins | sample MGYA00519879_ERZ839767 | MGnify/ENA primary metagenome ERZ839767 (study PRJEB31850, sample SAMEA3708852) | human gut metagenome | biome: human gut; feature: human-associated habitat; material: faeces | place: China | collected 2014 ...
GACTCCACGCCCACCTGACAGGGGCCGCCGTCCACCACGGCGTCGATCTTGCCCTCCATGTCCTCCATCACGTCCGCTGCGGTGGTGCAGCTGGGACGGCCGGAGGTGTTGGCGCTGGGCGCGGCCACAGGAACGCCTGCCTCCCGGATGATGGACAGCGTTACCTGATGGTCCGGGCAGCGGACACCCACGGTGTCCAGTCCCGCTGTGGTGGCGTCCGGCACGATGGGCTTCCGCTTCAGGATCATGGTCAGAGGACCGGGCCAAAATTTCCGGGCCAGCGTATACGCCAGCGGCGGCACGTCCTCACAGTACCGGGGCAGCCATTGCGGTCCCGGAATATGGATGATGAGAGGGTTGTCCTGCGGACGGCCCTTGGCCTCAAAGATCTTGTTGACAGCCTCTGCGTCCAATGCGTTGGCACCCAAGCCGTAGACCGTTTCCGTGGGAATTCCCACCAGTCCCCCCTGCCGCAGGATGTCTGCCGCTGCGGAGATCTGATCCTCGATGATCTTTTGCTGACCCTTGGTGTCCCGCAGGTCAAAATATCGTGTATGCATCATTTCTCGCCTCGAATTATCTTATATTCAACGCCGCCGGGCGTTTGCTCTCAAAATATGCTCACTCTGCTTCCTGTCCCTGTTTCAGCTTCTCTGCCTGATCCGCCGTCACCAGCGCGTCGATCAGCTCGTCCAGCGCGCCGTCCATGATGGCGTCGATCTTATAAAGCGTCAGGCCGATGCGGTGGTCTGTCACCCGTCCCTGTGGGAAATTATAGGTGCGGATCCGCTGAGAGCGGTCCCCGCTGCCCACCTGACTGCGGCGCTCCGCGTCATAGGCGCTCTCCCGCTTTTCCCGCTCCGCCTCGTACAATCTGGAGGCCAGCAGGCGCATGGCCTTCTCCCGGTTCTGAAACTGGCTGCGCTCCTCCTGACACTCGGCGATCATGCCGGTGGGCTTATGGATCAGCCGCACGGCGGAGGAAGTCTTGTTCACGTGCTGTCCGCCGGCGCCGCTGGCCCGGTAGACCTGCATTTCAATATCGGCGGGGTTCAGTTCCACATCCACCGGCTCCATCTCCGGCAGCACCGCCACCGTGGCGGCGCTGGTGTGGATACGGCCGCCGGACTCCGTCTCCGGCACCCGCTGGACCCGGTGGACGCCGGATTCAAACTTCAGCCGGGACCAGGCCCCGTCCCCTTCAATAACGGCAGAGCAGTCCTTCACGCCGCCAAGCTCCGTTTCGTTGATGCTGGCGATCTCCAGCTTCCAGCCGCGGCTCTCGGCGTACATGGTATACATCCGCAGAAGGGAATGGGCAAACAGGGCGCTTTCCTCGCCGCCCACGCCGCCCCGGATCTCCAGGATCACGTTTCGGCTGTCATTAGGGTCCCTTGGCAGCAGGAGGATCGTCAGCTTTTCCTTCAGCTGTTCCAGTTCTTCCTTGGCTTCCGCCAGTTCGTCCTGAGCCATTTCCTTCATTTCCGGGTCATGGAGCAGCTCCTCCGCCTCCCGGCGGCGGCTGTCCGCCGCCTGATAAGCCCGGTAGGTCTCCACCACCGGCAGCAGCTCCTTCAATTCCCGGTTCACCTGACGCAGCTTTTCCGCGTCGCCATACACCCGGGGATCGCCCAACTGGGATTCCAGATCCTCATACCGGAGGTCCAGATCCTTTAATTTATCCAGCATAGCTGTGCTCCTTTCTCAAATATTGAAATTTGAAAAGGAGTGTCGCTATTCCTCCTCCGCCAGCAGTTCCCGGATCTGCCGGAGAAATTCCTCCTGCCAGAAGGTGTGGCCCACATGGCCCACCCGCAGGGAGGTCGCCGCCTGATGGGGCTTTCCCGTATACTGATCCATCTGCCGGTAAATATCCTCGCTTTTGTGCTCGCTGCCGCGGGTCAGCACGTAGGCTACCCGCTTCATCTCTCCGCCGTGGTTTTTGAGGAAACTGCGGATCACGCTGCTGCACCGTCCGGCCCACACCGGGGTACCGACGATGACCAGCCGGTAATTTTCCAGCTTCCGTTCCGTTTCAAAGGGCAGAACGTCAGGGCAGTCCTTCCGCATGGCGTCCATGCCGCTGCGGAGCCAACCCCGCAGACCGCTCCGCTCCACGCCATCGGTCAATGCCAACAGCTCCGCGTCCATTTCTTTGGCGATGGTCTCCATCACCCGTTTGGTATTCCCCGTTCGGGAATAGTAAATGCAGAGTACATCCCGCATGTTTTCACCTCTGTTTCTTATGCCTCGCCCGCCGCTTCGCTGAGTTCCTCCCAGCGGAGGTACAGGGCATCCAGCTCCGCCTGGGCAGCGTCCTTGTCCGCCACCAGCGCATTGAGCTTTTCATAGTCGCAGGCGTTAGCCTCCATTTCAGCGTCCAGCGCCCCGATCCGCTCCTCCGCCTTGGCGATCTCCCGCTCGCAGATGGTCAGCTGCCGCCGGGCCGCCTGCTGCGCCCGGTCGCCCCGGACCGGTTTTTCTGTAACCGTCTTTTCCTTTACAGGCTTTGGTGTTTCTGTTTTTTCCGCTTCCTCCTGCGCCTTTACCTGCCGGTACTGAGCAAAGCCCATGGGATAGTCGGTAATGGTGCCATTGGCCACCTCCCAGATCCGGGTGGCGAAGCGGTTGATGAAGTAGCGGTCATGGCTGACGAACAGCAGCGTGCCGTCATAGGCCTCCACCGCTTCCTCGATCCATTCTCTGGAAGCAATGTCCAGATGGTTGGTAGGCTCGTCCAGGATCAGGAAGTTGATCTCGTCATCCATCAGCATACACAGCCGCAGGCGGCTCTGCTCGCCGCCGGACAGGACGGACACCGGCTTGAGGACGTCCTCACCCCGGAAGTCGTAAGCTGCCAGCCGGTTCCGGGCGGACTGGGCGGAGATGCCCCGCTTGGCCGCCATCATGTTCTCCACCAGATTCCAGTCCGGGTGGTCAAAGTGGATGATCTGGGGCAGATAGGCCAGCTTCACCTGGGGCCCCAGCCGGATGCGGCCGCTGTCCGGATACACCTCATCCACGATCATTTTGATCAGGGTAGATTTGCCGGTGCCGTTGTCACCGATGAGGGCGATGCGCTCGCCCCCCTCCACCTTCAGGGAGATGCCCTCAAAGAGCTTCTTTTCCCCAAAGGACTTGCTGAGGCTCCGGATGCCCAGCACCTCGTCCCCGTGGAACTCTGCAGCGGTAAACCGGGCGTCCATCTTCCGGGCCTTGGTGGGCTTGGCCGTGGTGCGCATCCGTTCAATGCGGCGCTCCATGGAAATGGCGCGGCGATAGGTCTTGTCCATACCCTGAAATGCCCACATCCGCAGCTGCTCCGCAGACTTTTCCAGTTGGGCGATCTTGGCCTGCTCCTTTTCGTACTGCTTCATCCGCTCCTGATAGCGGCGTTCTTTTTCCACCGCGTAGAAGCTGTAATTGCCGGAGTAAAACTCCGCTTTGCCGTTTTCGATCTCAATGACCCGGTTCACGGAGCGGTCCAAAAAGTAGCGGTCATGGGAGATGGCCACCACGGTACCCCGGAATTTCTGGATATAGGCCTCCAGCCACTCCGTAGCGTGAAGGTCCAAATGGTTGGTAGGCTCATCCAGCAGCAGAATGTCCGTATCCTCCAGAATCAGGCGGCCCAGGTTCACCCGGGTCTTTTCTCCGCCGGAGAGCTGGTCGAACAGCCGGCCCCGCATATCGTCGGAAATGGACAGGCCGTTGGCCACCTTGCTGATGGCCACGTCCGTATCGTATCCGCCGAACACCTCAAACCGCTCGGAAAGACTGCCATAGCGCTTCAAAATGGCCGGGTCCGTCTCCCCCGCCGCCATGCGGCCCGCCAGCTCCTCCATTTCGGCGGTCAGGGCGTGGAGTCGTCCGAAGGCAGAGCGCAGCACATCGTCCACGGTGTACCCCTCCGGGTACACCGGGATCTGAGAGATCAGACCCATGCGGTGACCCGGCGAAATGGTGACGGTGCCCTCGTCGCAGTCCAGTTCTCCTATCAATATTTTGAACAGCGTGGACTTGCCGGCGCCGTTTTTGCCCAGCAGACCTACCCGCTGCCCCTGATCGATCTGAAAGGTGACGCCATCCAGAACATTGTGGCCCACCTCAAAGGATTTTACAAGGTTGTTGACCTGAATCTCAATCATAATACTTCCGCAAGTCCTCCGTCAGCCGCTCAAAGCGCATGGAGTGTGACGCCTTGATGAGCATACTGGTGTTGGGCCGCAGCTGCTCCCGCACCGTGGGGAGCGCCTCCTCCTTCGTGGCGAAATGCACCACGTCTCCGCCGCTCATGGCGGCGCCGTCCGCGATCCGCGCGGCCTTGGAGCCAATGGCGATCACAAAGTCAATGCCCAGCATGGCCGCCAGAGCGCCGGCATTGAAGTGGGCCTGATCCGTCAGGTCCCCCAGCTCGCCCATATCGCCCAGCACCGCCACCCGGCGCTCACAGTCCGTGCGGCCCAGGACCTCCAGTGCCGCGGTCACGGACTGGGGATTGGCGTTGTAGCAATCATCCAGCAGCACCCGTCCCCCCGGCAGGCGGATGACCCGCATTCGGGAGCCGGTAGGCTCATAGGCTGCCACGCCCCGGACGATCTCCTCCCGGCTAAGGCCCAGTTCCTCCCCCACGGCCACCGCCATGGATGCGGAATAGGCCATGTGCTCGCCGGGAGCCGGGATGGTCAGGGCATAGGTGTCACGGACTGTTGTCACCGTGCAGGTGATGCCGTCCACGCCATGATCCACAATGTCGCTGATCCGGGTTTCGCAGTGCTCACTCTGGCCGCAGCGGACGATCCGCTGGGGCAGCGTCACCGTATCCAGCAGTGCGTCATCGCCGTTGAGGATAGCCACGCCGTCTGCCTTCAGATGTTCAAAAATCTCGCATTTGGCCTTTAAAATGCCCTCCCGGCTGCCCAGATATTCGATATGGGCGTCGCCGATGTTGGAGATCACGGCAATGTCCGGCCGCACCATGGCTCCCAGATATTCGATCTCACCGAAGTGGTTCATACCGGTCTCGATCACCGCCGCCTCATGCTCCGGAGCAAGACCCAGCAGCGTCAGGGGCGTGCCGATGTCATTGTTGAAATTCTCCGGCGTCTTGAGGACGTTCAGCTTGGCCCCCAGCACGGCGGCGGTCATCTCCTTGGTGGTTGTCTTGCCCACGCTGCCGGTGATCTGCACAAAGGGGATCTCAAACCGGTCCCGGTAGGCGGAGGCCAGATCCCGCAGAGCCAGTCGGGTATCCGCTACCTTGATGTAAAACTTATCCTCCCGGATATTCTGGGGCAGCTTGGCGCACAGGCAGCCAGCGGCGCCGGCGTCCAGCGCCGCGTCGATGAACAGGTGTCCGTCGAACTTCTCCCCCACCCAGGGCAGAAACAGGCTGCCGGGAACGATCTTCCGGCTGTCCGTGGAAACGGCGCTCACCACCGGGACCTGTTCACTGGGATTCCACCAGACCCCCTTGACCGCAGATGCGATCTCTGTTACCGTCATTGGCTGCATAAGTTATCTCCTCTTGATTTTTAAGGACTGCCGCACGATCTCCTCGCACAGGTCATCATAGCTGATGCCCACGGCGGCGGCCTCCTTGGGCACGAAGCTGGTGGGGGTCATTCCCGGCAGAGAGTTGGCCTCCAGGCACCAGAGCTGCCCGTTTTCGTCCATGATCATATCCGTCCGGGAATAGACGGCCAGCCCCAGGGCCTTATGGACCCGCAAAGCCATCTCACCCACGGCCTTCGACTGTTCCTCCGTCAGCTCCGCCGGGCAGATCTCCTTGGCGCCGCCGGCCTGATACTTGGCCTCATAGTCAAAGTTCTCCACGCTGGGGAAGGTCTCCACCGGGGGCAGATACCGGTCGCCCAGCACGGCGTCCGTCAGCTCCCGGCCGTAGATCCGCTGCTCCACCAGCACCTCATGGCAGAAGCCCCGGACCTGCCGCAGCGCGTCCGCCAGTTCCGCCCGATTCTTGGGCAGATAGACACCCAGAGAGGACCCGCCGGTGGGGGCCTTTACCACACAGGGCATGGGCAGCGTCTCCGCCAGCTGGGGGATCTCCGCCTCGGTATAGGTCAGCTTCTGCCACTTGGGATTGGGGATGCCGTTGGCATCCATCATCTCCTTGGCGGCGATCTTATCCATGGCGATGGCGGAGCCTAAGTAGCCCGCGCCGGTATAGGGGACACCCAGCAGGTCCAGCGTTGCCTGGATGCGGCCGTCCTCGCCGTCCTGCCCGTGAAGGCCCAGGAACACGATGTCCGCCAGTCGGCAGATATCCAGCACATGAGGGCCGATACGGCTGGGGCTTTGATCCGGACGGCTGCGGCGGACCACATCCAGATCCGGGGCCTGCACCTCGATCTTCACATCCGGGCACAGGCCATCCGGCGCGTCAAACAGCGTGTTCAGATCTGCGGGCGGATTTTCCAGTCCCATAAACATATCCACCAGAATGGCCTGATGGCCCTTGCGGCGCAGCGCCTGGCACACGCCGGTGCCGGACACCAGAGAGACGGTTCGCTCGGTGGAGATGCCGCCGGCTAAAACAACGATTTTCATGGAAAATCAGAACCTTTCTATTTTTATGGCAGTTTGCGATGGACATAACGATACTATTTTAGTCTATTGTAATTATAGTAGTTTAGCACAAACCCCCGCTGAATACAATATGAACTTTTCCACCGGTTCTGTTCAGACGCAAGCAGCCTGCCCGAATGGGCAGGCTGCTTGCGTCAGCGTGTCGAAAAAGTCTTTTCTCCCCGCTGAGCAAGTTTTCAGAACTTCATAAAAGTTCTGAAAACTTAGGATTTTAATGGCGCGGGACACCCTTCTTGGGTTTCCCGCGCACACCCTTCCTTACCGTCGCGGAAAATTTATCACTTTATCGACAGCCTCACGCAAGCAGCCTGCCCGAACGGGCAGGCTGCTTGCGTCATTTTGTGACTGCGTTCGCCCCTTGCGGGGTCAGGACTTTTTCAGCAGACCCAGCAGGCCGGTATCCTTCTCCCCTCTCAGCAGGGTTCCCGCCGCTGAGAGCATCCGGGCTGCGTCGGCACGGGTCACTGCCGTTTCCAGACGCTCACTTCCGAAACTGCCCACGCTGAGGACATTCAGTGCTTCCATGTTCCCCACAGCCTGCGCCGCCCAGGAAGGCACCGCCTCCCGGTCCGCGAACCATACCTCCAATTCCACATCCCCCAGATCCAGCACCCGGTTCAGCACCGTGGCGGCTTCGCTGAAGGAAATAGGCTCCTCGCAGGAGAATACCGCCCCGTTCTCCGTGGGCTTTCCACGCAGGATGCCCTCCGCCACGCCGGCGGCGGCATAGCTTTTCGCCCAGGTGGGGATGGCGTCATCATCCCGGAAGCCGGTCATGGTGACGTCCGTCACCTCTGCGCCGGCGGTCTCCAGCACCATGGCCAGAAATTCTCCACGGCTGACGGTCCGGTCCGGCTCGAAATACCACTTATCTCCGATCTTCGCCCCGGTGAACACGCCCCGCTCCGCTAAATCCTGCGCGGCGGTGGCGGTGGCCTCGCCGGTGTCCGCGTAGGTAACGCCGGAGCGGGTCTTTTCGATGGTCACGGTCACGGTGGCGGGCAGGGACACGGCCCCGGCGCTGTTGGCGGCGGAATAGGTGAAGCTGTCCCCTCCGGCAGCGTTCTCCTTGGGCGTGTAGGTGAAATTGGCGCCCTCCACCGTCACGGTCCCCTTCTTGGGCTGGGTGACGATGGCAAAGGTCAGCTCCCCGCCGTCAGGGTCCGCAGCCTCCAACTGCCCCAGATAGGGGATGCTCCGGTAGGTGCGGATCTCCAGGTCCCGGGCCGTGGGGCCGTTTTCAGGAGAGACTGTCTCCGGCTTGCTCTTTCCGAGGCCGAATAACGCCTGCGCGCTGCCTGCCAGCAGCAGCGATGCCATCAGGACCAAGGCCATGCCGCGTTTCATGCGGATATTCATGATGAAAACCTCCTGTCAGTTCGGATATACCGTATTGATACAGAGGTAGTGTTGTCGAAGAACCGGAAAAATATGTGAACGGGCCCGATGGAAAAAACCGGAGCGCTGCGCGCCCCGGGTTTCAGTCAATATACCGCGTTGGAGCCTAAGGGCCGTCCCGGACGGCGGCGGACCACCGTCCGCTTCTTGATGCTGGAGACGAAGCCCATGGCGGCGAACAGGGTCACCACCGACGAGCCGCCGTAGCTGAAAAACGGCAGTGTCAGGCCGATCACCGGCATGATGAACAGGCACATGCCGATATTGATGATCATCTGGAACATCACCATGGAGGCGATGCCCACGCAGACGTAGGTGTGGAACGGCTGGGCAGCCCGGCGTCCCACCACCAGTACCCGGATGATGATGGCCACCAGCAGCAAGATCGCCAGCGTTGCCCCCACAAACCCCAGTTCCTCACCGATGACGGCGAAAATCAGGTCCGTGTGCCGGGCCGGAACGGAGCCGACCCCCGCCTGAGACTGGGTGCCGTGGAGATACCCCTGTCCCCAGAAGCCTCCGCCGCCGATGGTCAGCAGGCTTCGGGTCTGCTGCCAGCCTGTATGCTGGACATCGTAGCTATGGTCAAACAGAACGATAAAGCGGTTGAGCATATACTTTTTGGAATCCGGCACCAGATCAAAGGCTATGATGCCTCCGATGACGGCCCCCGACGCGCCGAAAAGCAGGGCGAACCACCGCAGGGCAAAGCCCGCCACGAAGGACATCACCACAAAGATCAGCAGGAACATCAGCGCGTTGCCCATATCGCCGGAAATAACAAAGTACAGTCCCGCTATCCCCAGCGTATGACCGCCCACATAGAAGGCGGCGGAAAAGGACCTCAGATCCCGTTTTTCCTCCCGGAGCCATTGGAGCTGCCAGGCCAGCAGAATGATGAAGGTGATCTTCACCACCTCCGCCGGGCCGATGCTCACCGGCAGAAAGGGGAATTTCAGCCATGCGGTATTGCCGGTATCGTCGCTGACGCCGAAGGGCGTTTTCAGCAGCAGGATAAACAGCACATCGAACGCCGCGATCCACTTCCACCGCTTAATGAGCATTTCCAGGTCGATCATGGAAATGCCGAAATACACCACGATGCCGATGAGCAGCGCCGCTGTCTGTACGATGATCTTCCGGTTATCGTTGTTGTACCGGGTAGCGCTGTAAATCATGGCGATGCCGAACACCGACGCGGCGCAGCAAAGCCCCAGTAGGATCAGGTCCGCCTGCTGGATGATCTCCAATATGGTCTCTTTCAGTCGCTTGAACATAGCTGCCTCTTGCTTTCATACGGAAAAAAATTGCTTACATAGTGAGACTGTCAATAAAATGGTAAATCCTCCGCAACGGTAAGGTAGGGCAGCCGTTAGCGGCTGTGCCGCTTTACGGATGCTGCATACCCCTTGCGGGTGAAGGGTGTGCGCGGGAAACCCAAGACGGGTGTCTCGCGCCATTAAAATCCTAAGTTTTCAGAACTTTTATAAAGTTCTGGAAACTTGTTCAGCGGGGCAAAAAACTTTTTCGACACGCTGATAGTATACCACACAAAAAGGGACCTGTAAACTTGTTGAATTTTGTTTTTACATTTTCTGTCGGACGTGCTATAATGTGATGGATTACGTGCAGCAAGGGAGGGTGTCCATGGAATTTCACAGTCATAACGAAGCGGAGACGGAAGCCATCGGCGCCCGTCTGGCCGCCGTGCTGAACCCCGGCGCGGTGGTGGCGTATTTGGGGGATCTGGGTATGGGCAAGACTGCCTTCACCCGGGGACTTGCCGCGGGGCTTGGCTACAAGGGCCGGGTCACCAGCCCCACCTTTGCCATTGTGAATGAGTACGAGGGCGGCCGGCTGCCTCTGTTCCACTTTGATATGTACCGTCTGAACAGCGCCGATGACCTGTTCGACATCGGCTGGGAGGACTATCTCTCCCGCGGCGGTGTCTGCGCCGTGGAGTGGAGCGAAAACGTGATAGACGCTCTGCCGGAGGACACCGTCTGGGTCCGCATCGCCCGGGAGGGGGACACCGGCCGCAGCATTACCATAGAAGGAGTGGAGCTTCCATGAAAATTTTAGCCCTGGAGACCTCCGCCAAGGCGGTATCCGCCGCCGTATCCGAAAACGGACGCATTTTGGCCTCCGGCTATCAGGATACCGGTCTGACCCACAGCCGCACTTTGATGCCCATTGTGGAACACATCCTGAAAAATACGGACTTGAAGCTGTCCGACATGGACGCCATTGCCGTGGCTGTCGGCCCCGGCTCCTTTAC
>ERZ839767.5988-NODE-5988-length-10282-cov-3.230664_pt1 | contig 10282 bp, 7 predicted proteins | sample MGYA00519879_ERZ839767 | MGnify/ENA primary metagenome ERZ839767 (study PRJEB31850, sample SAMEA3708852) | human gut metagenome | biome: human gut; feature: human-associated habitat; material: faeces | place: China | collected 2014 ...
CAGCCTGTTTCTTGCGCAGGTGCAGCGCCGGGCCCGGCTGTCCCCTCCCCTACAATGGCACGGGCGGTCGGCGAAAAATCGTACATTTGTTTATAAATTTTCGTTGCTGCGATCCGGACAGCGTGGTATAATAAGACTTCAGAGAAATCAACGGCAGGAGGCAGCTATGCGAAATTCCATCCTCGTGCGCGGTGCGCGCGAAAACAACCTGAAAAATGTGGATGTGGAGATCCCGCGCGACGCGCTGTGCGTATTCACGGGGCTTTCCGGCTCCGGCAAATCGTCGCTTGCGTTCGACACGATCTATGCCGAGGGGCGGCGGCGCTATGTCGACTCGCTTTCGGCCTATGCGCGGCAGTTCCTGGGCCAGATGGACAAGCCCGACGTGGACGTGATCGAAGGCCTGTCCCCCGCCATTTCCATCGACCAGAAGACGACGTCCCGCAACCCACGCTCGACCGTGGGCACGGTGACGGAAATTTACGACTACCTGCGCCTGCTGTGGGCGCGCGCCGGAACGCCGCACTGCCCGCGCTGCGGCCGCGAGATCCGCCGCCAGACCGTTGACCAGATCGTCGACAAGGTGCTGGCCCTGTCGGAGGGCACGCGCTTTCAGGTGCTGGCCCCGGTCGTGCGCGGCAAGAAGGGCGAGCACGTCAAGCTGCTGGCCGACGCGCGGAAGAGCGGCTTTTCCCGCGTGCGCGTGGACGGCATCCTCTATGACCTGAGCGAGGAGATCACACTCGAGAAGAACAAAAAACACACCATCGAGCTGGTGGTCGACCGCCTTGTGCTGCGCGGCGACCTGACGCGCCGCCTGACGGACTCCGTCGAGACCGCGCTGGAGCACGGCGGCGGGCTCGTCGTCATCCAGCAGCCGGACACCGGGGAGGAGACGCTGTTCTCCCGCAACTACGCCTGCGACGAGTGCGGCATCTCCATGCCGGAGCTTTCGCCGCGCATGTTCTCGTTCAACAATCCCATGGGTGCATGCCCGGAGTGCAGCGGCCTCGGCTTCCTTTTGAAGGTCGACCCCGCCATCATCATCCCGGACCCGTCCCTCTCCATCTACGACGGCGGCATCCAGGCCAGCGGCTGGGGCAATATCCGCAGTGACTCCATCGCGCGGATGTACTTTGACGCCCTGTCGCAGAAATATCACTTCGACCTGCACGCGCCGATCTCCAGCCTCTCGAAGGAGGCCATGGACGTCATCCTCTACGGCACGCGCGGCGAAAAGCTCACGCTGCACTACGACCGCGGCAGCAGCCGCGGAACGCTGGAGCAGGCGTTTGAGGGCATCATTCCGAACATCGAGCGCCGCGTGCGCGAGACGCAGTCCGAGGCCATGCGCAAGGAGCTGGAGGAGACGATGTCCGCCTCCCCCTGCCCGCACTGCCATGGCAGCCGCCTGTCCGATATCTCCCGCGCCGTGACCGTCGGCGGCCTGTCCATCACGGAATTCTGCGACATGCCAGTCGACCGCGAGCTGGCATTCGTGAACGATCTGCGGCTCGAGGGCGCGCAGGCCGTCATCGCCGAGCAGATCCTGCGCGAGATCCGCGCCCGCCTCGGCTTCCTGCAGAGCGTGGGCCTGCGGTACCTGACGCTGTCCCGCGCGGCCGCGACGCTCTCCGGCGGCGAGGCCCAGCGCATCCGCCTTGCCACGCAGATCGGCTCGTCGCTGATGGGCGTGCTCTATATCCTCGACGAGCCGAGCATCGGCCTGCACCAGCGCGACAACGACAAGCTGCTCGACACGCTGCGCCGCCTGCGCGACCTCGGCAACACGCTCATCGTCGTCGAGCACGATGAGGACACGATCCGCGCGGCAGACTATATCGTGGACGTCGGCCCCGGCGCGGGCGTGCACGGCGGGCAGATCATGGCGCAGGGCACGCTGCAGGACATCATAAACGCGCCCGACAGCATCACGGGCCAGTATCTCTCCGGTAAGCGGCGCATCGCCGTCCCGGCGCAGCGGCGCGCGGGGAACGGGAATTTCCTGCGCGTGTTCGGCTGCCGGGAGAACAACCTGCGCAATGTGGACGTCAGCATCCCGCTTGGCACGCTGACGTGCGTGACGGGCGTGTCCGGCTCGGGCAAGTCGTCACTCGTCAACGAGATCATCAGCAAAAAGCTCTCGGCCACGCTGAACCGTGCGCGCGTCCGCCCCGGCAGGCACGACCGCTTCGAGGGCATCGAGAACCTCGACAAGGCAATCGTCATCGACCAGAGCCCCATCGGCCGCACGCCGCGCTCGAACCCCGCGACCTATACGGGCCTGTTTGCCGACATCCGCGACCTGTTCGCCGCCACGGCGGACGCAAAGGCCCGCGGCTACGGCCCCGGCCGCTTCTCCTTCAACGTCAAGGGCGGCCGCTGCGAGGCCTGCAGCGGCGACGGCCTTGTGAAGATCGAAATGCACTTCCTGCCGGACGTCTACGTCCCGTGCGACGTGTGCCACGGCGCGCGCTACAACCGCGAGACGCTCGAGGTGCGCTACCGCGGCAAGTCCATTGCGGACGTGCTGGAAATGACAGCCGACGAGGCGCTGAGCTTTTTTGAAAATCTGCCGCGCATCCGCGACAAGGTCGCAACGCTCGTGGAGGTCGGCCTCGGCTATGTGAAGCTCGGCCAGAGCTCCACGACGCTCTCCGGCGGCGAGGCCCAGCGTGTGAAGCTCGCAACGGAGCTGGCGCGCCGCGCCACCGGGCGCACAATGTATATCCTCGACGAGCCGACGACGGGCCTGCACATGTACGACGTGCAGAAGCTGCTCGACGTGCTGCAGAAGCTCGTGGACGCCGGAAACACCGTGCTCGTCATCGAGCACAACCTCGACGTCATCAAATGCGCCGACTACCTGATCGACATGGGCCCCGAAGGCGGCCGTAAAGGCGGTCAGGTCTTGTTTACCGGCACCCCGGAAGAGATGGTAAAGAAGAAAACGAAGAGCTATACCGCTCCGTTCCTGAAAGAGGAACTGAAGAAATAGACTGTGCACAATTCCAAAAGGATTGGCATGTACGAAAGGAATCATTATTATAGTATCTGATAATGATTCCTTTTTTATATATTTGCACTTAGTTAGGTCTAATCCAATTGTAAATAGAAGTAATAATTATGCAATCATTAGTCATTAATAATTATAAGAATTTTGAGAATCTGACATTAGGTAATCTGGCTAATGTGAATTTGATTGTAGGAAAAAATAATGTAGGTAAATCTACATTATTGGAAGCTATATCTATTGTTGCGTCAAATGGAGATGTCAACTGGATTAAAGAACTATTGGAGATACGTGGAGAAAGTGTTCGTTTTTCTTCCAGAGAAAATAATATAGAGAAAGAAATAGAACGTTTCACTTCTTTATATCATAATAGAGATATGGATGCTTTTTTCCATACACCGATAGAGATAAAAGTGACCGGCTCTCTTTTGCCTGAAACATTTTTCTTTAAATTAGTAAGATATGTTGTTACCACAGAGACGGATAACAGTGGCTTGGAGAGAGCTGTGCGTAGATTCCTGAATGAAACAGAAGAGCAGGATATAGAATATGCAAATGCTAAAATCGGGTTTTTGTCTTTGTTGGGAGATAAGAAGTCTTTATATACTTTCAGTGGAGGAAGGCTTCCCGGGCCAATCGCAGATAAACAGTTCCCTTTTGAATATGTTCGTACGAACCAGATTTCGAGTGACAAGAATCCGGCCCTCTTTGATCGACTGGCATTGACTCCCCTTGAAAAGTATATAATTAAAGCCCTTCAGATCATTGAACCCAGAATAGAAGCTTTGAATTATTTGAAAGACGACGTTATACTTTCTTCTTCGCGAAGAGATGAAAGAGTGCCTGTCGTTGTGTTGCGTGATAGTGCAAAGCGTTATCGGTTAAGTTCTATGGGAGATGGGATCAATCGTGTCTTAACTATTATTTTAGCCCTGTTAAATTGTAAGGATGGCATTTTACTAATAGATGAGTTCGAGAATGGTCTTCATCATTCAGTGCAAAGCCAGTTGTGGAAGATAATTTTTGAGTTATCAGCGGAATTAAATATTCAGGTGTTTGCTACGACACATAGTGAAGATGCTATTAAAAGCTTTTCAGAAAATGCACAGGCGGATCAGAATGGGAAAATAATAAGACTTGAAAGTCGTAATAATTCAATCCGGGTTGTTGAATATCAGGAAAAAGAAGAACTGGTTTATATCGGTCAGAATGATATTGAAATTCGTTAACTATGGAAACACCGACATCTTTGCTTTTAGTTGAAGGGCGTAGTGAAGAAAACGCCATAAGGGAATTTTATAAACAGTGGAAAATAGATATCAACTTTGATATAAGTAGTGAAGGTTCTATTACTAAGCTGAAGACTTCCTTTAAGATGCATTTGAAAAGTTCCAATATCCTTAGAAAATTATGGGTCATTATCGATGCAGACGCATCTTATGCCTGTGCGTGGCAATCCATAAGGGATATTCTGGAAAGAAGCGGAAAGTATAATCCTCCGTTACAGTTATGTTCGAATGGTTTGATTTTAACACCTATAGATGAAAATGACTTGGTCGTAGGCGTTTGGATTATGCCAAATAATCAGGACGTTGGCATGTTGGAGGATTTTATGATGGGGATAATTCCTGAAGATAATATGTTGCTTCATGAAGCTGAAACTGTACTAACAAATATTGAAAAAAAGAATATTCAAAAATATAAAAATGTACATCGGGCAAAAGCGAAACTTCATACTTGGCTTGCGTGGCATGATGAACCGGGCGATTCTGTAAATGTTGCTATAAGAAAGAATTTATTCAGTCAGGATAAAGAATTAGTTATTGCTTTCAGAGCCTGGTTAATGGAGTTAAATAAATAAGACAAACGTGTTTGTCCTTTTATAATATGTAATTAATTTGATATGAAGAATCCTATCCAAATGATCAAACAATGCGTAGAGAAGGAAGAACCTTATTTCCTGCTGCGCGGACAAGATATATGCGCCCTGGCGGCCATTGAAACTTATTACGAAGAGGTGAAGAAAAATGTGAAAGATCCCTACTTTATCGAGGAGATCGAAGAGATCATGAAAGACTTCCGGGCCTTCCGCGAAGAACAGCAAACCCATATACCGGATTGACCGATGGCAGACGACAGTTACAGAACCATTAAACAAGTAGCCGAGGGCTATTACACGGAGAAGCGTAGCCGCTTTATCTCGTATGCCATCCCCGTGCGTACGGTCGAAGAGGTGAAGGAGCAACTGGACCGGTACCGTAAACAATATTATGATGTACGCCATGTCTGCTGGGCTTATATGCTGGGACCGGACCGCCTGACGTTTCGTGCAAACGATGACGGCGAACCGTCTTCCACTGCCGGGAAACCGATCCTCGGACAGATCAATTCCAATGAACTGACGGATATCCTGATCCTCGTAGTCCGTTATTTCGGAGGTATCGAGCTGGGTACCAGCGGGCTGATCGTTGCCTATCGTACGGCCGCTGCCGAAGCGATTGCGGCCGCCGAAATAGAGGAACGTACGGTGGATGAAGATATCACAGTCGCTTTCGAATATCCCTACCTGAACGGGATCATGCGCATAGTGAAAGAAGATAACCCCCTTATTGTATCTCAGAAATTCGAAATGGACTGTGAGATGACACTACGTATCCGAAAAGGGGAGGCGGAAAAGCTGAAGAACCGCTTATTGAAAGTGGAGTCGGCCTATCTGAAGTAATTTATTAATAATCTGAAACATGAGTTACCTGCTATTTCCGATTTGAGAGGATTTCCTTATTTTTGTACTCTGAAATCTAAACAAGCAAATAGTGGTAATATAATGAAGAAGATTCTGTTATTTTCTTTTTTCTTAGTGATTGGTTTGGTTGTCTCGCAGTTTCTTCCCGCTATGGTGGGAGAGAACTATTCGATGGTGAAGACGATCTCCAACACGTTGTTGTATGTGTGTCTGGCCTTTATTATGATCAACGTGGGCCGGGAGTTTGAAATGGACAAAACCCGTTGGAAATCTTATACGGAGGATTATTTTATTGCAATGGCAACCGCAGCCTTTCCCTGGATCTTTGTGGCGTTGTATTATATGTTCGTCCTGCTTCCCGATATCTATTGGTCGAGTGGTGAAGCCTGGAAGGAAAACCTGTTGCTGAGTCGTTTTGCGGCGCCTACCTCCGCCGGCATTCTCTTTACTATGCTTGCTGCTGCCGGACTGAAGGCTTCATGGGTATATAAAAAGGTGCAGGTTCTGGCTATTTTTGACGACCTCGATACGATCCTGCTGATGATACCGCTTCAGATCATGATGGTGGGACTGCGCTGGCAGTTGGGTGTTATCATCCTGATCGTGATGGTGCTGCTTATGCTCGGGTGGAAGAAGATGGGCACTTATAATATGCGTCAGGACTGGAAAGCGATCTTGCTCTATGCAATTGTAACGCTGGCTATTACGCAGGGAGTTTATCTGGTGTCCAAACATTTCTATGGTGAAGACGCCAGTATTCATATCGAAGTGCTGCTGCCTGCTTTCGTCCTGGGTATGATCATGAAGCATAAGCATATCGACACGAAGGTCGAACACAATGTGGCTACAGCCATATCCTTCCTGTTCATGTTCCTTGTGGGAGTGAGTATGCCGGTATTCTTTGGCATTGATTTTGCCAAACAATCGGCCGAGGCGGCAACCATTACCGGGGCGCAGCCGATGATGTCGTGGCCGATGATCCTGTTGCACGTTCTTATTGTCTCTTTCCTTTCTAATATAGGAAAACTTTTCCCGCTGTTCTTCTATCGCGACCGGCGCAAACGTGAGCGTCTGGCATTGTCGATCGGTATGTTTACGCGTGGTGAGGTAGGAGCAGGTATTATTTTCATCGCTCTCGGATACAATTTAGGTGGACCGGCCCTGATGATTTCTGTCCTTACTATTGTGTTTAATTTAATTTTAACTGGTATCTTTGTGGTCTGGGTCGAAAAATTGACCCGTAGCGCCTATCAGCTCGAAATGGCAGAGAAGCAAAGACAATAACACAGTTAGGAATTACGGAGACAGGTCAGCAAGCTGTCTCCGCAAATATTTTAAATACAATGGATCGTACTATTAATGTTATCCTGAAACCATTGCGCCGTTTCGCTACACAGAAGTCGAGCGCCAGTTTTCTATTGTTTATGGCCACCATACTGGCTATGATACTGGCCAATTCCCCTTGGGCGTATGCTTATCATCATATACTATCTTATCCCATAGATCTTCAGATCGGTAAATTCAATTTGTTCTCGCATCACGGAGAGCCGATGCCGATGCTGGCTTTTGTGAATGATGCCCTGATGGCCGTATTCTTCTTTGTGATAGGGTTGGAGATCAAGCAGGAGGTTTTGATCGGCGAACTCAGTTCGGTCCGTAAGGCGATCCTTCCGGTAATTGCCGCTTGCGGTGGTATGATCGTGCCGGTCCTTTTCTTCCTTCTGGTGTGTAATACAGGACCGGAAGCACGCGGGGCTGCCATCCCAATGGCTACCGATATCGCTTTTGCCCTTGCCGTTCTGGGACTTTTGGGGAAGCGGGTTCCTCTGAGTATGCGAATTTTCCTGACGGCGTTGGCTGTTGTCGATGATATCGGCGGTATAATTATTATCGCTTTGTTTTATAGCGGGCATATTGCCTATCAGCCGTTGCTGATTTCCCTGGCCCTGTTGGCGTTATTGTATGCCGGAGGGAAGATGCGGGTAAATAATAACCTGTTCTATTATATTGTCGGTTTTTTTGTCTGGATTTTGTTCCTGGAATCGGGTATTCATCCAACCATAGCAGGGGTATTGGTGGCCTTCACCGTTCCCGCCCGTCCGAAGATCAACCTGAACGATTTCACCTGTGATATGACCGGCTATCTGAATATGCTGGACTATACGGAGGTGCGCCAGTCTAAAAAGGCCGCCGTGCTGACTCCGACGCAGATACAGGTATTGAACAATATCCATTCGCTGGCGGATAGAACGATCAGTCCGTTGCAAAGCATTGCCGACAAACTGCATCCGATGGTAAATTACCTGATCCTTCCGCTGTTTGCCTTTGTGAATGCCGGTGTCACGTTCGGCGATATCCAGCCTTTGTCTTTGGTCAATGTGCCGTTGGCAGTCTTCCTGGGATTGTTTGTCGGAAAGACATTGGGGATTTTCTCTTTTACCTATTTCTTTGCCCGTACAAGCCTTGCCTCTATGCCGGCAGGAATGACACGTTGGAATCTGTTTGGGGTGTCGATGTTAGGAGGTATTGGTTTCACAGTTGCACTGTTCATCGCTAACCTGTCGTTTAACACTACGGATGCTGTAGGCATGGATTTGCTGAACCAGGCTAAACTTGGCGTATTTACGGGATCGTTTGTCTCTGGACTTTGCGGATACTTATTGCTGAAAAAGGTGCTACCGAAGGCGGTAAATGAGTGACGAATGTATTTTTTGTGAAAATAATTTAGAATACGAACTGTAGTGTCGTTTTTTTTGCATACATTGCTGACCGTTACAGAGGCTATGTTATACAAGCATTTTCAGTAATAAGGGCAAAGTTTCCCTACTTTTAACACTAATCGCCGTGAGAATACGGGAAGATGAAAAACAAGAGATTTATGGAAAATCCCGTCGGTTGCGTATATTCGATGTTGCGGAATTTTCTGTACACGATGGTCCGGGTGTAAGAGTCGTAGTCTATTTTCAGGGCTGTAATGCCCGTTGCGACTGGTGTCATTCTCCCCATTCCCAACCTTATTGTGCCCCATTGTTATACAATCCTAATTTTTGTGTCGGATGCCGGCGTTGTGAACTCGTTTGTCCGAATCAGGTTCACCGTTTTAACCAGGGAAAACATGAAGTGGACAGGTCGGCATGTACGCAATGTGGAATCTGTATAGAAAATTGCCCCACGAGTGTCGCAGGAGTGAATGGAAGTACCTTGCACTTGCCAACTGTCCGGTTAAGTGTAGCCGGTTTACTGAACCAGATAGATCCCTATCTCCGGATAACGCGTATAAAAGGAGGTATAACCTTGTCGGGTGGTGAAGCGTTGTTGCAGTTGGATGCAGTAGAAGAACTACTGACCGAATGCAAGCGGAATGGCTATCATACGGCAGTGGAAACCTCCGGTTTACTTCCCTTGGATACTTATAAGAAAGTGCTTCCCTTGGTTGATTTATGGCTTTTCGGTATGCGGGTGGTTACCGGGCAAAAGGATGGTTGGCATTATCAGCATATAAATAATGTATTGGATCTGTTAACCGGAGAGGGAGCAGAGATCTTGCCGCGTATTCCGATGGTCCCCGGATTCTTTGATAAAGAAGATGTATTGAATGGTATAACAGAACTGCTGACCCGCCATTCTCTCCGGACAGTTTGTCTGAACCCCTGGAACAGAAATTACGGGCATAACTATGAACTGGGTGGTCTCCCTTTGCATATGTCGGCCCCGTCGGCAGATGAAATTGATTATTGTGAAACTAAAATAACATCATTGTTTAACCAATTAAATTTTACGTTGTATGAAAACAGAACAATTAAAGCAAGTAATGACCCCCAGGGTGAAGAATCTTTATGATCGTCTGATTGAGAAAGCCCTTGGTGACCGCTCCGAAGAGTGGTTTACAACAGAAATGTTTGACGATGTAGTGAAAGACAGAGACCCGAACGAACGTTTCCCTTTATGGAAACCGATTGAAAAATGTTCAGTAATTGTGCGTCGTGCCATCGCTATCGACCGTATGCTGATTGCAATGACTGACGAAAACAACAGCAGGAAAACACATACGGCCGACATATGTGAGGGCGATTTGTTACTGGGCAATATGCCGATGGGTTCGAATGGCCTTGGTAAAATGTTTCCCCGTTTCCTGACGGATGACGAATTGCGTGCCGGATCCATCACAAACCGTAATGCCGCGTCCCTTTTCGGACATAACTCCATGAATTATGAGGAATTGCTTCGCGACGGGTTGCGCAGTAAAATCGCTTTTTGTTCAGCGAAGCTGGATGAACTGGCTCCGCTAATCAATAAAGAGAAGAAAGAGGTCGGGGCGGCAGAAAATAATTATAACAAGGCTCGGATTTATGCATCTGCCGACGATAATGAACTGAAAGAATCGCTCCGCATATTGCGTGAAAAAGACGGTTCACTGATAAGTAAGAAGAGAAAATTTGATTTCTACTGGGCTGTGAAGCTCTCCTGCCAGGCTGTGATCGATTATGCAAATCGTTTTGCCGTACTGGCTGAAAAAGAAGCGGTGA
>ERZ839767.5994-NODE-5994-length-10273-cov-2.678606_pt1 | contig 10273 bp, 9 predicted proteins | sample MGYA00519879_ERZ839767 | MGnify/ENA primary metagenome ERZ839767 (study PRJEB31850, sample SAMEA3708852) | human gut metagenome | biome: human gut; feature: human-associated habitat; material: faeces | place: China | collected 2014 ...
GGCTCTGGCCGACGCCAGATCCACGCTGTCTCCCAGACTGTTGATGACGTGCATCATCAGCGTCTGGCGATCCACCCGCACACGGGTGATGCGAATGTAACCGTTGCCGCCCCGGCGGCTCTCCACGATGTAACCCCGCTCCGGCGAAAACCGGGTGGACATCACATAGTTGATCTGGCTTGGTACGCAGTTGAACCGCTGGGCAAGGTCGCTGCGCTGAACCTCCAGCACACCGTCCTCCGCCGTCTCCAGGCTGTCCTGCAAGAAGCTTGCGATCAGATCTGTAATCCCCATGGGGACATCTCCTTTCTATTTTTCATTTTTTGACTTTGACTATCAAAGGTAATGATACCATCACAATTTGGACATTTGTATTCAATAATTTCTGCCATAGTTTCTTTATCCTTTCTAAGTATATATTTATCATACTAAATTTTATGTTGAATGAAAATGAAAAATGTCGAATGATAAGAAAATCAATTTTTATATAAGATAGTTATAGAGAATACAAAAAATATATCATTGTATGAAATATTCGTGCTTTTCTATACATTTAATGGTAAAATAAATGTATATATTTGAAGGAGTGAGAATATGATTAAAATTGGAATCGTAGGTTATGGTAACCTTGGCCGTGGTGTAGAATGTGCAGTTCACCATAGTCAAGATATGGAATTAGCAGGTGTTTTTACAAGAAGAAACCCTGAAACAGTGAAGACACATACGGATGTGCCAGTTTATGATATGGAAAAACTTTATGATATGCAAGGTGATATTGATGTTCTTGTTTTGTGTGGTGGGAGTGCTAATGATCTTCCTAAACAAACAGTAGAATTGGCTCAATATTTTAATGTTGTTGATAGTTTTGATACACATGCGAAAATCCCTGAACATTTTTCAAACGTGAATCAATCAAGTGAAAAAGGCAAACATATTAGTATTATTTCTGTTGGTTGGGATCCTGGTTTGTTTTCATTAAATCGTTTATATGGACAAGCTATTTTACCAAATGGTAATGATTATACATTTTGGGGTAAAGGTGTTAGTCAAGGTCATTCTGATGCGATTAGAAGAATTGCAGGGGTTAAAGATGCTAGGCAATATACAATCCCTGTTGATGCTGCATTAGAAAGTGTTCGTAATGGCGAGAATCCAACTTTAACAACAAGAGAAAAACATACACGTGAATGTTTTGTTGTAGCAGAAGATGGGGCAGATTTGAAAGTGATTGAAGAAACAATTAAAACTATGCCAAACTATTTTGCTGATTATGATACAACAGTTCATTTTATAAGTGAAGAAGAATTAATGAGAGATCATCAAGGGATTCCTCATGGTGGGGTTGTCTTAAGAAGTGGAACAACTGGATTTGATTATGAAAATAAACATGTCATTGAATATAAATTAACATTAGATTCAAACCCAGAGTTTACATCTAGTGTATTGGTTGCTTATGCAAGAGCTGCTTATCGTATGCATCAAGAAGGACAGTGTGGCTGCAAGACAGTCTTTGATATTGCACCTGCTTATTTACATGTTGAATCTGGTGAAGAATTACGTAAAAAACTATTATAGGTTATAAATCTATTAATGATAAAAATGATTGGTACTTCAATGTGAAGTACCTTTTCTTTACGAGTAAAAGAAGAAGTTCATCTTTTGACAATATGATGAAGATGTAAAATTGTGATATACTGATTATATGAGTGGTCTTAAAATAGAGTATGAATAATATTCTATATAGAGCCTTATCAAATAGTTATGGAGAACAATCATGCAGAAAAAGACATATGAAAGTATTAAAGAAACAAAACAATGTTTTGAAGAAAGTTTTCAGGTAAGTGATTTTTATGATAGACAAACTCAGGATAGTTAACATCTTGAGTTAATTTTAAATTGTTTAGATATTCATGATGGAATGAAGATTCTTGATTTAGGAACAGGAACTGGATATTTTGCATTTGCAATTGCCCAAAAACATTCTCAAATAGAAATTGTTGGATTAGATATTGTTGAAAAAACATTGTTAATGAATCAAAGGAAGGCTGAAATAATGGGGTTACATCATTTGAAGTTTAAGAATTATGATGGTGTCAAGCTCCCTTTTGCAGATGAGACATTTGATTTAATAATCACAAGATACGCTTTACATCATTTTCCAGTTATTGAAGATACTTTTCAAGAGATAAAAAGAGTTCTAAAATCTAATGCTAAGTTTTTTATTGCTGATCCAGCGCCCAACTGTAATGATAAAGAGCGTTTTGTAGATGCATATATGCAGATGAAAAAAGATGGACATATACAATTCTATACTCTAGAAGAGTGGTAGATATTTGGAAAGAAGAGTGACTTTCATTTCCTCAATAACTTTGAAACATATATTCGTTTTCCAAGGAAGTTAAATACTGCATTAGAGTTTCATGAATTATTTAACTGTTTTTCACCAGATGTTATCGTTGGATATCATATAGAGATTTCTAATGATGAAATATGGATAACAGAAAAAGTGAATAATGTTTTGTTTGAAAAATAGAAGAGTAAAAAGTGAGGAGAAAAATATGTCAGAACTTATATATGAATAATTCTTAAGTAACCAGAAGTATGTCTTTCTATAGAGTCTGTTTTGAAGTATCTTCAATCAATTATCAAAGCAGATCAATATCATTATACTTTTTATGAAGAAATAACCTTTATAGATTGTGGCGATAGTTTAGAAAGAAAACATTGTCCTTTTTACTTTGAAATCATTCCATTTGAATGGCGGAATCAAATAATGAAGAATGCATACAGAAATAAGTTCAGTGATTTATCAATTCACTTGACTTGTAGTCACAAAGAGAGCTCATTGAACGATTTGCATTATTATCATCAATGTGTTTTTTCAAAAGTTGAAATTGGCATAGTTAATCCTAAAAGGAGTTTAAATAAAGAACATATTTAAGGAATGGAGACATTCTTGAGTCAAAAAATACGTTTGATAAAGTTCCATTATTAACTCTTAAACAGAATATAATGATAGATTCCTCTAAAAGATAAAATGAACAGTCAATTTTTATACAATTGATTGTTTTTTCTTTATTGAACAATATGCTTCATGCATAAGCGTATAAAGCAATATCATTTGATATGATAACGAATATAAAACAAAGAATTAAATAATGTCAAAACATGTCGAAATGAAAAAATATTTCAAAATCAATAGTTTTGATGTATACTTGAAGAAAAAGGGGTGAAAAAATGCAGTCACAATTAAAAGAACTTTTAGATATGATGTCAACTGATACATATATAACAGCAAAAGATATTTCTACACGATTTCAAATCAGTTTAAAAATTGTGAGAAATAGAATGAAAGACCTACGTGCTGAACTTAAGTATTTTGGAGCAGACATTGTATCTAAACCCCGATATGGGTATCAGCTAGTTATTGAAGAACCGTTATTATATTCTAAAATATTTCAAATTCAAGAATCGGATATTCCAGAAAATAGTGAAGCTAGAGAAAAGTTTATCCTTTCCTATTTGATTAATCATGATGATTATATAAAAGTTGATGATCTAGAAGAATTACTGTATATCACACGTAATCGTATCTCTGCCTCACTCAAAAAAGTTGAATTTTTAGCCAATCGTTACTATTTACGCTTGGAAAGGAAACCCAATTATGGAATTGCAATCAAAGGAAATGAATTTGATAAACGAAGACTCATTTGTGATTATTTTATGAATACAAATGAATTAAAAAAATCATTTTATGAAAATCAGGATATTGAATTAAAAGAAATAGCCAATCTTGTCATACCGCTTTTACAAGAATACGAATTACATTTATCTGAGACTGCATTTGAAAATTTTATTGAGTATCTGTTAATTCAAAGAGAGCGAATAAAACAACATTTTATGATAGGTGATAATGGAGAAAATTTACTAAGTATTGGAATTAAGGAAATTGCTTTTTGTAATGATTTGGTCCAACATTTAGAAAATGAATTCCATCTCACATATCCTCTTTATGAACAAAATTATATTCTGCTTCATATTGCAGGAAAAAGAAATGTGGGAAATGTTAATAATAATGAAAGTAATTTTGTGATAAAAGAAGAGATTGATAGATTGGTTATGGAAATGATTAATGCTATATATCAAGAGTTTCAAATTGATATGAGATCTAATTTTGATATACGTATGGGATTAAATCAGCATCTTGTTCCTTTTGATATTCGTATGAGGTATGATATCCCTTTTGCCAATCCAATGTTAGAAGATATTAAACAAAATTATAGTTTTGCATATAGAATTGCATTGTTTATCCGGCCTCTATTAGAAAAAGTTTATCAGAAATTAATTCCAGAGGATGAAATAGGATATTTTGCATTGATTTTCCAATTGGCTATTGAGCAAAAGAAATCATCTCAAAAAAGAAATATACTCATTATCTGTTCGACTGGGAAAAGCAGTTCACGTTTATTGATGTATAGATACAAGCATGAGTTTAAAGATTATATTGATCATATTTATGTATGTGATAGTTTTGAAATGAATACTTTTGATTATAATTTGGTTGATTATGTTTTTACAACAATTCCCATCAATATAGAAATACCTAAACCTATCGTTAAGATCAATAACTTTTTAGAAAATGATGATATTCAAAGAATTAAGAAAATATTAGAGCATAATGAAGATGAGATTATTAAAAAGTATTATTGTCCTGAACGTATGATATTAGATTTGGAAGCTTCTTCAAAAGAAGAAGCACTAGAAAAACTATGTCAAATTGTTGTTGAAAAAGAAGGGGTCAATTCCCTTTTCCTACAATCAGTTTTAGAAAGAGAAGATATAGAATCTACAGATTTTGGAAATTATATTGCGATACCTCATCCTAAAGATGTTTTCTTAAAAGAAACGTTTGTTTATGTTGCAGTTTTAAAGGAACCAATCTTATGGAGTAGAAATATAGTTCAACTCATTATTTTAACAGCAATTGGTGAAGATATTGATGATTCTATTCAAAAATTTTATGAATTAACTTCACAGTTTTCTCTTAACATTGAGGCAATACAGGCATTTATATCCAATCCTACCTATGATTTTTTGATACAATTAATGAAAGAGCAATAAGATACCACATTCAATGTGGTATCTTTTGGTATGGAGTCAAAAAAATAACAATGATAAGATAATGCTGTCAGGAAGGGAGAGGTTAAATGGATAAAGTTGAAGAGTCATGTATGAAAATGATTTCCATGTCAGGAAGTGCAAAGACAAAGTATATCTTAGCAATTGATGCCGCTCATAGTGGACAGTTTGAATTGGCAAAAAGTTTACAAGAGCAAGGAAAAAAAGAACTCCAAGTTGGTTATGAAGAACATATTCATATGCTAAAAAAGAGTTCTTTAGAAGATGGACACTCAGTTTCATTGTTATTGGCTCATGCTGAAGATCAGTTAGCTAATGCAGAGTTATTTGAGATTGTTTGTAGACAAATGATTCGTCTATATCAGAAAATAGACACACTTGAACAATAAGGGAGGAAAAAGAATGTTCGATAAATTAGTTGAATTGGTTCAAAAATATGCAGGACCAGTCGCAGCAAAATTAAATAGTAATAAAGAAGTTTCTGCCATTCGTGATGGTATGATAGCAACAACACCAATATCTATTATTGGGGCCATTGCTTTAATTATTGCTTATTTTCCATATTTAGATCAATTTGCACCAGATTTGGCAGCTTGGTTAGCAAATTCTATTTCACAAGTGAGTAGTGTAACAATTGGACTCTTAACGTTGGTTATCATCGTTTCTTGTGCAGCCAGTTATTGTGAGCAGTTAAAGTTAGAAAAGGTTTATGGTGTACTTGTTGCCTTGATTGCTTTTCTATTGCTTTCTAATTTTTCATATATTGGTGATGTTTATGTCAATGGTGAAGTTGTTAAAAATGCGACAGTTTATGGAGTGATTCCAACATCATTATTTAGTTCAACAGGGATTTTTCCTTGTTTAATTACAACGTTAGTTTCATTACGTTTATATTGGTTCTTTACAAAGAAAAACTTAACAATCAAGATGCCTGATGCGGTTCCACCAAATGTATCAAATAGTTTTAGTTCATTAATTCCATTTGCATTGGTTGTTTTGATTTTCCTTGTGATTAGAAATTTATTCTTAATGACACCTTATCTTTATTTCCCTGATTTTATCAATCAAGTTCTATCTCAACCTTTACTAGCAATTGGAGATAGTGTTGGTGCTGTTATGATTTTTATCTTAATTCAACAATTGTTATGGTTCTTTGGAATTCATGGGGCTAATGTTGTTGGGGCAGTATGGAAACCTTTATTGGCAACAATGGCACTTGCGAATATGGAAGCTTTCCAAGCAGGATTGCCTTTGCCTTATATCGTATCTGATACATTCTGGGGTGTTTATTCAGCAGTGTTCAATTTCTCAATTCCACTTTTATTGGTTCTTGTATGTAAATCTATTCGTGCAAAATCAATTGGAAAACTTTCTATAGTTCCAGCTATGTTCTGTATTCATGAACCTTTTATCTTTGGATTGCCAGTCGTTTTAAATACTTTATTATTTATTCCATTTATATTTGTATATTTGTTACAATTTATAGTAGTATATTTATTGGCAGTTGTACAAATTGCACCAATACCAGTTGTACCTGTTCCTTGGACAACCCCATTGATTTTAAGTGGTTTCCTCTCAACGAATTTTAATATTATGGGAGCCGTGATTCAGATTCTATTAATTGTTGTGGGATGTATTGGTTATTATCCATTTATAAAAGCGATGGATAAGCAATTCTTACAAGAAGAAAAAAAGGAATTACAGGAAGGGAATGCATAGAATATGATTAAAATTAAGTTATTTTGTAGTGCTGGTATGTCAACAAGTATATTGGTTCAAAGAATGAGAGAGGCAGCCAAAGAAAAGGATATTGCTGTTGAGGTGAGTGCTCACTCTGTTAGAAGTCTTGAAAAAGAATTAGATGATTGCGATGTTGTCTTATTGGGACCGCAGGTAGCTTATATTTTAAAAGATGCAAAGGAAATGTGTGAACCGTTAGGGATATCGGTAGGCGATATCCCTGGTTTAGATTATGGAATAGGTGATGGAAAAAGGGTTTTACAATATACTTTATCACTTATTGAAAAGGATGAATGACATGAAAAAACTCATATTTAATAAACCTGCTTTACAGTGGGAAGAGGCTATGCCTTTAGGAAATGGTTATTTAGGGGCCATGGTATTTGGACAGACTCAAAAAGAATTGATTTGTATGAATGAAGATTCATTATATTCAGGAGGACCTATTGAACGAGGAAATCCAAATACATTAGATCATTTAGATGAAATGAGAACTTTATTGTTGGATGGTAAAGTTGAGGAAGCACAGAAAAAAGCACCTAATTACTTTTATGCAACAACACCACATCCTAGACATTATCAGCCACTTGGCCAAGTCTGGATGGAATTTCATCATCAAAACGTTCAAGATTATCAAAAAGTCTTAGATTTAAAAAATAGTATAGGTTCCATCCAATATAGATATAACAATGTTGAATACCAAAGAGAATGTTTTATATCGTATCCTAATCAAGTGTTTGTTTATAAAATTAAAGCAAGTCAAAATCAGCAATTGAATTTTGATTTGTATCTGACACGTAGAGATATCAGACCAGGCAGAAGTGAATCATATGTTGATGATATACATATTGAAAAAGACTATTTATATCTATCAGGATACAATGGAAATCAGAAAAATGGTATCAGTTATACCATGGCAACGACTGTTCAGTTGAAAGATGGTTGTCTTAAAAAATATGGCTCACGTTTGGTGATTGAAAATGCAACAGAAGCCATTGTTTATGTTGTTGGAAGAACAAGTTATCGAAGTCATAATCCGTTCCAATGGTGCCAAAAACAATTGGATAAAACTCTACTCAAATCATATCGCAATTTAAAACAGGATCATATTCGAGATTATCAGAACTATTTTGATCAGTTAGAACTCACATTAGGAGATCATAAAAATGAAAATATGATGAGTATACCTGAAAGATTACAAAAAATGAAAGAAGGTCAAATTGATCTTGATTTGATAGAAACATACTTTCATTTTGGTAGATATTTGTTAATATCTTCAAGTCGAGAAGGGAGTTTAGCAGCGAATCTTCAGGGGATATGGAATGGTGAATTTGAACCTCCATGGGGAAGTCGATATACAATTAATATCAATATTCAAATGAATTATTGGCTAGCTGAAAAAACGGGATTATCTCGTTTACACTTACCACTCATGCAACTTCAAAAAATAATGTTGCCACGAGGTCAAAAAATTGCCAAAGAGATGTATGGTTGTAGAGGAACTTGTGCTCATCATAATACAGATATATGGGGAGACTGCGCACCAGCAGATTACTATGTTCCTTCAACATTATGGCCGATGGGTTCACTATGGTTATCATTGCATATTTTTGAACATTATCAATATACTCATAATCAAGAATTCATTTTAGAATATTTTCCTATTCTTAAAGAAAATGCATTGTTTTTTCTTGATTATATGTTTAAAGATGCGAATGGATTTTATGCAACAGGACCATCTGTTTCACCAGAGAATGCCTATATGACTCAAGATGGGCAGGCTGCAACAGTTTGCTTAAGCCCATCAATGGATATTCAACTTTTAAGAGAATTTTTTACATCTTATTTACAACTTCTTAAAGAGTTAAATAGGCACGATCTTGAAGCAGAGATAAATGAATATTTAGAGAAGTTACCACCTATACAAATTGGAAAATATGGTCAAATTATGGAATGGCATGAAGATTACGATGAGATTGAAATTGGTCATCGTCATATTTCACAATTGTTTGCTTTATATCCTGGTCGACATATTCAATATAGTGAAACACCAGAGCTTATTGAGGCGGCCTATCAAACATTGCAAAGAAGATTAAGTCACGGCGGAGGTCATACAGGTTGGAGTTGTGCCTGGATTATTCATTTTTTTGCACGTTTACATAAGGGTGAAGAGGCCTTTGATACTCTCTTGAAATTATTAAAAAATTCAACTCTTGATAATCTTTTTGATAATCATCCACCATTTCAGATTGATGGGAATTTTGGTGGAAGCAATGCAATATTAGAAATGCTTATTCAAGATTATGAAAATAAGGTTTATGTTTTACCAGCACTATCTCGTGAAATGCCTGAAGGGATATTGAAAGGATTGAGATTAAAGTCTGGAGCTGTTTTGAATATGAGTTGGAAAGATTGTCAAGTATCAAATATTGAAATCATAGCAACGCGTCCATTAACAATTGATTTATTGATACAAGATAAAACAGTTTCTATCTCATTACAGGTAAATGAAAAATTTCAGTATGAAGCTATGTGTTAAGCATAGCTTTTTATCATCACTTTATAGGAAGGAAAATATATGGAATTAATATATATGATTTTGGCGTTTTTATCTGGGATTTTAGGAACTTTTTTAGGTGGGGTGCGAAGTTTTGTTATTTATGGTATCATAGGTCTCATTTGTTTTCTACTGCCTATAGTTGGTTTTCAAGTTCCTATTGTTTTGGAAATATCTTTAAATATTATTTTTATACCTTGTATTATTTTTAATGCTGCTGTTTTAGCAACGGCTTATGCTTCAAAAAAATATGATATTGAGGCAATAGAAGTGAACAGAAGTCTGTATTTTACAAAAGATAGAGTGGTCTTTTTATGTGGGGGTATCGCAGGAACTTGTGGCTATCTGTTATTAAAGTTTTTTGATTCTCTTACTTTGCCTTGTGATCACTGTTCATTGGTTATTGTTATTATAGGAGTTATGGGGCGATTATGTATTTTTAGAGAAAAAGGTTTTGAATTGCCCTCTTTGTTAGATTTACAAGATTTCAAGTTATCTTTCGCTATATATCAAATATTTTTTGCAGTTCTTATATCTTTTGTGTCTATTTTCTTTGTTCAATTAACAAATACGATAACAATTGGTTTCTATATATCTGCTATTTCAATTTTTATAACTTTTTATAATCCACAATTTCCTATTATACATCATATTTGCTTAGTTGTAGGATACACAATGATGCTGACGAATAATATCATGTTAGCTATATTTCTAGGAATACTATCTCAATTCTTCTATATCGGATGTCATCATATTTTGAATGCAGATAAAGGAACTTATATTGATGCTCCAGCACTTACAATTGGAGTGATGACTTTTATCATATTTATGATTTTA
>ERZ839767.5998-NODE-5998-length-10260-cov-2.639588_pt1 | contig 10260 bp, 7 predicted proteins | sample MGYA00519879_ERZ839767 | MGnify/ENA primary metagenome ERZ839767 (study PRJEB31850, sample SAMEA3708852) | human gut metagenome | biome: human gut; feature: human-associated habitat; material: faeces | place: China | collected 2014 ...
AAGGTGTATCACGGTCCGGGGAACGCGTTGTTGAACGTGACGTTCGGGGAGTACATGGTGGCGAATGATTTTTACAGGCGTTACATGATGGGTAAGGAGGAGCGGGATTTGAATGCTTTGTGCGCGATGTTGTATCGTCCAAAGCGGAAACGAGGGGTGGGGGATGATTGCCGGGAGGAGTTTAACGTGCATGAATGTGTACGGCGGGCGGGGAGGTTTTCCCGGCTGTCTTTCGAGGAGCGGTTTGTTATTTTATCATGGTTTTCGTCGTGTGACAATTATTTCAAGAGCGGGGAGATTGAGGTGGACGGAAGGGCGATATCGCTCGGGGTGTTGTTTCGGCAGGAAGATAAAGCGGTGGAGGAAGAGAGTGGTGATCCGGGGCTTGGCTTGACGGGTATCTTGTTGGGGGTGGCGGAGAACGGGGCGTTCGGGACGATCGAGGAGGTGAAGCGGACAAATTTGTACACGGTGATGTTGAGGCTGTATTTGTGGCATTTGGAGAATGAACGTTTAGAGAAAATGTATAAAGATGGTAAATCTAAGTGAGTACAAGGAGTATTGCGGTGAGTTGATGGAGTTGATCGGTGCTGATCAACTCGTGATGGTGGTGCAGGAAGAGCATTTGAAAAAGAGGTTGCGGGATTCTGGCGGCGTGATCTTGGCTGCGGTATACCCGTCGGTGGGTAGTACCGGGAGCGAGGATAGCATGGGAGATAATAACACGGTGCTTTTGTTCGTGTTGGAGTATTCCGGGAAGGTATCGACTTCGCCGGAGGATGAGTTCGGGAGTTACGAGCGATTGCAGGTTATGGTGGGGAAGATCAGGGAGAGGTTGATCGAGGACGCGGATAGAGGAAGCGTGTTGTTGAGATGTTTGGATCGTGTGTCGATAGAGATTGAACCGGAATGGAATATTGCCGGGGCGTATAATGGTTGGTCGGTGGCGTTTAGTTTTGAACGGTGACAATGAGTTTTTCGATCGAGAAATGGAGAAAATCGACCGATTAATCCCATTTTCCGGTCGATTTATTGTCATAGTGTCGATTTTTGTTATACTTTTGTTATAATTCTGTTATACTTTTGTATAATGAGAGTAACCAAACACGAGCGTTGTTGCGTATAAAGAATAGGAACTTAATTGAAATAACATGACAAATTTCCCATTTAATGAACGTAAAGCCTTAGCGGCTGTATTGTTTGTTATTCAGCAATTAGGAGGGAAGATCAACAAACATAAATTAGCCAAGATTTTGTATTTTGCAGACATGAAACATCTCGTGAAATATATGCGACCTATTTTTGGAGATGATTATATTGCAATGGAGTATGGACCTGTCCCGTCACGGGTATATGATGGCGTAAAAGGAGAATTTGATTCTTTTCGGGATGCATTAAATGTTGAGAATAAATACATTTATTCGTCGGAAAAGCCAGATATGGATGAGTTATCTCAATCTGAAATAGAATGTTTATCTGATTCTATCAAAGAAAACAAAGAGTTAGATTTTGATCAACTTGTAAAAAAATCTCATAAATACGCGTACAAGAACGCAACCGGGAGAGTTATTTCAGTCCTTGATATGGCAAGGGAAGAGGGTGCAAGTGAAGAGGTAATTGCTTATATTGAAGATGTAATGTCTGATTATCAGTTAATGAATTCTTTGTAATGCCTACGTTGGGGGAACTTTTATCAGAATTTAGTGATATAAAAGCGGCAAATGCAGTTATAGAGCCCGGGTTAGTATTTAAGATTTTTGATTCAAATACAACACCTCCTAAGATTAAATATCATGTTGTTGTTGGCGTGTGTGACGAAGAGGTATTGGTTGGAACTGTCCGAATAAACACATCTATGAATGTAAATGTTTATAAGCAAATAGAAGCACAGTATCGTTGTATAAAATTGAAACGGGAAGTTTACGATTTTTTAGATCATGATTCTGTCGTGGATTGCAATGTGTTAATTCCATCGAATTTACCTGGGATTCAATGGGAATTGGATAATCATCCTCACTATGTTATGGGGAAATTATTATCGGAAGACGTAGAAGAGATAAAATTGAGAATGATAGATGCTCCAACTATATCCAAAGCGGATAAGATAAAGTTTGGTATAATACAGAATTGATTTTTATTCCCTATATTTGTGAAAATGAATTTGTAAATGGTAGCTTTGCTGTTGATATTATTCGGGGTTGTTATGCTGACGGTCGGTTTCGGATCGGCGGTGAAGAAGCCGTTGAAGCAATCGAGTCGAGATGATGGTTTTGGTATGTCTGATTTGGAGGCGTGGAAGTGTCTTGAAAAACGTTTTGGAATGGAGAGAGCGAGGGAGATTATGGAGGAGGAGAGGTGGAGATACCGGGAATGGAATAAGGATATGAAGTGCTTGAAATGGGTGTTTGACACGAAAACGGGGGAGTGGAATTTACAATCTAAATAATAGAAGAAGCGGGAATTTTCCCGCTTTTGTTTTAAGATATTAAGTTGCGGTACTGGTGACGGTACCGCTTTTTTTTGTCCTTTAGTTACTGGCGTTTCTCTCGTAACTTGCTTTCATGGATAGAATTATAGAACAAAAATTTATCGAAAAGGTGCTTCGGCATCAAGGGGATAGGCTTTTGAAGAATCAAGGGCGTGCGCTTTACGTGAAGGCTCGGTTCCGGACGGGAAGGATGGAGAAGGGGCGTTCCGTGTCAGTGTCCGGTGGTGATGATTTAAACGGGGAACTGGTGTTTCGGCACGTGGATTACGAGCGTTTTTTAGATATGAAGCGGGTTGTACAAATGAAGAGCGGTAAAACTCGGCGAAATTCGGGGTATAAGATTCATAATCGGTTTGTTTACGGGCATTTCTTGGCGATCGCTAGACAGTTGAGCGTCGGCTTCACGGGGAGTGTAAGGGATAAAATTAGGGCAGAATTAAAAGCGGAATAATGGGTAAAAGGATTGTTGACGAGGATATGCGCCTGAACATTAAAATTAATGGCAACGAGGCGAAGAATGAACTTTTCGAGTTGGAGGAGAAAGTGCGTGATTTGAGGGCGGAGAATGATAAGTTGGAACGGTCGATCGAGAAGTACGGGAGGCAAATAGAGCAGAATGACAAGAAGGTAGAGAAGTACACGAGGACGTTGGAGAAAGAGAGGGAGAACGTGGCGAAACAGGAGAAAGCGTATGCCGCAGCGCAAGCGAACATGACAACCATGTATGCCTCATATAAGAAGTTGGATCAAGCGGGTAAAGAATCCAAGTACGGGCAGAGATTGCTTGAAGATATTCGTAAACAGGAGGAAGCGGTGCGTAGAAGTGGAGAATCCGGGCGAAAGTCGGTGCAAGCCGTGGAGAGTTTAGAGAAGAGCTTGAAGAAGTTAGGAGCGGAAAACACGAAATTAATCAAGAAACGTGAAGAGGACACGGCAACGTTAAGGAAGAATAAGACAGAGATAGAGGCAAATAGTGGAAAGGTGGAGAAGTTACGCAAGAATCTGAATGTAACGACGCTTTCAATCGAGGAGTTGAACCGGGAGATAACGAGAATGAGTGCTTTGTTCCGGAAGACGGACCCGAACGATCCGAGGTGGAAGGAGTATCAACGAACGTTGGTTGTATTACGGAAAAGGCATCAGGAATTGAGCGGACAGGCACAGGCGACACACGGGATTTTGTGTCGTGTGGCGGATGGAGTAAACAAGTATTGGAATTTGGTCGTATCGGGAATGGCATCGCTGACCGGGGTGGTGTTGGGCATAAAATCGACAATAAACAAGTATGTGGAGTTTACGGACGTCTTGGCGGACGTGATGAAGACTACGAACTTGGCAGCGGAGGAAATAAAGATATTAAATGACGAGATAAAAAAAATTGATACACGTTCGTCGCAGGAGGAGTTGATGGGGTTAGCACGTATCGGGGGAAAGTTGGGTATCGAGGGGAGGGATAATCTTTTGGGTTTTGTTCGGGCGGCGGATCAAATTAATGTTGCCTTGAAAGAGGATTTGGGAGGGGACACGGAGGAGGCGATCCGGCAGGTGGGGAAGATCGTGGATATTTTCAAGGTGAACGAGGAGTTCGGGATCGAGCAGGGGTTGTTGAAGGTGGGTTCGGTGATAAACGAGTTGGGGATGGCGAGTACGGCTAAAGAGGGGTATATCGTGGAGTTCACGAAACGGGTGGCGGGTATCGCTCCCATGATGAAGGCTTCGGTTTCGTCGGTGATGGGGTTGGCGGCGACACTGGATCAGTTCGGGCAGACGTCAGAGGTGTCAAGCACGGTGTACTCGCAGGTGATGACGCAGATGTTTAAAAAGACAAGCACGTACGCGAAGATTGCCGGAATGGACGTGAAGGAGTTTTCGGGGTTGTTGAAGAGTGACGCAAACGAGGCATTTATTCGAGTGATGGAGGGATTGAAGGGAAATAACACGGAGATCGAGAATATGATTGCCAGTATGGGAGATATGGGGATGGAAGGTAAACGAGCGGTTGGCGTGTTGGGGGTGTTGGCGGAGAACACGGAGACGTTGCGTGCTCAACAACGGTTGGCGAATGAAGCGTTCGAGGAGGGGATTTCTTTGACGAACGAGTTCGGGGTGAAAAATAATAATTTGGCGGCGAAGCGGGCGAAGGTTAAAAAGGATTTGGACGAGAGAATTAAGCAGTTAGGGGAAAAATTGTACCCGTTGATGACTCACGGGATGAGTTTGACGGTGAAGGGATTGGAGTTGTTAATTAGTTTCACAACAAAGTACGGGGAAAAGATTGTTTGGTTGACATCGATTCTTGGTTTTTATTGGGTGGTAATGAAGAAAAATGCTATACAAAGAAAGATAGAAGAGGCGTTGATCTTGCGGGCGATTTCTCTAGGTCTGGCAGAAACGAATGGAGTAAAAGCACTGTCAGCGGCGAAATTGATATTGACAGGGAGTATAAAGAAAGGAATTGCGGCGTTAAAAGCGTTTGGTACGGCGTTGATGGCGAATCCTTGGACGGCAGTAGCAACGGCTATTGCGGGGGTTGTGAGTTATTTGGTATTCTTCGTGGATTGGACGAATAAGGCAAAAAAAGCTGTTTCCGATTGTAGTAAGGAAATAGCGACAGAACAAGCGGAAGCGAATCGATTATTCGATGCGTACAAAAGAACGAATGCCGGGACACGGGAACGAGTTGATATCATTAAAATATTGCAAGAAAAATACGGGACGTATTTGCAAAATTTAATTGATGAAAAGGGGAATTTGACAGATGTTGCGGAAGCGCAGAGAATCGTGAACGATGAAATATCAAGAAATGTGGCCCTACGGATGAAAAATGAAGCATCATCGAAAATAACGTCCGAATACATGGGAGATTATGTTGATGCGTTGGATTCTTTACGTGAGAAGTTGACGAAAAAAGTAGGTAAAGAATCGGCAGCGTATTTGACGAAAGAGATTAAAAATGCCGTGGAGAGTGGACTGGGTGATGATGATGGGGTTGCTGAATTATTACATCGTTTTGGATTAACGTACGTTGAGTTTCATAATGATATTATGGATGTGAATAATCCGTTCACTTCCATGAAACAAGATTTGCAAGAACTTGATGATAGATTTGACGTGTTCTTGGGTAAAGTTCGAGGTGATTCCGTGATTGTCGGACCTATGAATTCTTTACAAAACAAAGGTATATCGGGCAGGGAAAAAACAAAATACGATAAAGTTGAGTCGGGTGATTCTACGAATTCTATATCCCATGATTACGATGCTGAAATTATTGCTCTGAAGGATAAGTATGCGAAACGCCTTATCACGCAAGAGGAGTACGAGAATAAGCTTGATGCATTGGAGTTAGCACATCTCGAATATCGTCTTAAAACGGAGAATTTGAAGGAGAACAAACGGGTTGAGTTAAAACAGAAGATTACCGATAAGAAAATTGCTATCATGGAGAAGGCGAAGAAAAAGGAGCAATATATAGAGAACGTGATTGATTCAGCATCTCCCGCAGAATTGAAAGAGAAAAAGGCGTATGAGGAGCGATTGCGACAAGCCGGGTTGTTTGGTGTAGAGAGGGAGGTAATGACGAAAGATCAGTTGCAGGCGTTGGAGATTTTGGAAAAACAGCATAAGGTTAATTTGGCGAAAATCGAGAAGGATGCGAAAAAGAAGCGGACGGACGAGTATATGCAGGAACTGAACATCAGGATCAAGAACATGGAGATGGGACAGGTGATGGAAGTAGCGAAGTTGAAGGCGGCGCAAAGCGCAAAGATAGAAGGATTCTCTGGTTCTTTGTACCAAAGGAACGAGATGTTGAAACGGCATCAATTGGAGCAATTGAGTCTTTCAGAGGAACATGCCGCGGAGATGATATCCGTGTTGGAAGATATATTCGGGACTATCGCCAGAGACGAGATTGCTTTGGGGGATGAAGTGTTGACGGAGGAGCAGAAGAACGAGTTGTTGAAACGTTTCGAGGAGTTGAAGGCGGCAGCTTCCGGGTTTGTTGCATCGGGAAAGGAATTGGAGAAAAAGCAGGTCTCAGATGTTGACGTTTTGGGGATGAGTGGCAGCAAGTGGGAGGAGTTTTTCGAGAATTTAAGAAAAGGGACAGTAGGGATACAAGAGATCGAATTTGCAGTGGGAGCGTTGGGGAATGCCTGGTCTGCCTACACGAAATTACGAGCGGCGCAGGCGCAAAAGGAACTTAAACAATACGAACAAAAAACGAGGAAAGAGAAAGCCGAGCTGGATAAACAACTCGATTCCGGACAGATTTCACAGGAACAATATAACGCACGGGTATCGCAGTTGGATGCAGATTTAGATGCAAAAAAAGAGAAGTTGGAAAAAGAGCAACGTGAACGGGAGAGAACGCAGGCAATATTCTCGACAACGGTAAGTACGGCAGTGGCCGTGGCGAAAGCCTGGGAGCTGGGACCGATCATTGGTCCAATCCTTGCAGCTTTGGCCGCTGCCATGGGGGGCGTGCAGATTGCAACGATTAAAGCTGCACAGTACGCGACTGGAAAGTATCCCGTGATCGGGGAGGATGATGGACGAAGATATGAAGCTAATTATGTGGGGAAGCGTATTCAAACCGGGGTGTATGATCAACCAACGTTAGGATTGTTTTCGGAGAAGGAACCGGAAATGGTGGTAGATGGTAACACGACTCGGAAATTGATATTGAATTATCCGCGGGTGTACAGGAGCATTATTGATATTTCCCGGGGACGAGTTCCCCAGTTTGCCGGGGGAAGATACCCGGCAGATAATTCAACGACTTCATCGGGAGTTTTTGAAATGACGGGAAGCGACCCGAGAATGAACCGGTTATTAGAAAAAAATATCGAGATGATGAATCGGTTGATGAACATGGAGTTCTCGATCCCGATGTACGGGAATAACGGTTTGGTTAAGAAAATGAAAAAAGCACAGGATTACGAACAAGGCACGAAAACGGGAAGAGTATGAGTTTGCAGGTAAAAATTAATTCGAATGCGGTACGATTACCGGAAGATTTTGAATTGGCAATTAGTTTGAAAAATAATTTACTAGATGGTGATCGGGAAGATGCCACGTACCCGATGGAAGTTAATTTAGTATCCAATCGACAGGTTTTCGGGTTTGTGGATCGTCCTCATACGGATATGACGGAGAAATTGCCGGCGGGAGTGAGTTTTGGTCCATATCAGTTGTTGAACGGGTTATGCGTGTTGACAGATGTCGGGGATAGAAACGTGGAGTTTTACATTTCAACGGCGAAAAACTCTTTTTGGGGAAAAGCAAGAGAGAGGAGATTAGATGAGTCATGCGAGGGACAATTTACGCATTCCCCGGGTAACCAGACATACACGTTGGAACAATTTTACAAGAGCTTGAAAGAGCAAATGGATTACGTGGTGTGTCCTGTTCGGGATTCTGATATAAAGAACGGGGGATTAGATACAGAAGTGAATTTTTATAATTACTTGGAACCTGGAGTGGAGTATTTTACATGGAATTACCGGGTGAAACCGATCTATTTTACCCCTTTTTTGCGGGTGACCGTGGTCGTGAAAAAGGTTTTGAAGAGCATGGGTTACTCGATAGGAGTTGATGAATTTTCCAGTGATGAAAATTTGAAAGATTTGTTGATTATCTGTCGGCGAAATCCAATAGACGTGAACCGGGGATCGAATGATGCAGATAAGTACCGATACGGGGAACATTTACCACGTATTTCCGTGTATGACTTCTTGCGTGAGATTGAGAACAAGTTCGGGTATAATTTTATCGTGGATGAAACCACGAAGAATGTAGATATTCGTCGGTTAAATCTCTCGTTGGAAAAAGAGGTGAAGGTGCTTGATGGGGTGGCTAAACATTTTCTTGCAGATGAAGATAGGGTAACGGGAATTATTTACAAGGATGCTAGTAGTAATGATGAATTTGTGAAGTTACTCGAATATTTCTTGAGTCATGTTTTCGGGAAGGAAGAAGATGCGGAAACGGTGGAATGTATTTCAACGATTGTAGGGGTTGCGTCGGACGTGAAGACATTCGAGAGGCCGAATATTAAACCTGACTACAAGTATGAATATCGTTTTGCAGCCTTTCAAGAGGAATTCGCTGATGGGAATGAGTGCGTGGAGCAGATTTCAAAAGAATTACGATTTTCTATTTACCGGGGTATGATCAAGTCTGTACCGGTGGATGGATCGGGGAGGAGTTACGAGTTTTATTACCCCGTGGCAAGTCCTATCGATGAGAATGGTGCATTCTCGTTATTGTGGAATGGAGTTGATAACGGTCTCGACATGTATGTGAAGGATCGTGCGTTATTGTTAATCGGTGCGGAACAACAGCACGAATTTTATGTTTCCCCTGATGTTAAAAATTTGGACAACTTGCAGGATTTTTTTTCACGTGTTTTGGTTATTCGAAATAGAAGATACATGTGTTACGAGCAGGAAATAGTATTGAACAAAAATTCGATCGTATCGCATTTAGTCCGGTGTTATCCTCTTTAAATTGTCCTTTATAAAATAAGCCTTTTAAGTAGTTTAGAGGTAAAATTGCAACGATGGAAATAATTCAACAACCTGATATTTTAAGTTTTGCGGGAAACGTGAATGATTTCGTGATAGAAGATGTTACGAAATCACTTGTGTTTAAATTGAGTGTGGATGATGTAGTGGTGGTGAATGAGGTTTACGTGGCAGATGGGGGAATGGTACGGGTGCCAATGAAAGATATTGTGGGTTGTTTCCTGTCAATATCGGTTCCCCGGTCTGATCTGGATTACATGATTCAATCTCTAGCGGTAAAAAAGTTCAAGGCAGAGATCGAAGATACCGTGGTCGAGTTTACGGCTGTGAAAGGGGGAATATCAAATGTGTCCGAGAGTTCCACCGTGTTTTTGAAAACGCAGTGGTTGACGTTACAACCTCAGGAGAAAAGGATCGTGACTCATCAGCCTGAATACTTGTCATATTATGCGGCAGAGACGTGTTTCGTGAAGATGACTGTTTATTTTTCGGATGGATTGGAAAACGAAACATTATTGGCTTTGGAAGCAGGGAATCTGTATACGGTAGATGTTTCTTACTTGAAAATATCTGGTAAATTCGAGCGAGTTGTAGGATGTTATGATGTTTGGGTTGAAAATGAGGCTGGACAGCGATTAACATACGTACAGCGTTATATATTAAGTCAGTCAAATACAGAGACGAACGTGTACTTGTTTGAAAACACGTTGGGAGGAATTGATTCTGTTGTTTTTACCGGAAAATTCATGGAAAAAATCCAGACAGAAGGAATCGTGACAACGGTGTTGGATGAATCGACTGATAGTGATATTGATTTGAATTTTTCTTGCGAACAAAATACGGGATTTATACCTTCGATTGATTACGCTAGATGGTTGCGAGGCTTTTTCGTGTCAAAACAGCGTTATCATGTTTCCGGGGCTTTGAGGAGAATATATTTACGGGAATCGGAGAATGGTTTTACGAAAAACTCGTTGAACGATTTCACGTTTGAATTTTTTTATTCGAAACAAACAAAATATGATGTAGTTACTCGTAATAGGGATGAATTGCCTTGTTTACTAGAGTTCCCGGAGGTGAACTCGTTCCCTTTTCTCGCCCCGCGATTGGCTGAATTCCCGATCGCGGTAGTTGCGGATGATTTGATGCTTCCAGTTCAGTATGCATTTGAAAACGCTTGGCGTAGAATTTCGGTCGCGGCAATTGCTCAAGCGGTTTCACGGGAGACGATTGATAATATTAATC
>ERZ839767.6002-NODE-6002-length-10253-cov-3.200726_pt1 | contig 10253 bp, 11 predicted proteins | sample MGYA00519879_ERZ839767 | MGnify/ENA primary metagenome ERZ839767 (study PRJEB31850, sample SAMEA3708852) | human gut metagenome | biome: human gut; feature: human-associated habitat; material: faeces | place: China | collected 2014 ...
AAGTTCAAAAGTCTCTATTCCTTTTTTTATTTCATCAGCACTTAGTCCTAATAGATTTCCTACTGTTGCTGAACATATTGCATTGTAAACAAAATGTATTCCACCAACAGGTACTTTTACTTTAAATTTATTTCCTTTTATATTACATATAAATTCACTATCATTTTCATTTAACTCAATATTTTCAGCCATTACTTCTGAAGCGTTTTCTATTCCGTATGTATGTATTTCTATATCATTGTGTTCTTTTTTATTCCATTCATTTAATAAGTCATTATCATTATTTATTACTAAAACTTTTTTGTCCATTCCTTCAAGAATTTCAAGTTTGGCTTTTAATATATTTTCTCTTGAACCTAAATTTCCTATATGTGATGTTCCAATATTTGTTATTACTGATATTGTTGGCTTTGCTATTTTTGTTAATTTACTTAATTCTCCAAAATGGTTCATTCCCATTTCAATTACTGCCGCTTCTTGGTCTTGTAAATTAAATATTGTAAATGGAAGTCCTATATTATTATTATTATTTCCTTGTGTTTTTAAAGTTTTGTATTTTTGAGATACTACATTTGAAATAATATCTTTAGTGCTTGTTTTTCCTACACTTCCTGTTACCCCTACTACTTGAAAGTCTTTTCCTTGTAGCTCTCTTTTATATGTTGCTATTTTTGCAATTGCTTCAATTGTGTCTTCTACTTCTATTATTATTTTATTTTCCCATTTTTCAAGGTCATTTTTTGAGAAATTAATATTTTGTATTATTACTGTTTTTGCACCTTTTTCAAATGCTTGCTCCCATAATGTGCTACCATCAAAATTTTCTCCCTTTATTCCTATATATGTATCTTCTGGTTTTAATATTCTTGTATCTTTACAAAAGCTATCACATTCACTTTCTATATTTCCTATTATTAGCTTTCCTTTTGTTTCTCTTATTATATCTTTTACTTTCATTTCTATCACCTCATTTTTTCTTGTTAGATTATATGCTATTTATTTTGTTTTTGCAATTAATCTTGTAAAAAAATGTTATTTGAGTTTAAAAAATAGAACTTCAAAATGAAGTTCTATTTTTAGTTATTTTTTATTTTTTCAATTTCTTCTTTTGGTAGTTCTGTTATTTCTATTATTTGTTCTAGTGGCATATTTAATTTTAATAGTTTTTTGGCTATTTCTATTGAATTATCTTTTTTTCCTTTTCTCGTAGCATGATTAATAGCACTTACTCTGTCCATTTCCCATTTTTCTCTTAATTCTGCAAGTCTTCTTGTTTCTGCTTCTCCTGTTAAGTAGTTCATCTCTATTCTTGCTTTCTTTAATTTTTCATTCTTCTCTTCTGCCACTTTAACCATCTCCCTATCATAATCATCTATGAATGCTAACCATTGGTTTATCTTTTCATTCATATCTGGATTTTGTTTTCTAAATTTCGGTAGCTCTATAAAATACCATTTTATTCCTGTTAATACTTCGTATTCTCTATGTTTTTCTAATACTATTGCTGTTTCTGATATGTAATCTTCTACATCTAAGAAATTATACCCTAATATATTTATCATTATTACTTGTTTTATATCATCATAGTCTGTTCCTCTTTCTGTTTCTCTTGACATTACTTTTCCACTATATAATGTTGTTCTTTCTTCTATATTATATTCATTTCTTAGTTGCATTTCTATTGATATTATTGTTCCATCTTCTAGCTTTGCTTGTAAATCTAATCTTCCACCTTTTTCTTCTCTACTTAATCTTTCTAAATTTACTTCTTCTCTTATTTCTATTGATTTTATATCTTTTTTGAGTAATCCATTTAAGAAATCTATCAAGAATTCTTCATTTCCTTTTCTTGCAAAAAATGTTTGGAAGATTACATCATTCTTCAAGTTATATGTTTTTTCTTTTGTTGGTTTTAATTGTTCTTTTTGTTGATTTTCTGTCAAATCTTTTCCTCCCTTATTTTACCAAATTGTTTTGCTTTTTGCAATACTATTTAGTAAATTTTTATTTTATTGTGCTATTTATTTTAACAATGCGACTTTTACTTGCCTCCCTTCCTTTTATTTTCGTCATTTTTTTGTTGGATTTTCTTTTCGATTTTTAATCTTTTTTAGAATTAAAATTTCTTGATTTTCCATTTTTGGTCTTTTCTAAGTTGTTTGATTTAAAAAAATTATAGTTATGCAATGTCAAATAAATTGCATAACTATATATTAACATATCTCTTGCTTTATTTCAACATAAATCGTTCGACAAAAATCGACTCAATAATGTAAGCTAATTTCTATTACTTATTAACCCCATATTGTTTATATAACCAAGATGTGTAATCAAAAGGTGTTAAAGTATCTGGCATTCCATAATCTACTCCGTAAGTTTCAACTCTTATAGAAGTAACTTTTGGAGGATTTACTGGTGTACTAACTTCTGCTCCTTTTGTGCTTTCTTGACCATCTGCAACTTTAACTTCTACACTTTCAATTTGATGTAATACATCTAATCCTTCTGTAACTTTACCAAATGCTGTATAATAACCATTTAAGTTTGTATTAGTTTTTGTCATAATAAAGAATTGTGAACATCCAGAATTATAAGATTGTGATTTTAAACTTGAAGAATATTGTGTATAATCAGCTCTAGCCATTGCTAATGTTCCTTCTTCAAATTTTATTGTGTTATTTACATTATTTGCCAAGAATTCACCTTTTATTGAGTATTTATCTGTTGACTCTGTTCCTTTTAAATCTCCTATTGTTGCATCTGTTGTTCCATCACCATTTTTTGTTCCTGCTTGTACCATAAAATCTTTTACTATTCTGTGGAATTGTGTTCCATCATAAAATCCATTATTAGCTAATTTTATAAAGTTTGATACTGCTTCTGGTGCTTGGTCTGGATATAATTCCATTTTTATTGTTCCAAAATTTTCTACTTCCATTGTTACTAATGGATTTTGTGTTTTGTATGTTGCTTTTTGATAATAGCCATAACCTACTACTCCTATTAAAACTACTATAGCAATTAATGCTATTACCCAAATTATTTTTTCTACTGTTTTCATTTTCTTTCTTCCTTCCTATTTTTAATATAATTTTATTCAAACATAAATTGTTCCTGCATTCTCTTTAATGATTGTTTTATTGTTCTTGCTCTTACTTCTCCTATTCCATCAACTTCATCCAGACTTTCTATGTCTGCATCTAATATGTGTTGGAATGATTTAAATGATAATACAAGATTTTCAACTATGTTTGCTGGCATTCTTGGTACTTTGCTTAATATTCTATACCCTCTTGTATAAACACCAACTTCATCATAATTATCAAAAGTTTCATAACCTAGTAGTTTTGATACTGTTGTTTCTCTCATTACATCTTCATAAGATATTTCTGATAGTTCTTCTAATATTTTTTCTGGTGTCTTTTTCTTTTTTGCTGATGCCATATAATCTTTTATGATTAGTAATTCCTCTTTTTCTAGTCCTCCAATTAATTCATCTAATTGCATTTTTACTAGTCTTCCATCATTTCCTAATTCATATATTTGTCTTTGAATTTCATCTGCAATTCTCATAACCATTTCTGCTCTTTGAATTACATCAATTACATTTTTCAAAGTAACAATATCATTAAACTCGTATTCATTTAATATGCTTAATCTACTATCAAATACTTTTTTGTATCTTTCAAGGGTTTGTATTCCTTGGTTTGCTTTGTTTAATACTGCATTTGTGTCTTCTAGTATATATCTAAAATTCCCTTTAAATATTGTTATTATATTTCTTCTTTGTGAAATACTTATAACTAATTCTCCTGTTTGCTTTGCAGTTCTTTCTGCTGTTCTATGTCTTGTTCCTGTTTCTCTAGTTTCTATTTCTCTTGATGGTATTAATTGTGCATTTGCAAATAATATTTTTTTCAAGTCTCCACTTAATATTATTGCTCCATCCATTTTAGCTAGCTCATATAATTTTGATGATGTATAATCTTCGTTTATTGTAAAACCACCGTCTACAATTTCTTTTATGACGTCATTATTATCTGTTATTAATAGTAAAGCTCCTGTTTTGGCTCTTAAAATATTTTCTATTCCATCTCTTATAGGAGTTCCAGGTGCTATTAATCGTAAAAGTTCTTGTGTGCTGTCATCTTTACTTTTTCTCAAAATTCCTTCTCCCTTCTATCGATTTTATTTTAGTCCTAATTTATTCATTGCTTCATTTATGTCTTTGACTCCTATTATATCTAATTTATATTTTTCTTTCAAGCTTTTTTTGTTACTTTCTGGAATTATACATTTTTTAAATCCTAATTTTTCCGCTTCTTTTAATCTTTTTTCTATCATATTAATTCTTCTAACTTCACCTGTAAGACCAACTTCTCCCATTATAGCAACGTTTTTTTCAATTGGAATATTTTTATAGCTTGATGCGGTTACCATTATAATTCCTAAATCTATAGAAGGTTCATTTATTTTTAATCCACCAACAACATTTAAATAAACATCTTGACTTCCTAAATTCATACCAGCTCTTTTTTCCAAAACTGCAATCAATAACGCTAATCTATTATAATCTATACCATTTGCAGTCCTTTTAGGAAAACCAAATACACTTTGCGTTGTTAATGCTTGCAATTCTACTAGCATTGACCTAGTACCTTCCATACAAGACACAATACATGAACCTGGTGGATTATCTTCTCTTTCTGAAATTAATACATCTGAAGGATTAGTTATTTCGCACATTCCCTCTCCTTTCATTTCAAACATACCTATTTCATTTGTAGAACCAAATCTATTTTTTACTCCTCTTAATATTCTATAAGAAAAATATCTTTCTCCTTCTAAATATAAAACTGTATCTACCATATGTTCCAAAACTCTTGGTCCTGCTATGTTTCCATCTTTTGTTACATGTCCTATAATTATTGTTGTTATATTTCTAGATTTGCACACTCTCATTATCTGTGATGTTATTTCTCTTACTTGGCTTACGCTTCCAGCTGCTGCCGAAATTTCTTCTGAATACATTGTTTGAATTGAATCTATTATTACTAATTTTGGATTTAAATTTATTATATTTTGGTTTACAATATCAATATCAGTCTCACCTAAAAATAATATATCCTCATTATGAATTCCGCAATCTATCAGCTCTTAATTTTATTTGTTCTGCTGACTCTTCTCCTGAAACATATAAGACTTGTCCTTCTCCTTTTACTTTATCACATAACTGTAATATTAAAGTAGATTTACCAATTCCAGGCTCTCCTCCTAGTAAAATTAATGAGCCTTTTACAAGTCCGCCGCCCAAAACTCTATCTAATTCATCAAAACCTGTTGATGTCCTTATTGTCTCTTTAGCTTCATATGAATCAAGTCTTTGTGGTATATTATTTGTATTTTTTTCAGCTTTTAATGAACTACTCTTACTTTCTACTATTTTTTGTTCAAAAAAAGTATTCCAACTACCACACGCAGGGCATTTTCCTAGCCATTTTCCTGATTCATATCCACATTCATTACATACAAAAACTGTCTTATTCTTTGCCACGTTCTACCTCCTTTTTGTGTCCATGTCCAAAAGGGACGGTTCTTTTTGGACATTTTTTAACGTTCTTTCTATTATTTTTCTATTAATTCCTAGTACCCTTGCTAATTGACTTATAGGAACTTTCTTCAAACATTTTATTTTTAATAACTGCTCTTTTCTCATTTTAGCATTATATTTGGAAATATCATAAACATTTTTTATTTCTAGTAAATCACAAATATATTTTCTAATTTCATCATCTGTAAATTTTACATTTAATTCATATTCCAATATGTTTGTAATTTCTGTTTTCTTATCTTCATTAGCATTTACATTATGAAACCTTATAAATTCTTGTTTTGCAACATTTTCATCTTTAGAAAAAACTAATAACAGAAGTTTATTATTTATTATTTCAGGAGTTTTAATATATTCTTTATAACTACTCCACTTATATTTTTCTGTCTTTGATATGCCTGCTTTTGCCGGATTTTGATGAATATATCTACAAGCCAACTTTAAGTATTCTCTATCTCCTATTCTTTTACTATGAAATCTATCTTGAAATAAATGTCCCACTCTATCATATTTAAGATTAAAATATGATACATATCTTATTTCTATACTTTGCATTATTTTTGAAATCTTTGCATCCTTATCATAGATTATCAAATGAACATGATTATCCATTAAACAATATGCATAAACTTCATAATTATATTTTTCTTTTGTATCACGTATTATCTTTAAAAATTTATCTTTATCATATGTATCTAAAAATATGTCTTGTTTATCAATTCCTCGTATTATTATATGATAAACCTTTAACTCACTATACATTCTCGCTATTCTAGGCAAAAAATCACTCCTTTAATTTTTATTTTAAATATTTTCTATTTTCCCCCAAAAATAGCAATTAAACAAAAAAAGTATAACACATTTTTTATTGATGTGCTATACTTTTTTTAATTTTTACAAAAAATTCACATTATTTATATTACTTATAAATAATAAAATGTCCAAAAAGAACCGTCCCTTTTGGACACAATTAGCCTAAATTATTTTTTCTTTCCAAAAGAAATATCTTGGAATAAGAAATCATGTACTTTTTCCCAAGTGATTTCTTGATGTAAAAATTCATTTATTTCATCTTCAACTTTTTGTTGACCTGGTGTTAATTCAACTTTTATTTCTTTATTCCAATCAATATCTTGTAACCAGAAAGATTTGAATTTTTGCCAAAATCCTACTTTTGCTGGTAATGCTTCATTTCTAATTGTTCCTGCATTTTCAACAACAGCATTTTCATTTACTTCATTTCCAAATGAAACTCCGCCAAATACACCGTTTTCTTGATTTATTTCTGCCATCTGTAGTTCCTCCTTTGTATTAATTATCTCTACATATTTTATACTACATTTAAAAATATTTATCAAGGGTTTTAAACTTTTTTTGTATTAAGTTTTTATTACATAAATATTACATTTTTGTTACATTTTCCTATTTTATAAAACTTCACTTTCAATATGTTCTTTTTCTGCTTTTTTGCATATTACCTTAACTATTTTATTATCAAGATTTTTATCAGATTTGCAGTGTACCATTATATAATTTTGTGTATGTCCTTTATATGTTTCTGATTTTTCTTCTTCAAATAATACTTCTACTTTCTTTCCAATATATGATTCATTATACTCCATTTCATTTTTATCTGATAGTTCTATTAATCTTTTACTTCTTTCTTCTTTTATATTCCCAGCTATTTGATTTGGCATCACTGCAGCTTTTGTCCCTTTTCGTGGTGAATATTTAAATACATGCATTTTATAAAATTTGATTTCTTCCAAAAATTGATATGTTTTGTTAAATTCTTCTTCTGTTTCGCCTGGAAATCCTACTATTATATCTGTTGTTAAATTAACATCATCATATGTTTTTCGTAATATTTTTACAATTTCTTTAAATTGTCCAGTAGTATATCTTCTATTCATTCTTTTTAAAGTTTCATCACATCCACTTTGTAATGATAAATGGAAATGATGACATATTTTTTCTAATTTTTTTAGTCTTCCTACAAATTCTTCTGTTATAAGTAATGGCTCTATTGAACCTAATCGTATTCTTTCTATTCCTTTTATTTCATTTATTTCTTCTAATAAATCTATTAATCTATAATTTTCTAATTTTGAATTTTTGCTCATTGCAAAGTCTTTTCCATATGACGCTATGTGAATCCCTGTTATTACAACTTCTTTTATTCCTTTTGATGCTATTTGTGTTATTTCTGACAATATACTTTCTGGTTTCCTACTTCTTACTCTTCCTCTAGCATATGGTATTATGCAATATGAACAAAATCTATCACATCCATCTTGAATTTTAATAACTGCTCTAGTTTTTTCTGTATATGTTACATCTCCAAAATCAGAAAATTCCTTTGAATACATTACATCATCAAGTTTTATATTATCTATATGATTATTTAGGTACTCTTCTACATATTTTACAATTTCTACTTTTTCATTATTTCCTAGAACTAAATCAATTTCCGGAATTTTTGCTAATTCCTCTTTTGCAACTTTTTCAATTGTACTGATATTTACACTGTTTTGTATGCTAACATTTAATTGTTCATTTTCTTTTTGAAGTGCTGCTAATTGTTTTTTCTGATCTTGAATTTTATCAAATTGTTTATCTATTTGAGAGTTTCTGCAACTTATGGTTAATAATAGCAAAAATAGTCCAACAACCGTAACAGTAGTTCTTAGTTGTCTTTTTCGCTGTTCTTTGGATACTTTTATTTGTTGTCTTGGCATATTTTCGACAGCCTTTAACGGTTTACGTTTTGGTCTTTGTTTTGATTTTCTAGTATAATCTGGTTCAAGTTTTCTCGGACTTGTTTCATATTGATACCTAGCCTGTGCCATAAGTTATTTTTCACCTCTCTTTCTTTATAGCCAGATATAACTTTTCTGGCCTACTCACTTCTTTCAAAAATTCTAAGTTTTGCACTTTTACTTCTACTATTTTCTTCTTGTTCTAATTTAGTTGCTACAATAGGCTTTCTTGTAATTATCTTTCCAAGTGATTTAGCTCCACATACACAATATGGCAAATCTGGAGGACAAGTACATCTTCCTTTTGCTTCTAGCATTGCATTTTTAACTGCTCTATCTTCTAAAGAATGAAATGTAATTATACATAACCTTCCTTGTTCTTTTAAACAATCTATGCAATCTTTTACTGTATTATATAATGGTTTTATTTCATCATTGACTTCAATTCTAATTGCTTGGAATGTCCTTTTTGCAGGATGTCCGTCATTTTGTTTTGATTTTGGAATTGATTTTTCTATTATTTCTACCAATTGCTTAGTAGTATGTATTTCTTGATTTTTTCTATATTCACATATATTTCTGGCAATTTGTCTTGAAAATTTTTCTTCGCCATATTCATATATAACATTTGCTAATTCTTCTTCTGGATACTCATTTACAACATTTTTCGCAGATAGTTCCTGAGATTTATCCATCCTCATATCAAGTTCATTTTCACCTAAATAACTAAATCCTCTATTTCTTTCATCTAACTGATAAGAAGAAACTCCTAAATCTAGTAAGATTCCATCAACTTTGTCTATTCCGATGTCTTCTAAAATTTGTTTTATATTATCATGATTATCTTTTACAAATTTTACATTTTGAAATTCTTTTAAATTTTCTTTTGCTGCTTTTAATGCATCTTCATCTCTGTCTATTCCTATTAGCAGACCATTTTTTGATAATCTTTTTAATATTTCTTTACTATGTCCTGCTCCACCAAGTGTTCCGTCTACATATATTCCATCTGGCTTTATATTTAATCCTTCTATGCACTCTTCTAACATTACAGGTTTATGCTTAAATTCCAATTTTTCACCTCTTAAGTTTCTTTTACTAATATATAAACGCAAAACAGCTGGTAAAAGTACCAGCTGTTTTAATTATATGTTTTTTCTTTTGGTATTTTTATAAAATCCTTAGTAATCTTTTCTTTGGATTTTCAACTTATGTTTTTAATATTCTTCTGTAATTTTTTATCTTTAGTATTAGTTTTTTATATTTTTTTCATTTGTAGACTTTAACTTTTGTAATGTTTTCTTTTGCACTTTTTCTTCAGTACTTTTATCTTTTGTACTTTTTTGTGCTTTATCTTCCGTGTGTTTTATGATGGTGCGGTTTTTCCGCTTTTTCACTGATTGTCAATATAAAAAAACCCTTTCATCCCTACAGGACGAAAGAGTTCGCGGTACCACCTGAATTGACGGCACAAAATGCCGCCCAGCTTAGCTGCATCACCATCATGATGCTTTCCCTTAACGCGGGCTACGGCAGAGCCTACTGAGCAAAAGAACGGTTCGGACTGCCACTCCGGAGTGATTTTCTGTATCTTCCTTGTCATCGGGTTCCCACCAAGCCCCCGACTCTCTGCAGGCAAGCTGAGGATACATACTGTCTCCTTCATAGTGTTTTTTCGTATTTACCTGTGTATTATACAATGCGTACAAAAACTTGTAAAGCATTTTTTGCAAAGAAACCAAAAGAATGGTGTATTCATGAAAACTGTATACAAAAGTACCGAAATTTCAAGAGAAAATAAGGAAAAAACGCGAAAAAAACGTGATTTTTGCATACAATGTGTAAATTTACATGTAAAGACAGTTAAAAAATTTGATTTTCCG
>ERZ839767.6008-NODE-6008-length-10247-cov-2.873528_pt1 | contig 10247 bp, 9 predicted proteins | sample MGYA00519879_ERZ839767 | MGnify/ENA primary metagenome ERZ839767 (study PRJEB31850, sample SAMEA3708852) | human gut metagenome | biome: human gut; feature: human-associated habitat; material: faeces | place: China | collected 2014 ...
GACTCTGTACGCGCCCCTTTCACCGAATGATAATGTTCATCCAGTTCGGGCACAAAGAGCGTTGCGCTTCCATCTTCCGTACGTTCTATAATTCGTTTCATAACTTAAAACATAGATATTACTCCCTGCAATGCCAGCAGCATCACGGCATACCGTATCAGCTTTCCGGCAAACATGGACGAAGTAGTCAGCCATACATTGCTGCGCATGAAACCCAGCGCAATGGCAATTACTTCGCCCACGAAGGGCAGGAATGCGAAAAAGCCCATCAATGCTCCTTTACCTTGAAGGAAAGTCTGCATCTTGTCTACTTTTTCTTTTTTTACTTTGAAATATTTCTCTATCCAGACTACGTTACCCAGACACCCCATGTAGTAGCACGTCATACCGCCAATCGTATTACCCAACGTGGCGAAGAGTACACACATCACCGGACTGAGTCCTACCTTTATCAGTGCTATCATCACCAGTTCCGAACTGAACGGAACGATGCTTCCTGCCAGTAAGGCGGAGATAAATAAACCGAGATAGCCCCAGTCTATCAGGAGTTGAACCAATGAGTCTACAAAAGCATCCATACGTTAAATCCGAATAAGAGTATAAGCCCGGCAAGGGCACAAATGAAAAACACATTAGAAGCCCGACTGTTCGTCAGTACCACGAAATGTCCTGTCAGGATGCTGACGCCTATCAGCAGCAAGGGCAGGAGGTGAAACGTTTGTGTCGGTTGCAACAGGATATAGACGAAGATGCAGAACGTCAGGAAAATAAGGAAATGCAGATAACTGCGGGTACGTATCTTATCTTCGTAACCTGCCACCAGGCAGTGAACGGAGCTTACTATGAACAACAGGAACAAATAGCCCAATGTAGCGATTTCCCATACTGGGAAGTTCCATAAAGTAATGGGATGGAACGTCACCAGTTCGATGAATGGCTGATAGAATAATTCTATTTCACCATAGAAGTAGGCATGTCCAAACAGGAACCAATAGGGGAGCGTCCAGCCGATCAGACCTCCGAAAAAGCTCTTAGGAGTGAGTGCCTGGAAACTGTATGCACCGATCCAGAAAATGGGAATGAACAATGTCAGTTGCGGGAAGAACAGACTGCCCGCCCCGATAAACAGGAACGAGTAGAATAGGATGCCCGCCGGATGTGGATGTTGATAGCCCTTGAACAGGAAGAACAAAGATATCAGAAATGCTGTCGAGGCAATGTCTCCAGCATATAATTGGTGCATGGCAGGACAGACAGATATCAGCAGAAAGTAAATGGCTGTCTGCACGGATGCCCGCATACGGATAATGGCGAAGGTGTTGTTCAGCTCTATCAGGAAGTAACCGATTATACCGTAAAGCAGAAAGCTTAGGGGCGCACTTGCCCATGTCGGAATCCAATCGTTGTAGATGGTTTCCCACAATGGGTAATTGCTTTTCATCACTGGAATCTCGGGTAATAAGATGGAAGTCAGTATCCAGCAGAACAGTGATAGAAAGACAGCAGCGGGGAGGGTGAAGCGCCCCGCTGTAATCCGGTTCTGTAATCGTTTACTTCGTATCATTATAATAAAGGTGATGGGGTGATTAGAGATCGAACCCGATGTCGCGGCGGAAATACTTCTTGTCGAAGTGGATCATATCCGCTACTTTATAACTTTTGGCAAGGGCTTCCTCCTTGTTTTCACCATACGAACATACGGCAATCACGCGTCCGCCGTTCGTTACCACTTGTCCGTCTTTCATTGCGGTTCCGGCATGGAAGAGGATACTGTCCGTGGCTGCTTCAAACCCGGTCATCACTTTGCCCTTTTCGTAAGCTTCGGGGTATCCACCGCTGACAAGCATGACACAGGCGGCTGTCCGTGGGTCCATCACCAATGTCTTGGTGTCGAGGTTGACATCGCGTACACCTTCCAGAAGTTCTACAAAGTCGCTTTGGATACGGAGCATGACGCTTTCTGTTTCCGGATCGCCCATACGGACGTTGTATTCTATCACCATTGGTTCACCTTTCACACGGATCAGGCCGAGGAAGATGAAGCCTTTGTAAAGGATGTTTTCTTCCTGCAATCCGCGGATGGTAGGTTCGATGATGCGGGTACGTACCTTTTCCATGAATACCTCGTCGGCAAAGGGGACAGGAGTTACACTTCCCATGCCACCGGTATTCAGGCCTTTATCGCCTTCACCGATGCGTTTGTAATCTTTGGCAACAGGCAAAACCTTATAGTTCTTACTGTCTGTCAGCACAAATACGGAGCACTCTATACCGCTGAGGAATTCTTCGATAACAACTGTGGCGCTGGCCTGGCCAAACATACCGCCGAGCATTTCTTCCAGTTCCCGCTTGGCTTCTTCCAGTGTAGGGAGAATGAGCACACCTTTTCCGGCGCATAGACCGTCGGCTTTCAGCACGTAGGGAGCTTCGAGGGTTTCAAGGAAAGCAAGGCCTTCGTCCAGATTAGCAGCAGTGATGCTTTTGTAACGGGCGGTGGGAATACCGTGACGTTCCATGAAGCCTTTGGCGAACTCTTTGCTGCCTTCCAGTTGCGCACCTTTAGCTGTAGGGCCGATGATGGCAATATGTTGGGTGGAGGCATCTCCGGTAAAGCTGTCGTAGATACCTTCTACCAGCGGATCTTCGGGACCTACCACGATCATGTCTATCTTTTGTTCTAAAGCGAAGGCTTTCAAGGCAGGGAAATCGGTTGCCTTGATGGATACGTTCTCACCTACCGCACTGGTGCCGGCATTACCGGGGGCGATAAAAAGTTTCTCTACTTTCGGGCTTTGGGCTATTTTCCATGCCAGGGCATGCTCGCGGCCACCACTTCCTAATAATAATACTTTCATCTTTATATTTCTTTTAATTGTAATCACTTATTTCCTAAATACTCTTCAAAATAATGGGTTATCTTTTCATGCAGATGTACCCGGTCACGTCCCCTGACATTGTGCTTATGTGTGGGATAGATAAACAGGTCCGGATATGTGCGTGCATCCACACAAGCCTTTATGAACGAAAGTGTATGTTGAGGTACACAAGTATCGTCATGATCATCATGGATCAATAGCAGATGTCCTTTCAGATTGCCGGCAAGGTTTTTCAGGTTGCACTCTTTGTACCCTTCCGGATTACTCTGTGGGGTATCCATATAGCGTTCTCCGTACATGATTTCATAATATCCCCAGTCGATGACCGGACCACCTGCAACGCCTACCTTGAATATCTCGGGATAGCGGAGCAGCAATGCCGTAGTCATGTGACCACCGAAACTCCAGCCGTGCACACCGATGCGGTTGCCATCTACATAAGGCAGACTTTTCAGGAATTCCACACCTTTCACCTGGTCTTTTCCTTCTTCAATGCCAAGATGTCGGAAAGTAGCATTTTCAAATTCCAGTCCGCGGTTGTCACTTCCACGGTTGTCGAGGCTGAACATGATATAACCTTTGTTGGCCATGTAGATATCCCAGCCACGTGCACCGTTCTGCCAACCGCCGGTGACCATTTGGGCGTGCGGTCCACCGTATACATAGACAATGGTGGGGTATTTTTTGTTCGGATCAAAGTCCGCAGGTTTTATGAGACGATAGTAAAGATCAGTCACACCGTCGGCAGCTTTGATGGTGCCTACTTCGATGCTCGGCATGGTGAAGTCCTTGAATGGATCTTCTGCTGTCAGCAGATTGATGCTTTTCCCGTTTTGTGTGGCGATGAGGTTGATGCTGCGTGGCGCTTCAGGGCTGGAATAGGTATCTATGAGGTAACTGCCGTTTGCACTCAGTGTGCCGTGGTGTATACCTTCCGGTGTGCCTAGCGGGCTACGTTTGCCTGTTGCTATGCTTACTTTGAAGAGGTTGCTTTGCAACGGGGAATATTCCGTGGAAGCTATGATGATTTCTTTCTTTCCACTGTTGAAGCCAAGCACATCTTGCACAAGCCAGTTGCCGGAAGTCAGTTGCTTGACCAGCTTACCGTCTGTGCCGTAGAGGTACAGGTGGTTGAAGCCGTCGCGTTGGCTTTGGTAGATAAACTTGCTGTTGTCCCACGGCAGGAATACGATGGGGTGCTGGGGTTCTACGTATTTGGGATGTGTCTCTTCAAAAAGAGTTCCTATCAGTTCGCCTGTTTCTACGCTGTACTGGCATAGCTTGGCATGGTTCTGATCACGGTTCAGCTCTATGAGATAAAGGCTTTTGGCATCCGGTGCCCAACTTATATTGGTGAAGTAACGGTCGGTAGGATCACCTGCATTCAGATAAATTGTCTTCTGCGTTTCGGGATTGTAGATGCCTACAGTTACTTTGTGGCTCGTCATACCTGCCATCGGGTAACGTACATTGTTCAATTCGCCCACCCGTGCGGTGATGTCCACTAACGGATATTGTGTTACCATGCTTTCATCCATGCGGTAGAAGGCGAGCAAGTCACCTTTCGGACTCCAGTAAGTTCCTTTGCTGATGCCGAACTCGTTACGGTGTACGCTTTGTCCGCATACGATCCCTTCCGGTTCGTTGGTTACGGCGCGATCGTTGACATAAAGATTATTATTCAGAGTGTAAGCAATATGGCCGCTTACGGTATTATAATCCTCATTGGCTGCCTTTTCTGGCAAGGCTTGTTTGCTGATGATTTTATCCGCTTTCCAGTCGTAAACGATATAATTACCGGGCAGGGTGATAAGCAACTGAGTCTTTTCAGCCCAAGGCAGGCTCACCTGATATAAATGACTCAGTTTACCCAGTTTTTCCTGTTCCAGTGCTTGGTTGATTCTCTCACGCGTCAGGAGTAGGGTTTCCTTTCCTGTTTTAGGGTTCACTGCAAACAAAGAGTCTATTTCGGGCTTGATGCACGTGTCTCCCCACCATTGCAGTCCGTACAGGCTTTTTGCAAAGCGATAGGTCTCTCCGCCGGGGATCAGGTCTTCCAGCGTCGGTTTCTTTAAATCTTGTGCCATAACGTTCGTTGTGAAGAGAGCGGATGATGCCAATAATATCACTCCCATCCATTTACTAATTATCTTCATGTTCATAGTCTTTTGTTAGTCATTCTCTTTTCTAAAACCTTTCACTTCTATTCTGCCCATTGGTGTACTTTTCACTTGTACGGCGGCACTCAGCTTGGCAAAGGCAGAGTATCTAACACCTCCTTTGTTTGAGGTGAAAATTTGGCACCTCAAACTGTCTCTCAGCAACTTACTCTCCCTCTTCCCGCTTTCTCGGTTTAAACTCCCTTTTCGGCTTGAACTCCCCGTTTCCTCCCGGACGACGTTCTCTGTCAAACGGTTTTCTTTCCCTGTCTCCATCCTTGCGGAATTCCCTTGGCTTGAATTCCCCTCTGGGCCTGTCTTCTCTCGAACCAAACTCCCGGGGTTTACTGTCTCTTGGTCTGAATTCCCTTGGCTTGTCATCTCTGGATCTGAATTCTCCTGGTTTGCGGGGTTCTCTCGGTCTGAATTCACGTGATTCTCTTGGTCTGAACTCCCGTCCTTCTTTCGGTTTGAAGCCTGATTCTTTAGAGTCTTCTCCCTCTTCACTTTCACCTTCCTGTTTCTTGAATTCCTTGTATTTACCGTCGAAAATCTCGTATTTACGGAATTCACATTCCAGTGCACCGTTGAACAGAGGTATTTTGGCAGTCGGTTTCAGTCCTATCTGGTCGAAGCACTCTTCACGATAAGAGAGCACCCATGCCGTGTTTCCGGTGAAAGCGTGTTTCAGACGCTCGCCTATCATCTGGTACAGTCCCAGCAGATTATTGGTAGAAATACGTTCCCCATAAGGCGGATTGGTGATAATCATGGACTTTTCCGCCGGCTGTTCAAACTGCTGGAAGGGCTGCAACTTCAAGACAATGTCTTTCGATACACCTGCTGCCTTGATGTTGTGCGTTGCTATTTCGTTAGCCTGCGGATTATTGTCGTATCCGTATATCTTATGTGTAAACTCACATTCCTGACTGTCGTCGTTGTAAATCGTATCGAATAAATCCTGGTCGAAATCATTCCACTTCTCAAAAGCAAATTCCTTACGGAATACTCCCGGAGCAATGTTACGTGCAATCAGTGCCGCCTCAATGGGGATGGTACCCGAACCACACATCGGATCAATCAAATCACATTCTCCTTTCCAGCCCGTCATGAGGATCATTCCGGCAGCCAGAACTTCGTTCAACGGAGCCTCTACCGCTTCCTGACGATAACCGCGGCGGTGTAGTGACTCACCTGATGAGTCGAGCGAAAGCGTACACGTGGTTTGTGCAATGTGTATATTCAGCAGTACATCCGGGCGGTTGATTCGTACGGACGGACGTTTGTTGAATTTCTCGCGGAAATAATCTACAATGGCATCTTTTACTTTATAAGATACAAACTTAGAGTGACGGAATTCTTCGCTGAACACAACGGCATCTACAGCAAATGTTTTCTCCACATCCAGGATGTTTTCCCAGCTGATAGCTTTGATTTGTTCATAGACTTCATCAGCATTTTTGGCAGTGAAGTTCTTGATCGGTTTCAGGATACGGATTGCTGTGCGCAAGCAGAAGTTTGCCTTGTACATCATTTCCTTGTCTCCACTGAAAGACACCATGCGTCGGCCTATTTCTATGTCGTTTGCCCCTAATGCAGTCAGTTCTTGTGCTAATACTTCTTCCAGACCTTGAAAGGTCTTGGCAATCATTTGAAAGGATTCCATCTGTTTATTATTGATTTTACGATTTACAATTTTACGGTTGAAGCTGCTGTAACTTCTTCTGTATCTATTGTTTCTATTGATGATTACTATTCTCTTAATATCCCTTTTACGGAACACTTGTACTTCTCGGATGTAACGCTTGTGTCTCTCTTCCGAAACACTTGTGTTGCTCAGCCGGAACGCTTGTGTCCCTCAACCGGGGCACTTGCTTGCTGACTGCCGGTTACTTTTTGGCTTTAGTCTGTACAATTCTTGCTCCGGCCGGAACGTCTTCCGTCACCCAGATATTACCACCTACCGTGGCCCCCTGTCCGATAGTGATACGTCCTAAAATGGTGGCATTGGAATAGACGATTACATTGTCTTCCAGTATCGGGTGGCGTGGGATACCCTTGATCGGTTTACCGTCCGCATCCAATGGAAAGCTCTTGGCACCCAGAGTTACGCCTTGATACAACTTCACGTTATTTCCGATGACGCACGTCTCCCCAATTACCACACCCGTTCCGTGGTCTATGGTGAAGTGGCTGCCGATGGCGGCACCCGGGTGAATATCGATTCCTGTTTCGCTGTGGGCCATTTCAGTGATGATACGCGGAATAAGGGGCACACCGAGTTTCAGTAACTCATGCGCAATGCGGTAATTGCTGATGGCACGTATGGCGGGATAACAACTGATTACTTCTCCGAAACTGTGTGCTGCCGGATCTCCATTGTAGGCGGCTGCCACATCAGTGGCCAGCACACGGCGCATTCCCGGCAAATTGCTGATGAATTTAGCGGCAATCAGTGCCGCTTCTTCACGCTGAAGTTCAGTGCAGCAGGTACATTCTCCGTTTCCGGTGAAGCAAAGCCCTGCAAGTACCTGACCGGTCAGCAAGTCGAACAAGCGTTCGATGTTTACGCCGATGTGATATTTGATGGTGCGGCTGTTGACTGTGGAATTACCAAAATAACCGGGGAAGAGGATGGCACGTGATAGCTCTACAATATCTTGCAGTGCCCTAGCCGAAGGCAATGGAGTGCCGTCCGTGTGCTGATGAAACAGTCCTTTGTAAGATGAGCTTTCCGATAGTTCATCGACTGCCTGTGTCAAAATGTGAGTAAAGTTCAATGGACTCATTGGGATATCCTTTTTATAATAAGGTGGGTACAAAGGTAACTATTCTCAGCGAAAATCCCTCATTTATAGTATGAAAATCCCACAAATATGGTATTTCCTATGAACCGTTAACCCTCTATCTTTGTCATTTAGAAAGAAGAGTATAAATTAAAACCCAATATGTTATGAAAAAGATAGCAAAACAGCTCACGGATCTGGTGGGCAACACTCCCCTGATGGAGCTGAGTAATTACAATAAATCAAAGGGGCTGAAAGCCCGTCTGATTGTGAAACTGGAGTCATTTAATCCTGCCGGAAGTGTGAAAGATCGCGTGGCACTGGCAATGATTGAAGATGCCGAGACTTCTGGTTTGCTGAAACCCGGAGCGACAATCATAGAACCTACCAGTGGAAACACCGGAATAGGACTTGCATTTGTGGCCGCTTCAAAAGGTTATAAGTTGATTCTCACCATGCCCGATACCATGAGTGTTGAGCGTCGCAACTTACTGAAAGCCTTGGGTGCCGAATTGGTGCTTACGCCCGGTGCCAATGGTATGAAAGGGGCTATTGCCCGTGCTGAAGAACTGAAAGCGGCTACACCCGGTGCGGTGATTCTTCAGCAGTTTGACAACCCTGCAAATCCTGCCATGCACGAACGTACTACAGGACAGGAGATCTGGCGGGATACGGAAGGTCATGTTGATATTTTTGTTGCTGGTGTAGGGACTGGCGGGACGGTAAGTGGAGTAGGCGCCGCCTTGAAAAAACATAATCCGGCTGTAAAGGTGGTAGCGGTAGAGCCGACCGACTCTCCTGTACTTTCAGGAGGTGCTCCGGGAGCACATAAGATACAAGGTATCGGTGCCGGTTTTGTTCCCAAGAACTACAATCCGGCAGTAGTGGATGAAATATTGCAGGTAACAAATGACGATGCTATCCGTACAGGACGCGAGTTGGCGCAGAAAGAAGGCCTGCTGGTAGGTATATCTTCCGGGGCGGCAGTCAGTGCAGCCACTCGTCTGGCACTTCTTCCGGAGAATGAGGGGAAAACTATTGTTGCATTATTGCCGGATACAGGCGAACGGTATCTCTCAACGTTGCTATATGCATTTGATGAATACCCGCTGTAGAATATTAGGGCTACACCCTTTCACCAAAAGGGTGTAGCTATTTGCAGTAAAGGGTGTAGCTATCCGAGGGAAAGGGTGTAGCCATCCTGAAATGGGTTTGTAACTACTCTGAGGTGACCTCGCTGGGTCGCAGTCCGAAGGATCTGCAAGTCATTTTGTCTATTTTTACTTCCCAAACCTTTACGTTGCGCACGGCAGGTTCACTGTATTTAAATTCATCGCTTGTATATTGCTGCATGATTATATCAAGTGTCTCTCTTTTTTCATCCACATCTTCGATGAAACGGACGTTTCCGTGGCATATCACGCTGCGCGACTTCATGCTGTAACTGCATGCCACTTGGCGATGCATATATACCAGTTCGTGCCCTTCGCAGAAGGTGATACAAACGCGCGGGTGGTGTTCTGCCATCGTCACTTTGCTGCCTTCGGGACCGGAGTGCAGATAGATAATTCCGTCCCGGTAAGCAAAGTTCATGGGGACTACGTAAGGGTTGCCTTCCAGATCGGTGATGCCCACCGTGCAGTAAGGACATTTGCGAATGATTGCTTCAATTTCTGTCAGTTCGGTGATTGCAATTGTCTTCATAGGGCTGAATGGGTGTTTTATTCGGTGCAAAGGTAATCATTTTATTGACAAACCCCAGTCGTCTGTTGAAGAAGCGTGCGAAAAGTCCTACGATCAATGCGGCAATGATTGTACCTTCGCGTACACCTTCTATGCTTCCTGCTATCATCAGAGAAGCTGCACAGGCAAGGAGTGCCAGTGTAGTATCAAAGCCGATCTTGGTAATTCCGAATTCTTTTCCCGTACGCAAAGTGATGGCTTTCACAAAGGCTTCTCCGGATAGCATCACTACATTGGCAATTACCTCCATACTTACTCCCAGGCCAAGTATCGCACAGCCAGCTATCAGTGATAGAATCTGCGAGGCATAGCCTGCAGGAGTGAATCCTCCCAATAATGCCATCGAGCAATCTATGAAGAAACTGAAGAGTATTGCTACGGGAATTTGTAGAAACTGCTCTTTTCTGAAGTCCCTTTTCAGAAGCCATATTTGTCCGGCTATCAGCGCGGCATTCAGCAGAAGCGTGAACTGTCCCAGTGTGACGGGAAAATTTAAACTCAGTGTGTAAGGAAGGCTCGATATAGGTGAGGAGCCCAGATTTGCTTTAATAATTAAACTAATACCAAACGCATTTACAAATAAGCCCGCAATGAAAAACAGATACCGGGCTGTTAATTCTCTTTTTGCCATATTACAATCTTTTTTTCTTGAGTTCATCACTGTATGGTTATGAATTAATTTA
>ERZ839767.6011-NODE-6011-length-10240-cov-20.208051_pt1 | contig 10240 bp, 9 predicted proteins | sample MGYA00519879_ERZ839767 | MGnify/ENA primary metagenome ERZ839767 (study PRJEB31850, sample SAMEA3708852) | human gut metagenome | biome: human gut; feature: human-associated habitat; material: faeces | place: China | collected 2014 ...
TCCAGCTCTCCAGCTCACGGTTGGTGCTCTCCCAGGAGATGAACTCCTTCAGCGGGGTAGCGCCGGTGGTATTGGGAGCGCTGGTAGCACCAGAGGAAGCAGCGGTGGAGCTGCTGCCAGAGTTGCCGCCGCAGGCGGCCAGAATGCCGGCGGCACCAACGACACCGGAAGCCTTCAGAAAGCTGCGGCGGCTGATTGCATGAGACTCGTAGTTGTTGTTCATTGTGTTTTCCTCCCTATAATAATTCCGTGCTTCAGTGCATGGTGCAGGGCGGGATGTCCTGCTGTTTTCCCACTATTCTGCGGAGGTTTTTTGAATCCTGTATTGCCAGGGAATACAAAAGAGCGCAGAAACAGACCCCTCTGTCTGCACCTGTGCTCCTCCCGCAAAACCTTAACACGTCATATATTGTATCATTGAAATAAAAAGATGTCAATGGAACACACACAGCTTTTTCTTCAAAAAGCAAAGTCTGCCGCGCAAAAACGATGAAATATATTTGCTTTTACATGGTAAAGCGTGCAGGAAATTTAACAGACAATGCTGCGGACAAAACAACCGGAATTGTTCTCGTCAAAAAGACACTGTATTTTTGCTTTATATTCTAAAAGAGCAGGCGCTCCACGCTTTGCGAAGAGCCCCTGCTTTTGGAAAACCGAATTATTAAAACAAGTCACCGGGCCAGTGTGCTCTGGATCTTTGCAAAATCCTCCAGCGTCAGGGCCTCGGGACGGATGCGGGCATCGAAACCGGCGGCTTCAATGGCAGCGGTCACGGCATCCTTGGGCATCCCCAGGCCGCTGGCAATGGCATTGGCGGCAGTTTTGCGCCGCTGGCCAAAGGCCGCGCGGACAAGGGCAAAGTAGCCAGCCTCGTCCTCCACCTGCACGGCGGGGGTGGGGCGGATCTCCATCCGCACCACGGCGCTGGTCACCTTGGGGGCCGGGTAAAAGCTGCCCGGGGCGGCGGTGAACATCATCTTAGAGGTCGCGTAATAGCTCACCGCACAGCTGATGGCGCTGGAGGCCCGGGTACCCGGGGCGGCGGCCAGGCGATCGGCAGCTTCCTTCTGCACCATCACAGTCAGGCTCTCGATGGGCAGGCGGTCGCCCAGCAGCTTCATCACAATGGGGCTTGTAATATAGTAGGGCAGGTTGGCGCAGACCGCCACCGGCATCCCGGGGAACTCCTGCGCGATCAGGGCTTTCAGGTCTACCTTGAGCACATCCTGCAGCACCAGCTTGAAATTGTCCACACCGGCCATGGTCTCGGCCAGCAGGGGCGGCAGGCGCTCGTCCACCTCGATGGAGACCACCTTTGCCGCCCGCTTTGCCAGCTCCCGGGTCAGCACACCGATGCCGGGGCCGATCTCGAGAACGCCGTAACGCTTGTCCACACCGCTGGCATCCACGATCTTGGGGGGAAGGCCGGGGTTGACAATGAAGTTCTGGCCAAAGCCCTTGGAGAGGGCAAAATCATATTTTTCGCACAGGGCGCGCACATAAGACAGGTCGGTCAGTTCGGGCATGGCTCTATCCTTTCTTTTCCAAAATAACCCTCTCAGTCTCGCTTCGCTCGCCAGCTCCCCCAAAGGGGGAGCTTTTGACAAAACCGCAAACTTTGCATGAATTGCCAAGACCTCGCCCTTCGGGAGAGGTGGCAGCGCGTCAGCGCTGACGGAGAGGGTTGTTCTCTTATTCTTGACTACTGGATGCAGTGCTCTCCCCTGCTGCTTCACTTTCGGCGGGCGCGGTCTCTGCCGGGGTGCTCTCGGCAGATGCAGCCTCAGCGTCCCCTTCCGCCACGCTCTCAGCGGCGGCGCTGTCGGCAGCTTCACTGGAGGCAGCCTCGTTGACACCGCTCACGGTGGTGGTACCGCTCATCTGCTGGGCAGTGCTCACGGCACGCTGGATCTGGGGGTCGTTCTCCACAGTGTAATCATAGTATGCGATCTGCTCGTCTGCAGTCAGGGGGCGCTCCACATCCACAGTCAGGCCGGTGCCGTCAAAGCAGCTGCCGTCGCCGCAGACCAGCTTTGCCACGGTGACCACCACGGCACTGCCATCGGACAGGCGCTGGGGACTGCTCTGGATGGTGCCCTTGCCCTGCGTGGTGGTGCCCACCAGACGGGCACCATTCAGGGTGCGCAGGCTGCTGGCAAAGAGCTCCGCAGCGCTGGCAGTGCTTCCGTTGACCAGGCAGACAACGGGCAGGCCGATCTGGGATTCACTGGTGCTGGTGCCCAGCAGGGTCTGGGTGCCGTTCTTGTCCTCAGCAAAGGCCAGCGTGCCCTCCGGGGCGATCAGGTCGATGCACTGGATGGCATCGTCCAGCAGGCCGCCGCCGTTATCACGCAGGTCAAACACCAGGCTGCCCGCGCCGTTGGCGCTCAGGCTGCGGATGGCGTAATCCAGCTCGCTGGGGGTGGTGGAATCAAACTGGCGGATCCGGATGTAGCCCACATTGCCCTGCACCATCTGGTAATCCACGGTGGTGGAACTGTAGCCGGAGTGGGTCAGGTCAGCGGTGTGCTCGGAGGCCTCGCTGTCCAGCCAGGTCACATTGACGGTGGTGCCGCTCTCGCCGCGCAGGCGGGTCTGGATGGCATCCACACTGCTCATGCTCTTGACATCGGTGCCGTCCACAGCGGTGATGTAGTTTCCGACCTGAATACCTGCCTCCTTGGCGGGGGATTCATCGTAGACCTTGATGACCTTGGCATAGCCGGACTGATCCACAGCCAGCTCCACGCCAATGCCGATCAGGGTGCCGTTCTGGGTATTCATCAGCTCCGTATAGGCGGTAGCGCTGAAATAGCGGGCATACTTGTCGCCGGTGCCCAGCAGGTAGCCAGCCGTCAGGCGGTCGTAGAGGGTGGTCTCATCGATGGGATAGTAATCGTTGCTGCGGACATAGCGGTCCACCTCAGCGATCTTGTTGTACATGCTTTCCTTTTCCTTCACGCTGGAAACGGTGCGGTCAAACAGGCGCATCGCCACCAGCATGGTGATGGAAAAGGTAACGGTCATGGCCAGGATGACGATGCTGACCGCCATGCCGACCGATATCTTACGGTTCATCTTCTTCCCTCCTCTGTCAGACCAGCAGCATCATAACCACGCTGCCCAGCATGGAAAGTGCAAAGATCCCTGCCAGGATCAGACAGCCCACGCGCAGGATGCGCTTGCGTTTTTCTTCCTTCATAAGCCCTGACGGCCTCCTTTGATACAATGCAGATTATTTCATGGGGATATAACCACGGGGGTTGACGGCATTGGCCTTGGAGCCGCCCTTCCAGACCTCCAGATGGAGGTGGTTGCCGGTAGAGTTGCCGGTGCTGCCCACATAGCCGATGATCTCACCCTGCTGGACATACTTGCCCGCCGAGGTGGCGACCGACCGCATGTGGCCGTACAGGGTGCTGTACTGGTTGCCATCGGACATTTTGCCGTGGTAGATGATGACATAGTTGCCGTAGCCGCCGCTGGACCAGCCCGCCACCTGCACATAGCCGCTGGCGGCTGCATAGATAGGCGTGCCGCCCGGGGCGGCAAAGTCGGTACCGGCGTGGAGCTTGTTGACCCCCGTAACGGGGTTCTTGCGCCAGCCGTACTCACTGGAAATGCGGCTATAGCTCTTGAGCGGGCAGATGAAGCCGGTAAAGCTCAGGGTGGGCTTGGAGGCAGCGGCCGCAGCGATCATCTTCTGGATCTGCTTCTTGACCGCCTCATAGTTCATCTCGTCCGATTCAATGGCGGCCTGCGCGTCCTTCTGGGCCTGCTGCGCCTCAGCAGCGCTCATCTGGGCGGCGGCCACGCTGGAGTTGAGCTCGTTCTGCTTGGCACGCATCTGGCTGTTCTGGGCATCCAGATCTGCCTTTTTACTTTGCAGCTCGCTGCGCTGGGATTCCAGCGTCAGCTTATCGCTTTCCAGCGCTTCCTTGGCGTTCTTCATGTTGTCCAGGATCTCGGTGTCCTTGATGGAGATGTCCTGCATGACCTCGTTGAAGGTCAGCAGCTCATACAGGTCGTTCACCGCGGACAGCATGGCAACGCTGCCGCCGTCCCGCAGCTCCTGCATGGCGGCCATGTGCTGCTTGAAATCCCCCCACTGGTCGGCGATCTCCGCTTCTTTTTCGGTGATCTGCTGCTCCTTGGCGGCGATCTCCTGTTCCTTCAGGCCGATGCTGTTCTGCACCTCGGCGATCTGGCCCTTCAGCACGCTGATCTGGCTCTGGACCACCGTGACCTTTTCCTTCAGCTCCGATTCCAGCGCCTTGGCGGCCTGCTCCTTCTTTCTTGCATTGGACAGTTCCTTTTTGTGCTGTACAATGGACTGGGAGAGCTTATCCAGCTTGTTCTGCAGGCTGGACATGCTGGTAGCCGCCGTGGCCGGGTAGACCGAAACGCTCAGCAGCAGGCAGGCCGCTGCCAGAAACAGGCTGGCGGCGCGCATGGCCCGGCTGTGCCCGGGGGCGGGCTTTGCGTGGGTGGGGGTATACATGAGGTGCAGGCGGAAGCCCGCAGAGTGTTTTGCTTGTTTCACAGAGAAGGCTCCTTTCGCTTACACATTCAGATGCTTGCGGATGGAGAACATGCTGCCCAGCGCACCCACCAGCGCACCACCGGCCAGACTGTACGTCAGGATGGTGGGCCAGACGGCATCCACAGGCACCATGGCGGTGCCCATGAGCAGCTGCCACAACCCGCCCAGCGTGCTGGAGGCCTGCACGATGTAGGCATAGCCGAAGATACCGGCTACCGAGGTGATGGCACCAGAGATCAGGCCCATGGTCAGGCCCTCCACAAAAAAGGGCAGGGTGACAAGGTGGTTGGTCGCGCCCACATACTTCATGATCTCGATCTCACGGCGGCGGGCAAAAACGCTCAGGCGGATGGTGCTGCCCACCGTGATGATGCTGACCGCCATCAGCACCAGGATCACGATCTGGCCCACCTTGGTCACGGCCTGCTGGACCTCCACAAAGGTCTGAGTCATCTCAATGGGGGCGGTAACACTGTACACACCCGGGATGCTCTGGAAGTTCTGGCTCATGGCCTGCATCTGGCTCAGGTCTGCCAGAGAGACACGGTAGTTGGCCTTGAAGGGGTTATCATTCTCAAATTCGTCCAGCAGAACGGCGTAATCCGCCATGTACCCACGGTACTGGTTGAGCACATCCTCCTTGGACATGTACTGCACCCGGCTCACGCCCGGGGTGGCAGTGATGCGCTCCCCTACCGACTGGATGGTGGCATCGTCGGCTTCGGGGTCCACATAGACCACCATCTCGTTCTGCTGGCCCAGATAGTTCACCATGCTGTTCACATTGACTTCCGCCAGCGTGGCAAAGGTGTTCAGGGTCATACAGACGCTCAGGGAGGCGATGCAGGCAATGGTCATGGCCCAGTGCTTGCCCAGGTTGCGCACGCCGCGCACCACAAGGAAACCGAACGTAGAAGGCTTCATCATACCAGCGACACCTCCATTTCCAGTTCCTTCGGGTCTACGGGCGGGTGGGGGATCATGGAGCCCGTGGGCACATCCGAGATGATGTGTCCGCCGGACAGGGTGACCACGCGGCGGTCAAAGTGACGGACCAGCTCGTGCTCATGGGTGACCACCAGCACAGTGATGCCCATCTCGCTGACACGCTCCAGAAGCTCCATCATCTCAAGGCTCAGTTCGGGGTCGATGTTGCCGGTGGGCTCGTCTGCAATCACCAGCTTGGGGGCGTGGGCCAGGGCGCGGGCCACAGCCACACGCTGCTGCTCACCGCCGGAGAGCAGGTCGGGGTAGACCTTTGCCTTGTCCTCCAGGTGGACAAGCTCCAGCATGTAATTCACGCGCTCCTTGATCTGCTTGTGCCCGATGTTGGTAACATGCATGGCAAAGGCAATGTTCTCGTAAACTGTCATGGTGGGGATGAGCCGGAAATCCTGAAAGATGATGCCCATCTGACGGCGCAGGTAGGGGATCTTGCTGCGGCGCAGGCGGGCAACATCCTGCCCGTTCACCAGCACGCGGCCCTCGGTGGGGGTCTCCTCGCGCAGGATCAGCTTGAGCAGGGTGGATTTGCCCGCGCCCGAGTGACCCAGCAGAAAAACAAACTCGCCGTCATCCACATGGAAGTTGACATCCTCCAGGGCAGGCTTTGCGTTGTGCTTGTACTGCTTTGAAACGTGTTCAAAATCTATCATGCATTTTTCGCTCCCAATAATTTTCTCCAAACCAAAAAGAACCGGCCAGCATCGGTTTCGAGCGGCCGGTTCTGCGCCGACGGCTTTGCGCCGCAAGCGTTTGCTTAATATTTGGCCGGGTTGTTGGACAGGTACTTCTTGACCATCAACGCCACCTTAAAGACGATGGCATCGTCGAACTCACGCAGATCCAGACCGGTCAGTTTTTTGATCTTTTCCAGACGATACACCAGCGTGTTGCGGTGGACAAACAGGCCGCGGCTGGTCTCAGACACATTCAGGTTGTTCTCGAAGAAGCGCTGGATGGTGAACAGGGTCTCCTGATCCAGGCTCTCGATGCTGCCCTGCTTGAACACCTCGCGCAGGAACATCTCGCAGACAGTGGTGGGCAGCTGGTAGATCAGGCGGGCAATGCCAAGGTTGTCGTAGCGGATGATCTGCTTCTCGGTGTCGAACACCTTGCTGACCTCCATGGCGATCTGGGCTTCCTTGAAGGAGGTAGCCAGATCCTTCACGTTGGAGATGGGGGTGCCGATGCCGACCACAGCCTTGATGTAATGCTCACCGGACAGGGTGTCCACGATGCTGGCAGCCAGCTTCTCCATATCGGTGCGGTCGATGCCCTTGCGGATCTCCTTGACCAGCACGGTGTCGGTCTCGCTGATATTGAACACAAAGTCCTTCTGCTTGTCCGGGAACAGGCTGCTGACCACATCGTAAGCGGAGATGTCGCCGCCGGAGGTCACGCGCACAATGAACACCACACGGGAAACATCGGTGGCAAAGTGCAGCTCACGGGCCTTGGCGTAGATATCGCCGGGCAGGATGTTGTCCAGCACCACGTTCTTGATAAAGTTGGACTTATCGAACTTTTCGTCGTGGTACTGCTTGATGCTCTGCAGGCTGATAGCCAGCACACCGGCAAACTGCCCTGCAGTCTCATCGGCACCCTCCACGAACACGGCATAATCGTTATGCTTGGCGTTGGAGAACTGCTGGTAAGTATAGCCGTCGCGCACAAAGCGGTCGCCTGCGTTCAGGCGCTCGGCCATATAGCCCTCGCGCACCTCGCCGATCAGGTTCAGCTCCGAGCAGGAAATGACAGCGCCGGTCTCATCCACAACGCCGACCACCCGATTGATCGCGTCCTTCATCTGGTAGATCACGCTTTGAAATACTCTATTGGCCATAAATGGATACCCCTTTTCCTCGTTTGTGCAAGCCGCGGCGGCATGGGTTGTGATTTTAAACAATTTAGCCGCATTACAATCTATATTTTACACAAAAGAATTTACTTTTGCAACAGATTTCAACAAAAAAAATAATTCTTTCTTGTTGAAATTATCTTTCGGGGCCATTTTTTGCCAAAAAAGTGCCTTTTGGCGTGGTTCTTACCGTTATTTTACCGATAAAATGTGATACATTTTTGAAAACCGCGTGAAAAGCACAGCATTTTATCTGGTAATTTTTGCCACTTCTTCGTCAGAAAGCTCCCGCCACTGCCCCGGCGCAAGCTGTGCATCCAGTGCAAGGCCGCCAATGGCCTCCCGGTGCAAAGCATTCACCCCGGCACCGTACACACCGAACATCCGTTTGATCTGATGGTACACCCCCTGCCGCAGCACTACCCGCACGGTACATCCGTCCGGGGAAAGGGCGGTCACCTCGGCGGGCGAAAGAGCGGTGCCGTCCGCCAGCGTGACCCCCGCCGCAAAGCCGGTGCACATCTCCTGCGTGAGCGGGGTGTCGATGGTCACAGTATAGGTCTTGGAAACATGGTGCCGGGGGGACAGGATATCGTGGGCAAAGCCGCCGTCATCGGTCAGCAGTACAAAGCCGGTGCTGGTCTTATCCAGCCGCCCGGCCGGGAACAGCTCCCGCCGGGGGTAGGCATCCCCTACCAGATCCACCACGGTGGTGTCCCGCTTGTCTGTGGAGGCGCTCACCACCCCCTCGGGCTTATTGAGCATGAGGTAGACGAACTTCTGATAGCGCAGCGGCGCACCGTCCACAGCCACAGTGTCGGTCTCCTTCAGTTGGGTGTCCCCTTTTTTGCACACCGCGCCGTTTACCTGCACGCGCCCCTTTGCCAGCATGGTTTTGGCCTCGCTGCGGGTGCACTGGGCAGTTTCGGCCAGATATTTATCCAAACGCATAAGCGGTTCTCCTTTGTTGATGATGCTCTCAGTGTAACATGACAAACAAAATCGTGCAAGGCACAAACGCAAAAAGGAGAAGCCCGTGGGCTTCTCCTTTTTGCAATTGATCCTATTATCAGACGCTCAGGGAGGCGTGCTGCTCCACATCCTCGGGGTCAGCATCGAAGATAGGCTGCAGGACGTTGGCGATAAACTCCTCCACCTGCTGGGGTGCACGGCCCACAAAGTTCTCCGGCACAAGCCCCGCCACGATCTCCTCGCGGGTCAGGCCAAAGGCCGGGTCTGCGGCAATGCGGTCTACCATATCGTTGGGCAGGCCCTCTTCCTTGACCTGCTTGCCGGCGGCGATGGCGTGCTGGCGCAGGCGCTCGTGCAGCTCCTGACGGTTGCCACCCTTTTCCACAGCCTGCATCATGATGTTCTCGCTGGCCATGAAAGGCAGCTCGGCCATCAGGCGGCTGCGCACCACCTTGGGGTACACCACCAGACCATCGGTAACGTTGAGCATAATGTTCAGGATGGCATCAGTGGCAAGGAAGCCCTCGGCCATAGCCACGCGCTTGTTGGCGCTGTCGTCCAGCGTGCGCTCAAACCACTGAGTGCCGGTGGTAAAGCTGGGGTTCAGCACATCCACCATCAGGTAGCGGGCAAGGGCGCAGATGCGCTCGCAGCGCATGGGGTTGCGCTTATAGGGCATAGCGGAGGAACCGATCTGGTTCTTCTCAAAGGGTTCCTCCATCTCCTTGAAGTTTGCCAGCAGGCGCAGGTCGGTGGCAAACTTCATGCAGCTCTGGCCAATACCGGCCAGTGCGTTCAGGATAAAGGCATCCACCTTGCGGCTGTAAGTCTGGCCGGACACCGGCACAACGGCCTTGGGGTCAAAGCCCATCTCCTTTGCAATGGAAGCATCCACGGCGCGGATCTTGTCGGCATCGCCCTTGAACAGCTCCATAAAGGAGGCCTGCGTGCCGGTGGTGCCCTTAACGCCGCGCAGCTGCAGGGTAGCCAGACGGTGGTCGATCTCGGCCAGATCCATCACCAGCTCGTTGGCCCACAGGGTAGCGCGCTTGCCCACGGTGGTGGGCTGTGCGGGCTGGCAGTGGGTGTAGGCCATGCAGGGCATATCCTTGTACTCCTTGGCGAAGTGTGCCAGCTTTGCCAGAACACCCACCAGCTTTTTGCGCACCAGCTCAAGACCCTGCCGCATCACGATGATGTCGGTGTTGTCGCCCACATAGCAGCTGGTGGCACCCAGATGGATGATGCCGGCTGCCTTGGGGCACTGCTGGCCGTAGGCGTAGACATGGCTCATGACGTCGTGGCGCACCAGCTTTTCCCGCTCGATGGCCACTTCGTAGTTGATATCGTCCACATGGGCTTCCAGCTCGGCTACCATGTCCGGGGTGATGTTGGTCAGCCCCTGATCCATTTCGGCACGAGCCAGCGCCACCCACAGCCGCCGCCATGTGCGGAACTTGTTGTCGTCCGAGAAGATGTACTGCATCTCATCGGAAGCGTAACGGGTGGAAAAAGGGCTGATATAGCGATCATGCTGTGACATTGGTTGTTTTCCTCCTATGATCTGACGGAACTCAAGGGCAACAGCTGCCTGCGGTGCGCCCTCATCCGGCGCTTGTGCGCCACCTTCCCCCGTCCGGGGGAAGGCTTTACCAGCGCTGCATTGGCGGCTGAAGGCGTTGCCTATATAGGCAGGCACCCTTTTGCTTATTTATTCTACCATCAAACCTTGAAATAGTCCACGCCGCCCTCAAAGATCGGCTGGTATTTATCGCCGGTGACGTTCTTGTACAGATACTCGCCGCTGCGCTCCGAGTGACCCATCTTGCCGAACACGCGGCCGTCCGGGCTGGTGATGCCCT
>ERZ839767.6012-NODE-6012-length-10240-cov-18.315366_pt1 | contig 10240 bp, 12 predicted proteins | sample MGYA00519879_ERZ839767 | MGnify/ENA primary metagenome ERZ839767 (study PRJEB31850, sample SAMEA3708852) | human gut metagenome | biome: human gut; feature: human-associated habitat; material: faeces | place: China | collected 2014 ...
CTATGGGTATGGCATCTACCTTTGATGATGAAGCAATTGAAAGAGTGTATGTTGCCGTCAGTGATGAAGGACGTGCTAAATTCCACGATGCACATCGCCGTAACCGCTATGGATATGGAAACGAAGGGCTTACTTTCTGGAATCCGAATGTGAATATTTTCCGTGATCCGCGTTGGGGAAGGGGACAGGAGACTTTCGGTGAAGACCCTTATCTGACCACCCGTATGGGAGTAGCTGTAGTAAAGGGAATGCAGGGACCGGCAGATGCCGAATATGACAAGGCTCATGCGTGTGTCAAGCATTATGCGGTGCATAGTGGTCCTGAGGCGAAACGTCACTCTTTTGATGTAGAAGATCTCTCTCCCCGTGATTTATGGGAGACGTACCTTCCGGCCTTCAAGGCTTTGGTGCAGGAGGCAGACGTGAAGGAAGTGATGTGCGCTTATCAACGCCTGGAAGGAGAGCCCTGTTGTGGTAGCAACCGGTTGTTAACGCAAATATTGAGGGATGAATGGGGCTATAAACATTTGGTTGTAAGTGATTGCGGTGCTATTGATGATTTTTTTGATGCAGATATATTTAAGGATTTATTAGAAAAATATGCTGATGAAATATTAGGCATATCATTGTCTTTGCTTGTTTTAACAGTGATTATATTTGCTATATTAAAAATGATTGACAGCAAACTCTGTAAAGGATATTTCCGTACATTTTTAGTCGCAACTATTTATCTTTCCTGTTTTACTGGTGTTATGAGCTTTGTGGAATTAGGACAGGAGGCAACAAAAGGTTATGCAAAAGAAACAGAAATGATACAAAACAATCCAGCACAGATTATATTAAAACAAAATATTTATGATGTAAGAAGTTCGGTTGTTTCAAATACAAAGCGTCTGATAAGTGAAACATATCCAGATATGGATTTGTCAACAATAAACATTCATGCGTCTACGAACAAGGAGCCATTGAATAAAAAAGTCACAGCTTTTGTTGCTGGAAAACCAGTCGTTGAACCACTTGCCACTCCGTGGTGGGGATTCGGGAAATTAGATGAGGGTTTATATATTTATAGTGTTAATTTTTTTCAAATTATCTTTTTTAGCATCATATTGGCATTTGGTATTTTTATGAGTTTGTTTAAGATATGCTGGTATAACATTAATATTATATTTGTGTCAATTTTAAGTCCATTGTTTGTTGCAACGGATATGACAGGAAATCGAACCAAGCAGGTTATTACTCAGGTGCTGGGTATGACAGGAGCAATCCTACTTTATATCTTTAATTTGAAATTTGTAACATCATTGTTAACAAGTGCAATGCAAATAGAGAACTGGATAACATCTATGGTATTTGTTATTGTATTATCAGGATTTTTGGTAAAAGGTCCTGAGGTTATATTTAAGTTATTAAATTTAGATCAACCACGACAGGGCATTGTGGGTAGACTTTTAATGGCTCAGGCGTTGCGTGGTGGATTAAGAGGAATTATGAAAGGTGCTGGCAAAGTTGGTGGCTGGGGTATGGATAAGATAAAAGATAATTTACCTGATGGTGGCTCTGATCCAGCTGGTTCTTCTGGATATATTGGCAGTGGAACGTATAACGGTGGTCAAGGTGATGGAAGTCAGGACGGTGGAGGTCAAGATGGTGATGGAAGTGATCCAGTTAACGATCCATCAGGCGGTTCATCAGGCGGTGGAGGTTTTGGAGTCTTTAGACAACGTGGTGGTAATGGAAATGATCCACAATCACAATTCGCTAGACAGTATGGAAATCAATCACCGTTTTCTAATTCTCCTGATCCGACAGCTCAACCGCCTTTTGTTGGTTCAGGACCAAAGGCAGCGACTACTTATGCTCACCCTGACTTACAGAATGGAGAGGGTTATTTTGCCCCTGACAATGTAACACCAGATGATGCAATTAATGATGTGCCTGGTGATGATGGAATGATGAGAAGACATATGCTAAGTGATAAAGCTGTATTAACACAGGATAAGCAAACAGTGCAAAAAGCACAGGAAAAAATGATAAATGATGAAGATCAAATAATAGAACCATCACAGCAATCACAGCAGGTAGAGACTGTAAGAGACGAAAATTCTGAAGATATATCTGAAAATTTATCAATGTTGCTAGATAAATTGAATAGAGGTGAATTATAGATGAGAAGATTAAATTTAATACCAAAGCGTTTGAAAGAAGAAATGAAGTACGCTAATATCCCCATGAAAATTTGGCTGACAATCCCAGCTGTTTTAATATTAGGAATTTATATATTTCCTTTATTTTTAACACCAATAACTTCTGTTTTATACACAGTATTTTTAGAAATATTTGTTATCTATTTGTTTATTCCTTATCACAAGAAAAAGAATTATGAAGTTGTTATTGATTATTTGAAATTTATGTTAAGGAGGAAGATATATAGATGGTAAGTATAATTGTAAAATGTTTAGCATTAGTCATAATGATTTTGTGTATTATTGGTTTGTTTTTACTAGTTAAAAAAGTAAAGTCATCACATTTATGTGATTTATTGGAAGTGAAAGGTTTTGACTTTGATACGTATTCAATTGTGAAAGAAGGTGGGTATACAAAGTATTATGAATGTCAGGGGATAGATATCAAGAATATGCCTTCAAAGGAAAGAGAGGCATACTATGGAGCTTTTCATCAGTTTATAAAAATGCAGGTTAAATTCAGCAATATATATCTTTCGGTACCGTTTCATATTGATACAGGTGTTTATGATAAATATGAAGTTGAAAATATGAATCTACAGAAGATTAAAGAAATAAAAATCAGAAAGATGAAAGATCTAAACGTGAATAAACTTGATGATAAATGTTATTTGATTATTTATGCGACTACAAAGGAAGAAATGGAACAGTATATTTATTACGTTGAAACATATTTGTGCCATGCAATTCCTCTTCGTGAATTAAGTGAAGTAGAAACATTAAATGTTATGCAAATTTCTTACAATCCTTATTTATTAGAGAAAAGAGGAGGTTATTAAATGAAAAAACTGTTTAAAAGTAAAAATGAAAAAGCTGTAAAGAAGTACAATAAAGTATATTCAAAAAAATTTAGCTCTATTGGCGGAATTGTTGAAAAAGATGATTATATACAATATGCTAACGGTTATCTTGGAGCTTTAACAATCTGGAAATATGATACAGTTGTAGAAGATTTATGGTTGCTTGATCTAGTAAAAAAATATAAGGATAAGGATTGCAATATTATCGTTAAATTTGACTGTCAGGAATATGAGGGAAATATTACAAATGAAATCAATACCTCTTTGAATGAAAATGAAGATTCTTATGTACAGACAAACAAAAGAACAGAACAGATTGATGCAATGAGTTCGTCAGCTAATTTAGAAATGGTTTATAAAGAAATTGTAGATGGCAATGAAATTATTATTGATGGGCAAATTAGAGTGTATGTGTATGCTGACAGTGAAAAGAAATTAAGAAAAAAGATAAAAATTCTCACTGAGAAAATGGAAAACAAAGGCTATAAGGTTTCTACACAGCTAGGAAAGGCATTAGAGGATTATAAGGCAATATCTAATATTAATGTTAATTTGACACAGCCATTTCCAGCAAAAACAATCGCAAGAGGTTTTCCTTATTATTCATCAAGTTTTGAAGACAAAAATGGTTCATTTTTAGGTTTTACACCAACAGGAGGAACGGTGAGTTTAAATTCGTATACAATTGATAAGGTGAGAAAAAGTTTTGACAGCTGGTATTTTGGTGACAAAGGCAAGGGAAAAACAACGTCTCTCGTTGATGAAATAACGGAGGCACTGTTAAGAGGGCATAGAGTTTTTGTGAATGACATTGAGGGAACTTTTCTCCATTTGGCTAAGAAATATGATGGGAAAATTATTTCATTTGGGAATAGTGAATTTTCATATAATTTTTTGCAGATATTGAAAAAGAGTGATACATCATCATTTAATGAAGATTTTCGATATCATGTTTCAAAAATGAAAAGTATGTATTTTTATTTTCTAAACAATAATGCTTATGTTAAAAAAATGATTAAGGCAAGTAAACAGGTCTATGCCCAATATGGATATTTTAATGAAGAAATAGAAAGAGGAGCTTTAAAGATTCCTTTGTTGGAAGATGTAGTTAATTATATTCAGTGTGAAATTGATAGAATAAAGAATGGTAAAAAATCTATTTTTGCAAAAAGTGAATTGGAAGATTTAGAAACAATTGTGAGTGAATTAGATGAATTTATTGATCCGTTAATTTATGGAAGTATATTTAATGTTCAGACAAATTTTAATGTACAAAATGAACAGTTTGTCGTATTTGATCTTTCTTCTATAAAACGTGATCCTGATGAAATTGCATCTGCAGAAATGTTTTTAATTAATAATCTGATGTGGAATGAAATGATGAAAAACAAGACAAATGTAGATGCGAATGGAAACCATATTTTTTTGGTGCTTGTTTATGATGAGGCAAAAAATTTTGTTTCCTCATCTGTAGCTATGGATCATTTGAAGTTTATTGAAGATGTATCTCGAGAAGATAGAAAGTATTTTTGTAGACAGATTTTTGCAACACAGAGTATTAGAGACGTTATTTATAATGATGGTTCAGCAAAATCACATGTTATACAGGCGATTCTTGAACAGTCAACGTATCGTTTTTTTATGGGAATGGACGGAAATTTAGTTCCAATGATAAGACAAAGTTATCCACACATACCATATTCTTATTTACAGGATATACCACGTTTTAAAGAGGGTGATATGGTATTGGATATAAAGGGTGTAACGTCAATAAGATTTCATCATGATATTTCAAAAGAACAGCTGATGATTTATGAAAGCTAAAATATTTATAATAATTGGTGTTGTCATTGCGATACCTTTTATTGCTGTGGTAGGTTTAATTGTGATTATGTCTTCTGTTATAGGTGTTGTTTCTATTGGTGGTGGCAGTGACGGTTCAAATGATTCAGGTTATTTATTCCGTGATTTGCCATTTTTAGCTGATTATTACACATGTACAAGTGATTTTGGAAGTCGTAGCAATCCGACAGGTCAGGGGATTGTTTATCATCAGGGCATAGATTTGGTGGCATTTAAAAAAGATGGAACAAAAGCGGTTGATATTGTGAGTGTTTTTGATGGTGTTGTGGTAAATGTCACAGAAGCATCAAGTGGGAGTGGTGCAGGTAATTCATTAGAGGTTTTTGATGAAGTGACAGGTTTGTATGTAAGATATATGCATATGGCATTAAAGCCTAATTTTAATATGAATGATAATGTTAAAAAAGGTGATGTCTTAGGTATTCAGGGCACGACAGGAAATTCCACAGGTATTCATCTTCATTTTGAAATGCATATACAAGATGGAGAAAATAAAATTTTGGTTAATCCGCGTGATTGGTTTGATTTCCCTAAACAAGGGGAATATAGACAGATTGATAACAATGAAAATAAAGAACAGGAGGAAAATAATGAAGAAAGCAAAAGAGATTAAGTTAGTGTTTGTAACCTTTTTTATCGGTTCCGTTTTAATACTTTCAAGCTCGGCATGGTTGCCATTGTTTACAGTTGAAAAGTCGGTAATTGATTTGATTAAAGAAGATTTAACTTTAAAAGAAGATACATTGTTATTGGAGGTTATAGAAAATTATAGTGATATTTCGGCACCAACTGAATTAGATAAGTATAAAAGCAATTTTTTGCTTTATTCTTCTGACAAAGAGAGTGATAAAACGTATGCCAAATTCTTGAATGAGGTTATTGTCAGATTTGCAAATTATCGTGATGTTGAAACTGATAAAGACAAAATTGTATTGTATAAAGATATTGTTAATGAGCTGATAGGGAAATATGATTTTGTTGAATCATTAAAAGGAGTATCAACAGGTCATTCATCTTCTACGTTTTCAAACGGAAGTTTGCAAACAGACAATCAGAATGAAAACGCCGAACATGACGATAGAGGCAATAATCAGAATGTTGAATTGCCTGATGAGCTAAAGGAGTAATGAATTATGAAATTTCATAGAATAAGATATATTGATTTTACAACAGTCTTTTTTTATTTCATGAAAGTACCAATGATTATTTTTAAGAAAATAAGATGTATTGTCTTGAAAGAAGATTATGACAAATTCAAAGAACTGTTGCGTATAATCAATGAAGTGAGAATAGAAGTTAACAACTATCAAGAAAAAGATTCTCAGTCAAGAACAACCTTTAAGGCTTATTATGCATATAATGACAATTATATAAAGATAAGATGTCGTTTTATTAAGAAATCAAATGAAAATCAGTATATTCAGTTTAAGGACAGTGTACAGGCTCACACAGGTCAAAAATGTAGTGGTATACGTTTTTATAAGGGATACTGTTATTTTACTATATATTTAGATTTTGAGCCTCTTAATGATTTTGAAAGTGATAATATAAGTGTTTCTTTTGGAACGAGTGTATATGGTTTAAAAAAATGGGATTGGGTTGAATATCCTCATCTTTTGTGTACTGGTGAAACAGGACAGGGGAAAAGTGTTTTTATGCGTTATTTGCTAAGTGGGCTATTTTCAGCAAATCATGAGGTGTGGTGCATTGATGGAAAGTGCATAGATTATGCTCTTGTTAAAGGTATGTTTAAATATTATGTTGCGAATGATACCGCTGATAAAGAAAATATAATGAATCTTGTTCGTTGTTTCTGCGAAAAAATGCACAAAAGATATGAAGAAATGGCTGAAAAAGGAATATCTTCATATATAGAAGATGAAAATTATAGACCAGTTTTTTTATTGATTGATGAATATTTAACAATATGTAAACAGCTGAATAAGAAAGAAAAGGAAATTTTTGATCATGATATATCAGATATCATTTTATTAGGGCGAGCGTGTGGTTATATATTAATTGTTACGATGCAAAGAGCAGATGCCAAATATATAAGCGGAGACATGAGAGATAATTTTATGTTTAGAGCTGTATTAGGCAAAGCATCAAAAGCCAACTATAAAATGATGTTCGAAAATGACGTGCAAAGTTTTGATGAAAAAGGGTGGGCTTGGTATATGCTCGGCACTGATTTAGGCATAGTAAGAATACCATATTTTAAGACTATAACAAGAAGCTGTGAAAAAATATAAGAGGAGAAAAAATGAGATATGATTATGTAATTTTGATAATGATACTAATAGTATGTATGGCTACTCTCTGTATATTATTGAAAATATTAAAGAAAATAAGTACAAAAAAAGGTAGCATTCTATGCGAATTTAGTATATATGAATTGTTTTTGATAAATGACTGTTTGAATGATAGAGGGGCAGGATTCGCGTTGGATATTGAAGATTTGCATGATGAATTTATGTTTACTGGTTCGGACAACAAAGATTGTGAAGAGGCATATAATTGTTATGATGAAGTAAGTAAACTAAAAAACAAAGTTGATTACTATATGGATCAAATATCAAAAAGTGAATGAAAAGTTTTATAATAAATCATTTTTTAGACGTGATATTTTATGACTTGGGGGAATGAGGGGGCATAAAATATCTGTTTTTTTATGAAATAAAAAACGTCTAAAAATGGTTTCTGTCCCCCAAAATTTTATGAGCATGACTGTATTCACAAACTTGATTTTTGCATGAGCATTGTAGATTTTGCTAGATTTGAAAGGTTGGTTAGAAATGAAAATTCATATATTAACATATTTATATTTTTATAATTCTTTAATACTCTTTTATTCTTATTGTTTTAGTGAATTTAATAATTACGTAAAGGTGGGTGCTTGTGCACCCTTTTTGGCACGCAACGCGTCTTTTGCATGTGGAACACATAAGCAAAAGAAAGACGCGGAGCGTTGCACGAAGATAGGGGAGCGTAGCGACCCTATCTTTACTTCTATTTATTAATGTGCAACTTAAGACACAAAACAGAGAATAAGGGTAGCTGTGAAGAATATTGTTATAAAGCTGTAAAGAGTGGAAAACATATCGAGCTTTATATTTATAAAGACAAGAATTTTAAAAGAAAGACAAAAGAAACGAATGATTTAATGAAAATTATCAATGATTGGGATATTACAGAAAATGAAAAGAAAGATAAAAAAGAAGAGGAGATGAAAGATGTGGTTGAAGAATTTGTATGTGTTCAAAAACTCGATAACAATTTACGTCGAACGCAGAAACGACTAAGACGTGTAATAAACAGCAACTTAGGACAGTATGAAGAACAAGATAAATTTTTGACTCTTACATGTCCAAAACTAAAAAGTCGAGAGAAAGCGTGTAGAATGTTTAAAACATTTGACCCAATTTTTCCATTTTTCTGAGTTCCGTCACGCGTCACCCCCTTGGGGGTTGTCGTAGTAACCCCCAAGGGCAAGACGCGTTTCAGGAAAGAAAAAATAAAAAAGGACACTTATTTTCGTTGTCCTTTTTTCCATTGACTTGTAACTAATGCATTAAACAGTATCGTATTATCAACACAAACTTTAAACCAATCATAATTTAATTCAACTAAATCATTTACCAAATCAATATAACTAATTACATTGTTATCTTTTATGTATTGTATAATAAGTCTTTTTATTTCATATTTTTCAGTAAGTGTCAATTGGTTGTATTCCTCAATATCGAAACCATTTAACACAATAATATCCTTTGAATCATATTGTGCTTTTTCAGGGTTATCTTTATGCGTAAGATAACGAATAGCACCCTTTAAACTGTTGATCGCTTGAGGTATTGGTGCATTGAGTTGCTCTGTTAATGTTTTAACATTGTTAAAAGTTGTTGTGTTTCCGTATGTAATTATAATATGCCAATGTGCTTTCTTAACTTCACCTGTACCCTCATTTACATCTTTATCATGAAGTGGACTTATTGCAACTCCACAACCTGTTTGTTGAAGAATATCTTTCCAATCTGTAGGAGCACTTTCAGGATAAACTACAATGCCCCAATGTCTTGCTTTTTTATTTTTATTGTCTGCCATATAAAAACACTCCCTTCTTGTAAAATTATCCATTATGGCTTTTTTTACAAGAAAACGAGTGTATATTTGTATGTACACTTTTTTTTTGTAACACTTGATATTGGCGATTTACTGTGTTACTATCTTCTTGTAAAAATTAGACAAACAAAGTATAACATTTTGGCGAATGTTATACAAGAAAAGACATGGATATAAAGACATGTCTTTTTTTATTTTCCCTCGCCGGGTGGCAGAAAGGAAAAGCACGTTGTCTTTTCCTTTGGGTCAAAAGGATTACGCTTCATTTCGTCAACCACACAACTCGGCATAATCGCATTCGCTTTTATACGAGTTGGAAGTTGACTTCATTCTCGCTATTTCTTTTTATCTTTATGCGGCATTTTATGATTATTCATGTCTTGAGCAATAAGTTCCATCACATATTCTTGAAAACTCATATCTTTATCATTTAGATATTTCATGATTTTTTTGTGTAGTTCATCTTCAATTCGTATTGTTGTTTTTTTCATTTTATACCTCCTTCATTCATTATCACTGTATCAGGGGTATCATTCATATATGATTTGATATTAGATATGATTTGCTTCTGTTTCTGTATTGCATGTTCGCATTCTTTTATCCTGATTGCTTTATCTTCCAGATTGCTTCGTTTTAGTGTTTCAAGAAGTTTTTCATAATTTTTTAAATTCTTTTCTGCAGAAACAAGCATTTGTTTTTTTAGTTCTGTCATTATTTTCATCTCCTAGATTTTTTGTGTTGTAATTGTGATAGTCCAATCTTCATCAACAGATACAACAGTTTTTATCTTTTCAAATTATATCATAAAAAGCACCTGTTTTGGACGAAAAGTATATTGACTATACAAATCCATTCATAATGTATTCTTTCAAAAAGTCCATTATTAATTGACAAAAGTACACTATAATTTATTAAAAACTTAAGATATAATTATGGCGACAAAATTCAATACATCGCTGTTATGGAAATACAGAACGGAGATAGGTTAGAAGACCCACTTGTAGAGAAACAAGCCTTAAATAGCGAAAATGAAACGTTTAAAGCACAAAAAAAGGCTTTTAATTGTTATGATGAAGTAAGTAAACTAAAAAATAAAGTCTATTATTACATGGATCAAATATCAAAAAGTGAGTGAAAAGTTTTATAATAAATCATTTTTAGACGTGATATTTTATGACTTGGGGGAATGAGGGGGCATAAAATATCTGT
>ERZ839767.6015-NODE-6015-length-10232-cov-2.620419_pt1 | contig 10232 bp, 10 predicted proteins | sample MGYA00519879_ERZ839767 | MGnify/ENA primary metagenome ERZ839767 (study PRJEB31850, sample SAMEA3708852) | human gut metagenome | biome: human gut; feature: human-associated habitat; material: faeces | place: China | collected 2014 ...
AGTGGTATGGCAGGAATACATGGAGACGGTAGTGAAGAACCGCGACGGATGGAAAGATATCTACCGTGCTTCAAGGGATATGATCTGATACCTCCCACTCCATCATATGAACTAAAAGATTAAAAGAATGGCAATTCACTTATTAGGAATAAGGCATCACGGTCCCGGTTCATGCCGGAACGTACTGGAATACCTGCAAGAGCTTCAGCCCGATCTCATCTTGCTGGAAGGTCCGGCAGAAGCCGAGACTCTGCTTCCATGCGTGCTGAATGAGCAGATGGAACCACCCGTCGCTTTACTCGCCTATCACCCCGACCAGCCACAAAATGCGGTGTTCTATCCGTTTGCCGAATTCTCTCCGGAATGGCAGACGATAGTTTACGCCCTGCGGAACGAAGTACCGTTACGCTTCTTCGATTTACCACTGGTACATTCGATGGCGCAAAATCAGGAGCCCCATAATACAACCGAAGAGCAACAGGAGGAGATTATCCCCACCGTATACAGAGATCCTTTTGACTATCTGGCAGAAGCGGCCGGGTATACAGACGGGGAGTCATGGTGGGAAACTACCATTGAGCACCGCAAAGACAGTGCCGATGTATTTCAGGCTGTGAAAGAAGCCGTAACCGCATTGCGGGAGGAACTTCCCGAACATACCTCTCCCCGTGACCAGCTCCGCGAAGCCTGGATGCGTAAGATGATCCGCACGGCACAGAAAGAAAACTTCGAACGCATCGCCGTGGTCTGTGGTGCCTGGCATGTGCCCGCCCTCGAAAATATGCCTAAAGTAAAAGAGGATAACGAACTGCTGAAAGGACTGCCCAAAATAAAAATAGAATGTACCTGGATTCCCTGGACATACGACCGGCTTGCTTTCCGCAGCGGATACGGAGCCGGTATAGCATCTCCGGGCTGGTATCATTATCTTTGGCATCATCCGCAGGACGACGGTACCCTCTGGATCAGTCAGGCTGCTTCCCTTTTCCGCAAGAAGAATATGGATATCTCCGTAGCCCACGTCATCGAAACTGTGCGTCTGGCACAGGTGACGGCTGCTTTACGCAATCTCCCAGCCCCTTCACTGGCTGAGTTTAATGAAGCCATCACCACCGTCATGGGCTTTGGCGACGATATTCTTTTACAAATCATCAAGGAAGAACTTATCATCAGTAACCGTCTGGGACGTGTTCCCGATGATGTACCCAAAGTTCCCTTGCTGGTAGATGTGGAAAAGACTCAAAAACGGCTGCGTGTTCCATTTACAACCGAAATCAAAGAGCTGACTCTCGACCTTCGTAAACCGAATGATCTGGATAGAAGTATCTTCTTCCATCGCCTGCACCTGCTCGACATAGATTGGGTAATTCCGGGCGGTACTGACGGTAAAGGTACTTTCAAAGAAAAATGGACACTCTACCATAAGCCGGAACAGATTATAAGCATCATCGAAAAGGCTATCTGGGGAAATACACTGGAAGAAGCAACGCAGAAGTTTCTGCTCAAACAGACGAAAGAGATACGGCATATTCCGGAACTCACCCGGCTGCTCGACCGGGTAATCCCTGCCAATCTACCGGACTTAGTGGAGGCCATGACGATGCAACTCGACCGCCTCTCGGCCGCCTCCACTGATATCATTGAGATGATGGAGGCAGTACCCGATCTGGTAAATATCGTCCGCTACGGCAATGTCCGTAATCTGGATTTCTCAAAGGTAGGCGATATGCTCCAAGCTATGATTGCCCGTATCCTTGCAGGTGGAGTACTTGTTTGTATCAATATAGATGAGGAGGCTGCTACGGACATATTCAACAAACTGGTGTCTACGGATTACGCAGTTTCCACTCTCAATGATCCGGAACTGAACAGGATGTGGCTGGAATTCATCCGCCAGGTGCGTACATCCGTTAATGTACATCCGCTGTTGTCCGGCTATGCCACACGGCTGCTGAACGACAAGGGAGACATTTCAGCCGAAGAAGCGCAGAATACCCTTAGTTATTATTCTTCCATCGGTAATGCTCCGGCAGATATGGCCTACTGGTTCGAGGGTTTCCTCCGTTCTTCCGGTTCCATTCTGCTGCTGGATGATAATTTGTGGAATCTGGTAAATAACTGGGTATGTTCGCAGGAAAAAGAAACCTTCATGGAACTGCTTCCCATACTGAAACGCACGTTCAGCGAGTTCAGTCCCGCAGAACGCCGGAAGTTGGGTGAGAAAGCCAAGGCGGGCGGTGCAGGCGGCATACAGACTGCAACAGCCTCAGCAACTTCACACAATGAAGAGGAAGCTGTGAGGGTGATTCCCTTGATTCACCGGTTATTAGGAATTGAAACGAAGTAAAGAGAAAGCAATGGAAGAAGAATATCTGAAAAGGTGGCGCCTGATACTGGGCGGAAACGAAGCCGACGGAACGGGTATCACACTGACCCCGGAAGAGCAACGCATCGACCAGTCATTAGAAGCCGTATATGACAGCGACCGCCGCGGAGGACTCGGATCATCCGCCCCAAAAGTAAGCCGCTGGCTGGGAGATATCCGTGAGTTCTTTCCGCAGACTGTAGTACAGGTCATTCAGCGCGATGCCATCAAACGACTGAATATCACCTCACTGTTGACGGAAAAGGAAATGCTTGAAACGGTAGTGCCGGATGTGCATCTTGTAGCTACACTGATGTCACTCAGTCGGGTTATTCCTGAAAAGAATAAGGAAATGGCACGGCAGGTAGTCCGCAAAGTGGTGGACGAACTGCTACGCAAGCTCTCCGCCCCTACCCAACAGGCTGTGACGGGAGCGCTCAACCGTTCTGCACGGCGGAGAAATCCACGTTATAACGAGATAGACTGGAAGACCACCATCACCAAGAATTTGAAAAACTATCAACCGGAATACAAGACTATCATCCCGGAAGTCCGTATCGGTTACGGCAGAAAACGGAAAGCAATGAAAGACATCATTCTCTGTCTGGACCAGAGCGGTTCAATGGGGACATCCGTCATTTACTCCGGAATCTTCGGGTCTGTACTGGCTTCCATTCCGGCAGTGAACACGCGGATGGTGGTATTTGATACGGCTGTGGTAGACCTTACCGATGACTTGCAAGATCCGGTAGACTTACTCTTCGGTGTACAGTTGGGTGGCGGTACGGATATCGCCCGCGCCCTGACCTATTGCCAGGGAGTAATCACCCGTCCGCAAGATACGGTGCTGGTACTGGTGACCGACTTGTATGAAGGGGGCGATCCGAGAGAAATGCGAAAGAAGTTCGTATCACTGGTGAACAGTGGCGTGCAACTTATCGTACTGCCCGCCCTGAATGATGACGGTGCCCCTTCTTATGACAAAAATCATGCAGAATTTCTGGCAAATATCGGTGTGCCTACCTTTGCTTGTACGCCCGATAAGTTCCCCGACCTGATGGCGGCAGCACTCAGTAAGCAGGATATAGGAATGTGGGTATCGCAGAATGTCAAGAACACTTAGTTTTGTGACAATCTATATTCGCAGGGAGATACCCCTACCAGTTTTCTAAACAGGTTGCTGAAATATTGTACGCTTGGATAGCCCAATTTTTCAGCAACCGAACTTACCGTATCACCTTTGCCTAATAGCATCTCCTTAGCGACTTTCAGCCTTTTCAACTGGAAGTATTCATCCAGATTCTTCCCCGTTTCAAACTTCAATAAATCGCTGAAATAACGGGGAGATAAATGAAGTATATCTGCGCAGTATTTTGTAGAGGGTAGTACACCGTTTTTCAATTGTCCGGACTGGATATAGTCATCCAACGCAATATCCATCTTGTTCAATATCGCCTTATTGACTTCATTCCGAGTGATAAACTGACGGTCATAGAAACGGGAACAATAATCCAACAGGAGTTCTATATATCTTGAAATCAAGGTCTTGCTATGACAGTCTATTGCATGTTGCAGTTCCTTCTCAATATTGTACATACATTCAATTGCTTTATCCTTTTCGCGCAAGGAAAGGTGCAACGCTTCATTCAGATGATAAGAAAAGAAAGAGTAATTCTTAATGTTCCGCCCCAATGAAGTGCTGCAAAGCAAGTCGGGATGAAAAGCCAATAACCAGCCCTTTCGGGGAAATGCCTTTCCTTCGTTGATATTGATGGACTGTCCCGGAGTCAGGAAAATCATTGTTGCATTAGAATAGTCGTAATACTTACGCCCGTAGATGAAATCCTCACATTCGCATTCCAACAGTAAGATGGTGTAGAAATCGAACTTGATAGTACGCTGCATCACATTGGCTTTAGATAAGTCAATGGCGCTCACCAACGGATGTAAAGTCTTATTTCCCAAACAGCAATTGCACTGGTGTACGGTCTCTATGTTCAATATATCCTTTTTCAAAACTGTACATTTTGCAGTCTATATTCATTGGGCGTACAGCCGACACGTTTTTTGAACAGGCGGCTGAGGTGTTGCGGGTATTGAAATCCCAAGGTGTAAGCAATTTCACTGATTGTCTCGTCCGTTTCAACGATATGTTCTTTAGCCAGTTCGATCACTTTCATCTGAATATGCTCCTGAGGTGTCATACCAGTTTCTTTCTTAATCATATCACCGAAATAATTGGGTGAGAGATAGATTTTATCCGCAAAGTATTTCACGGACGGCAAGCCATCCTGCACAGGAAGATTACTTCTGAAATATTCATCCAGAAGTTGCTCAAACTTGGTAAGAGAGTCTTTATTGACGCCGCTCCGGGTGATGAACTGGCGTTCATAGAACCGCATACAGTAATTGAGCAGAAGCTCGATATTCATAGCAATCAATGCTTTACTATGCTTATCGATAGGATGCTCCAGCTCGATACTGATCTTTTTCAGGCAATCCATCACAGTCTCTTTTTCCTGATCGGACAGGTGCAAAGCCTCGCTTACTGAATAAGAGAAGAAAGTATAATCCTTTATTGTCTTTCCGAGGGAGGTTCCGCGAATCAGGTCAGGATGAAAGAGGATACCATACACTTCTTGCTGCACTACATCATTCAGCATCTCTACTCCGGCAGTCTGACCGGGAGCAAAGCAAACGATGGTTCCTTCCTGATAGTCATAATGCTGGCGACCATACTTGATATCACAGTTCTTAGCTCCTTTCAGAAAGAGTGCATAAAGGCCATAAGTCATTTGGATATGATTGACCGATTTGGTTGCTTTGGTAAGATCCACCACACTCACCAGAGGATGCAGGGTTTCCAATCCGTAGAGACTGTTATAGTGATCTACATTATCTAATTTTATAACTCTATCCATATTCATAAGTATTTGAACTGCAACAAAGATAGAAATTATTTCAATTGAGAAATCAGGTATCTGTAATTGGGGTTATCATATCCGTAATAAGGGTACAAATTTCAGGATACAGCTTCAAAACAAAGACAACATTCGCATATCATCCAAAGCTTTCGGCTGATATTTTATCTCACTAAATACTCCCGTAAAGCCGTCACCACGAGAACCGTGTGCCGCGAAACCTACTTTAATCTTCCCTTTCGTCTCAAGATTGAAATTCCTGACCATCAACCAGTTTTTATTGTCAGAGGAGTAGAAGAATGAATATTCCGATCCCCTCTTCACTACTGCCATATATGCGTAATCGCCTGCCGGCATGGAGTTGCAGTCATCAGAGAAAGTACGGGTGACAACGGAAACAATTGTCGGCTGAAGATGAACCGAGTTCTCATAACAGAACTTCGCCCAGACATCATCATCCTGATAAATGACAAGGGCAGCTACATCATAGACCGACTTCAATTTGCCTGTAACCCGTGCACTCATTGTAAAATCAGCTTCCGGCTCAAACAGGATAAGCGGAGCGTTTGCAACCTTCGACTTCCCGGAAGGGCTGTTGAAAAGATTCGTTTTTCCTGCCGCAGTTATGCTGATCCGGTCTTTTTCTATTTCGTAATCAACAGGGTGGTTGTGGATAATCAGATTGTGCGGAATAGTGGAAATACGCTTATTAATATCTGTCATCTGAAAGGATTTAGACATGTTATGCCAGGAAAGAAGAAAAGGAATAGAGCTCAACTTGAACTGATTCTGCGCCGATGCAGGAATAGCTAACAGGAAAAATAAAACAAGATAGCTAAGTTTTTTCATAAATGTATTGTATTAGTTTCGGACAAAAATAGACACATCCATCGGCTTTCTTCGTAAGAGTATACTAATTAAACGGAAAAGAAACTAAAACATCATTTACGATGCCTATTGGCGAACAGCAGGAACAGGTTATTCTTTATTCTCATAAACATTGCTGAACTTGTGCCTGTTTTGGTGAAGATTAATTTTAGTACCGTTATGGAAGATAAAGAAAAGAAAAATGTAGTGTCAGCAGGTGATAACCTGACTGACTACATGGAGACGGTAATTGCCGACTTGGAAAAAGAAGGGAAATTTCCGGCAGCACATGTTTACCGGAGCGTACTGCGCTCTTTTACCCGTTTTTGGAATACCCCTGTATCGATGCGAAGTGATCCGACATCAGTGCCGAACGTCCTTGCACCGATACAGGATGTCTTTACACCGGAGCGACTGAAGGAGTATGAGACATGGCTAACGGAATGTGAATGCAGTCCGAACACTATTTCCACTTACATGCGCACGCTTCAGGCAGTTTATAACCGTTGGATGCCACCCGGCATGGTAAACCACAATCCGATATTGTTCAAGGAATTGTATACCAAAGTAGAGTCGCGCACCAAGCGGGCACTAACAGCGGGGCAGATGCGACAGTTAGAAACTACAGAATTCTGTGCGTTGTCGCTACCGCAACAGCGTGTACTTGCTTGCTTCATGCTGATGTTCATGCTTCGCGGTATGCCTTTCATCGACCTGGCACATTTGCGGAAACAGAACTTGCAAGGCAGGCGTATTGTCTACCGGCGTCACAAGACAGGTAAATTGATGGTGGTGGACGTGCCGCCGGACGCATTCCGGTTGCTACAGAAGTACAGAAACAGGGCTGAATCGGAGTATTTGTTCCCGATACTGAATGAGGCATCTCCGGGTAAAGAACGGTATCATCTTTATCAGGATACACTGCGCCGCTTCAACCGGGAACTGGCACAGCTGATGAAGAAACTTCTGCCCGGTGTTTCCGTGAGTTCGTATACCGCCCGCCATACGTGGGCGACGCTGGCTTATCATAGCGGAACACCTCTGGGACTTATCAGCCAGTCGTTGGGACATTCGTCCATACGGGTGACGATGAGTTATCTGAAGCCCTTTGATGCGGAGGTAATAGACAAAGTAAACAGACAAGTGATTGCCTTAGTGAAAGGAAGTAAAAAGAAGAAAGTCGATAGTGTCAACATGTTGTACGGCACTTTATTGAGGTGATATTACTTGCATAGTAACGGCAAAAGTCACATACAAAGATGCATACTTTTTGACAAAGAAGCAAACGAATGCTAATAAAACAGCTATTTAATCTTATATTTTACTATCTGGACTCCTCTTCACTATCCTAATAGATATACGAAATATAATTCCGCCTTCAATCCCTGAAAACGGATGCACTATTTGTGCGCCTTATTACCAAGACAACTTCTATTTATATGCTCATTCCTAGGTTGGGTGCCGTCCAAAAACGCTTTTTCAACCTGCACCGCTATAGTTGTCTGCCGTTACTATGCAAGTAACCCCACACAATCACATTAATTATACAGCTTATGAAGAATCCAGAACTACACATCAAGAAAGGAGACCATGTATGGGTACAGATATACAATGGGCGGGATTATTCCTTTCATCCGCGCCTTGCGGAAGTAATTGCTACCTTGCATCTGCGCATCTCCTGTGAAGTAGTTCCTTATGTGGCACTGCGTTATCTGGACAACCGTAGCTGTGCATGCGTCCCTTATGAACAAATTAGTGGAATATGCGAAAAATCCCCCTAATCATCAACTGAAATACTTTCAACAAACAATAATTAAATAAATCCTGACAGTCAAGATGAACCGTAGAAGCCTCTAAAGAGTGTCATTGACACTTAGCACAAGTATGCCCGACACTTAGCACAAGTGTCCGTGATACTTAGCACAAGTATCGATGACACTTCTTATAAGTCTCCCACCTCCTTCAGAATGGTCTACAGGGCATGTTTTACTTAAAAACCATAATGTATGGCATTTTTTAAACCTATTTACAAAAAGATGTCCAAGAAGTGGCATCCCCAGGCCGTGAGCGTGGGTAAACCTATCGAGATGGACGAGCTTTGCAAGCAAATCGCCCTCATCTCCACCGTGAGTAGCGCCGACAGCAAGGCCACGCTCGAAGCCCTCGGCCTGGTGCTGGGGAGCAGTATGAACACCGGTCGCACCGTGCACGTGGAAGGTCTGGGCACTTTCTACTACACCTGCGTCTCCAACGGCAAGGGCGTGGACAGCGCCGAGAAGGTGAACGCCAACCAAATCTCCGGTACCCGCGTCCGCTTCATCCCCGAGTCGCGCCGCCAAGGTAGCGCCGTCACCCGCGCCCTCATCGGCGAGAATGTGACGTGGACCAACATCAGTTCCATCAGTGGTCTTGACGGCACCGGTTCCGGCAAACCGAGCGGCGGAGACGGTGGCTTAGAAGAAGACCCGTTGGGATAAGAAGACAACGCACCGCACCTCTATTCAAAAAAACGCCCCGCTGCACACTGATGATGCAGTGGGGCGCTTTGCATTTACGAGAAACTGTATTTGGGGTTATCATATCCGTAATTTATCTACAAAGGAAATGCTACGTTTCCCCGATCTTTGCAGTACAAAAAAGAAATATATGAAGAATAAATTCAAACTCAATTCAAATACCCTACTTGTATTCATCCTCACAACCGGTGTATTCGGAATAATCAATACCGAAATGGGGGTGATTGGAATTTTGCCCCTGATAGCCGAGAACTTTCAAGTAACTGTTCCGGAAGCGGGTTGGACGGTCAGCATATTTGCACTGGTAGTAGCAATATCCGCTCCCATCACTCCTTTACTGTTTTCAGGTATCAACCGGAAAAAGGTGATGATACTGGCACTGGGATTATTTACATTAAGTAATGTCATCTCCATGATGACCACTAATTTTACGGTGTTGCTCATATCCCGTGCACTCCCGGCATTCCTTCATCCGGTATATGGCTTTCACGGTAGCGGCAGCATCTGTCAGTAAGGAGAAGGCACCAAAGGCGGTAGCAAAAGTATTCATCGGCGTATCAGCAGGTATGGTGCTGGGAGTACCGGTGACAAGCTACATTGCAAGTGAAGTTTCATATTCAATGGGCATGTTATTCTTCACCGTTGTAAATGCATTGGTACTGGTTGCAACTATCCTGTTTGTACCTTCCATGCCGGTCAAAGAGAAACTGTCCTACGGTACACAACTCAGTGTATTAAAAAAGAAAGTAGTCTGGTACTCCATTCTCACCATCACGCTGATTAACGGAGCCTTATTCGGATTCTTCAGCTATATGTCTGATTACTTGAAGACAATCACCGGGGTTTCGTACACCGTAATCAGTACAATGCTACTGATTTATGGACTGGCCAATATTATAGGAAATGTAATAGCCGGAAAGCAACTGGTGGTCAATCCGGTACGTAGTATGATAATGATTCCTTTGGCACTACTGACTTTTTATATAGGAGTATTCGCTTTTGGGGAATGGCTTATGGCAATGGCAGTTATCATTCTGATCCTGGGAATTCTGGCGGGATACGGACAGAACACCATGCAATACATGATAACGCATGCCGCTCCCGAAGCACCGGATTTTGCCAACGGACTGTATTTGTTGTCTGCCAATCTCGGTACTACAGTAGGTGCAGCCGTCTGCGGATTGTTTATCACCTTCTTCAATACACGTTATTCCGTCATCGGATCTTTGATATTCCTTATTTTAAGCATTGTATTCGTCGTATTAAGAATACGTGCTACACAATCCGAAAGGCAAATCAGAATGGAAATGGCTGCATAAGAAATAAGAAGTGGTTTTAACTTTATAATATAAAATGATTATGACTAAGAAAGTATTGATTTTATCATCCAGCCCTCGTCGTGGCGGAAACTCCGATACCCTTTGCGACGAATTTATGCGAGGAGCAATTGAAAGTGATAACGAAGCAGAAAAGGTTTTCCTGCGTGACAAGACAATCCATTATTGCACAGGATGCAGCACATGTAGCCTGCACGGAAAACCTTGTCCGCAGAAAGATGATGCG
>ERZ839767.6016-NODE-6016-length-10231-cov-5.093750_pt1 | contig 10231 bp, 10 predicted proteins | sample MGYA00519879_ERZ839767 | MGnify/ENA primary metagenome ERZ839767 (study PRJEB31850, sample SAMEA3708852) | human gut metagenome | biome: human gut; feature: human-associated habitat; material: faeces | place: China | collected 2014 ...
ATATTCTTTCAAAGAAAACCCCCGGATTTAACTGTTTTTACAATCTATGCAGAGTTTTACACAATTATTCTATCTCATTTCCAAGGTCCACGCATCTTCATTTTTATCATAGTGTGGATTTCCATCCGCATATCCGGCAAATACCAATTCCGGCACAAGATTCTGAAAGATTTCCTGTGCACTCATCCCTTTTCTTACATAAATACAACCTTCTTCCGGTTTAAAAAATGCTCCTTTTTCATCCGGCATCTGTTCTGGTTCTGCTGCAACAATATTTACCGGAGGGGTACTGACTAACGCCCGGATTAAATCATGTTCTTCATATTCTGACTTTTGAATTGTAGTATCGGACATTGTTGTCTGAGAAATATCATATAGCTTTTTCGCATTATAATAATTTCCAACTGTACCATCTTCACGCTTATATGTTTTTCCTGGCTCTAAAATCAGAACTGGATTCTGTTGTTCCATACGTTTTAAATAAAATCCATGATCTCTCCAGTATCCATAGTCACCTAATTTCTGTGCATCTGGTCTTTGTGCCAGAATCAGAAGTGCATTATTGGTAGTATATCGATCAAAGGTACTCTGTACATCCAGATACTTCTGCAGCATTTTCCCATCCGTTGCCACTTGTGCGGTTACCTGCTCTGACAACTCATAGCAGCGATTCCTGTTATTTTTGCTTTCCGCAATAAATGCCTGTACCTTTTCATCCTGTGGTACAGCCGATGCATTTAATAAAGAATCAAAACTATTATCCATAAAATTTACCTCTCTTTCCCTTTCCTTGGTTTTCGTTTCTGTTGTGGCTGCTGGTGGCGAATCTGATTCGGGTCTTTATTTCCCTGATTTCTCACCGGATCATTTCTATTCTCACGCCGCTCCGCTTCTTTCTTCCTTGCATTCTGTATTTCCCGAAGTTCCTTTCTGACCGATGGTTTCTCTGGTTTTTCCGGGGTAAATAACTTAGAAGTACCCTCTGCGGTTTTCTCTTGCTTCTTTGAGGTAGGCTCGGACAGACGGGATTTGGTCGTCTTTGCCAAAGAAGGGTTTTGCTCCTTACCCTCTTTCTTCACCGACTCTCCAAACAACTCGTCCATAAGCTGATCCTCCTTGGATTTCTGCGGATAATCTTTTTCCGGCTCTGCCTGTCCCTGTTTTTCTTGCTGAACCTGTACTTTTTCCGGCTTCTTTTCCTGCTTCTCTGATTTTCCGGCTTTTGCTTTTTCTGCACGTGTCCGCTCAATTTCCGTCTTAATCTTCGCTGCTTCTGTTACAGATGCAAACTGGAATCTATCTACGATACGGTTGATTCTTGGTGCATCTTCTTCCTTTACAATCACATCTACCAGTCCGTCACTGCTTCCTTTGGGATTTCGGACTGCACAGTACAACACGCCATATCGTTTTGCTTCCTGAACAAATTGTTTCAGATCACTTTCTTTCACTGAAAATACCGTCAGTGGTCTACCTGATTTAACCAATGTTTCAAGTCTTACTCTGCCTTTTGTCTTTTTCTTCTCTTTTAAGACTGCATACAGCATCACTGCCAGATGCTTCGCTCCTGTGCCACTGATCTTCAATGCTGCTTCACCGACTTCCAATGACATTCGTACCACCTGATCAGCGGCTTCGCCTGATGTGTTCATGCCTTTGTTCCTCCTTCTGCTCTTTTTCTTCCCGCACCATCTTAAATTTTTCTTCGATTACCTTGGAACGTGCGGCGATTCCATCACAAAGTGCTGCCTCCTTTCTGAGCGTTCCAATTTTCTCTGTCAGAACTTTTATCTGCTCCTTCATTTCCTGTATTTCTTCTTCCGGTCTGTCTGCCCGAATCTTATAACGCAAGTGCTTCCGTTCCTCCGCACACTGCTCCATTTGTTTCTGTAAATGGTCTTTCAATGAAAAAAGCTGCTCCGCAGTATCAATGTGATAATGGCAAAGCAGCTTCGTTTCTTTAGAAACGGTATTCAGTTTTAATAAATCCTCCCGGAACAATACATGCACCTGTTTAGCAGATATTGACGGGCGATTCTTCGGTAGGATTCCTAAAAGATAACAGTAATGCAGATACAATCCCCGAAGTCCTCCGATTTTTCTTGTCTGCTTGAAGTTGCCGGATACCCTAATCCGGTAATGCCTCTGAACCGGAAATTTCTTCTCGGCAGGTAATTCATTTTCTTCCAGAGTCCGAACCCTGATTGCTTCCAGTGAATAATTCTCTCCAAAATTCCGCTTTAACTTCAGACCACGCTCCCGCCCTTCCGGACGAATGGTAATGTCTTTCCCAAACTTAAAAGAATATCCTTTTTCCCGCAAATAAAAAAAGAACTGTTTTTCAGTCCTCGCCTTTCGGATTGCCTCGTCAACATCTGCCTTTACCATGCTGTGATAACTCGGCTTCCCATCCTGTTCTGCCTGCCACTCGGCATAATGTTTTCCTTTTCCCTGTTCTGGCTGCCTCACAACCGATAACTGGTATTCTTTACATAAACGGTCTGACACCATCCGCATATCCCGGTAATCCTGATTTGTCCTGTGGTATCTTTTCCCATCAATGAATGAAACTGAGTTCACCACAAAATGGTTGTGCAGATGATTCGCCTTATCCAAATGAGTCGCAATCAATACCTGATACTGACTGCCCCACAATTCTTCTGCCAGCTTCTTTCCAATCTCATGTGCCATTGCCGGATTACATTCTCCCGGTGCAAAAGACTGGTAGCCATGAAACGCAACAATTCCGTCCTCCTTTCCAAAACGCTTTTTGACTGCAATCATTTCTTCTCTGGCGGTTGTCGGTGCACAATTAAGTCCCGATACATACTGTTCCATCAGTTCTTCCGATTCTCCGACAACTTCCATTTCCATTGATTTAGATTGTCTCAGTCTGGTCTTTTCTGCATTCACCGCATAGGTAATCACATCTTCCAGTCCTTGTGCGGATCGTGATTGATCCTCGACTATCTGCCCTTCGTTATTCTCTTTCGTCTTGTCCGGGTTCTCCGCATAATTGATTACTTTTCCAATCCAACCTTTAATGCTCCAGATTGATGTCACTGCCATGATTCATTTTTTTCCGGAAGTATTACTGCTTCTGTAATCTTACGGACTGCTTCATTGAACTTCCGCACTTCCTGATCGTAACGTTGCACATCTACCACATTTAACACATGTGCTTTCTGCGCAATCTGATTTAAGTTATTTCCAATTTTATGCAGCTCCCGCATCATAGAATAATAATCTGGTGGCGGTGCGTCTCTTGGAACAACACCAGAAATCAACTGTCTCAGGTAAGCTTCCCGGTTCAGTCCGCTTCTCTTTACTTTCTTATCCAATGCCTCTGCTTCTTTTTTGTTCAATCGGAAAAGAATTGCTACATTACGTTTTCTCAACGCTCCATCTCCTTTACTTTCTGTATAGAATCTGGTTCCTGGCGAATCTGGTGTTTTTCTTTATCGTAACTGTAAACTCTGTCTGAGAGAACCTCCTGCCGTTCCACTTCATTTTTATTTACTTCCCGTACCATTTCACCAAGCATTTTCGGTTCCATCTCTCCATTATCCGGAACAATCAGAACTTCATGCACAGATGACGGTAACACATAAAATCCTTCTGGGAAAAGCTGTTCCAATTTATTTAAAACTTCTGGCTGCGTGATCATAGATGCTCCATATTGCTTTTCTACATTCGTAAGTGCATACAGCATATCATGTGAACGAAGTCCAAAATCAACATTTTCATCTAACAGGTTTGTTGCATGTCCTTCTTCATTAAAAATACTCAACAACATTTCGTCCATTGACTGAAGAATCGGTGTATTTACAGGCTGTGTATTTGCTCTGGCCTGCTGGAACATTTCCTTTGCATCCACATTCCACATCTTAAGATGTTCATTTTTCACCTTCATAGTCGCTTTTCCATCGTTAGACTCTACCGGAAAATCCACATAACAGATAGCCGACAGATCTTCCATATTTTCATGAGGCATTTCCTGTAACATTCGCTTGTTTGCCTGGGTGTTTACAAGCATCACTGCCAGATGTTCCTTCACTGAATCATAATCCATTGGATTGATACCACTGTGCACAAACGGAGCATTGCCTGCTTCTTCCATGCATTTTGCAATTTCATTCATCACTTTCTCAACAGGTTCACCCAAACGTATTTCATTAAAGAACGACCCTACATAAACAACTGGGCACACATTTTCTTCCTGTAGTCTTACCTGTACTCCTATCATCTGGACTCCATTATTTTTATTCATCTGCATTACCTGAAATTCTGCATTCTCATATTTTTCTGGGAGAAAATTCCTGATGTCCTTTGCTACACTTTCCGCAAACACTTTTTCTGCTATCATCTCTCTTGCAATCATTTCTTCTGTTCTCCCTTCTTCTTGTTCATTTTCTTTAAATATTCCTGATATCGTCTTTCTGCTTTCTTTTTGTCTTTCATTGATACTTCAACCTGCATTTTGTATCTCCTTTCTTTTTGTCTACTGAATCTTGTTAATCTGCAACAGGCACATCAACACTACTCCTATAATGCCACCTACTAATACTCCACAAATAAACTTCAACATTGTTACTTTCTCCTTTTTCATTTTCTGAAGGTTTCAGGGATTCTCCCTGACAAGCTGCCGCAGACTGCCAGACAGGAAACCTGTGTGGCAATCCAAAGGCGTTGCTTGCTGGTATTGTGTATTCTTCTGATACCCGTCTCACTGTTCCGGGTATCAGAAGATTTACTTGCCGAAAAGCAAATGTTTTTTATTCTTTCAGTTCACAAATCCCGCAAGTTTCACACAAGTATTCACACTCTGTGCATCGTACATTTTCATCAGTTGCCATGCATTCTTTACTTGCCGGACAATACTTTTGACAACTTTCACACTGCTCCGTACCGCCTTCTTCTGACACTTTTTCAGCAATAATTCCAAGCAATTCATTCTGTTCTTTTTCTTCTTTCAACTGTGTTTCCAGAAAAATCTTCAACAGTTCTTCGCTGTCTACATCGTCTTCCATCGTCAAAATCAGTTCTTTCTTATACACAACCTTCAACTCATATCTTGCAATTTTCATATCTTTTTTCACCTTCTATCTCTCATATTTTTCATGACCAGACATACTCTTTTTCGTGTTTTTTTCTCGCTTTGTAATTGCCAGATTTAACTTGATGCAGAGCAGATCGTTGTAATCTTTTCCTTGTTTTGGTGGTACATCTTTTACCTGATATTGCTTTGGAAGCACTGCAGAAATTGCTTTTGTGGCAAGTCTTCCAATACGGTCATTGTCCAAATGCAGAACGATTGTCTTCACCTCTGGATGCATTTTTAATGTCCTGGCCAACGCTGCAGGGACTTTACTTTTTTCAATTTCTTTTGCTGGCTGATAGACACCTGCCAGTGACAATAAATGTTCTCTCCTCCACTCTTTCCCGTCTAATTTCTGCAACGTCGCATAGGATAACAAATCAATGGCTGACTCAAACAGATGCACCGTATCATTGGGTTTTTCTGTAAAAATGGAAAAAGAGTAATTCTTATCGCTTCCATTTGCTTCTCCGATAAAACTGGTACCGGTTCCCCTAATGGCTGCATATTTCGGATTATCTTTCTCATCCATCCCTACAAACACTACGTTATGATGAAATGCACTTTCATAAACTCTTCCGGACTCCAAACAAAACTGAATGATTTCCTTATCAATCCCACGTCCTAAAAGATACGCAATCACTTTCTGATTATCTTGATTTTTCCTTGGCAACAGTAACTGTTTCTCCATCGGAACATTCTCAGATACAAAAAGAGGCGGCTGAATATTTGCCCGTTCTGCAAGCAATTCAACCGCCTCTAAAAAACTGTATCCTCTTACTTTGATCAGATAATCCAGTGCTGATCTGCCACCGGTTCTCTGACTCCACCACATCCATTTCCCATTTGATATTTTCAAACTATCGTGTGTTCTGGTAGTGTAGGTGTTGCCAGAAAAGTGAACTAATTCGTATGGTTCATAATTTTTCAAGTACGTAAGCAAATCCATCCGCTTGACCTCCCGCACGACCGATGGTGGTATATATGGCATAATTTTCATCTCCTTTCTTGCCTTAGATTGATATTATTGGGGATAATATCCGGGCATGAAAATAGCCAGGTGATTCCTTGAGTTGGAACCATCTGGCTATGTAAATTTACTTTTACTTTTTTACTATCTCCTCAATCAAAACATCTATTCTATGCCTTGACATATTATCACAATCTTCTTTTATTTTTTCACAATACTGCAAGAATTTTTCAGCATCTGAATGATACAAAACATACATAATATTATAACACGTATGATATCTATCCTCATCCACATTGTCTACTGGAAAAGAAATTTTATTATACAAATTGTCTATCTCTGATATGATAATATCATGATAATAACTACTATCAAAATTATTTCTAAGTTTATATGAATACTCATAAGCCTTTTTCCCATGAGTTGTTTTTTTCAAATATCCCACATATGTCTCTATTAAAAATTTCATCATTTCTTTATTTTCTTCTTGATATATTCTTTTTGTCTTTTCCGATGACATGTGAAACAAATCATATGAATACGATAGCATTTCCTCTTTCCCATCTAAAACAGTTTTTTCCAGCATTTCTTCTAAAATATTTCTATATTCTGATAAAACACTTTCATTATTTTCCTCTAAAACATCACTCCAAACAACATACGCATCTGCAAATTCATTTAATTCTGCTAAACTCTTTGCTTCAAGCATTTTCTCTCTTAAAATAGGTAATACACTCCTTATTTCCTCATCTGACTTATAATAGTTAGGCTTATCTCCTGAATTAAGAAATAACTTGTATTCAGCCTCCAATTGTTCTTCATTTAGTACCCCTTCCTCATAATATTTCAGTATCATTTCTACCAAATTTGTACTACACTTTATTCCATAAAGATATCTGCCAATTCTATGCTGAAGCATATTTCCAATCGTATTTGTCATTTTTTCTACAGAATCAGTATTAGTATTATCAGAATCAATTTCTTTATAGTACAAGTTTTCTATACTCTCCACAACAACAGCAAAGCATATTAACCTTAATTCTTCTTTAAATTGCTCACTCATGTCACTATTACAAAACAATTTTACATCTTCAAAAAAACGTTGCGCCTTTTCGAGCGTCCGTAAATTTTTGACTTTATGGATTTCCAAGAATTTTTCAACAAAGTCTGCATGGATATTCATTTTACTCCATGTCACTTTCTCTGCACGTTCTGTAATATGATATATTCTTTCAATGACCTTTTCATTATACTTTTCAAATACAACTTTTTTGTCCGATTGTATTTCATCTGTATTCGCAATCACAATAACTTTTACATAATTACATTGCTTGAGTTCTTCTATAATTCCAAATATATCTTCCAAATTTATGTCATCACTCATTCTTTCCAAGTCATCTATTACAATAATATGAACAGAAGTAAACTCTTTTGACAATAATAAAAACAATTCTCTTTCATTGGCAATGCTTTGTACTACTTCCTTTGCCTGACCAACTTTATCCCAAATTTTCGATAGACCATCTAAAACATTATTAGCAATTTCACCTATTTTCCCACCAATATTATTCTTTAAAGCCAATTGAAATAACGCTTCATGATATATTTGTTTTGGGTCTTTTAAACCAAACATTGATATTTTACAAACATTGGGATTTGCTTCTAATGCCTCATTTACCGCATAAGATTTTCCAATTCCCCATGTTCCATCAAATAAAATTGCTCTATACGGTAGATGATCTATGTCACTGATTATATTTTTTATATTATCTGCTTTCATACTGTATCTTTCCATCCCTATTTTTCATCTAACAACTTATTTTCCATCATCATTCCGAATATCATCAATAATCCGACCAATATTACATGTAATCTGTCCCTTACACTGATGAATATCCTCATTGATTTTCTTTTCCTGCTCAATAGCAATCTCTATATTCTTCGCCAGTTCTCCAATTGCAGAATTCTTTTTGGGATTGATTCCTGTTCTGGCAAGTAACAGCTTATAGATAAATGTCTGATGTCCATCTTTTTCATTCTGGATAATCTGTTCAGCATTCGGCTCAATATCATCTTCATATGAATTTTCATAATGTAACAGCAGGAACAATTCAAATGCTGGATTGCTAACCGCTAATATATTATTCTTTTCACCTTCTGCTACTAGTTCATCATAATCAAGTACTTTTTCTTCAAAAATATCTCCATCAAATACAACAATCATCTTATCCCGTTCTTTATCAAACGCTATTTCCGGATTTTCTTTCTGATTTTCTGCAAATTCAATCAAACGTCTTGGAAATGAAATGTCCCTGTCTCCCTCTGTTTTTTCAAGTAACCGGATATCGATCAATGGATGAATATTTAACTCTTTTCGGATATCAATTAACTTTTTGAAATACCATGTTTCAGTATTTGCACCCTCACATATGAAAAAGTACTTACGATAAGGCTCAATCTGTTCTTCTTCATCTGTAGTTCTGCTATTCCAATTCGTATAACTTCTTACTGGAGCCAAGGCTACTCCTCCTCTCTAAAGTCGAATGTTGAAAATACCGGTATCGCACCATATCTTCCTTCCAGATATGCCTTGCTCAACACTTTATCATACCTCTCCTTGAAACGATCTAAGGAATAAATAGAGCTTGCATTTTCTGCGTTACGTTCTACAAACCAGATTTCATCCCTTCTAAAAATAGCCTGATCCATAATGGATGATTCATGTGTAGTGAACAATAGCTGCATACGCTGCTCATCATGTAGCTGCATAAACAATTGCAAAAATCGTTCTGTCAGCTTCGGATGTAAGCTTCTCTCCAATTCATCCACAACATAAAGAACATCTTCTCGTTTATTCAACAGCATATCCATCAAATCGAATAATCTTCTTGTTCCATCAGACTCTTCATCAAAACCGAACTCATAAAATGACTTATTATGATGCAACCGGATTGTTGTGACCTTCGGTTCAGAATGTCCTTCAACTTCGATATTAAAGAAAGTTTCCTTCGACCTCATCGTCATTCTGAATGATGGTTCTTCCTGCTCTTCCATTCTATTTTTTACATGCTGCATCATCTTATCAAATACTGATTTCGGCAATGCATTTGATAACTCATCCAATGTAATTTCTTCAATTTTCACCTGGCTGATACCCGTATCAAATGTTTTGATCAATTTGTTAATCAGCTTCAGCGAATTATCATCATAATAATATTCCAAATCAATCAATGGCGTATCCGGTGTGATAATCGAAATATGATTCTGAATCCAATCATATACATCCCGGAAGAACAATAATTTAGATCGTGTGCTATATTTTTTTCCACGATTCATTTCTGTCAGGAACAAAGATGTTTCATTTCCTTCAAAATCATCTGCATAGGTTTCAAATTTATTTTTTTCTGTGTTTGTCAGCGTAATACCATCATTTAACACCGGACGTTTACTTCCTTCTCGTTCAAAGAGACATTTTGCTGAACCATTCTGATATAATTCATATAACCATTCTCCGGTTACTTTTCGTCTGCTTAAAACTGCGGAAAAACCATAGGCATAAAATTTGTCACCTACAGTAATCTGAATTTCAAAACTACTTTCTCGTTCCTTATTCTCCTGCCGATTCTTACAAAACATCTGTGTAGCTTCTATCGGAATACCATTGCAGACACTATCTTTAAAAAATTTAAAGAACAATGCCAGATTGGTCTTTCCAGATGCATTTGCTCCATAAACTACTGCATATTTTAATAACTGGGTACTTTTTATCTTTAACCTGTGATTTGCATTTGTTCGTATTTTATTTGAGGAAATCATTGTCAGCTCTGCTGCTTTATCAAAAGATTTAAAATTTTCAACACTTACTTTTACTAACATTCTTATACACCTCCACCTTTATTATATGTTTTACTCTTCTCTCAGTCAATACAAATTCTCTTATTTAGAGATTTTTTCGTTATATATTGTTTCTTTTTCTATTTTTAACAATTTTATTTTGAGTTATGCATATAATATCAATGTATAAGTCAGCTTTTTGTAGCGACACTATTTTACTAATGCCGCTACATGAAATATTACAATAAATAAAAACTTCTAATTCTTTTTTCTTCTATCTCTCCCAATCCATCCTTCCTGTCACATTCAACATCTTTTCTTCTCGGAAG
>ERZ839767.6022-NODE-6022-length-10220-cov-2.447909_pt1 | contig 10220 bp, 10 predicted proteins | sample MGYA00519879_ERZ839767 | MGnify/ENA primary metagenome ERZ839767 (study PRJEB31850, sample SAMEA3708852) | human gut metagenome | biome: human gut; feature: human-associated habitat; material: faeces | place: China | collected 2014 ...
TGGTTAGGGCTTGTCGTGAGACAGGCTTTAATTTTTTATAGACCTCTCCTATTCCATACTTTTTTTAATCGACCTCTTATTTTACATGACTATTAATCCTAATTTCCTACCTTTGCAACAAAAAAGATGATCAAATACTTTTGTTTACTTCTGCTGATTCTATGCAGCTGCAATAATGGGAAAAAGGAGAATGATGTGCTTCATGTGGCTGTTCTTCGCGGACCTTCCGTTATTGCGTTTGCAAAGATGATGGAGGATTCGCCGGAGATAGAAGGAAAACGGTTGTCTGTAGATATAGTCGATTCTCCGGAACTGATGCAGGCATTATTAATAAAAGGAAAAGCGGACCTGGCTGCCCTTCCTATGATTAATGCAGCCAATCTTTATAATAAAGGATTGAAATATTCCTTACTCGGATGCCCTGTCTGGGGAAATCTGTATCTTGTCGAAAAGCAAGGGATACGGAATCAATCACCGGAAACGGAGACTTTATATGTCTTCGGTGCAGGCACAACTCCCGATATCCTGACCCGCTACTATTTACATCAAAAAGGATTATCTTATTCATTGAATTATTCGTTTATTACCCCCGGTGAAATAAGCCAGGGATTGCTAGCCGGACAGATTCAGACGGCTGTCCTGGCAGAACCGTTTCTAAGCGTGATACTTCGGAAAGACAGTACTTTATCTATAAAAACGAGTCTTAACAATCCGGACAGTACCTCTCCGGGATTTGCCCAGACCGCGATTGTCTATGCACCTTCGTTAAACGATAAAAGAACATTGCTGGATAGTTTACTGAATGAGTCCTGCCAGTTTGCCGTCAGTCAACCTCAAAAAGCAATAGATATTTTGGAGAGCCGCAATATATTTGCCCCGGGAACACTCACTCCGGAAAGCATAGAGAGATGCCGTATTAACTATTTATCAACCGGAGAAGCCAAAGAAAGCATTCTTGATTTCCTTCGTCTGATAGAACAATATGAACCGAAAGCCATAGGAGGAAAACTTCCGGACAATGGCTTTATTTCAGGAGAACGATGAAAAAAGGATTAATTTCATGTGTATCAGTCTGCTTGCTGCTGCTTATCTGGCAGTTAATAGCCTCTTCAATGGACCAGCCGGAATTGATTCCGTCCGTTCCTGAACTGATAAAAGCCTTATTTCAGCTATTCGGTACCGATACTTTTTATAAAAGCATATCGGCTACCATCCTGCGCGGTATTTCCGGTATCATTCTATCATTGGGAGCCGCGGTGATGACAGCTTTCTTATTTGCCCGTTACGAATTGCTTTATGAGTTATTCCGTCCCCTGCTGACAATCATGCGTTCCGTTCCGGTCATCTCTTTTATCTTATTGGCTTTAATCTTTCTTGACCCGGAAGGAATACCGTTAATAATTGCTTTTCTGACCATGTTTCCTTTATTAACGGAAAACCTGACGATAGGAATCATCAGTCTGCGGCCCGGACTTTCCCTAATGGCGGCTCAGTTCAAAATCAATCGTAAGAATAAACTGATACATATATATTATCCCCAACTGAAACCTTTTTTATTCAGTGGGCTGGCGTCTGCTACCGGATTCGGCTGGCGTGCTATTATTATGGGCGAAGTACTTTCACAATGCGCCTTCGGTATCGGCGGGGAAATGAAACGTGCACAGTTATTCATATCGGTTCCCGAATTGATTGCATGGACTGTTATTGCTGTCTTGATAAGTTTCCTGTTTGACAAAGGAATCAGCCGGTTGACACTGGTTACATGGAACATACAGTATAGCAATGGAAAACCGGAAAAGGAAGAACTTCCCCACCCTTGTCCCATAGAAGCAGCAGACGTTACATTTCAATATGATGATACCAAAGTACTATCGAATTTCTCATATACTTTTGAACCCGGCATCATTTATGGTATAAAAGCTCCGTCAGGAAGCGGAAAAACAACTTTACTGAATCTGCTGGACGGGACATTGAAACCAATCGAGGGAAAGATTATATCTCATCGGGAAGAAAAGTTTGCTGTTGTATTCCAGGAGCCGGAACTACTGTCCCATTTAACTGTCCTGCAAAACATTTGCCTACCGTTAGCATCGCTCTATAAACAAACTTATGCGGAACAGGAAGCATTAACAGCATTGAGAATAGTCGAGATGGAAACTTTCACGGAACGTTATCCTAACGAACTGAGTTACGGCCAGCAACAGCGCGTAGCCCTTGCCCGGGCATTGGCATATCCATCTACTGTTATGCTTCTTGACGAGCCTTTCAAAGGATTGGACAAGCCACTCGCAATCCGCATCATCGACCGCATAATTGAACGACAAACAGAATATAAATGCACTGTCATCTTCACATCACACAATCAGGAAGAGATAGAGCGCTTTGCTTCCGTTATTATCCGGCTACCGATAATCAATTAACTTTTACGGGATTACAGGGGATTGAGAACCAGAATGTAGAACCTACGCCTTCCTCTGAATCGACACCTATCTCTCCGTTCAACATCGTTATAATTGTCTTACAGATAGACAATCCAAGTCCTGTCCCTTGTTTAAACCTATCCAGTTTGACAAACCGGTCAAAAATGGTAACCTGGTCCTCTTTCTTTATGCCGGTACCGGTATCGCTGACATAAGCATAAATGCCATTATCAGTCAAACGATAACCATACCGTATCGTTCCTGCCGATGTAAATTTAACCGCATTAGATAAAAAGTTAGTCAACACCTGTGTAAGTCTTGTCTTTTCAGAAATGATACTGTAGTCGCTTCCGTCATTTTCAAAAACAACCTTTACCCCGGCATTTACCCGCCGTAAGAAAGCCGGCTCCTGCGGTTTGAAGATACTATTTAAACTGAAGTCTGAATAAATGAACTCCAGCTTACCCGATTCTATCTTTGAAATATCGAGAATATCATCAATCAATTGCAACAGAAATTCATTGCTCGATTCAATAATCTTCAGATATTCCTGTTTTTCTTCATCCGTTTCCGCCTGGGCCATCAAAGTAGAGAAACCGACAATCGCATTTAAAGGCGTACGTATTTCATGACTCATATTGGCGATAAAGGCCGATTTCATCCGGTTACTCTCCTCTGCAAGACGCTTCGCCTGTACATCTGCTTCGTGACGTTTATCCACCGTGATATCCCGCAAGATACCAATAGCTTTCAGGGGTTTACCGTCTTTACCATATTCATACACTTCACCGATTTTCTCCAGCCAGACATATTCTTCCGAGAAATAACGGCAACGGAAACTCAGGCGTAATGATTCTATCTCACCCTGGGCAAAGGCCGTCACAACATCCCGGTACATTTGCTGGTCGTCCGGATGGATTTTTTCAGTAAAACTTTCGTGGGAAATATAAGCATGAATCATTTCACCGTTCTCTACATGAGAAAGCTCCGCCGTTTCATTCACGACATCCCATATCCACGGATAGATAAGGCCTGCCATACAGGATAAGGCCAGTCTTTTATTATTTTCATGCAGTTCTTCTTCTATCTGCCGTTGTTTGGTGATGTCCCAGGACATACCCAATAGAAAAGGCGCTTTTCCTTCGCGGGGTACCAGCAATTTCATGGTATCCATAGAACGCACTACACCTTTGGGGTCGAGCATCTGTTCAACAAAGCGTTGCATCTCTCCCGTTTGAAGTACCATCTCATCCATATCCCTGAAAGACTGAGCTGCAACAGGGTCAACAAACAAATCAAAGTCCGTTTTCCCAACAACATCATTGTGAAAACGACCATATATCTGATTCATCATCGGACTGGAATAAACATAACGGAAGTCATCTCCAGTATCCTTAACAAAGAAGTACATTGGTACTGAGTCTACTATGTTCGAAAGTAACCCGGATAAATCTTTATATTTTTGCTCCAATGCATCAGCATTTGAATCTACTGGTATCATACAGCTTTGAGGACTTAATGTTTATATTCTCACAAAAGTCTTGAAAATAAACGAGAGTAACAAATAATATAAAGAAAGAATTCAAAGAGGGAAGCAAAATAAATAACACGAACTTCACAATATCAGCATTTTAATAGCCAATCTGTGAAATCCGTGTCAAAAAAGTATGTAGCAGGAGAACTCTACTTACTAAGTAAATTTCCCCTATCAGGCACTACCGCTCAGGTACTATTCACAAAAACATCTTAAAGGGGAGTAACCTTTTAAATTTAATACCTATTTTTGCATAAACAGGTATTATAATATGATAATAGTGCAAACAGAAGAAGAGTTACGAACAATATTCGTATCATCATGTATCGAATCGGCAGCGCGGGCAAGAGGATGCTCGGCTTCAGAGATGTACCGGAGAATGAAACGTATCCGGCTAATAGAGGATTATATATGGGAGTTTTATGATGTTTTGCACACTCAAAGTCGGGAATATGTCACTGAAGATGTATTGAAAACATTAGATATTTGGGAGAAGAAGCAAATAAAAGAAGAAGGAGGAAAACTATGATAACCGTTTATCATGGCTCTGTTATCACCGTGAAGCAACCTATCGCTAAAGCCGGACGTGAAAATCTGGATTTTGGACAAGGTTTTTACGTAACCGACATTAAAGAACAAGCTGAAAGATGGGCTTTTCGTATAGGCAGACAGCAACAGGAAATTCCTCTTCTAAATATTTATCAACTTGATTTAGATGAAGTAATAACTGATTTCTCCTATTTGAAATTTTCTAGGTATGACGAAGAATGGCTTGACTTTATTGTAAAAAGCCGTAAGGGACTAAAACCGTGGGCTAAATATGACATTGTAGAAGGTGGTGTAGCAAACGACCGTGTCATTGATACAGTAGAAGCATATATGAATGGTATGATGACTGTTGAAATGGCATTAGGCCAATTATCACAACACCAACCCAATAATCAATTCTGTTTGTTAAACCAGCAATTGATTGATCAATGCTTACAATTTATTTCTGTCGAACAAATTAATCTATAACAAATATGCTTAGCGACTTATTAATGTGGAATAAAATCGGAAGAATAGTCATGCGGCTTTCTGAAAAATTGGAAGTTTCACCGTTGCGCGCTCTGGATGTATTCTATATGTCAAAGGTTTGCGACCGACTGCATGACCCTGAAACCGAACTTTATATTTTTAGTGACGCTTACATCGTTGATGAAATCATGATGGAGCTGTACCAATCATAAAACAAAAACAATTATGACAACATTATTCCATTCACTTATCTCCCACTCTTTAAACATTCCGGCTGGACAGGTCGAAAGAACGATCGGGTTGCTTAATGAAGGGGCGACCATTCCTTTTATCAGCCGTTATCGGAAAGAAGTTACCGGAGGACTGGATGAAGTCCAGATCGGGAATATCAAAGACCAACTGGATAAGCTGACTGAACTCAAAAAACGGAAAGATACCATATTAAGTTCTATCGAAGAACAAGGGAAGTTAACTCCTGAACTCAAGAAACGAATCGAAGATTCCTGGGATAGCACCGAGATAGAAGACCTTTATCTGCCCTACAAACCCAAACGGGTGACTAAGGCTGAGATTGCACGTAAAAAAGGGCTGGAACCGCTTGCCAAAATTATCATGATACAAAACGAACCGGATTTGCTGGCCCGGGTGAAGAGTTTTATCAAAGGAGAAGTAAAGAATGCAGCAGAAGCCTTGCAAGGAGCACGAGATATTATCGCTGAATGGGTGAACGAAAATGAAGGGGCACGTAACGCCGTGCGTAATTCTTTTGCCCATACAGGGATTATTTCTTCTAAAGTTATTAAAGGAAAAGAGGAAGAAGGAGCCAAATACCGGGACTATTTCGATTTCAGTGAACCGCTGAACCGATGCAGTTCCCATCGCTTGCTGGCCCTCCGCCGCGGAGAAGCGGAAGGTATCCTCAGAGTCAGCATATCACCCGATGTCGATACTACACTCGACCGTTTGAAAAGACGGTTCGTGAAAGGGAACAGCGAAGTTTCCGACCAGGTAGCCAATGCGGTAGACGACTCTTTCAAACGTCTGCTAAAGCCTTCCATAGAAACGGAATATGCCAATCTGAGCAAAACGAAAGCCGACGAAGAGGCCATCCGTGTTTTTGCAGAGAACTTGCGGCAGCTTTTACTGGCACCGCCGTTAGGACAAAAGCGAGTGTTAGGTGTCGACCCCGGATATCGTACCGGATGCAAATTAGTTTGCCTGGATGCCCAGGGTAACCTGCTTCATAACGAAGCCGTCTATCCGCATCCGCCGCAGAATGAAAAGAGCAAAGCCGCAGCTAAAGTCTCTCAATTGGTATCGACTTATGCCATCGATGCTATCGCTATCGGCAACGGAACTGCAAGCCGCGAAACGGAACAGTTCATTACTAATATCCGTTATGACCGGAAAGTTCAGGTGTTTGTTGTCAGTGAGAACGGAGCTTCCATCTATTCTGCCTCAAAGATTGCCCGGGATGAGTTTCCTGAATATGATGTAACCGTACGGGGAGCCGTCAGTATCGGACGCCGGTTGATGGACCCACTGGCAGAACTGGTAAAAATCGATCCCAAAAGTATCGGAGTCGGCCAGTATCAACATGATGTCGACCAGAGTGCTTTAAAGAAAAGCCTGGACCAGACTGTGGAAAGTTGCGTAAATATGGTGGGAGTCAATGTGAATACGGCCAGTAAGCACCTGCTGACTTATATCTCCGGTTTAGGACCGACACTGGCACAGAATATTGTCGACTACCGGGCCGAACATGGTCCTTTCCAATCCAGACGTGAATTGTTAAAGGTGCCGCGTATGGGTGAAAAAGCGTTTGAGCAAAGTGCCGGATTCCTTCGCATACAAGGTGGCAAAACACCTTTGGACAATTCCGCCGTTCACCCGGAAAGTTATCCGATTGTGGAACAAATGGCCAAGGACTTAAAATGTACCGTGGAAGAGTTGATTACCAATAAAGAATTAAAGAAGAAGCTCGACCTTAAGAAATATATTACAGAGAAAGTCGGTATGCCGACTCTGCTTGATATCATGGAAGAGTTGGATAAACCCGGTCGTGACCCGCGCCAGGCTATCCAGGTCTTTTCTTTCGACCCTACCGTTAAAACGATAGAAGATCTGAAAGAAGGGCTGGTCCTACCGGGAATTGTGACCAATATTACGAACTTCGGTTGCTTTGTAGATGTTGGTATAAAAGAAAACGGATTGGTTCACATCTCGGAACTTGCCGATCGTTTTATCAGCGACCCGACACAGGTGGTTTCTATCCATCAGCATGTTAAAGTGAAAGTTTTGAGTGTAGACCTGGTCCGTAAACGGGTTCAATTATCTATGAAAGGATTGTAGTATGAAAATAAACAAAACGAATGTGGCCAGACTGTTGGATAAAGCTAAAATAGCCTATCAACTGGTTCCCTATGAAGTCGATGAAAATGATTTAAGCGCCACCCATGTGGCAGAGCAATTGGGAGAAAACGTAGAACAGGTATTCAAAACGTTAATCCTTCACGGAGATAAAAGCGGATATTTTGTCTGTGTTATCCCCGGAGCTGATGAAGTGGATTTGAAAAAGGCAGCCAAAGTATCGGGCAACAAAAAATGTGAGATGATCCCGGTGAAAGAATTATTGCCTTTAACCGGGTATATCCGGGGAGGATGTTCCCCTATCGGAATGAAGAAACATTTCCCGACCTATATCCATCAGTCTGCCGGGCAATATGATACTATATATATCAGTGCCGGACAACGAGGATTGCAGGTTCAGATAGCTCCGGATGATTTAATTCGTGAAGTGAGGGCCGAAGTTGCAGATTTGATTGCAGAGAAAGAACTGTAATAATAAAGCTAAATAAAAAGAGAATGCAGCAAAAGCCTGCATTCTCTTTTTATTTAGGTAAACCGTATTTCTATAATTTAGAATTTCCGGAATATATACCTTTTCCCTTCACTGTTTAAAATCAGTTGCTTTCCGCTCAGTTTCTCTATGGAGAATGTACGTGTTTTAGACTTCCAGTCGGTGTAGTGCAAATAGTTTGCCGCAGGACCTGGGTCGTCTGCCAATTCCAATTCCAACTGGTCTTCATCCTTTATCGTATTGAAACCATATTGCAAAACATATTTGTCTTCAGCCGGGATGTACACCTGATACATAAATAAAATATTCTGGAAATTATAAAATACCGTATCAGCCTGTATCACATCGCCATTAGCTTCCACTTGCTGTAATTGCCATTTGCCTTCCAACTTATGCTCCGTATCATTACTACATGCAGCCATCAAAATTGTGACAGCGGCTATCATCCAGTATTTCATTTTATTCATCATAACAAACCTTTTGTACTCGGTAATTCATATTTATAAATATCACGGCGTATAGCCATTTTTACAGAACGTGCCAAAGCCTTGAAAATACCTTCTATCTTATGATGCTCATTCGTCCCTTCTGCCTTAATATTCAGATTCATGCGGGCGGCATCACTCAGGCTTTTAAAGAAATGAAGGAACATCTCCGTCGGCATGTCTCCAACCATTTCACGACGGAACTCGGCATCCCAGACCAGCCAGGGACGTCCGCCGAAGTCGAGAGCCACACTGCACAGGCAATCGTCCATCGGCAAAGAATAGCCATACCGTTCGATGCCGCGCTTGTCGCCTAAGGCTTTCAGCAAGGCTTCACCCAGGGCAATCGCCGTATCTTCAATTGTATGATGCTCGTCAACGTCGAGGTCACCCTTTACACATATAACCAAATCCATACCGGAATGTTTTCCTATCTGGTCCAGCATATGGTCAAAAAAGCCTAATCCGGTCGAAACTGCTGTCTTTCCGTTTCCATCCAGATTTACTTCTACGTAAATATCCGTCTCCTTGGTGGTGCGCTGCACAACTGCACGGCGTTCGCCGGCAAAAAGATATTCGGTAATTTTATCCCAATCATCCGTAATAAGTACAGGGGAAAGAGAAGGATTCTCAGCCAGCAACCTGTCTGCCTCTTCATCCGAAGAACGCAGCCATATGCCTTTTGCACCCAGATTTACAGCCAGTTCCATATCCGTCAGGCGGTCTCCTATCACGTAACTGTTTGCCAAATCGTACTCGCCGGCCAGATATTTACCCAGCATTCCGGTACGCGGTTTGCGGTTGGGAGAATTATCCTCCGGGAAAGAGCGGTCGATCAGCATGTCATCAAAGACAATCCCCTCACCTTCCAATGTCTTCAGCATCTTGTTGTGAGCCGGCCAGAATGTATCTTCCGGAAAAGAAGAGGTACCCAATCCGTCCTGGTTTGTCACCATGACAAACTCAAAATCAAGCTGTTTACGTATGAAGTATAAATTGCGGAATACTTTAGGATAGAACTCCAGTTTCTCCAGGCTATCCAGCTGGTAATCAACAGGAGGTTCTATCACCAATGTTCCGTCTCTATCGATAAAGAGAGCTCTTTTCATGCTTACAAACTTTTTAAAGCCTTCAATAAGGCATCGTTTTCTTCCGGTGTGCCAACAGTGATACGCAAACAGCCGTTACACAATGTCACATTATTCCGGTTACGTACAATAACGCCTTTCTTCACCAGTTTATTATATACGGAGTCAGCTTTGCCCACATTTACCAGGATAAAGTTTGCATCGGTCGGATACATTTTATGGACAATCGGCAGTTCCGGCAAAGCAGCCTGCAACCGGATACGTTCGGACATGATACGGCGCAACTGTTCCAACATCTGGCCTTCATTATTCAACAAGTCCAACGCTTGTTTCTGTGTCAGCACATTGACGTTGTAAGGATATTTAATCTTGTTCAATATTGCAATAATTTCCGGAGAAGCAAAAGCCATGCCCAACCGGAGGCCTGCGGCTCCCCATGCTTTGGATAATGTTTGCAAAATTATCAGATTCGGGAATTTCTTCAGTTCGGGAAGGAAAGAAGGTTCTGCCGAAAAGTCGATATAGGCTTCGTCCAGTACGACTATTCCTTCAAAGTTCTTCAGTATTTTATATATTTCATCCCGGTTCAGGCTGTTTCCCGTCGGGTTGTTCGGCGAGCAAAGAAAGATTACTTTCACCCATTCGTCCACTTCCTCCAGTAATGCTTCTGCATCCAGTTCGAAATCAGGAGTTAAAGTCACTTTCCTGAACTCCACGTTGTTAACGTTGGAAGCTACTTCATACATACCGTAAGAAGGGGCGATACTGACAATCGTATCGATTCCCGGGTCACAGAATGCACGGATAACAAGGTCT
>ERZ839767.6024-NODE-6024-length-10217-cov-4.836745_pt1 | contig 10217 bp, 15 predicted proteins | sample MGYA00519879_ERZ839767 | MGnify/ENA primary metagenome ERZ839767 (study PRJEB31850, sample SAMEA3708852) | human gut metagenome | biome: human gut; feature: human-associated habitat; material: faeces | place: China | collected 2014 ...
CACATGATAGAGGTATTTGGAGTTAAGAAGAAAATGATTGACGGATTCGCAATGTGTTGTGATTTTGCAGATCTGGAAACTGTCGATATTGATGAGGACGATAAGGAGGATTAATTTGAAACCAGAAGAATCAATTAAAATCTTGCAGAAACACATTGACTTAATCAAACAAGACTGGTCATATATTCAATATCGGAAAGCATTTGAACGTGCGGTTAAGGCATTAAAAAAGCAGATTACAATGAAACCGGATAACATAAAATCTATTCTTGATTTTTTTGGCAGATATTATACGACAAAAGGCAATTGTCCATTTTGCAATAGAGAGGGACTTTATAAGTCGGATTTTTACTGCAATAAGTGTGGACAGAAATTAGATTGGGGTGAAGAAGATGACAGATAACAAACCTACGCTTGAAATTGACAGAGAAAAGAACGAAGTTACGATAAAATGTAATGGGGATACTATAAAGTTCAAAGATGATAATATGGAAGTGACCAGGACGAGCAAAAACATGATGTTTAAGCCACCAGACATAACCCCGCAACTCGCTATATCAGCATTCGCAGTACTACATCAATATTGCAGCTCAATCAGTCCACATGACTGCATCAGATGCACATTCTACGAACATTGTCCGGAGTGTTTCATGGGGTGTCCGGGAGATCAGGGCGAGACGATCAGAAAATTACAAAGCAATGAATAAAATTAGAGAGTCGGTATTTACCGGCTCTTTTTTAGCACAAAATTACTCAAACATGTACCACAACTTTTCTACTGACCTGTGATAAAATATACTCAGAAGCGTTACTATGGGGTTTTATAGCCAGTTGGAGGTGAGAACGTGGGAATGACACCAATGTACACAAGTGTCGTAGAAATAGAGGATAAAATAGAACAGTATTTTGAAAACTGCAAAGGTTATCCTTTGACTGATAGTAAGGGAAAGCAAATATTTAATAAATTTGGTTCACCCATATTCGTAGACGTTCACCCTCCGACCGTTACAGGGCTTGCTTTGGCACTTGGCTTTAATAGCCGACAGAGCCTTTTGAACTATCAGGGAAAAGCAGAATTCATGGACACGATAACGCGCGCGAAAGCCAGAGTGGAACAGTATACAGAAGAAAGATTATTCGATCGTGACGGTTCAAATGGCGCTCAGTTCAGCTTGAGAAATAATTTTAAGGGATGGGATGCTGACAAGAAAAATGATGATTCTGGAGATGGAAAGATTACGATTGTAAATAATATTCCAAGACCGGAGAAACAGTATGGATAATAATTCCATTAGTCTGAAAGATATAATAGCTCCTGCTTTCTATGAAGTCTTTTGGGACATTCTGGATGAGAAACATACATATTACGATCTGTACGGCGGGCGTGGATCCACGAAGTCGTCTTTTGTGGGTGTCATGATTCCTTTCCAGATGATGCAAGATGCTATTAATGGATCAATAACTAATGCAGTCATATTCCGAAAAGTTGGAAATACGCTTCGAGAATCTGTGTACGAGCAAATTGCGTGGGGAATTGATGCACTTGGAGTTAATGACTTGTGGGATACCAGCGTAAGCCCTATGCAGTACACATATAAACAAACAGGCCAGAAGATTATATTCAGAGGACTGGACAAGGCAAAAAAGACTAAATCTATTAAAGCAAGCAAGGGATATTTCAAGTATCTCTGGTTCGAGGAACTTGACGAATTTTCGGGCATTGAAGAAATTCGTACAGTGCAGCAGTCAGTCCTTCGAGGTGGCAGTAAGTTTGTTGTATTTAAGACATTCAATCCGCCAATTAGCCGGAGCAACTGGGCGAATGTGTACGTAGAAGAACCACGAGACGATAGCTATAGGCACAAGAGTGATTATAGGTCAGTCCCTGTTGAGTGGCTAGGGCAGCAATTTCTTGATGATGCAGAGCATCTTAAAAAGACAAATCCAAGAGCCTATCAGCACGAATACCTTGGATTACCTGTCGGACTCGGTACAAATATCTTTGAGCTGTTGGAAATCCGAACGATTCCAGACGAAGAAATTCAGAAGTATCAAAGCGTCTATCAGGGACAAGACTGGGGATGGTATCCGGATCCCAAAGCGTTTATTCGTGTGGCTTATGTACCTAATCAGGACAAAGTTATCCTGCTGGATGAGCTTGGCGGATGTAAAATTCGAAATACAGCAATGGCTGGCCAAATAAAACAAAAGGGATATGATGATTATTCAATATCTTGCGGAGTTGATGAAGAAGAAAGTATTATTGACTTCCGAGATGCAGGGCTTCCAGCACGTAGGGCCATTGTTACACCGGGAAGCCGCAAATATACTTTTGAGTGGTTACAGTGCCGAACATTAGTCATTGATCCGGCACGAACGCCTAGAGCATACAAGGAAATTATCAATTATGAACATGAAGTAGATAGCAATGGAGAAGTTATCGCAGATTATCCAGATGGCAATGATCACTGGATAGATTCTCTCAGGTATGCGACAAGTCCATTGTCGATGAGAAGGGGGCATAGTGCATAAAATGTTAGATAGGTATTTTTCAGATAAAATAAATAAATTCTTAAGCATCGGTTTAAAAATATATGGATCATCTGACATTAACGAAATATTAAAAGTTGTAGAATATGAAGACATTATTGTGCGAGATACTTCTGTAAGATGGATGGATTTTAAAAGGTAGATTAAATGGGACTTATAACAACACTAAAAAGGTGGTTTAACATGATTTTTAAAAAGCAAGCCGAAGAGGATTTTAACATCCAGGCGGCAGAATTTCCGGAAATGGAAGCGCTGATTAACCGGTGTGCGAACATCTACAGAGGCGCGCCGGAGTGGTTAGATGATAAGAATAATATCAAGACGATCAATTTTGCAAAATCTGTCTGCTCAGAGACAGCACGGCTCGCAACACTGGCGATTGGCATTCAGATAGATGGTTCTGCAAGGGCGGCATGGCTACAGAAGCAGATTGACAAGGTATACTTCCAGATTCGACACTGGGTAGAATACGGCTGTGCTTACGGAACAGTATTTATCAAGCCAAACGGTGAGAGCCTTGACATATTTACTCCGGCAGACGTGATGATTGTGGATTACGATAATCAGGAAATCAAAGGGATTATATTCAAGGATTCTTATACTGTTGGTAGAAAATACTACACAAGGCTCGAATATCATAGATTTGTTGAGACAACAGTGGACGGAGTGACAACCTATCCGTATTATGTTTCCAACAGAGTCTATGTGTCAAAATCTCCTCAAAGCATCGGAGACAAGATTGACCTTAAGCAGACCAAATGGGCTGACCTAATGGCAGACACTCCGCCAATCCTCAAGGCAAACGGTGAGAAACTGGATGGGCCTCTGTACGGAGTGCTGCGGACACCACAGGCGAATAACGTGGATATTAATGCACCATTGGGATTGCCAATATTTGCCGAAGCCATTGAGGAGTTAAAAGACCTCGATATTGGATACAGCCGTAACGCCGGAGAAATTTATGACTCGCAGAAGACTGTTCTGGCAGATGATAGACTGCTGATGCCAAGCGGTGCGCCCGTGTCAACCATGTCTCCGCAGGGCATGGAGAACAGACGTAATGAAATGAACTTACCGCACTTTGTCAAGAATGTATTCGGGCAGGATGAAAAAGAGTTTTATCAAGAAATCAATCCGCAACTCAACACGGATATCCGTATAGTCGGCATAAATGCCCTTTTAAGTCAGATAGGATATAAAATTGGATTCTCCAACGGGTACTTTGTTTTTAATGAAAAAACTGGCATGGTGACGGCTACGCAGGTAGAAGCAGACGACCAACGGACAATCCAGCTGATTAAGGATGTTAGAGATAAACTAGAGTGTTGTTTGAATGACACTATATACGCCCTAAATACATTTGCAGATTTGTATGGTATCGCACCAGATTCTAACTGGATTTACGACGAAAAGAAAAAGAAATATGTCCAGTATATAGTTAATTATGATTTTGGTGATTTTACATACAACAGAGAAGAAGACAGGATGACGTGGTACAGTTATGTAAATTCCGGGCATGTAGCATTTTGGCGTTATTTGATGAAATTTTATGGATATACCGAAGAGGAAGCAAAAAAAATTTTACAAGAAGCCAAAGAGGAAAACAAAACGAGAGGTTTTTTTGAAGAAGAGTAATGAGATTAGAACAATGGTCAAAGAAGCTCAGCCAGACGAACCAACATTATTCGGAGAGGAGTAAAATGGACACTAATATCATACCAGTACAATTAGATTATAGATTCGTGACAACCCGTAAAATCTGGCAATACGACTACGGTCAGATATTGAGCATCACGGGACAGAATCTTCCAACAGCTACGGAGGTACATTTTAGCCTCGATATAAGAGGTGGAAGCACACTGTCAAGAGTTGGAACAACAATAGATGGCGTGACAACTGTTAAGATTCCAGACGAATTACTGAAAAACAATGGAAAGTCTGGCGATTTTTCCATATATGCATTCATATATGTGACTGATGAGGAATCCGGCAATACAGAGTACAGAATTACCATTCCGGTATACAGTCGACCAAAGCCAGAGAATCCAAGCGTAGATCCAGCACCGGAACCGAATATTTTCCACGAAACAGTTACTGCGGTCAATAACGCGGCTGATCGGGCAGAAAAAGCAGCGAAAGATACGGAACAAATACGTGACAATCTGAATCTTGACCTGTCAGAGAAAATCACTCGACCACAGTCCGCAAAGGTTGGACAGGTAATAGCAGTAAAAGAAGTCGGCACAGATGGCAAACCGACAGATTTCGAAGCGAAGGACATGACAGGCGGTGCGTCTACGGAAGAAATCAAAGAAGCTGTCGGCGCGTATATGCAAGAACACCCGTTTGAAGAGACTGACCCAACAGTTCCAGACTGGGCGAAACGACCAGAAAAACCGACATATACTGCAGAAGAAGTTGGTGCATTGCCAGATAATACAAAGATTCCAACAAAGACATCTGAGCTAGAAAATGACAGCGGATTTCTTGTTTCTCCCCCAACTCCCGAACCCGGTAAAATCCTCAAAATTAAATCAGTCAACGAAGACGGCACATTCGTCTGCGAGTGGGCTGATGATGGAAGTAACTTGGACGTGCGAATCGATGGTAAGAGTATCGTTCAGGATGGGGTTGCGGAGATACCAGTTGCAAATAGAGATAATGCTCTTGGTGTTATCAAAACAATACCATACGAGTTTTGGGGAACCGGTGTAGGAACTGACGTTACTGGTCAATTACGACTATATCCAGCGTCTGAGAAGAATATTGACGCACGACAAAAAATAAACGTATCTCCTATTAGTGTAAAAAATTTGGACTACGCCGTCAAAGCCGCCATGTGCGACGGAAAAGGTGCTGCATGGACAGCAGAGGAACAAGCAAGTGCTAGGGATAGGATGGGAGCATGGACTACTATTGCGGATATCACATTAGCTGAAGATGTAAATCTTATTGATGGAGTGAGTGTGCAGGGCTATCGAAAATATAGTGTGGTTGTATTGCTTTCACAAATTATAGCAACAGATTGTTATATCCAACCTAGAATAGTTTGTGGAAATAGTAAAACTGCAATGGCATATGAAAGTGTAAAAAACATGACATTTTTGCTGTTTGATATCGAAGAGCTTGGCTATATAGGAGGCGAAAACAGTAGTTCTCTGTTTGGATGTGGGTCTTATAAAAATGGAATAGGCGCAATAAGCCCCAACGCTTTTAAGTATTCAACAGTAAAAGCCAATTATAATAGTACTGGTAAATTTCCATTTTTAATGGGAATTGGTGTTGTTGCCAATGGTGCAAACATTCCTTCTGGCAGTCGAATAATCATAAGGGGGTATAGCTGATGAGAAAAGCAGAATACAAACAAACAGGAACCCGTACAGAATCCTACACAGTAACCGTTCCAGCAGAATACGATGAAGAGGGCAATCTCATCTCTGAGGAGCATAAAGAAACCCGTACACGTGAAGTACCAGTGATGGGAATGGTCTACAGAGATATGACATCCGAAGAGATTGCCGAGTTGGAGAAGATTCAGACGGAACTCCCAGAAGAACAACCAACTCAGCAAGATCGTATCGAGGCACAGGTTATGTACACGGCACTGATGACAGACACATTATTAGAAAGCGAGGAAGCATGATGTTTGAGAAAATTAAGAGATTTTTCAATTTGCGACTTTACACGGCAAAACAGATCAGACAGTTTTGTGACAAGGGTGTAATCACACCGGAGCAGTATAAGCAGATCACCGGAGAAGAGTACTAACATGTACCACAACTTTTGTCGAAAGAGGTGATATACTATGCTTAGTCCAGAATATTTACGCCGGATAACAGAGGGCAGTGAACAGATTGCAGAAGAACTGCATCAGTATATCATCTCTGAGATCGTGTCAAGAATGATGGCAAGAATTGGCAGAGGTGAGGATTATATCCTGACCAACGCCGATGCGTGGAGAATCAGAACACTACAAGAATCTGGTGAACTATTAGAAGACATTCTGGCAGAATTATCCAAATACACCAAACGTGAACAGCAGGAACTTCTTGAAGCGTTTGAAGATGCCGGAATCACTGCAATGAACTATGATGATAAGGTATATAAGGCGGCAGGACTCAGTCCAGTCCCATTAGAACAGTCGCCAGCTATGATAAGGCTCATGGAGCGAAATATGCTTACGACTATGGGCGAGTGGAAGAACTTCACACGAACCACCGCAAGTGCCGCTCAGAGGCTCTATATCGAGCAATGCGACCTTGCATATAATCATGTAATGACTGGAGCGGTTGGGTATACGCAAGCCATCAAAGAGGCGGTTAATAACGTTGTGAGTGATGGCGTTACTGTCACGTATCCATCTGGCAGAAAAGACACGATTGAAACAGCAGTAGCACGTTCTGTTAGAACTGGCGTGGCTCAGGCGTGTGCCGATATTCAGTTGACAAGAATGAAAGAAATGGGATACGGTCTAGTACTGACATCGGCACATATAGGAAGCCGCCCAAGCCATGAAGTATGGCAAGGACAGGTATTTTCCATAGACTGGGAAAAATTAAAAGAAATCAAGCCGGAGTTTTTTCGGGAACGAGATACGCCAGAATATCGTAGAATGTCGGAACAAAAAGCAAGTCAATATCCAGATTTTATTGAAAACTGTCATTATGGCGAAGCCGATGGAATATGTGGAGTAAATTGCAGACATCATTTTTCAGTTTGGGTGGAAGGAATGCCGAATCCTTATGCAGGATTATCAGCACAGGACAAAGCCAACAAAGGTAAACAGTACGAAAAAGAACAACGACAACGTACTTATGAGCGGAGAATTCGCAAAACAAAGAGAGAGGTTCTTGGACTACAAGCAGGAGTTGACAATGCACCGAACGAAAAGGCGAAATTCGCATTACAACAAGACCTTGACCGGAAGTCTTATCTTTTGCAGAAACAAAATGCTGCATACAAGGCTTACTGCAAGCAGAACGATCTGAGGGAACTGAAAGACCGGCTCATGATTGCTAAGTGGAATCGCCAGAACGCCGCAAAAGCCAGAGGAGCGGCAAAGAGATATAAAACAGCAAAGGGGATTGACTGATGGATAGATGGAAGTATTACAACCCGAATCCTGCTGGGAATCGAGTCGGAGATTGTGCTGTCCGGGCAATATGTAAAGCAACCGGCTTCGACTGGGAAACAGTATTTGCCGGATTAATGATACAGGCATGCGCTCTGTCAGATATGCCATCAGCTAATTACGTTTGGGGAGCGTACCTCTACAAACACGGGTACAGGCGCAAACTGATTGAGCAATCAGAACGGTATATCTATACAGTCAACGACTTTTGCACAGACCATCCGACAGGTACGTATATCCTCTGCATAGATGGTCATGTGGTGACGGTACAGAACGGCAAATATTACGATACATGGGATAGCGGTAATGAAATCCCGGTATATTACTGGGAGAAGGAGAATAAATGAGCATATCAGAATTTGTACAGATTTTCCTCTCGTTTTGCGGAGGGGTGTCCATTGTCGGAGGGGCAGCGGCTGTAATCTTTAAGTGGATTACTCCGGCATTTCGACTCAACAAGCGAGTAGAGACACTGGAAGAACATGATAGGCGAGATTATGAAAGTCTTCGGAGGATTGCAGAGCGTGATTCATTAATTCTGGAAGTGTTGTCGACCATGCTGGACAGTCAGATCAGCGGCAACAATGTCGAGGAGTTAAAAAAAACAAAGCAGAAGCTCACGGAGTATCTTGCACAGAATCAGCGTTAGATTTGATAAGGGGTATGCTCATGAAATTATATGTGTTCACTAAGAAAGATATAGACAGATTCTTGATAGAGTGTAATTTTACACCGGACGAAGAAAGGCTGTTCCGGCTGAGATGTAAGGAACACACTCTTGAGTACTGCACTGAGGAAATGAACGTGAGCATATCCACGGCAAAACGATTAAGCCGGAGGGTGAACAATAAAATAATTAAAGTATGCTGATACTTTTCAGATACTTATATGGGTCTTAGACGAACTGTCTAAGGCTCTTTTTTTATGTAAAAATAGTCATAGAAAGTCATAGAATAAGTCATAGAATAAGTCATAGGAGGTGTACGAGATGGCATTATATAACAATCCTTATCAATATAGTTTTGGCGTTCCGGGGCAGATGAACCAATTTCAGCAACAGCCTGTCCAGATGCCAGCTCAACCAGTACAGCAACCCCAGCAGAATAGCAATGGTATCCTGTGGGTATCTGGAGAAGTAGGTGCAAAATCCTATCTGGTAGCACCCGGAACAAGTGTTTTACTGATGGATTCAGAGAGTGAAAAGTTCTACATAAAATCCACAGACGTATCCGGTATGCCACAGCCGTTACGGACGTTTGAGTACCATGAAGTAGGCTCTCAGATGCCACCTAAACAGCCTGTTCAGAACATGGACAGTAAATACGTCACCAGACAGGAATACGATGATTTAAAATCCAAATGCGAAGCTATTATAAACCGATTAAATTCATTTTCTGAACCTGTTAGGGCTAATACCGTGCAGGAGTCAGCAATCAAGGGAGGAAATACAGATGAGTAATCCATTATTTAACGCACTTGGCGGTGGGATGCCGCAGGGAAATGGGCCAATGCAGATGATACAGCAGTTTATGCAGTTTAAACAGAATTTCAAGGGAGATCCGAAAGCAGAAGTCGAGAAAATGTTGCAGTCTGGAAAAATTTCTCAACAGCAGCTCAATCAAGTTCAACAGATGGCAGGGCAGTTTCAAAACCTGCTGAAGAATATGAGATAGTACATTACAATCTGGCCAGATTGATGTAAATACACAAAAAGGAGATTATATTATGGATGGAAATTTAACAGCATCAGACGTTGCTCTTTTGACAGGAAACAACAGAAATGATGGAATGTTTGGCGGAGATGGTATTTGGCCGCTTATCTTTTTATTTATCTTCACACTCTGCGGATGGGGAAACAATGGCTGGGGCAATAACGGCAACGGCGGTGGATACACAGCTACAGCAGCTACTCAGGCAGATATTCAGAGAGGATTTGACAATTCCGCAGTAATCAGCAAGCTTGACGGAATCAACAACGGTCTCTGTGATGGATTCTACGCAGTGAACAACGGTATGCTTACCGGTTTTAACGGAATTAACACCAACATCATGCAGACTGGCTTTGGCATTCATCAGGCTATTAACGCTGATACAGTGGCTAATATGCAGAACACAAACGCATTGCAGTCTCAGTTAGCTCAGTGTTGCTGTGAAACAAGAGAAGCTATACAGGGCATCAACTACAATTTAGCTACCAGCACTTGTGCTCTTCAGAACACAATGAACAACAACACCAGAGATATTCTGGAAAATCAGAACAACAATACTCGCGCCATTCTTGACTTCCTGACTCAGGACAAGATTGCAACATTACAAGCAGAAAATTCTGATCTGAAGCGTGCTGCATCTCAGGATCGCCAGTCCGCACTGATTACAACTGAAATGAATGCACAGGCGCAGCGATTAATCAATGCAATCAATCCGGCACCGATCCCGGCATATCAGGTTCCTAACCCGAACACATATTACGGATGTGGATGTAACACCGGATGCAATTGCTGATAACTTCATATCGAGAGTATCTTTCGATTGATTT
>ERZ839767.6028-NODE-6028-length-10211-cov-2.588814_pt1 | contig 10211 bp, 9 predicted proteins | sample MGYA00519879_ERZ839767 | MGnify/ENA primary metagenome ERZ839767 (study PRJEB31850, sample SAMEA3708852) | human gut metagenome | biome: human gut; feature: human-associated habitat; material: faeces | place: China | collected 2014 ...
TACACAGGTTCTGTCTGGAAAATTGGATGATGAAACTACAGATGATAGCTCATCGTGGAAAGACTATACCGGAGGTAAGCTGTTGGTTTATCAGGAAAATTCTCTACTCGGTATTTCCAAAGAAGAAGCAGTGCGACGTGTGGAAGAATATCTGAAAAAATATTGGTCCGGATATGACCGGAAAATCTTCGATATTTCTTTTTTCTAAGACAGAAAAGAGATTCCCTAGTGGAGTCTCTTTTTCTTCTAAGAAAATATATAAAACGTCTAATTTGGTATAATTTTTTCATATTAATTGCGGGAGGTGACAAATATGAATATTGTAGGTTGTTTTGTGATTTTTGCAATTTACGCATCGGGTATTGGAGGAATCATCGCTTTTATTATCGGAATAAAAAAGCTTACATCAGCAATAAAAACCGAGGATGTTAATTTGCTAGACAATGGATTTAAATTTATCTCCGTAGCGAAAGGACTGTTCGCTGTTGCAGTTAGTTTGTTTCTGCTTGGTATGTTCGCCATAATTTATAATTATATTAAAATGACCGGGTTTCGAAACTTTATATTACTTATAAGAGGGATTCCTTAACGGAGTCTCTTTTTCAATGTTATTTTTCTTTTCATTCATATTATTTTTGAAACTTATATTTAATAGGAGGAAAACAAATATGAAAGACATGGAAAAATTAGTCAACAAACTCAACGAGGCAGCGAAAAATTATTATTCTGAGTCAGAAATAACGAAGATGAGCGATCATGAATATGATCGGCTTTATGATGAATTAGTTGCTATGGAAAAAGAAACAGGTGTTGTACTGCCAGACAGTCCTACATTAAGAGTGGGATATGCAGTTGTATCCGGACTTAAAAAAATTACACATAAGTACCCTGCATTATCTCTGGATAAGACGAAAGATCCGCAGGTATTGGTCAAATGGGCAGATGAAAAAGAAACCGTCCTTAGCTGGAAAGAAGATGGACTTACGCTGGTGGCTACATACTTAGATGGAGAATTAGAATCAGCTGTTACAAGAGGAAATGGATATATTGGAGAGGATGTTACACATAACGCTCCGTATATTTCCGGACTGCCACAGAAAATTCCATTCAAAGAAGAACTGGTCGTGCGTGGCGAAGTCCTGATCAGCTACAAAGATTTCGAAACAATCAATGAATCTGGTGAATATGCTAATCCACGTAACCTGGCAGCATCTTCTTTACGAGCATATGATTCTTATGTGGCAGCAAAGAGACATCTGCATTTCAAAGCTTTCAGCATCGGCAGCAAATGTGAAGAATCCTTATACGATGCACAGCTGAAATGGTTGTCTGACATGGGATTCGGTGTTGTAAATTTTGTTGTTATCGAAAATCCAGAAGATATCCCGACAGAAATTAAATACTTTGAATCACTGATTCCGGATGAAAAGGATCCGACTGATGGATTAGTTCTTGCGTATCGTGACCGGGAATACGGTATTTCCCTTGGAACTACTGGAAAATTTCCAAAACATTCAATTGCATTTAAATGGAAGGATGACACCAAAGAAACAACACTGAAAGACATTGAATGGTCTGCATCAAGAACTGGCCTGATCAATCCGGTAGCTGTATTTGAACCAGTTGACCTGGAAGGAACAGAAGTGAAACGCGCAAGCATTCACAATCTCAGATATTTACAGGATCTGCAGCTGGGATACGGTGATACGATCACTGTTTATAAGGCAAACATGATCATTCCGCAGATTGAGGAAAACACTACTCGAAACGGTGATCTGATTCCGATTCCTACACATTGTCCTGTATGTGGAAGCCCAACCGAACGAAGATCCGGGAAAGATACGGAAGCACTTTATTGCACAAATCCTGACTGCGCTGCAAAACATGTCGGCAAATATGTACGCATGGTGGAACGGGATGCTCTGAATGTAGTCGGGGTATCAAAATCCGCCATCGAAAAATTCGTCGAAAGAGGATTTCTTACACACCTCAAAGATCTGTATCATTTGGATGAATATAAAGATGAAATCATCGAAATGGATGGATTCGGTCAAAAGTCTTATGATAAAATGATTCAGGCAATTGAAGTAAGCCGGGATACAACATTCAAACAGTTCTTTTATGCACTCGGAATCCCTGGGATTGGTCATGATGTGGCAAAGATCCTGGAAAAATATTTCAGTAAAAAAGAGGGCAAAGAAAAAACAGATCTTTTATATACCATCGCAGTAGAAAGTGACGCTATTTCCATCCTGACAGCCTTGGATGGTATTGGATGGACCACAGCAGCCACACTTTCCGATTGGATTTATAATCATGTGGATGAGTATTTTGACCTGAAGAAAGAACTGAATATCATGGATGATGTAGTAGCAAGCACAGATTCCCCTAAACAGGATTTGGCAGGCAGAACGTTTGTAATTACCGGAAGTCTGGAGCTGTATGCGAATCGGAACGAACTCAAAAAAGAAATTGAAAGCCGCGGAGGAAAGGTTTCTGGAAGCGTATCAAAGAAGACATCCTATCTGATCAGCAATGAGGATAGTGGTTCCTCGAAGAGCTCGAAGAGTTTGAAGGCAAAAGAACTTGGCGTTCCTGTAATCACAGAAACAGAATACAAAACTATGTTTTCATAAGAACTAAGAAAAGAGATTCCCATTGTGGAGTCTCTTTTTTTTGAACTTAATTTTCAATTTTTCCCATATTATATGCGAAATGATAAATATAATAGGAGGAAAAATATGAATAACAAAATCGAAAAGCTAAATTTACATGAACACAACAAAATTGCTTACGAAAAAGTGAAAAAGTCTTTTCAGGTGAATAACAGATGTTGTGTAATTCATCCGACAGGAACCGGAAAATCTTTTATCAGTCTTGCACTGATAGCAGATCACTTAGACGATAATATCCTGTATGTTACATCCTACGCCAAAGATCTGCAGCAGTTCGAGTCAAAAATGAACGAATATCTTGGTGACTGTGAAAACGTAGATACCTGCTTATATTCTGGATTACAGCGGATACCTTATAAAGTTTACACGTACATTATCCTGAATGAAATGCACCGGGCCGGGGCAGCAGAATGGGAGAGATTTTTAAAGGCTCTTTTGAAACAGCTCCCAGATGCCAAGATTCTCGGATTAACGGCTACACCGATCCGCTATCTTGATGATAACCGGAATATGGCTGAAGAATTGTTTGATGGAAATATTGCTTCAGAGATTACGCTTCAAGATGCGATCTTACAAGGACTCCTTCCGGTTCCGCATTACATCACGGGTGTGTTTTCTTATGAGGAAGATATCCGAAAAGCAGAACAAAAACTTTTGGATAATAAGGAAAAGAAGGAAAAGAAGGAATATACAAAAGCAAAATGTATTCTGGAACAGGCAAAAAGGAATCTGGAATTATCCAAAGGAATTGACCAGATTTTCCGTGAAAAAATGGAAAAAACACATGGGAAGTACCTTGTATTCTGCCGGAATTACGAGCATATGCAGCAAATGATAGAGAAAAGCAGGGAATGGTTTTCCTGGTTAGATACAAAGCCACATCTATATCAGTTGCATTCACTGGATCATGATGAGTCTGCATTCAGTCAATTTCTTAACGATGAAAGTGACACCTTAAGATTACTGTTTTGCATCAATATGCTGAATGAAGGTGTACATGCTCCTGGAATCGATGGCGTAATCTGTTTCCGACCGACAGAGAGCTTAAATGTATACTTACAGCAGATTGGAAGGGCGTTGTGTACTGGCAATGCAGAGCATCCATACATTTTCGACATCGTAAATAATGCAGAGGGACTTGCGCCTGTTCAGGATTTCTGGAATGGGGTGATTCAATCATTCAAAGAAAAAGGACAGGATATGGATTGTTACTTTGAAGTTTATTCACGCGATGTTGAAATATCAGATCTCTTAGAACAGTTTTCGTTGCTCACAGCTTCTGCATCGTGGGACGATTACTATCGAGTATGTAAAAAATACGCTGAAAAACATGGCTCTCTGATTATGTCGCAAAGCTATGAAGAAGATGGACTATTTCCTGCCAGATGGCTTGCGACGCAAAGGCGCCGATATACAGGAAAAATAAAACCGCCTATGACGGAAGAGGAAGTCCGACTTTTAAATGAAATCGGTATGGATTGGGATCCGAGAGATGTTAATGGCAGATGGAAATACTGGTATGAAAAGCTGTGCGAATACAAACAGGAACATGGCAATTTGAATATCCCGTCTTCGAACAGCAGCAAATACAAATCACTGTATACATGGACCAATAATCAAAGATACAGAAAATCCGGAAAGGATGGCTATCCTTCACTTTCTTCAGAACAGATTGATAAACTAAACAAAATCGGTTTTGAATGGCAACTAAAAAGCGGCTGGGATAAAGCATATGAAATCGCTGAAGCATACTATCAGAGATATGGCCATCTTAATCTAAAGAAAGAAGAAAAGTATCAAGATTTTTCCCTTGGTTCCTGGATTGCAAAGCAGCGTGCTTCAAATGCAAAAGGTGAACTTTCTACGAAACAGATACAAAAACTTGATCGTCTTCATATGAACTTCGAACAAACAGTCACCAAAACGTGGGACGACATCATTCAGCTTCTTGTAGAATATAAGACAGAATATGGAACAATCAATATGCCTGCCATAGCAAAATTTAAAGGATATGGTATTGGAAATTGGATCAGCAAAGTACGTAGCCAATATCGGAAAGGCTCATTATCGACGCAGCAGATTGAGGAACTGGAAGATCTGGGGATTATCTGGGATACTTTGCCACCAACTTTTGAACAAATGCTTGTATATGCAGAAGAGTATTATACAGAATACGGCAATTTAAGAGTCCCGTGTAACTATGCAACCAAAGATGGCATAAAGCTTGGTAATTGGATTAGTCTGCAACGGAGAAAATATACCGGGAAAGCAACAGATTGCATTCCTCTTAACCAAGAACAAATTCGACAGTTGGAAGAGATAGGTATGGAATGGAATCTGAGAGTCCCATTTGAGACTATGTATGCAGGTGCGCAGAAATATTATACCGAACATGGAAATCTGGACTTGTCACAGAAAGCAGTTGTAAATGGTCTGAAATTAGGTTCTTGGATATCTGAGCAAAAGCGAAGACTGCGTGATCCGAAAAAGAGATCTCATATACCGGGAGAAAGATTAGATCAGCTTAAGGCAATCGGTTTATGTTAATTACGAGAGAGATTCCCTAGTGGAGTCTCTTTTTCTTCTGTGAAAATATCAAGTTAAGGATTTTCAGTATAATAATATCATCCAAATAAAGTAGGAAAACGGGAGGAAAATATATGTGGTCTTTGGCACAATTTTTGGATTATCAACTGGAAGAGATGTACAAACATGCAATGGATCCGACATACGATCGGTTTGAACTTGCAAATGACATCCGAAAACTTCGTAACAGTCTGATGAAGCCAGAAAAGACTGTGGTTGATGGTGATAGGGAGGTTGTCTCATCCACACGTATTTATGAAATCGAAAAGAAAAAATGATTCATCACGCCTGCAGCAAGGCATCCAAGGGAAATATGGATTTCTTTTGTATAATTCTTCCATATTATAAGAAATAAGCGAAAGGAGGATATGAACATGGCATTTATGGGAATTGTTTTGGTCGCATTTATCTTTATGGCTATTTACATGGTGATTGTATATCTTATCAACAGTTCTGCATGCATGATGCTTTTTACCCGTGGATTCTCAGATAAAGCATGGAAAGCTTTTATCCCGTTCTTTAATACCTTTAATCTGTATTACCATCTAGGAATTCCATATCTCTACATCGTCAATGTATTGGTAGGAATCGCAGCGGCACTGATTGGCAAGGAATGGGCATCTGTTGTTGTTATGATTTACAGTTATGTAGTAAATGCATTTGTGGAATCAATGGTAGTAAAAAGGTTTAATCAGCCAATGTGGTTGATCGTACTTGGCATTTTCTTTCCACATATTACATTATTTATCAATGGCGTTAAACTTGGAAAAGGAAACGAAGAGGTTCGTGAGTATGGACCAGAATTATAGGAGGTAGAAATGATTCGATTTAATGGTTTAATTGATGAAGAAAATCATATCATCACAGAACAAAAAGGTATGTTTTCTGTCATCGAACACGAAAAAGACTTAACGGTAAGCCCAATGACTGCCATGAATGAATTTTTCATGAGTAAAATGGGTGTTCGCCGCAAACAGGTGCTTGCAAAACTGAATGGAAAAACAGGTGTTACCGTTCAGGCAGGTGCAATGCAGTGGATGGCGGGCGAAGTGGAGGCAACAACTGGGATTAAAAATGCCGGAGATCTTATTGGAAAAATGTTCAAAGGAGCTGCAACCGGTGAGGGTGCAGTGAAGCCGGAATATAAGGGAGAAGGCTATCTGATGCTGGAACCTACATATAAATATCTGTTACTCGAAGATGTAAGTGACTGGGAGGGGGGTCTTGTCATGGAAGACGGCATGTTCCTGGCTTGTGAATCCTCTGTTAAACACAACATTGAAGCACGAAGTAATCTTTCTTCTGCAGTACTTGGAAATGAAGGACTGTTCAATTTAAAACTGAATGGATCCGGCGTATGCGCTTTGGAAAGTAATGTAACAAGAGATCAGATTGTAGAGGTAGAATTGGATAACGATGTTCTCAAAATCGACGGATCCCTCGCTATTTGCTGGTCAGGTTCTCTGAAATTTACTGTAGAACGAAGCGGAAAAACACTTATGGGGTCTGCTGTTTCCGGTGAAGGACTTGTAAATGTGTACCGCGGAACTGGAAAAGTATGGCTGTCTACACTGGATGATTCTTCGAGTATGTATTCCGCTGGAACACCGGCTAGTCCACGGGCGATTTCGAAAAGCAAATAATTTGTGAAAGAAGGAGTGCTTATGTATGCGGTTTTATCTACATCAACAACAATCGGATGGCTTGTTCTTATGATCATTCTGCTGCTGATTGAAATTCCAACTGTAGGGTTAACCACAATATGGGGCGTTATAGGAGCATTCGTTGCAATGCTGTTAAGCATGGTTGGCGTTCCAGTCGTAGCGCAATTTATCGTATTTTTTATCGTTACTGCATTAATGTTGTATTACACAAGACCGTGGGCGTTAAAACACCTTAATAATAAGGTAACAAAAACAAACAAGGACAAGCTGATTGGACAAATCATCAAAGTAACAGAGACAGTCGACAATATCAATCAAACCGGATCCGGAAATGTAAATGATGTAAGTTGGACGTTGCGAACAAAAGACAATTCCATAATTCCGGCAGGATCACTGGTAAAAGTGCTTGAGATTTCTGGCGTAAAGTTGATTGTAGAACCACATATGGAGGATACGCAGAGCCAAAAGCTGACTAAACCTAAAGAGAAGTATCCTGTAGAACAATCAGAAGATGATTTTGATGATGATTTCAATGATGACTTGGACGATACGGATGATTTTATTTGATACGCTGAGAAAGAGGTGGAGAAACCTACCTCTTTTCTTTATGCCTATATTACTCAAAATCTTTCATATTTGTATTAGTTATTTATAAAAAGAAAGGGGTCATCATTATGGGACTTATTAAGGCAGGAGTTGGAGCAACCGGTGGAACACTTGCAGACCAGTGGAAAGAATACTTTTACTGTGAATCTATGAGCAAGGATGTATTGGCAACAAAAGGACAAAAAAGGATCTCAAAACGATCATCCAATACCAAGGGAAACGATAACATTATTTCAAAGGGAAGCATCATCGCGGTTGCAGACGGACAATGTATGATGATTGTAGAGCAGGGGAAAATCGTAGAAGTATGTGCAGAACCAGGAGAATTTGTTTATGATTCTTCCACAGAGCCTTCTATTTTTTGCGGAAGTCTTGGACTGGGGATCAAAGAAACATTCCGGACAATTGGAAAAAGGTTTACGTTTGGCGGAGATACCGCAAAGGATCAGCGGGTTTACTATTTTAACACAAAAGAACTGATTGACAACAAATTTGGAACACCAAACCCGATTCCGTTTCGTGTAGTAGATGGGAAAATTGGACTGGACATCGACGTATCTGTACGCTGTTCCGGTGTCTACTCTTATAAAATTACGGATCCGCTGCTGTTTTACACGAATGTATGCGGAAATATCAGTGGTGAATACACAAGAGAAGAATTAGACGGGCAGCTGAAAACAGAATTTATCAGTGCGCTGCAGCCAGCTTTTGGAAAACTTTCAGATCAGGAATTGCGTCCAAATCAGCTTGTCAGTCATACAGCAGAGCTTGAAAGCGCCATGAATACTGTTTTATCGGAAAAATGGAGTACGCTTAGAGGGCTGAAAGTTATCAGTATTGCTATGGGATCTGTTACTCTTCCGGATGAAGACGCCGAGCTTATCAAACAGGCACAGCGGAACGCAATCATGAGAGATCCGACTATGGCAGCTGCAACATTGGTAGGTGCCCAGGCAGATGCGATGAAAACGGCAGCAGCGAATAAAGCCGGAGCGATGACTGGATTTATGGGAATGGGAATGGCAATGAACAATGGAATGAATACGCAGAACCTATTTGCAATGGGTGAAAAGCAGAAGAAAGAGATTTCTGAAAAAGATACATGGCAATGTATCTGTGGCGCGACTGCATCCGGAAATTTCTGTCCGGAATGTGGAAAACCGAAACCAGAGACCGGGAACTGGACTTGTTCCTGTGGAACTACTAATAGGGGAAACTTTTGTACAAATTGCGGAAAGAAAAGACCGGATACAGCTTCTGTATATCAATGTGGCAATTGTGGTTGGAATACAGACGATGCATCGCATCTCCCAAAATTCTGTCCAGACTGCGGAAGCTTGTTCAATCGCGAAAAGTAAGGAGGACTATAAATGTCGGGAATAGAAGAGTACAAGTGCCCGTGTTGTGGAGGAGCGATATCTTTTAACAGCACGATTCAGAAAATGAAATGTCCTTACTGCGATACGGAATTTGATATAGATACTGTAAAGGCATTTAATGAAAAAAATGAGACGCAGGATGATATGGCCTGGGATACGGATAATGGAACAGAATGGACTGAAGAGGAAACGGAAGGATTGCATTCGTATATCTGCAACTCATGTGGCGGAGAAATCATAGCAGATTGTAATACCGCAGCTACTTCCTGCCCATTTTGTGGGAATCCTGTTGTAATGACAGAGCGGGTATCCGGTACATTAAAGCCTGATTTTGTAATTCCTTTTAAACTGGATAAAAAAGCAGCAAAAGAAGGGTTAGCAAAACATTTAAACGGAAAAAAATTACTTCCAAAGGTATTTAAGGATCAGAACCATTTGGATGAAGTAAGAGGGGTATATGTTCCATTTTGGCTGTTTGATACCGATGCAGATGCGCAAATCCGTTACCGGGCAACCAAAGTCCGGACGTGGAGGGACAATGATTACCGGTATACAGAAACAAAACATTACCTTGTCCTCAGAGATGGAGCAGTAGGGTTTGAGCATGTTCCTGTTGATGGTTCAAAGAAAATGCCAGATGATCTGATGGATTCCATAGAACCGTTTGATTTTTCAGAAGCCGTTGATTTTGAAACCGCTTATCTTGCCGGATATCTGGCAGATAAATATGATGTAACAGCAGAAAACAGTGTAAATCGTGCGAATAAACGAGTAAAGAAATCCACGGAAGATGCCTTCGCATCTACAGTGCATGGCTATGCAACAGTTACTCCGGAAAACAGCAATATTCAATTACATAATGGAACCGTAAAATATGCACTTTATCCGGTATGGATCTTGAACACGACGTGGAATGGTGAAAACTTTACATTTGCAATGAACGGACAGACAGGAAAGTTTGTTGGAAACCTGCCAATCGATAAAGGAGCAGTTATTAGGTGGCTGCTTGGTATCACAACCATTTCAAGCGCCGTTGTATTTGGCGTTGTCAATTTGCTTCATGCATTTGGCATATTATAGGAGGGAATAACGATGCAGAAAAAAATCAAACTTCTTTTCTTATCGCTGATTACGGCGATGTTTATGATCCTTCCGGTATGTGCTGAAGGCTCAAATACATATCGAGTGGTTGATCAGGCAAATTTACTGACGGATCAGGAAGAACAGAGCTTAAATACAAAACTGAGAGAAATCAGTGAACGACAGCAGGTGGATATTGCTATAATGACAGTAAACTCCAT
>ERZ839767.6029-NODE-6029-length-10207-cov-3.916371_pt1 | contig 10207 bp, 8 predicted proteins | sample MGYA00519879_ERZ839767 | MGnify/ENA primary metagenome ERZ839767 (study PRJEB31850, sample SAMEA3708852) | human gut metagenome | biome: human gut; feature: human-associated habitat; material: faeces | place: China | collected 2014 ...
GTCACCAATATGCTTTATTTATCTTCTGGAGTTCGTCTGTTTATCACTCATCCGTCAAATCAGCCAAATACTCTCGGAGTTCTCCCAAAATCATCTCCTGACTCTCCCTCGTATGAACTAATGCGTAATACTTTCTTCCATATTTGCCATATCGTTCTTCTTCCTGTATCCCGGCTTCTTTTCCTTTTTCTGTTATATGTTTTACTTTTTCTTCGCCTTCTGTTGCTTCTTCAATATATTCTTTTTGTATCAGTAAGGTATTGACAAATGCGGCGGTCAGTTTTTTGCGGTTTTTCTGGCCTTCTTCGTCACAAAGTTCGTTAATCCGGTTCGTAAGTTCTGAAATCATACAGGTATCGGTCAGTTCCACTTCGTCTAATTTTCCCGGTGCGATATAAAATGGCAGTTTCTTTTTTCTTGCAGGAGAGGCTGCTACTGTCATTCCTGTTGTTTCCTCTATTTGTTCTGGTGTTAACTCTGTTGTTAATTGCAGAGTTTCTGCATCTGCTCCATCGGCTGCACTCTGTTCTTCTAAAAAGTCTATAATGATTTTGGTAAAATGTTCCCCATAACTTTGAATTTTCTGCACACCCATTCCGTACACTGTTTCCATATCTTCATTGTCTACAGGACATTTTGCACACATATCTGTTAATGTCTTATCGGAACAGATTATATATGGTGGAACTCCTTTTTCTGCAGCAAGTTCTGTCCTGCACTTACGAAGCTGCTCAAATAGTTCCTGCCCTTTCGGAGTCAGATTGGCAAGCTGGAACGCTTTTTTCTTTTCCTTTTTGGTCTGGATGTAGTTTTCCTCTTCCTCATCTTCCACAACCACACAATTACTACATTTATCGCAGGTACATGGACTGTTATCTCCGAAATAAGATAAAATGAACTGGCGCAGGCATTGCTGTGTTTCACAATAATCAATCATCTGGTTTAATTTTCGATAGTCATTCCTTAAGACCTGAGGGTCGCTGTCTATACTTTCCATACTCTTATATTCTAAAAGCCGCTTATTTATCATGATATCCTGCTTAGAAAAAAATAATACACACTCTGCTTCTTCCCCGTCACGACCAGCACGCCCTGCCTCCTGATAATAATATTCAAGACTCTGTGGCATATTATAATGCAGCACATATCGCACATTTGACTTATCAATACCCATTCCAAATGCATTTGTCGCTACCATAACACGAATTCGGTCATAGGTAAAATCGTCCTGATTTTTCTTCCGTTCTTCTAAAGATAAGCCCGCATGATAATGCCCTGCCTCAATGCCATACTGCCGCAAAAGTTCATATATTTTGTCTACATTTTTCTTCGTTGCACAATAAATGATTCCACTCTCATCCTCATGCTTTTTGACATAATTAAGAACACTGTTGTCGGTCTCTTTTCCACCCTTTCGGGTCACTACGCGAAAGAACAGATTCGGTCGGTCAAATCCCGTCACAACTGTCACTGGATTTTGCAAACGCAGACTTCCCATAATATCCTGTTTTACTCGTTCCGTTGCTGTTGCAGTAAATGCACTTACAACCGGACGCTTTGGTAACTGTGCAAGAAAATCTGCAATTCCAACATAACTTGGACGGAAATCCTGTCCCCACTGGGAAATACAATGCGCCTCATCCACCGTCACCATAGAAATATCCACCTGGCATGCAAACTCCAGAAAACGCATCGTATTCAGCCGCTCCGGCGCCACATAAATAATCTTATATCTTCCCTGCGCTGCATAGAAAAGTGCAGTCCTTATCTGGTTTTCCGTAAGAGAACTGTTAATATACGCTGCATGCACACCGATCTGATTTAACGCCTTTACCTGGTCTGTCATCAGAGAAATAAGCGGTGAAACTACAATCGTAATTCCATCTAACATCAGTGCTGGAACCTGATAACACAGGGACTTTCCTGCACCTGTTGGCATAATACCGAGGACATCCTTTCTTTGTAGAATTCCTTCTATCAGTTCCTGTTGTCCTGGACGCAGACTGTCGTAACCAAAGTAGTGTTTTAATGTTTCATTTATGTTCAAGAGCTTCTCCTTTCCATTTTATTTTTGAAATACAAATAAAATCAAAATCTATAATTGCTGGTTCCATGATTATAGTAAGCAAATCATTATTTCCATTTTATTACAATCTTCGTACAAAAACAAGAAAATTCTACTAAAATAAAATTGCTGTGCAATGGCTATTTAAGCTATTGCACAGCAACTTTATCCTTTTCAAACACACTCTAGTCCTCTAACTTCCAAATATCTCTGTTATATTCTTCAATCGTTCTATCGGAAGAAAAATATCCTGCCTTTGCGATATTCACAAGCATTTTCTGTACCCATTCTTCTCTGTTTTCATAGTCAGCATATGCCTGCTCTCTTGTCTTTACATACTCATCAAAATCAGGGAAAGTCATAAACCAGTCTTTAGAAACAAGTTCATTAAATAATCTTTCTAATCTGTCTTTATCGCCAATTGCTTTTAATTCTTCTCCTGTTATGAAGTCTACAGCTTCTTTGATCGCTGCATTTTCATTATAATATTTTGCCGCATGATAGCTTCCCTGCGCGTATCTTTCAACAACCGTATCACTGGAATCTCCAAAAATATAAATATTATCATCACCTACTAGTTCATGAATCTCAACATTCGCTCCATCTTCTGTTCCTAATGTAAGCGCACCGTTAAGCATAAACTTCATATTACCTGTACCACTTGCTTCTTTAGAGGCAAGAGAAATCTGCTCTGAAATATCGCAGGCTGGAATTAATTTTTCTGCCCATGTTACATTATAATTTTCCACCATCACAACATTAAGATACGGACTTACTTCCGGATCATTATTAATAAGCTGCTGCAGACAGAGGATAAGATGAATGATATCCTGAGCGATTATGTATGCCGGCGCTGCCTTTGCTCCAAAAATAACGGTTATCGGTGTTGATGGTTTCTTTCCTGCTTTAATCTCCAAATATTTATGGATGACATACAACGCATTTAACTGCTGTCTCTTGTACTCATGCAGTCGCTTAATCTGAATATCAAAAATAGAATTTTCATTAATCGCAACATTCTGTTTTTCCATCAATGCCTTCTTTAATTCCATTTTCTTAGCAGACTTTATCTCAAGAATCTGTTTTAATACTTTTTCATCATTTTTATAATCTAACAGCTTTTCTAACTGCATCGCATCCTTCTTAAATCCATCCCCGATAAGAGAAGTGATAAGTTCTGTCAACTGTGGATTGCAGTGCAGCAGCCATCTTCTAAAAGTAATACCATTTGTCTTATTATTAAACTTCTCTGGATAAATTTCATAAAAATGATGCAGCTCATTGTTTTTAAGAATCTCTGTATGTAAAGATGCCACTCCATTAACACTGGAAGAATAATGAATATCAATATGAGCCATATGTACTCTTTCTTCTCCATCAATAATATACACTGCCTGATTATGATATTTTCTTCTTACTTTATCATCTAAAACTTCGATGATCGGCATAAGCTGCGGCACTGCTTTTTTCAGGTAATAAATCGGCCATTTCTCTAATGCTTCTGCAAGTATCGTATGATTTGTGTAAGCACAGCTCTTTGTTACCGCTTCAATCGCTTCATCCATCTCAAGACCTCTCTCCACAAGCAGACGGATAAGCTCTGGAATAACCATTGTCGGATGGGTATCATTAATCTGAATCACTACATAATCAGAAAGGTCATGCAAGTTACATCCCTTTGCAACACATTCATCAAGAATCAACTGTGCTGCACTGGAAACCATGAAATACTGCTGGTAAATTCTAAGAATACGACCTGCCTCATCACTGTCATCCGGATAAAGGAAAAGAGTAAGATTCTTCTTTATTAAAATTAATTCCATCCTCTACAATGCTTTCATCCACGCTTTCTACATCAAACAAATGCAACTTATTTGATGTATTATTATATCCAATAACATCAATATCATACATTCTTGATTTCACTGTCATCCCTTTAAACTTAATGTCATATGTCACATCCGTTTTGGTAAGCCAGCTTTTCTCTGTAAGCCATGGATCCGGCACTGTTGTCTGCATATTATTTTCAAAAATCTGTCTGAACAGTCCAAAATGATAATTCAATCCAACACCATCTCCATTTAATCCTAAAGTCGCAATAGAATCAATAAAGCATGCTGCTAATCGTCCAAGTCCTCCATTACCAAGTGAAGGTTCATTTTCAAATTCTTCGATTTCGCAAATATCTTTTCCGTTCTGTGCAAGCTCTTCCTTTACCTCATCATAAATCCCAAGATTGATAAGGTTGTTCGATAATAATTTTCCGATCAGGAATTCTGCGGATATATAATATAATTTTTTCTTAGAATTACCATGCTGCTTACCAGAAGCCATTTTCTTTGTTAATGTAAGCAATGCATAATAAAGCTCCTCATTTGTACATTCTGAAATGGATTTACCGTACTCTGCTTTTACAAATTCTGAAAGTTTCATATTGTAATACCTCCCTGAAAAATAATGTATTCCCGAAAACTCTTGTATCTGATTTCAGATAGCTTCATAAAGTTCCTCACAACCTCATAAAAAATTTCAAAAATCATTTCTAAAAGTTTCTCGTGTATTTTTACTGTGATTATATTATAATACTGTTAAATACTGATTTATTGCAGTACAGTCTTATATTATTACACAATACTATCTTTTTTTGATATTTAACTTTATAGATATGTAATATTACAGATATAAGATATATACGATATGCCCTGTATACATATCTAATCGTGCTTGGTATCTATATTATTAAGAAAGGAAACTCTCGAATTTATCTCCAGATTCGATACATAAATTCGACATGTAAAATATAGAAATGGATAAACTTCAATATAAAATATATCACGAAAATAAAACACATACCCCTGATGATTTTCCATACAACACCTACCTGTGCTCCATCCCCTTAGACTTCAAGTCAGTAAACCTTCACTGGCACGATGAAGTCGAGATTATTGTTATAAAAAAAGGAACCGGTATTGTCAGCGTAGACTTAACCACCTATTCTGTCAGTGCCGGAGACATTATCTTTGTTCTCCCCGGACAGCTCCACGCAATCAGCCAGAAAGACAACGAAATTATGGAATACGAGAATATTCTATTCAAATCCAGCCTCTTAAAATCATCCGGTTATGACTTATGTAATGACAAATTCATTCAGCCACTTTTTTCAGGCAGCCTTAATATCTGCCCGGTAATCAATAACCAGACTCCATATTATCCTCCAGTCATCACCGCCATTAACGAAATCGATCACCTGTGTGATTTACGCCCTTATGCTTACCAACTGTCCATCAAGGCACATTTATTTCAAATACTATATACTCTCGTTTCAAACTGCGGGCAAAATAAAATCAAACCAATCAACCAAAAATCTCTCAAAAAAATAAAGACGATATTATCCTATATCGCTAACAATTTTCAGGAAAACATTGCGATTGAAGATATCGCAAATTATTGCTTTTACAGCAAATCTTACTTTATGAAGTTCTTCAAAGAAACTATGGGAGTAAGCTTTATTCAGTATCTTAATGACTATCGTTTAGAAATTGCGGCAGAACTACTCACTACAACAACCGATAATATTCTGGATATTGCATTCGCTACTGGGTTTAACAATATTTCTTACTTTAATAGGTGCTTCAAAAAGAAGTATGGGGTTTCACCGAGAAAGTATCGGTTTTGATAATATTTTTTATCTTTTATATATCCTACGGTTATGATATGATACGAATGTTGTCACACCCAATTTGGCAACGGAGAGGGAGGTCTATTTGGATTTGATAATTTCTTTCTTGGCTTCGTCTGTTAGTTGCTTAATGAATTAAATAGCAAGAAAAACCACTTGAAGGTGCCCTAAGGGCATCTTTTATAATTAAAATATCGAGATTCTGATTACAACAAACGAAAGGAGTTTTTATGAAAGGTATTATTTTAGCAGGGGGTTCTGGCACTCGTCTTTATCCTCTTACCATGGTAACTTCAAAACAATTACTTCCTATTTATGATAAACCGATGATTTATTATCCGATGTCTGTTTTAATGAATGCAGGTATCCGTGATATTTTAATTATTTCCACACCACAGGATACTCCTCGTTTTAAGGAGTTATTAAAAGATGGAAAGCAGTTTGGTGTGAATTTATCTTATGCTGTGCAGCCAAGCCCGGACGGACTGGCTCAGGCTTTTATTATTGGAGAAGAATTTATCGGTGATGATACGGTTGCTATGGTTCTTGGCGATAATATTTTTGCCGGACATGGACTGAAAAAACGTCTCTGTGCCGCTGTTAAAAATGCGGAAAATGGCAATGGTGCAACAGTTTTCGGTTATTATGTTGATGACCCTGAACGTTTCGGTATTGTTGAATTTGACCGCAACGGCAAAGCTGTTTCTATCGAAGAAAAGCCATCGCATCCAAAGAGCAATTACTGTGTAACCGGTCTGTATTTCTACGATAATCGTGTTGTAGAGTATGCAAAGAATCTGACCCCAAGTGCCAGAGGCGAATTAGAAATTACTGATTTGAACCGCATTTACTTAGAAAATAATTCTTTAAATGTTGAGCTTCTCGGACAGGGCTTTACATGGCTTGATACCGGAACACACGAAAGCCTTGTTGATGCAACAAACTTTGTAAAGACAATGGAACAGCATCAGCACCGCAAAATTGCCTGCCTTGAAGAAATCGCTTACTTAAATGGCTGGATTTCTAAAGAGGAAGTTCTCAAAGTTTACGAAGTTCTCAAGAAGAACGAATACGGTCAGTATTTAAAAGATGTTTTAGATGGAAAATATCAGGAGAATTTATATTAAAAGGAGTATCTACTTATGACAATCATTGTAACCGGCGGAGCCGGATTTATCGGAAGCAACTTTATTTTTCATATGTTAAACAAATATCCGGATTACCGAATCATTTGTTTAGACTGCCTGACATACGCAGGAAATCTTTCTACTTTAGAGCCAGTGATGGATAATCCAAACTTCCGCTTTGTAAAAGAAAGCATCACGGACAGAGACGCTGTATACAAACTGTTTGAAGAAGAAGATCCAGATATGGTTGTAAACTTTGCTGCGGAAAGTCACGTTGACCGTTCTATCGAAAATCCGGAAGTTTTTTTAGATACTAATATCAAAGGTACTGCTGTCCTCATGGATGCCTGCCGCAAATACGGTATCAAGCGTTATCATCAGGTAAGTACTGACGAAGTTTACGGTGATCTGCCATTAGACCGCCCAGATCTTTTCTTTACAGAAGAAACACCAATCCATACAAGTTCCCCTTACAGTAGTTCTAAAGCTGGCGCTGATTTATTAGTTCTCGCCTACCACAGAACTTACGGGCTGCCTGTAACAATCAGCCGTTGCTCCAACAACTACGGCCCATATCATTTCCCAGAGAAATTAATTCCGCTTATGATCGCAAATGCATTAAATGACAAACCACTCCCAGTTTACGGCAAAGGGGAAAATGTCCGTGACTGGCTTTATGTTGAAGATCACTGCCGCGCGATTGATTTAATCATCCATAATGGACGTGTTGGTGAAGTCTATAATGTCGGCGGACATAACGAAATGAAAAATATCGATATTGTAAAAATTATCTGTAAAGAACTCGGCAAACCAGAAAGTCTTATCACTTATGTTGCTGACAGAAAAGGACATGATATGCGTTACGCTATCGACCCTACTAAAATTCACAATGAACTTGGCTGGCTTCCTGAAACAAAATTTGCAGACGGTATTAAAAAGACAATTCAGTGGTATCTTGATAATAAGGAATGGTGGGAGACAATCATTTCCGGCGAATATCAGAATTACTATGAGAAAATGTATAAAAACCGCTAGTTGATTTTCTCACTCTTGCATAAAAAATATTATTTATTTTGAACACCTATTTCATGTCAACTACTATCACCTAAGGGTAGTGAATTTTCGCCCATGACAAACGAAAGTCTTTATTTGTGAAGTCAACAACAGATATCTATCCTCTTGTTGACTTCATATTTAAATTTGTAAATATATGAAAAGAGGAATTATACCATGAAATTTTTTGTAACAGGCGTTAACGGTCAGCTCGGTCATGACATAATGAATGAGCTTTCCTCACGCAGTTACGAGGGAATCGGATCTGACATTGCTCCAAAATATTCCGGGATTCAGGATGATTCTCCTGTAACAAAAATGCCTTATATTTCATTAGATATTACAGATAAGGAAGCTGTAACCCGTATTTTAAAAGAGACAGCACCAGACATTGTCGTTCACTGTGCTGCCTGGACTGCTGTTGACCTTGCCGAAGACGCAGACAAGCAGGAAACGGTACGCAAAATCAATGCCGCTGGCACACAGTATATCGCTTCTGCCTGTAAAGAACTTGATTGCAAAATGATCTATTTAAGTACAGACTATGTTTTTGATGGTCAGGGAACTACACCGTGGAAACCGGACTGCAAAGACTATAAACCACTAAATGTGTATGGTCAAACCAAGCTTCTTGGCGAGCAGGCAGTCGCTAATACTTTAGAAAAATACTTTATCGTCCGTATTGCCTGGGTATTCGGACAAAACGGCAAAAATTTTATCAAGACAATGCTTACTGTCGGCAAAAATCACGATAAACTTACCGTAGTTAATGATCAGATTGGAACTCCAACTTATACCTTTGACCTGGCAAGACTCCTTGTCGATATGGCAGAAAGCGAAAAATACGGCTACTACCACGCCACAAACGAAGGCGGTTATATCAGCTGGTACGATTTCACCAAAGAAATCTTCCGTCAGGCAGTTGCACTTGGACATACAGAATACGATGAAAATCATGTTACTGTCTTTCCTGTCACAACCGCTGAGTACGGCATGTCCAAAGCAGCCCGCCCATTTAACAGCAGACTGGATAAAAGTAAACTGGTCGAGGCTGGATTTACACCTTTACCAGATTGGAAAGATGCATTACAAAGATATTTAAAAGAAGTATTACAATAGAAAAGAATTTTCAATTAAAGGAGGTCTCTCTCTTGGGACAGATTAAAGTAAAAAAGAACGTGGGAGGAATCGAAGGATTATGTATTATCGAACCTACCCTTCACGGTGATTCCCGCGGTTATTTTATGGAAACCTATAATAAAAATGATATGGCAGAAGCCGGACTTACAATGGAATTTGTTCAGGACAATCAGTCTGCCTCCACAAAAGGAGTCCTTCGTGGCCTGCATTTTCAGAAACAGCACCCACAAGGGAAACTTGTCCGTGTAATCAACGGTACTGTTTTTGATGTTGTTGTTGATTTACGAAGCCACTCCGGAACATATGGAAAATGGTTTGGTGAAATTCTTTCTGCAGAAAATAATAAACAATTCTATATTCCAGAGGGATTTGCCCACGGATTTCTTGTTCTGTCTGATACAGCAGAATTCTGTTATAAATGTACAGACTTCTATCATCCGGGAGACGAAGGCGGACTTGCCTGGAACGACCCAGAAATCGGTATTGAATGGCCAGAACTCGTCGGAGAATATTCTGGCTGCGCTACTGCAAAAGGATATCATTTAAAAGACGGGACATCTCTTACCTTAAGTGAAAAAGATCAGAAATGGCTTGGAATAGCAGAGACATTTAAATTTAAATAAAATTTGTCTCATTTTTTCCGCTTTGTCTCACTTTTACGACCGTGTATTATTATCAAATTTTGTAAAATAAAACCATATGAATATGCTATTACGCATTACAAAATTTGATCGGAAGGTGAGATATTATGCCAAAACCATTCACGGCTACCGGTAAAAAGAATCTAATCGGTGCTAATTTAATTGCTTTAAGGAAAAAATATCATTTATCCCAGCGTGGACTTGCTCATGAATTACAGCTTGCTGGTTATGATATGGATAAAAATGTAATTACTAGAATTGAAACGCAACAACGGTATGTAACGGATATAGAAATCAAAGCTCTATGTGATCTTTTCAATGTCTCATTCGAAGATTTGATTAAATAGGCGTTTGCCGCAGGCAAGATAAGACGTTCCCAAAAAGAGCAGAAGTTCTCTGCTTGCTCTGAAATCATTGTGAACAGTTACTATTTAATTCATTAAGAGACAGACGCCCGGGAAGAGATACGATATCCTATATTTGTGACTTTAGTCGCAGCGGT
>ERZ839767.6039-NODE-6039-length-10196-cov-3.093778_pt1 | contig 10196 bp, 9 predicted proteins | sample MGYA00519879_ERZ839767 | MGnify/ENA primary metagenome ERZ839767 (study PRJEB31850, sample SAMEA3708852) | human gut metagenome | biome: human gut; feature: human-associated habitat; material: faeces | place: China | collected 2014 ...
ATCTGTTTTGCAGGGTCTTTTGATTGGCGCTCATTTTTGTGGTGTATAAATTTTCAAGCATTTTTTTAGCTCCTTTCTGTAGCTAAATGAAGAATTGTCTGCATATACAGCTTTTGTTCCTCTTCGGACATATTTTTTGTTACCGCCATATCGCACGACACCTCGCACGCCTCACTCAAGGCCGCACAGGCAAGGTAACAGAGCGGATTAAACCAATGTACGGCGTTTACAAAAACGGAAAACCACTTCACAAGTAAATCCTTGCGTTTATAATGCGTCAGTTCATGCAAAAGCACCATGCGCATGTTCTCGTCAGAGATTTCGCAGCAGGGAAGGTACACCGTCGGAAACAACACCCCCACCAGCATTGGCGAGCCGGTCTCCGGCGACGCTTTCAGCCTGATATGCCTTTTGATTTTGAGTTCCTTTTTCACTTCTTCAAACAGCGAATTATCAGAAATCCTGACGGCGTGCTTTCTCTTACGGCTAAGATACAGGCAATAGCTTATCATGACAACGGTCAAAAAGATGAGAACGCCGCCAAACCAAAGATACGCGATCAGGTCAAATAGCCGTATCTGCACTTTTGGGGACAGCGAAACCTCTCTGTATTCCATCGGCGTGTCATAGGTGACGACCGTATCGGAACGGTTCTCCGCCTGTGGCTGCGCCGTAGTCTGCGCCGTCTGATTTTGCGGCGCCATGGCAAATTTTTGTGCCTCGTATTTGGGAATCAGCTTGTAGGTCGGCAAGATCATTGAGATCAGCGCCACCACCCATACGTAGTATTGCCACCTTGCCGGCAGACGCTTTACCGTAATGGGCTTTAACAGCAAAAGCAAAGCGGTGATTCCAAAGCCCAAAAGGCTTAAAATAAACACCGTCTTAAAGATGTCGTACAAACCTATCCCTCCAAATCAAACATTTCCTTCAGTTCCGACAGATCCTCTTTGGAAAGTTTTTTGTTCTCATAAAGCGCCGCAACCAGATTTTTTACCGAGCCCTTATAGATTTTTGATAAAAAGCTCTCCGTCTCACGCAGGTCATAATCCTTTTGCTGCATTACCGGATAATACAGATTGGTGTTTCCCCTTTTCTCACAGGAGATCACATTCTTTTTCAGCAATCGCTGCAAAAAGGTAGAAACGGTGGACGGCGTCCAGTCGTTTTGATCGAGCGCCTTCACCACGTCCGATACCGTCATCTTCCCCTCCGCATTCCACAAGATTTTCATGATACTGTATTCCGAGTCTGTAATCGTATGTTTTATATTTGACATATCACTGCCCCTTTCGATCCAAAACCTTTATCCTGTGCAATTACATATGTAGCTGCTAAAGGTAATATAACATGTTCAGCTACATTTGTCAATAGGATTTTTAAAAAAATTCCGCAGGAGTTCTTCCTGCGGAATTGAAATTTTTAAGATAACCGAAGTTTTGTTTTTTTCGGTGGGTTCGGATTACGCCCTTTCGGCGCGCCTTGCGCCAATGCCGGAGATGTTATCCTTCTTTATTTCCCAATGTCGCTGCCCCATACTTCAATCTGTGTGAGTGCGGCAAAATTCTGGCTTTTATCGTGCTGCAGCGGATCGAGTCTGGATAGCTTGAACCAGGAGGTCGTATGCTGACCCAAGGAAAACGTCTGTCCGTCCGTTCGCTTTTTTGGATGGATTTCTGTGGTGAATCCGTCCGACAGTTCGATAAACGCGGTGTGCCAATAGGTATCGTGCTCTCTGCCCTGATCGTCTAAACGATAGTCGCTGCGCAAATAGAGCACCAGCTTGTCGATGCTGACCGGACGGCCAAAATAAACCGCATAGGTCAAATCCTCATGCACGGCGCCGCCCCAGGAATGGTACGGATAGTTGCCGTGGCCATCGGTCACGGTCATGCCGTCAATCGCATTGCGCGCATAAAAGCAGCCCTCGTTCCGCGTGACGCGGTTGGCATAAACATGCGGATACGCAAGCACCTCACCGTTTTGGATCGCGGCAGAATCGGTCGGATTGCTCCACTCCGGCGCGTCCGGATCCACCACCTCGCTCGGAAAACGGAAATCAAGCGGATTGAGACAAAGGTTCCGATAGCCTTTGATTTCATCCTCTTCGGCCGCGCGCATGGTTATGTGCTGCGCCCCCTCGAAGGTGCCGGGTGCAAAACCGCTGAGCGCCTGCCCCTTGGGGATCGCAAAGGTAAATTTGCCGTCCGGGATATAGAGCAGCGCGTCCCTAACGGAATCGTGGAGGTGAATCATGGCATAGGCGGTTCCCTCCGCGTGAAATTCCAGATAGTCGCCGCTCTGAAAGGCATCTACCGAGAGCGCAGCCTCATGGCTGCCGACCGCCTCACATGCGACTGTGCCGTCCGCACGGCACAAATGAATGGTAAACTGCATTGATGATACCTCCTAACGAATATCCTGCATCGCTACGTGATCCATATCGTCAAAAGTCTGGTTCTCGCCCACCATACCCCAGATAAAGGTATAGTTTTTGGTGCCGACGCCGCTGTGGATCGACCAACTCGGCGAAATTACCGCCTCTTCATTGCGCATCACGATATGACGGGTCTCCTGCGGCTCACCCATCATATGAAAGACCACGTCCTCCTCGCCCAGTTCAAAATAGAAGTAAACCTCCATACGGCGTTCGTGGGTGTGGCAGGGCATGGTGTTCCAGTTACTGCCGACCTCAAGCGCCGTCATGCCCATCGAAAGCTGGCAGCTTTCGCAAACCGCCGGGTGAATGTACTGGTTGATGGTACGCTTATTGCATTCTTCGACCGAGCCTAAATGCCGCTTGTTTGCCATCTCCAGCGTGATCTTTACCGTGGGGCATTTCCGATGTGCCGGTGCGGAATTCATATAGAATTTGGCCGGGTTTTCGGGATCCTTGCTGCGAAAAGCCACCTCTTTGATGCCGAGGCCGGCGTACAGGCCGTCCTTGTGGCCAAGGTCAAATTCTTCGCCGTCTAAGATAACCGTGCCGGCGCCGCCGACGTTAATTACGCCAAGTTCGCGGCGTTCCAAAAAATAGTCCACACCGAGTTCGTGACCGGCTTCCAGCTTTAAGGTCTCGCGCGCGGGGCAAATACCGCCGACAATAATCCGATCCACATGACTGTAAACCAGGCGCACCTTATCCGGCGTAAACAAATCCTGAATCAAAAAATCGTTTCTCATACGGTCGGTGGTGTAATGCTTGGCATCCTCCGGATGCCAGGGGTTTCTGATTTCGATATCCATCTAGAATCAACCTTTCTTTTGTAAATTTTAGTCTAATATTTCCGCTGAGAATGCGGCCGTAAAGGTCTTTCCCGGCGCTAAATGCTGCATTCCGTACTTATCGTTGATGTCCGTGCCCTCGCCGCGGCGGAAGCCCATGCTGTACCACGGCTCTAAGCAAACATACGGCGCCTCCTGCGGTTCGCCGCGTGTCCAGACCGCAAGAATCGGAAAATCGCCGTAAGCAAAACGGATTCCCTTCTTGGTGTCTTTATGGACAAGATCCACGCTGCGCGATGTGATATCTTCAAAGATCAGTGCGTCCCCGTTAAACAGGCTGCGCGTCAGCGGCAGCGTTCTGCCGCCGTCTAAAACGGTCTTTTTCTCGTCGCCATATATCTCGATTGTCTCCATGTTGCAGATATCGGTATCCAGCCGCTCCTCTTTTTCAAAAACAAGCTGATAATCGGTAAATGCCGCGCCGTCCTCCATCGGCACGTTAAATGCCGGGTGACCGCCAAGGCCAAAGATCATCGTCTTATCATCGCGGTTTTCAACCGCGAAAGATACGGTCAGCTTTTCGCCCTCGATCGAAAAGGTCACCGAGAAAGAAAAACTCCAGGGATAAAGTTCCTTGGTTTTTTCGCTGTCGGTCAGGCAAAAAGTCACCGCGTCCTCACTCTGTGCGGTGACGGTCAGCTCCATATCCCTTACAAAGCCGTGCATGGGCATGGGATAGTCCTTGCCGTCAATCCGCAGCACGCCGTCACGCAGGCGGCCGACAACCGGGAACAAAATCGGCGCGCAGCTTGCCCAAAACTTGGGGTCGCGCTGCCAGATATATTCTTTATCACCTTTTTTAAAGGAAAGCAGCTGGGCGCCGTGACTGTCAATCGCTGCCGAAACACTTCCCTTTGCAATCGTTATAATCATTGCCTTATCCTCCTTAAAACAGACCGGGGATATTCAATCCACCGGTTAACTGTCCCATCTGCGACGCGCTGTCAGCCTCCATGTTGCGCAGCGCCTCATTCACCGCCGCAATCACCAAATCCTGCAGCATCTCGATATCGTCCGGATCGACAACCTCCGGCTTTAAGATGACCTCGGTCAGCTCACGCTTGCCGGAAAACGTCACCTTGACCGCACCGCCGCCGGCGGTTGCCTCGTAGGTTTTGTTTTCCATCTCCTCCTGCATCTTTGCCATCTGTTCCTGCATCTTTTGTGCCTGTTTCATCAGCTGGTTCATATTGCCGCCGCCCATACCGCGGGGAAAACCACCCTTTGCCATGCTCCATGACCCCTTTCGTTTTATTCTTCCTCGTTTTGTATCACTGTCATCCGATCTCCAAGCATTTCTTTCTTTTTTGCAATATCCAAAATGCCTGTCTCCGGCTCTTCTTTTTCATTTTTCGGCTGCGGCCGCTCACCCTGCATATACGCCTTGACCGTCACCGCACTGCCGCAGACGCCGCTGAACAATTTGGAAAGATAGGAAAGCCCCTTCGGCGTTGCAATGCGGCCAAAGGCCACCTGACTGTTCAGCTCCAGCTCAATCACGCTGCCGTTTTGATAGGCCTTGGCATTATACAAAAAGGCAAAAAGTGACTTGCTCTGCTCTTTGATTTCCTGCAGCGCGTCCGCCCAAAATCCCCAGGCGGATGCCGTCTCTGCCGCCGCACCTGCCGTGCCCTGATCCGCGTTTCTTTCCGCAGCGGCCGTTTGGTTCTCCACTGCTGCCGCATCGGCGTGCGCCGGCGCCTTCGGCGGTTTTTCTTCTTCCTGCCAGGGCGGTGTATCCGTCGCGGCAGGCGCTGCCGTCTCTTTTTTCGTCTCTTTCTGCTTTTCAGCGCTTTCGTTCGGCTGTGCCGCCGTTTGTATGGCCGCCGCCGGCACACCGCCGGAAATCATGCGTTCCAGCTTTTCAATCCGTGCAAGCAGCGCTTCGTTTTCACTGCTGTATTTGGGGTTTGCCAGCTGAATCAGCGCCATCTCGGCGGCAAGCCGCGGCGCCGTCATCCATTTGGCTCTTGCCGTTGCCTCGCCCAGCACCTTAATCATATAGATCAGCCGCTCTGCCGAGAATCCCTCTGCCTGGTTTTGATATTTCTGCACCGTCTCCTTGCTGCGCTCCAGCAGCTGCTCCGGCTGCGCCGTGGACTTACAGATCAGCAGGTTTCTGAGATGTGTACTCAGCTCCTCCAAAAAGTTCTGGACTTCTTTTCCCTTTTGAAACAGGGCGTCCGCGCCGAGCAGCGCCGTCTGCGCGTCACCGTCCGCAATGGCGTCCACGATCGAAAACAGGGTTTTCGGATCGGCAATCCCGACAATTTCACTCACTTTAGCAGCGGTAAGATCTTCCTGTTCAAAGGCGGCGCACTGATCTAAAATGCTGAGCGCGTCACGCATTGACCCGTCACCGAGTTCCGCCACCAGTTCCAGCGCGTCCTCGGAGGCAGGGATCTTTTCCGCCTCTGCGATTTGACGCAGACGGGACGCGATATCCAAAACGCTGATCCGCCGAAAATCAAACCGCTGACACCGGGAAAGCACGGTCGCCGGAAGCTTGTTCGGCTCCGTCGTTGCAAGGATAAACAGCGCATGTGCCGGCGGCTCTTCCAGCGTTTTTAACAGGGCGTTAAACGCCTCCTGAGTGAGCATATGCACCTCGTCAATGATATAGACTTTATAGGTACAGCCGGCCGGTGTGTAGATGACCTCGTCCCGGATTTCACGGATATTCTCCACGCCGCGGTTGCTGGCCGCGTCCATCTCATAGACGTCCATAATGCTGCCGTCCAAAATGCCGCGGCAGGTCGGACATTCGTTGCACGGCTCACCGTCGATGGGGTGTTCACAGTTGACCGCACGGGAAAAGATTTTTGCCGTTGAGGTCTTACCTGTGCCGCGCGTGCCGCAAAACAGGTAGGCATGCGTGATTCTCCCTGCGGCAATTCCATGCTTTAATGTATCGGAAACATGGTTTTGTCCCACGATATCCGAAAAGGTCATGGGCCGCCATTTACGATATAATGCCCGATAAGAACTGGACATATCACTCACCTCCGGTCGGTCAGAATTTTGCCTTTTCAGGCAGGGGCTATGCTGCCCCGTTTCAGTCAATCTATTGGTACACTCGATGCCCTCACCGCGGCATAGGCAATTGTTTTTTTGCATAAAAAAGTCATGCGCTTGCCTTTGAAACAACAGCACCCGCGTTACCTGGACAGTAAGCTCAGGTCTGGCGCCCTCACGGCACATCGGAATGACTGCTTATCGCTGCTGCGTTCCCGCCCTGACGAGGTTCACAGGTTCCGATTGCGTAAGACCAGACCGTCAACACCACTTGAACAGGGCAGACCGGACACGGCTATCCCTCATGACAAGTTTTCATCCCCTCTATAGCGGATTGAGGGTTACAGGACACCGCTACCGCCCCGATTTAGCATGACCGGGTTATTATATCACAAAGGCAAAGAAATAGCAAGGACATTTTGCGCAATTTTTTATTTTTTAAAGCATCTGCGCCTTGCAAGTCCCGAAAGGACGGCTGCGCAGAAATTTAACAAGCATTGGACACATGTGTTCGCGTCTCTTATGCCTACCTCTGCCGCGTCCGGATTTCCTCCCGCAATACGGCAAGAAAATCGTCAAGCGCCATCGCGCCGCGGTCGCCGTCCTTGCGGGAGCGGACGGAAACGGCGTTCTCTGCCTGTTCCTTTTCTCCGACAATCACCATGTATGGGATCTTTTCCAGCTGCGCTTCACGGATTTTATAACCGATTTTTTCGTTGCGGTCGTCCAGCTCCACCCGGATTCCCTGATCCATCATGGTCTCTTTGATGCCCTTTGCATAAGTAAGATAATGCTCGGAAATCGGCAGAATCTTTACCTGCACCGGCGCAATCCAGGTCGGCAGCGCACCGGCGTATTTCTCCAGCAGCAGCGCCAGCGTCCGCTCATAGCAGCCGATCGAGGTACGGTGAATCACGTACGGATACTGCTTTTGCCCGTCCGCGTCCACATACTCCATACCGAAACGCTCCGCCAGCTGAAAATCAATCTGCACGGTAATCAGCGTATCCTCCTTGCCGAACACATTTTTAATCTGGATATCGAGCTTGGGGCCGTAAAACGCCGCCTCGCCGTCTGCCTCGGTATAATCAAGTCCCATATGATCCAAGATGCCGCGCATCCGATCCTGTACCCGTTCCCACTCGTCGGCAGAGCCGATATATTTTTCTTTATTATTTTCGTCCCATTTGGAAAAGCGGTAGGAAACATCCTCGTCAAGTCCCAGGGTCTTTAACATATAAATTGCCAAATCAACGCAGCCCTTAAACTCTTCCTCCAGCTGATCCGGACGGCATGCCAGATGCCCCTCGGAAATCGTAAACTGCCGCACCCGAATTAAACCGTGCATCTCGCCGGAATCCTCATTGCGAAACAGGGTTGACGTCTCGTTATAGCGCAGCGGCAAATCCCGGTAGCTGTGCATGTCCGCAAGATACGCCTGAAACTGGAACGGACAGGTCATCGGCCGCAGCGCAAAAACCTCTTTTTCCGCGTCCGGATCACCCAGGATAAACATTCCGTCACGGTAATGATCCCAGTGTCCGGAAATCTTGTATAAATCCCGTTTTGCCATCAGCGGCGTCTTGGTCAGCAGATAACCGCGCCGCTGCTCCTCATCCTCGACAAACCGCTGCAAAAGCTGGATGGTTCTGGCGCCCTTGGGCAGCATAATCGGCAGTCCCTGGCCGATGTAATCCACCGTTTTAAAATAGCCAAGCTCCCGTCCCAGCTTATTATGATCTCTCTTTTTTGCCTCCTCCAGCATGGCAAGGTGGGCGTCAAGCTCCGACTTTTTGGGAAAGGCGGTGCCGTAAATTCTCGTCAGCATCTTATTCTTCTCATCGCCGCGCCAATACGCGCCGGCGGTGTATTGCAGCTTGACCGCCTTAAGTCTGCCGGTCGACATCAGATGCGGCCCGGCGCACAAATCCACAAAATCCCCCTGCCGATAGAATGAAATTTCCTCTCCGTCCGGAAGATCCGCAATCAGCTCTCTCTTATACGGCTCATTTTGTTCCTCCGCCCACGAGAGCGCCTCGCTGCGCGGCATGGTAAACCGCGTGATCTCTATATTTTCCTTGATGATGCTGCGCATCTCCGCCTCGATTTTTTCAAGATCCGCCGCATTGATCGGCGATACAAAGTCAAAATCGTAGTAAAACCCGTTCTCGATCGCGGGTCCGATGGCAAGACAGGTATCGGGATAAAGCCGCTTGACCGCCTGTGCCAGGACATGCGCCGCCGTGTGCCGATACGCCGCGCGTCCCTCTTCATCATCCCAGGTTAAAAAGCATACGCCGCAATCGTGCGCCGGCGCGGTTCGAAGATCCCGAACGACCCCGTCCACCTTTGCCGCCATGCACGCCCTGGCTAAACCATCGCTGATGTCCTTCGCCATTTCGTATAGGGTTGTCCCCTTGGGATATTGTTTCTTTTCGCCGTCTCTCAGCGTTACCTCAATCATATTTTCACCCTTTTCATGTTGTTTCTTTCACCGTACAAAACACAGGCGGCATGAATGCAGCTTTTTTGCGTACCGTCTGTATTTTTGGCGTTTTGCCGCACAAAATACCGATTGATCCTCTTAAAGCCCAATCCAAACAGCCGCCAGAACCGCAATTGCAATGCCGAGCAGCGCACCGGCCCAAACCTCCAGCGGTGTGTGCCCCAGCAGCTCTTTCAGGCGGATCTGCTTTTCCAGCGGATCGCTTTCCTCCCATGCGTCAATAATCATATTGATCATCTTGGCCTGCTGCCCTGCTGCACGGCGCACCCCGGAGGCATCGTACATTACCACCAGCGCAAAGGCGCAGCACACCACAAATACCGGGCTGTCAAAGCCCATTTTAATGCCGATACAGGTCGCAAGGCTGGTTACGATGGTCGAATGGGACGACGGCATACCGCCCGGCCCCATAAAGCGCGTCATGTCCAGCTTTTTATCCTTTACCCAAACCAAAAATCCCTTTAATAAACAGGAAAAGATCCAGGCAAAAAGAACCACAAAAAATATTTTGTTATCCAAAAATTGTCTTACGTATTCCATACTGACTCCTTAATAATCCCGATTTAATAAATAATCCGCAAACGCGCATAAAAACGCGGTATTTTCAAATCCGTCCAGCGCCGCCTTTGCCTCGTCGGTCAGGGTGTTTAAGGTTTCTTTTGCCCCCGCAAGCCCCAAAAGCGTCACAAAGGTATTTTTGTGCTGCACCGCGTCGCTGCCGATCGGCTTTCCCAAAACCTTTTCGTCACCGACCACATCTAAGATGTCGTCTTTAACCTGAAAAGCCAGACCCAGCTTTTCCGCATAGGTGATGATTTTCTTCTTCGCATCGCTACGCCCGTCCGTCAGCTTGCCGCAGATGCAGCCAAGCTCCGCCGCCGCGCAAATCAAATCCCCGGTCTTGTGCCGATGCAGATTCTGAAGCTCCGCCAGTGTCACATCGGTGCGGTTTTCGGACTCCAAATCAATCACCTGTCCGCCGATCATGCCGTAGGCGCCGGCCGCGGATGAAACCGTCCGAACCAACGCCAGCACCTCCGCCGCATTCAGGCTCTCCCACGCCGCGTTTGCAAGAATCTCAAACGCACTGTTTAAAAGCCCGTCTCCGGCCAACAGTGCAATGTCCTCACCGTATGCCTTGTGACAGGTCGGCCGTCCGCGGCGCAGATCGTCATTATCCATACAGGGAAGATCGTCATGAATCAGCGAATAGTTATGTACCGCCTCAATGGCACAGGCCGCCTTGGCCGCGTCTTTTAAATTGCCGCCAAGCATGTCGCAGACCGCCATGGTCAGCACCGGGCGAACGCGCTTGCCGCCGCCGCAAATACCGTACTGCATTGCCGAAAACACATGCTTCTGCGGCAGATCCGGTACCGGAAAGGCAGCC
>ERZ839767.6044-NODE-6044-length-10189-cov-3.008092_pt1 | contig 10189 bp, 7 predicted proteins | sample MGYA00519879_ERZ839767 | MGnify/ENA primary metagenome ERZ839767 (study PRJEB31850, sample SAMEA3708852) | human gut metagenome | biome: human gut; feature: human-associated habitat; material: faeces | place: China | collected 2014 ...
TTGTTCAGCGCGGTGACCGTGCACAGGCGCGCCTCGTGTTTGGCAAGCAGTGCGGCAGCGGCGGGGAGCTGGCCGGCATTCATGAGCGTCACCCACTCGAAGCCGTTGCCCCAGCTGTCCCAGTTATGCCGTTCTTCGGAAGCCAGATCCACCAGCCCCTTGACGAGCTCGGGATTGATGGAACGGCTTGACCATGTCGTATTCATGCAAGTTTCTCCTTGCGTCATAGCGGTACGTCGGCTCAGTCGGCGGTGTTGCCCGCCGCCGGAGACGGTTTTTCAGCGGCGCTTTCCGTGCCGGAAGGCGTATCGGGCCGCGTTTCGGCTGCTGCGGAAGCGGCCTGTTCAGCCGGAGGCGTCTGGGCGCTCGGCGCCGCCTTGGAAGCCGCAGGGTCGGACTTGGGCTGTGCCGTAGCTTCCCGCGAGGGTGCGGCTGTTTTCGGGGCAGAGGCCGCCTGAGCGGGAGCTTCCTTTGCGTTTTCCTTGTCCGCCGAGGCCTTTTCGGCCTTTCTCGGCGGAACGAGACAGACTTCCTCGCGGGCCGCCATCTTTGCGAGCTGGTCGATATGACAGGCGCGGTCTTCCTCGACCGCCACGTCGATGCGGCGGCAGTTCGGGCAGAGGTGCGAGATCACGTCCACGTCGACTTCGGAATGCTTGGCGTAGATGCGGTTGAGCACTTCCTGCGGCAGAACGCGCATTTTGGCCCCGCATACGGCACAGTAGTCGTATTTGACCTTGGCGCGGGTGATCTGGGTATATTTTTCCGTGGCCCGGTGTGCGCTGTGCCAGTCGTTGGTGAGGGCGACGGCCGTGGTCGGGCAGTAGTGGCGGCACTGGGCGCACAGGCAGCAGGAGTTGCGCCACACCGTGATCTCGAAGCCGCTGCCGTCCTCGAATTTCGAGATGTTGATGGCTCCGGCGGCGCAGACGTGGACGCACGTGCCGCAGCCCACGCACAGCGCCGGGTCGATTTCGACCCGCCCGCGCAGGCGGTCCGGGGTGTACGTCTCTCCGAAGGGGAAGGCGTCGGTCACCGGGCCCTTCTTGAGGTTGTCCCAGAGGATTTTGAGGAATTCCATATCAGCCCTCCATCCTTTCCCGCCAGATGGCGACGGCTTCGAGCACGCCTTCCATGATCGCCTGCGGGCGCGGCGGACAGCCGGGCACGTTGACGTCGATGGGCAGGTAGCGGTCCACGGGGCCTTCGATGGAATAGCCTTCGCGGAACACGCCGCCGCTGATGGGGCAGATGCCCACGGCCACGGTCACCTTGGGCTCGGGGATTTCGTTCCAGACGCGCAGGACCTTGTCCTTGACCCGCGCCGTGAGCGGCCCGGTGATGAGCACGATGTCCGCGTGGCGGGGGCTCCCGCAGTATTTGCAGCCGAGGCGCTCCACGTCGTAACGGGAGATGCAGGCCGTGGTGGCCAGTTCCACGTCGCACCCGTTGCAGGAGCCCGCGTTGATGCGGAACAGCCACGGCGAGCGGGTGGAAAGTTTCTTGATGAGGTTCATGACCGGCCTCCCGTCAGCAGCCAATCCACACCAGGATAAGGCTCAAAAGGGCCAGCCCGGCGGGATACTTGAGGAAAAAGGACAGAGCCTGTTCGATGCGCAGACGCCCCGTGGCGGACTTCACCACGGTCAGGGTGAACAGCATGAACAGCGCGCACTTGACGACGAACCAGACCAGATTGACTGCGGGGATGTCCGAAATCGTGCCGGGGAAGAACAGCACCACCCCGAGCGCCAGCGCCACGACCATCTTGAGGGCCGAGGCCATGTGGAAGAAGGCCAGCAGCACGCCCGAATATTCGAGGAGCGGGCCTTCGAGGATTTCGGTTTCCGCTTCCGGCTGGTCGAAGGGCGGCACGCCGAGCGTGGCGGGGAGGAACATGAGCCACGCGAGGAACGCGGGCCACATGACCGGGGTGAGCCCGAACGAGCCGTGTTCGGCCTGATAGTCCATGATCTTGGTCAGGGAGAATTCGGCCCCGCTGCCGCCGCCCACTTTCATGGCGACCGTCAGCATGATCATAAGCAGCGGAATCTCATAGGCAAGCATCATAATCATCTCGCGGGAGAAACCGATGCCGCCGTAAGGCGAGCCGGACGAGGAGCCCGCCAGCATGATCGCCATCGCCGGGATGGGGAACAGGTAGAAGATGACCAGCAGGTCGCCCATCTTGGGCAGGCCGTCGGTCACGCCGGGCACGGGCAGCAACGCCGCGCACATGGCGATGCCGCCGAGCGCGACCACGGGGGCCGCGAGGAACGCCCCGCGCACGGCGGAGGTCGGGATGATGACCTCCTTGGTGCTCAGCTTGACGAGATCGAGGAAGGGCTGGATCAGCGGCGGCCCCACCCGGCGCTGGAGCCGGGCTTCGACGCGGCGGTCGCACCCTTTGAGGAACAGGCCCAGCGCCAGCGCGAACAGGCCGCCGGGGAAGACGACAAGGTGGAGAATGCCCACAAGCAGGTCTAGCATGACGGACGCTCCTTGTTGATGCGGCCGTTCCGGCCGAGGGACTGCCGCAGGGCCCGGCAGAGGGACAGGGCCAGTTCCGGCAGGGGGCATGTGGCGCTGCCGGGCTTGTTGCCCGTGCACAGGTTGACCAGCGCCGGGTAGATGGCTTCGGGCGGGATGCGCGAGGCTTCCCGGGAGGCGTCGTGGCCGCAGGCGTGCGGGGGCGCGACGCGGATCTTCACGCGGGAGAGCAGGAAGCGCAGGGCCAGCCAGCAGCCGCCGAAGGCCACGAGCATCAGCACGGCGACCGCCGTGGCGTCCCACGCGCCGGGGCCGGTGGCGAGGCCGTAGAAGGCCACGTCAAGCGACGGCATTCCGTATTCCGCCAGCGCAGCATTGAGGGGCGCGAGCATCAGGCCGGGGAACACGCCGGTCAGGATCACCATGAAGGCCATGAGCAGCATGGGCGCGCGCATGACCCACGGGGCCTCTTCGATATGGTCGAGGTTGCGCCCCGGCTGTCCGAGGAAGACGGCGTGCATGAAGCGGGCGAGGTACGCCAGCGTGATCACGCTGCCGATGAGCGAGATCAGCGCGAGGAGCGGTTCGCCTTCCGCCATGAGCGCCTGATAGATGATCCACTTGGAGGTGAAGCCGTTGGTCGGCGGCACGCCCACGGCGGCCAGCGACCCGATGAAGAAGCAGAACATGGTCACGGGCATCTTGCGGCCCACGCCGCCCAGCTCGGAGATCGTATCCGCGTGGGTGCGCAGCATGACCGCGCCGACCATGAGGAAGAGCAGATCCTTGAAGAACACGTGGTTCGCCATGTGCAGGAGGCCGCCCGCCATGCCGAGGCTCGTGCCCACGGCGACGCCGAGCACCATGTACCCGATCTGGCTCACCGTAGACCAGATGAACACCAGCTTGAGGCTGTTCTGGAGCATGGCCTGCACGGCGCTGTACAGCAGCGTGAACGCGCCGATCCATGCCGTGGCGTACATGACGGCCTGCTGCGAGAAGAGGCCCGCCGTGTCCGGGGATTGCGCGTATACGCTCCCGAAGACGAGGAACAGCTTCACGAGGCCGAAGACAGCGATCTTCAGCAGCACGGAGGAGATGTAGCCGGACACGGGCGTGGGGGCCAGCGCCGGGTGCATCTGCCAGTCGATGCGCAGGGAAACCTGCGCGGCCTTCATACAGAAGCCGACGGCCATCAGGATCATGATGGAGGTGCCCACGGCGGGAGAAAGGGAGGCGAAGCCCTTGGCCACGCCCGCGAACTCGCCGGTGCCGGTGTAGGCTACGATGAGCCCGATGCCGAGGAACAGGAAGCCCGCGCCCGCCACGTTGAACAGGAAGTACTTGAAGCCTTCCCGCAGCGCTTCGGGCGTGCCCTCATGCGCGATGGCGAAATACAGGGCCCACGAGCTCATGATTTCCCAGAAGGTGAAGAAGCTGAACAGATCCGAACTCGCCGCCACGCCGAGCAGCCCGCCCGTCATGAGCAGGAAGAAGGCGTAGAAGCGCCACTGCGTATGGCTGTGCTCCATATAGCCCACGGCGTACACGAGGTTCACCGTGCCGATGGCGGGGATGAACAGGGCCATGATGAAGGACAGCGTGTCCAGATCCTGCCCGAACGCGAGCACGTGCAGGGTGGTCAGGAACAGGATGGCGGCGGCGCCCCATCCGGCCTTCACGCGATCCCTGCGGAACCAGATCGGCACGACGGCGCCGATCATGGGCAGGATCACATACACGGGCCAGCTTACGTCGAGCGACGGCAGAGTTGCCAGCATATGGCCCGCGCCGGTGCCGAGGTGCGGCATAAGTTCGTTGATGACCGGGGTGACGAGGGACAGGCCCGTCTGCGGGGCCACGCCGAGGATCACGCACAGGCCCGCGAGGATGATCATGGGGACGCGCATGGTCGTGGTGACGCCCTGCACGCGGCGGCGTCCCGCCGGGGCGGGGTCAAGCAGGATCGTGCGCAGGATGCGCATGTAGTAGATCGCCCCCACGAGGCTCGCCGCGATGAGCGCCGCCGCGATGAGCGGCTGCCCGGCGTCCATGCAGGCCACGATCATGAGGTATTTGCTCACGAAGCCGTTGAACGGCGGCAGGCCCATGATGGACACGATGCCGATGCTCATGCAGCCCACGGCCCACGGCATTTCGTGGACGAGGCCAGCGAGATCGGAAAGCTTGCGGCTGCCGACGCGGAAGATGAGGCCGCCCGCGCAGAGGAAGAGCAAGTCCTTCATGATCGCATGGTTCAGGACATGGGACAGCGCGCCCGCCGCCGCCAGCCACGTGCCGAGGCCAAGGACGGTGAAGATTTCGCCGACCTGCCCCATGGTGGAGTAGGCGAGCATACGCTTGAGGTCTTCCTGCCTGAGGGCCATCCATTCGCCGTAGGCCATCGTGCACAGGCCCATGAACGTGACCATCAGGCCGGGGGCGGTGAGGCCGCCGTAGGTCCCGGTCGAGGCGAGCTCCTTGTAGCCGATGAGCCCGAAGTAGACCGTCACCACGCCGAACACGCCCATCTTGGTGAGCACGCCGGAGAGCGGCGCGGACACGGACGACGGCGCGGCGGGGTGGGCGTCGGGCAGCCAGCTGTGCAGGGGCACGAGACCGGCCTTGGCCGCGAAGCCGAGCAGGGTGAACACAAGGGCGAACTTCAGCACGTCGTCGGAATGGACGGAGAGGTTGGCGACGATTTCGCCATACTGCGTGTGGTTCCCGCCGATCATGAAGAAGCCCACGATCATGAGGTAGGCCGCGCTGCAGCACAGCACCACATACTTGATGGCCGCATCGCGCGCCTTGGAAGTGCGTTCCCACGCCACCAGCGCGAAGGACGCCCACGTCATGACTTCCCACTGGGAGGCCAGCGTGCCGATGTTGTCGGTGGTCACGATGTTGAGCAGCGCGCCGAAGGTGAGGAGCAGGAAGAACCAGTACCAGTGCTTGCGCCCATCCTCTTCAATATAGTTGGTGGAATAGCAGGCCACGAGCGTGCCGATGCCCGAGATGATCAGCGAGAACAGGCGGGACAGGGGCGGCAGGTCGCTCGCGTAAATAAGGATGAACGCGGCGAGGAACAGCGCGAACGTATACTTGGCCCGGTAGGCGGGCCTGATGATGCGGGGGCAGAGGACGAGGAAGGAGCCCACATAGAGCAGGAGCGGGGTCACATGCCACGGGCCTTCGAGCTCCACCAGCGTATGGGGATCGATGCCGATGAGCCACGCGCCGAAATCCTGCACGAAGAAACGCCCAAGCCCCAGAACCACCAGCATCCCGAGCAGGACGTACAGGCTGATCGCCGCCGGGGTCTTGCTCCAGCGGTTGGGGACGATGGGGCACCAGCTTCCGCTGGGCACGCCGAGCAGTTCTGTTTCCTGATCGAACAGCGCGCGGGCGAAGCCGCCCCCGCCGAGGGGGACGTCGGTGCATATGGGTTCGTCGGGCCGGGTAAAACACACCTGCAGGACGACTTCGGCGGAAAGCCACAGCAGCACGGTATAGCCCAGCGCCATGATGATGGCGAGGACCGGGCCGCCGAGGGGGACGTCGATGCTGTGCATGGCCATGGCGTGCAGGACCAGATGCTGGCCTTCCGGCGTCATGGCCGGGGAGATGCCGAGCGAGGCCTCAAGCGCGAACGCCAGCAGCACGGCCCCCACGGGGTTGCGGTGCAGCGCGCCGCGGATGTCGTTGGCGACGCAGGAATACGGGTTGGCGACGAGCCCGGACAGCCCTATCCATGCCGCGAGGCGGGCGATGGCATGATAGATGACGATCATGATGCTGCCCACGTCGCCGGACGGCCCGAGGCCGAGCCCCATGAGCGCGAGCCCCAAGTCCACGAGGCCGCCCCAGAGGATCAGCAGGCCGGGACGGCCCCGCTCGCGGTACACTTTGTAAACCCCAAACAGCATTATCAGCAGGCCGGCGACGAGAATAGCCATCTCTGATGGCGAAGTCGGCGTTACGCTACTGTCCATGCTCCCCTCCTTAAAAAGTAAGCGCTGTGCTTGTCCATAGTGGATAGAAATCAGACGCAGTGCCGGACTGCCCCGGCGCGAAGGCAGGGTCCGCGCCGGAAAGAGGCCGCCTTCCCTCAAACGGCGGACCTCAAGAAACAACGGACTTGTCCTTTTGTGAGCGTTTTCCCATTATCCGACCCTTTTTGTTGTGTTTATTCAAACAAACAGTTCCGGATTGAGGAAAACTCGCTGGAATATGATTCTCGCATGTTCCCGCGCTCTTTACAATCCCACTCCGCAGGGCTATCACGCAGACGTCCATCCACCTTTACAGCCACGAACCGGGAGATTCCATGTCGGCTCGCTTCCCCTTATCTCTGCGTCTTTTTTTCACAACCTGTTTGTGCCTGTGCGTCTGCCTTACCGCCGGGTGCTCCGGCAAACAGGTGCACGTCACGGTCGAAAATGAGTTCAACATGATGGCGAAACGGCTGGCTCCGGTGCTCAAGGCCCACGGCGTCATCGACGAGCACGGGGCCTATGTCGCTCCCGTGTTTTCGACCCCGGAACTGCCGCCCCAGCTTGGGGAATATCTGTTCCAGCGTCTTTCTCCGGCGTTCCGTTTCAAGGTCGATCCGGCGCTGCTGCCGCCGACGTTCGCCCTGTCGCGTACGGCGGGGGATACGGTGGAGATGCAGCCTTACGGCTTCATGCTCGGGCAGGGGGCGGACATCGTGACCGTGACGCTGCTTGCCCAGACGGACTGGAACGACGACGGCCTCAACGAGTGGCTGCTGCTTTGCCGGGTCAAGCCGATCATCGGCAAGAACAACATGCGCGATTACTATCTGCTCGTCGAGAAGCCCGGCGCGTCCATCCTCGTGCCCAAGCTCCTCGCCGTCTACGACTGTTTGAGCCAGAGCTGCAAGCTGTTCGTGGACGTTGATCAGAAGAAGCCGCCCTATGCGCCCGAGGAGCCCACCATTGAAGTGAAGATCGGGCAGAAGGACGTCACCCTTCCACCGAACGCCCCGCCGCCGCCCGGCGCGCCGCAGCACGAGTTCAAGGAAAGCAAGCTGGGAGAATGAAAGGGACCCCCTCCCCTCATCCCCCCAAACTTTTTGACTGATGGGGAGGCAGCGCGGCGGGAGTTCGTTCCGGCCAGGGCTGAAAGAAAGATTGTATCAGACAGCGGACGGAGAAATGAGAGAACCGCCTGAACACAAGAGGTTTAGGCGGTTTCTTTTTGTCCGCAGGAAAAAGGTTTCCCCTCCCCCTCCCCAATTTTACTTGTACTCCCTGCCGCACCAGAGGACGCGGCCGATGACGCGGAAGGCGTCCTCGCAGTCGCCCCGGGTGTCGAGTTCGACGGGCGGGTAGGCGGCGTTGGTGCTTTTGAGGATGACCTTGCCGGGGAGGATGTCGATGCGCTTGAGATAGATGGCCTCATCGAACCCAATGGCATAGAGGCGTCCGGGGGTGACGTCGCGCTTGCCCTGATCGATGAGCACGATGTCGTTGTCCATGATCTCGGGTTCCATACTGTCTCCGGAAACCCGCATGAGCACCATCTCCCGGGGATTGCCCTTGCGGTGCAGGAAATCGCTCCGGAAGGCGTAACTGCGTTCCGAATCGCCGCCGACCTCAAGGCTGCCGTGCCCGGCGGACAGGCGCGCCTCCACCATCGGGATCATGATCAAATCCACGTCGCACGAGGGCATCCGCTCGGCAAGCTCAGGCTGCGGAAGGGGCCGAGGCGTTTCATTTAGGCCGGAAAAGGGAGCCTCTTGGAGGACATTGCCCTGTCCCGTCAAAATCCAGTTCGGTGAAACGTTTAATTTTGAGCATAAGGATTCCAATACTTCATACCCCGGCAGGGCGCGCCCTTTTTCGTAACCGCGCAACGTATTCACATTGATGCCGACACGATCGGCAAATTCGGCCTGTGTGGCGCTTCCGCGCAAAAAAACGAGTCGATCGGCGATGCTGCTCATGGCGTCTCTGCGCCGTGGAGGCGCTCCGGGTTGAAGTGAACGGAGATCGTAAAGAAATGTTGTAATGTTTTTGGCTGTTAAGTCAATAAATAAGTTTTTGCGTCAAAAAATGATTGTAAAAGAACTGATTTTGACGTAAGGATCTCGTTGCGAACGGTCGTGTACAACCTCTTTCCTTTACCTTCACCAAGCTATCCGGTCAACAATTCGGTCTGCCCCCGCGCCGCAAGCCTTCGGGCAATACGCGCTCAGGGCATTGTTTTCCATGCCTTTCCACGCGAGGAGGAGAGGTACATCTTTTACCTAATAGGGATTCATATGGAACACATGGCGAAGAATCGGGAGCGGCGCAGCGCGTCTTCGGAGATGTTTTCCGGGCAGGCCCGGACACGGGGGCAGGGCGTGAATGAATTGGTTGAACTGATTGGCCTTCCGGCGGCGATCGAGCTCATCAGGGCCAAGGGCGGGACAAGTTTTTCCGTTCCTCTCGGCATCACGCTGCGTGGGCAGGAACAGCGTGAAAAATTGGTGCAGATCATCGGCCGCGAACAGGCTACCAAGCTGATCGGGCGCTACGGAGGCACGACGCTGTATATCCCCACCTGCCGTCAGGCTTTCGTGGACACGCGGGACAGGAACATCAACCTTGAACGTGACGAATTGGCCCGTGAAGGGCTTTCCGAACGGGCGCTGGTGTCCGTGCTCGCCGTGCGGCACGGGCTCTCCGATCGCCAGATCTGGCGCATTTTGAAGAAGTCCGGCCCGGTGAGGCCGGATATGGCGGCCTGCGCCGCCGCGCGCCGCGTATCCCGCTCCAGCGCGAGGTGCTGACATCCTTCAATCTTTCCTGAGGCCTCCTTTCGGGCATGGTAGGTTTTGCGGGCCGACGACGGTCCCGCGCCATACCACAGGAGGTCTTATGGGATTCTTCAGGCTTCTTCTCCGTCCCCGTTGGCGGCTGTTTTTCTTCGGGCTGGTTGCGCTGGGGCTTCAGATCGCATTGTTGCTGATCAGCCCGGCGCAAGTGCCCGTTGTCCTCTACAAGCTGGCCCTCGTCATGCTTGCCGCCATCTTGGGCATGTTCTTCGATGTGGCCGTGTTCCCTTTCGCCACTCCCGATTCCTATCTTGACGACGACTGGAAGCGCGCCCCCGGAGCCGTGCGGCTTCGGTGCGCCGATTTCGCCATCGCCAAGGGCTACCTCTGGCCTTTCGTCATGGCCTGCCTGCGCCGCGCCGCCGTGGTCGCGGCTTTCGTCGTGTCCGTGTCCGTGGGGCTGTGAGCATGGGGGAGATGGGGAAACGCCCGCGAAAGGGCGGTTCCCGCATGGAGAGGTCGCACATGATGATTCGCATGGTTTTGATGATGGCGCTGCTGTCCGCGCCGTTTCCGCAGCCGGGGCTGGCGTCGGATATTCCGCGCGCGGCTGAACGGCATCGGGCGGAACTCATACGGGTTTCCCGCGCCGTATGGGGGTTGGAAGCTCCCGTGGCGGTGTTCGCCGCGCAGGTGCACACGGAAAGCTGGTGGCGCAACGGCACGGTGTCCTCGGCGGGGGCGCAGGGCTTGGCGCAGTTCCTGCCTTCCACGGCGGAGTGGCTGCCGCGTGCCGTCCCGGAACTGGAACGGGAGGCCGGCCGGCCCGCGCCGTTCAATCCCGGCTGGGCGCTCCGGGCGCTGGTTTCCTATGACAAAGCGCTTGGAGAAAAGGTCTCCAAGGTCGGCGCA
>ERZ839767.6059-NODE-6059-length-10160-cov-11.039485_pt1 | contig 10160 bp, 10 predicted proteins | sample MGYA00519879_ERZ839767 | MGnify/ENA primary metagenome ERZ839767 (study PRJEB31850, sample SAMEA3708852) | human gut metagenome | biome: human gut; feature: human-associated habitat; material: faeces | place: China | collected 2014 ...
TCTGGAACCTGGTGTTCAGCCAGTTCGATGCCGACGGCAAGGGCCACTACGAGCGCCTGGCACGGCCCAACATTGATACCGGCATGGGCCTGGAGCGTCTGGCCTGCGTGATGCAGGGCGTCGGCAACCTGTTCGAGGTCGATACCGTCCAGAGTGTGCTGCACCATGTGGAGCACATCGCGGGCAAGACCTACGGTGCCAATGCAAAGGATGACATCTCCATCCGCGTCATCACCGACCACATCCGCAGCTGCACCTTCATGGTGTCCGACGGCATCCTGCCCTCCAACGAGGGCCGCGGCTATGTGCTGCGCCGTCTGCTGCGCCGTGCCGCCCGCCATGGCCGGATGCTGGGCATCGACCACCCCTTCCTCGTGGATCTGGTGGAGACCGTTATCCAGTCCAGCGAGTCCGCTTATCCCGAACTGCGCGAGCATGACGCCTATATCAAGAAGGTCATCGGCACCGAGGAAGCAAACTTTGCCCGCACCATCGATGCCGGCATGAACATCCTGAACAACATGATCGACCGTCTGGAGAAGGCACACCAGAAGCTGCTGAGCGGCATGGACGCCTTCAAGCTGAACGATACCTTCGGCTTCCCGCTGGATCTGACCAAGGAGATCGCCGCCGAGCAGGGTCTGGAGATCGACGAGGACGGCTTCCACGCAGAGATGAAGAAGCAGAAGGAGCGCGCCCGCGCTGAGCGTCTGAAGAAGAACATCTCCGGCTGGAGCGAGGATCTGTTCGGCGCACTGGAGGCCGAGCCCACCGTCTTTACCGGTTACGACACCCTGACCGACAAGGGCACTGTTGTGGCGCTGAGCGATGAAGAGACCCTGACCGATGCCATTGCTACCGACGAGGAGGCAAAGGACGGCGTGCTGGTGGTGCTGGATAAGACCCCCTTCTACGCTGAGATGGGCGGTCAGGCTGCCGACCACGGCGTACTGAACGGTGCCGAGTGCAGCCTGCGTGTGCTGGACGTGAAAAAGACCCCCAAGGGCTACTACGTCCACACCTGCGTGCTGGAAAGCGGCATTGTGAAGGTGGGCGATGTGCTGACCGCACAGGTGGACAAGGGCTACCGCATGGCCATTGCCCGCAACCACACCGCTACCCACCTGCTGCAGGCTGCCCTGCGTGAGGTGCTGGGCGACCATGTGCATCAGGCAGGCTCCTATCAGGATGCCTCCATCACCCACTTCGACTTTACCCACTTCAGCGCCGTGACCCCCGAGGAACTGGCACGGGTGCAGAAGATCGTCAACGATAAGATCTTTGACTCCATGAACGTCACCGTGCAGGAGATGCCGGTGGAGGAAGCCAAGAAGCTGGGCGCAATGGCTCTGTTTGGCGAAAAGTACGGCAAGGTGGTCCGCGTGGTGGATATCGAGGGCTGGTCTACCGAGTTCTGCGGCGGCACCCATGTCAAGAACACCGCCCAGATCGGCGGCTTCAAGATCGTCAGCGAGTCCTCTGTGGCTGCCGGCATCCGCCGTATCGAAGCCGTCACCGGCCGCAACCTGCTGATCCGTGCAAACCTGCAGGAGGCCATGCTGCATGAGGTGGCCAACACCCTCAAGGCCAACAACGTGGCTGCACTGCCCGCCCGCGCCGAGGCTGTGATGGCTGAGAACAAGGCCATGAGCCGCGAGCTGGACGAGATGAAGGCAAAGATCGCCGCCTCCAAGGTGGACAGCCTGTTCGACAATGCCGAGGAAGCAGACGGCGTGAAGATCGCTTCTGCATACTTTACCGGTACCACCGGCGACACCCTGCGCGGCATGTGCGACAGCATCCGCGACAAGGCCGTGAACCCTGTGGTGGCTGTTCTGGTGGGCAAGGCTGAGGATAAGATCACCATGGCTGTTACCGTGAACAAGCTGGCACAGGAAAAGGGCCTCAAGGCCGGTGTGCTGGTCAAGGAACTGTCCGCTATCGCCGGCGGCAAGGGCGGCGGCAAGCCGGACTTTGCAATGGCCGGTCTGAAGGACGAGACCAAGATCGACGAGGCACTGGCTGCTGTGAGCGCCATCGTCAAGAAGGCTCTGGGCTAAAAAGAATCAATGCTCCGTGCCCCGGTGCCGGATGCACGCCGGGGCGGCGGGCTTTTGTAGAAGCAGAAAGGAGTGTTCCCCCATGGAAGATTGTCTGTTTTGCATGATCGCAGAGGGCAAGATCCCCTCTAAAAAGCTGTACGAGGATGACCAGGTAGTGGCATTCTACGACATCAACCCGCAGGCAAAGGTGCATTTCCTTGTGGTTCCCCGCAAGCACATCTCCTCTGCCGCTGTGCTGACCGAAGAGGATGGTGCCCTGCTGGGTCACATCTTCGCCGTCATCGCAAAGCTGGCCAAGGAGCAGGGGCTGGAAAACGGCTACCGCATCATCTCCAACGTGGGCGAGGACGCAGGCCAGACCGTGAAGCATCTGCATTTCCATGTTCTGGGCGGCGAAAAACTGCCTGTCTGATTCCAATACGAAAGGGAGATTTTGATTATGGCTGAAACTTATACCCTGCACGTTGCAGGCCTGACCCGTGAGCTGACCATCTGCAAGGTGAACGACCACATGGACATTGCCGCATTCATCATGCTGGGCGATGCCGAGCTGACCGTGGCCGCTGCTGCGGAGCTGCTGAAGAAGTGCCCGGATTTTGATATCCTGCTCACTGCCGAGGCCAAGGGCATCCCGCTGGCACACGAGATGAGCCGCCAGAGCGGCAAGCCCTATATCTGCGCCCGTAAGGGGGTCAAGCTGTATATGCCGGACCCTGTGGTGGTGGAGGACCAGTCCATTACCACTGCCGGTAAGCAGAAGCTGGTCATCGACCGCAAGGAGCTGGAAAAAATGAGTGGCAAGCGGGTGCTGGTGGTAGACGATGTCATCTCCACCGGCGGCTCTCTGAAGGCGCTGGACGCGCTGGCTGAAAAGACCCAGTGCACCATCGTGGGTCAGGCCGCTGTTCTGGCCGAGGGCGACGCTTCTGAGCGCAAGGATATCATCTTCCTTGAGCCGCTGCCCCTGTTCTTCCACTAAGCTGGGATGCGCCGCCCACTCTGCGCGTTCTGCGCCGGAATGATGGGCCTTAGTTTCCTGTGGACTTTTTTGCCGCAAACGGAGCTTTTTATGCCGTTTGCGGCATTTTTTGTTGCCTTTTTACTGCTGCTTTGCATCCCGCGCCGCAGCCGCAAGCTGGTGGTCTGCCTGCTGCTGGGCGCGCTGGCGGGGCTTTGCGCGGTGTACACCACGAGCGCCCGGCTGGAGCGTGCCCGGGCAAATTACGCCGGGCGTACCGTGCTGCTGACCGCCGAGGTGGAGCGCGCAGACAGTAACTATTTTTCGGACACAGTGGACGCGACCCTGTGGGTGGAAAGCGTGAACGGTAGCCCGGCGGGCTTCCGCATCACCTGTGCAGAACTGCCCGCCTGTGCGGCAGGGCAGCGGGTGCAGGGCCGGTTCACGCTGCAACAACCGGACATGGAAGAACGGACGGCACAGTACGCGGACGGCATCGCCTTGCAGGCAGAGTCCTTGGCCGAAAAGCCGCAACTCACCGTGCTGGGCGAGAGCGGCAGCTTCCGCGCCCGCACCCATCGCTTGCAGCAAAAACTGAGCGAGAGCCTGCGCCGGAAGATGCACCGGGACACCGGCGGCGTGCTGGCTGCCATGACGGTGGGCGACCGCAGCGGGCTTTCGGCGCAGCTGCGCAGCGCCTACCGGGGCGCAGGGCTTTCCCATGTGCTGGTGGTCAGCGGCATGCACGTTTCCATCCTGTGCGGGGATATTCTGAGCGTTTTGCTGCCCTATCGCTGGGAGCAGAGCTACCGCCGCCGCAGACGGCGTGCAGTGGGCAAAAGCCTGCTGGCGCTGGTGCTGATGGGCGTGACCGGCTTTACACCCTCGGTGCGCCGCTGTGGCGGTGTGGGTCAGCGCCTTGGGCGTGTGGGTGTGGGGGCCGCCGGACGCCCTTACCTCGCTGGCGGCGGCGGGCATCCTGATGACCGCCGTCAACAGCTATGCGGTGTGGGATATCGGCTTTGAACTCTCTTTTGCGGCAGTGGTGGGCACGGTGGCGGGTTCTGCCTGCATCCGCCGGATGCGGGACGCCCACGACAGGCGTTTCTGGGTCAAAGCGGGGGAAAACCTGCAAAAGCCGGTCAGACGCCCGTGGTACAGCAAATTGCCGAAGGGGGTGCAAGGTCTTGCAGAAAGCGCCTGCATTGCCGCCTGCGCCTCGGCAGCTACCTTCCCAGTGCTGGTGCTGCGGGGCCTGAGTGTCAGCGCGTGGGCGGTTGTCTCCAGCATCGCGGTGCTGTGGATGGTGCAGCCGCTGCTTTTGCTGGGGCTGGCAGTAGCTTTTGTTGGACTGGTGCCGTGGTTGGCACCGGTGCACGGCGTGCTTTCCCGGGCGGCAGACCTGCTCACCGGGCTATTGAACGGCTGGGCGGTCTGGCTCAGCACAAAACCCGGCGGCAGCATCTATTTTGACACCGCTTACGCAGCACTGGTCTGTCTGCTGCTGTGCGGGCTTGGGGTACTTGCTTTCCGTTGGCGGGTGCGTCTGCGGGTGGCAGTGCCGGGCATTCTGCTGGCAGCAGCGGTGGGCATCGGGCTGGGCAACGCCCTCAGCCGGGACGTGGTGCACATCGACCTTGTGGGCAGCGCACAGGCACCTGCGGTAGTGGTTGCCCAGAACGACCGGGCAGTGGTGCTGTTCCGGGGCGGCAGCGCCGCCCAGCGTGCGGTGGAAAACCAGCTGGCGCGGCGGGGCGTGCGCACCGTGGAGCTGGTGGTAGACCTGCGCATGAACGCAAAAACCGCCTGCACCCTGCCCGCGCAGCAGGGTATACGGGCAGAGCGTCTGCCGGTCAAGGCCAGCCGTAAGCTGCGCTGCACCCCGGCGGCGGTGGAACTGCTGCGCACCCGGGAAGGGTGTCTTGTGCGGCTGAGCATCGGCAACCGGCAGTTTGTGACCTTAAGCGGAAAGGCAGAGCTGGCGCAGCCGCTGCAAACGGAGTGGCTGGTGGCCACACCGAAAAAGCCGGAGACGGTGCAGTACCAAAAACTGCTGGCGCTGCGCAGTTACAGTTGGATGACGCCGGAAACGCAGTACACTGCCTCCCTCAGTCTGCGCCGCACCGGCGGCGAAAGGCTTGAGTGATGCTTTGCAATCCGGGCCGAGTGTGGTACAATACAAGGAGCAATTTATAACAGGAAAGGGGCATTTGCATGGCCACGGAAGCAAAACTCCGGCAGCTGGCCGACAAGGGCTGCCCGGTCTACTATTTTTATTCCAGCGAGCGGTATCTGGTGCGGCAGGCGGTAGCGGCGGCGGTGCGGGTGCTGTCGGCAGACAGCGACGAGGACGCTACCATCCTGGACGGCGCTGCCCCGGAGCTGGAGCAGCTCATCATGGCGGCGGGTACCATCTCCTTTTTCGGTACCCGGCGCGTGGTGGTGCTGCCGGAAATAGACCCCGCTGCCTACGGCAGCAAGGACTTGGACGAACTGTGTAGCACCCTTTCCAGCTTGGAAAACGCCGTGGCGGTGCTGGGCAGCGTGTTCCCGCTGGAGCGCAGCAAGCTCAAGCTGGGCAAGCAGGCGCAAAAGCTGCAAGCCCAGTGCAAGGCCATTGGCTACACGGAAGAGCTGGCAAAGCCCCGCCCTTTTGAACTGAAAAATCTGATGATGGAGCGCGCAAAGGCGCAGGGCGCAACCCTGCCGGACGGCGCAGCCACCGCATTGCTGGAGCGCTGCGGCGAGGACCCGTTTCTGCTGGAAAACGAGGTGGACAAGCTCTGTGCCCTGTCCGGCTACCAGACCGTGAGCGCCTCCATGGTGGCGGAGATGGGCACGGTGAGCCTTGAAGCGGATGTGTTCGAGATGATCCGCATGATCACAGCCAAAAACGCCACCGGAGCCTGCAAAAAGTTACAGACCCTGCTGCGGCTGCAGCAGGAGCCCATCGCCATTACGGCGGCGATGATCGGCAGCTATGTGGACCTGTACCGGGTCAAATTGGGGGCGGCAAAACGGAAAAATTACAGTGCAGTGCACAAGGATTTTGGCTATAAGGGCAGTGACTACCGGCTGAAGCGCTCGGCAGAGACTGCCGCCCACTACACCCTGCCCCAGCTGGAGGCCTGTTTGCAGGTGCTGCTGGAGTTGGACCAAAGCCTGAAAAGCCAGCCTGTGGCGGCGCAGACACTGCTGGAAACAGCACTGTGCCGTCTGGCGCTGGCGGGGAGCGGAAGATGATGCAAAGCGAGATGATCCATACCGACCGGGTGCTGATCGTGGAGGGAAAATACGATGCTGTCCGTCTGGCGCACCTGACCGATGCCATGATCCTGCTGACGGATGGTTTTGGCATTTATAAAGACAAACAGCGCCAGCAGCTGTTCCGGGCGCTGGCGCAGAAAAATGGTCTGATCTTACTTACAGATTCGGACGCGGCAGGTTTCCGCATCCGCAACTACATCACCAACATGGTGGGTGCGCAGAACGTGGTGCAGGCTTATGTGCCCGCCATCCACGGCAAGGAAAAGCGCAAGGCGCAGCCCGGCAAGGAGGGTCTGCTGGGGGTAGAGGGCGTGGACGACGCCCTTGTGCGGCAGGCGCTGCTGGACGCCTTGGGCGCAGAAGCCGGAGCCGCGCCGGTGCGCCCGGCGGGGCGGCAGATCACCTATACCGATTTATATGAGTGGGGGCTTTCCGGTAAGCCCGGCAGCGCCGAGCGCAAGGCCAGACTCTTGAACGCACTGGGCCTGCCGCCGCGCCTTTCCAAAAAGGAACTAGTGGAGGCCTTTAACCGCCTATATACTTTTGAACAACTGGACGAATTGCAGTTGAAAATTTTACAGGAGTAAAAACCTAGCCGTTTTTACCCCACGCCTGCCGCAGCAGTTCCAGCGCGTGGGTCTCCAGCCGGGAAACGTAGCTGCGGCTGATGCCCAGCAGCCCGGCGGTCTGCAGCTGGGTCAGGGGCGACTGCCCTGCCAGCCCGTACCGCAGCAGTAAGATCTGCCGCTCCCGGGCAGGCAGCGTGTCCAGCAGCTGCCGCAGCCGCCGGACATCCTCCTGCCGCTCACAGCTGTCCTCCATGCAAAAGCCGTCCTGTATCACGTCTGCTAAGGTCAGCGCCGAGTCTCCGTCGGTTTCCAAAGCTTCCTGCAAGGAGACGGTCTGCCCGCTCTTGCGCTCCCGCCGGAACTGCATGCGGATCTCGTTTTCAATGCAGCGGCTTGCATAAGTGGAAAACCGCGCCTTGCGTGTGGCATCAAAGGTATCTACCGCTTTCATCAGCCCGATGGTGCCGATGGAAACAAGGTCCTCTTGGTCGCCCGGCAGGGCGTAATATTTTTTTACGATGTGCGCCACCAGTCGCAGATTGTGCCGGATCAGCTTTTCCCGGGCGGCGGCATCCCCGGCGCGCAGGGCGCTGAAAGCGGCGGCTTCTTCCCGGGCTGTGAGCGGACGCGGAAAGCAGCCGCTTTCCAGATGGAGCGCCAGAAACAGAAATTTTGTGGCGAAAAATTGTAGTAAGGTCAGCAGCACACGATATCCCTCCCGGTACATAGTTGTTAGATTGTATGAGCCGGGGTGCGGATAGTTGCCGGAGAAGCCTTTTGTGCGCGGTATCTTTTCCGCAGGAAAAAAACGTGGTATATTGAGGGGGATAACTCGGAATTTAGAGGTGTAAGATGGAATATAAAGAATATGGATAAGATTCTGTCGCTGATGAGCACGATTCCGGCCGCCTTTGCAAATCCGCTGCCGAGCCTGCACCCATTTGACTTGTTCATTGGTCTGTGCTGCGGCGCTGGAATGCGGCTGGCGGTGTACCTGAAAGACAAAAACGCCAAGAAGTACCGTCACGGCATGGAGTACGGTTCAGCCCGGTGGGGCAATGCCAAGGACATTGAGCCGTTTCAGGCTCCGAAGTTCGAGGACAACATCATTCTGACCAAAACTGAACGCCTGATGATGAGCAACCGTCCACCCGACCCCAAGAATGCGCGGAACAAAAATGTTCTGGTAGTGGGAGGTTCCGGCAGTGGTAAGACGAGATTTTTTATTAGGCCGAACCTGCTGCAGTGTGATTCCAAGGCCTTTCCGGTTTCATTCGTGGTTACGGACCCGAAAGGAAGTCTCATTTACGAGTGCGGACATGGACTCGCAAATTTTTCTGGGCGGCAGCGAACCGACTACCCTGAAAGAACTTTCCGAAGCGCTTGGCAAAGAGACCATCGACAGCTTCAACACATCGGATACCCGCGGTAACTCGCCGTCTTATGGCACATCGTTTCAGAAGCTTGGCCATGAACTTATGAGCCGCGATGAGCTTGCTGTGCTGGATGGCGGAAAGTGCATCCTGCAGCTGCGCGGTGTGCGCCCCTTTTTGAGTGAAAAGTACGATTTAACCCAGCATCCAAACTATAAACTGACCGCCGACTACGACCCCAAAAATACGTTTGATATTGAAAAATATCTTCACCCGAAAATAAAAATCCACCCCAACGATGCATTTGTTGTGGTGGATGCTGATTCTCTCCCGCCTGTCTGATTGGACAGACGGTTTTATTTTTATCAGGCCGGAGAGGTACACCGGTAAGCCAGCTCCCGCCGCAGTTTGCGGTTTCAATACGCGGCTTCAGATGTGTACGGATGGTCTGCAAGGTTTTAATTATAAAGGAGAAACGACTATGGAATTCTTTAACTCTGCTATCGAAGTTCTTCAGACTCTGGTTGTCGCTCTGGGTGCGGGCCTCGGTGTTTGGGGTGCCATCAACCTGCTGGAGGGTTACGGCAACGATAACCCCGGCAGCAAGAGTCAGGGCATAAAGCAGCTCATGGCTGGTGGCGGCGTTGCTCTGGTCGGCATCACCCTGATTCCTCTGCTGAGCGGTCTGTTCGGCTAAGAGCCGCAGGCGGGTTTATCCCGCCTGTACATACACAATCGCTTCTATCTCTGCTGTGGATAACGGCCCCTATTATAATAGGAAGCGAATTGCAGACGAATATCCACCCATCAACGAAAGGCGGTGCTATCATGCAGCTTCTGACCCACATTATTTTTGTTCTGAATCTTCTCAAAACCCTTATCAACCACTTCACCTAAAGGACGGTGACTGCTGAATGGAAACCGTTCTCAAAGCTATCGCCGACTGGATAAAAGGCATCCTGACGGCGGGCATCATGTCCAACCTGTCCGGGCTGTTTGATGCCGTAAACGAGCAGGTCGGTGACATTGCACAGCAGGTCGGCACACAGCCATCGTCCTTTGAACCTCGTGTTTTTGCAATGATCGAATCGCTTTCCCGGAATGTTGTTCTGCCGATTGCAGGCATCATCCTGACTTTTATCGCCTGTTATGAACTGATCGAGATGATAACCCAGCACAACAATATGACACAGTTCGAGCCTGCGCTCATCATGCGCTGGATCTTCAAAACAGCAGTGTCGGTCTGGTTCATCTCCAACACGTTCGATATTGTGATGGCGGTATTCGACCTGACACAGAAAGTCGTTGCTGATTCCAGCGGCATCATTGCCGGAAATACCCGTGTCAATGAAATTGGCCTGTCGATGCTGGAAGCCAGCCTGATGCAGATGGACGTTGGCCCGCTGTTTGGATTGTTCCTGCAATCGTTCTTCATCGGCATCACCATGAGAATCTTGTCAATCGTGATTTTCGTCATTGTGTACGGACGCATGATCGAGATTTACTGCATGGTGAGCCTTGCGCCGATTCCTATGGCCACATGGGGAAACCACGAGCAATCGCACATGGGACAGAACTATCTGAAATGCCTGTTCGCATTGGGCTTTCAGGGCTTTCTCATCCTCATCTGCGTGGCGATTTATGCGGTGCTGATCCAGAGCGTGGCAATTTCCGGGGATGCCATCAACTCCATTTGGAGCATTGTGGGCTACACTGTCCTGCTCTGTTTTAGCCTGTTCAAGACCAGCTCCGTGACGAAATCCGTTCTCGGAGCGCATTAAAGGAGGTGTTTTATTGGCTGCGTATATTTCCGTGCCCCGTGATTTGACCAAGGTTAAATCCAAAGTGGCGTTCAACCTGACCAAACGGCAGCTCGTCTGCTTTGGCACAGCGGCTCTCATTGGAGTGCCGCTGTTTTTTGTTCTCCGGG
>ERZ839767.6070-NODE-6070-length-10140-cov-4.402876_pt1 | contig 10140 bp, 8 predicted proteins | sample MGYA00519879_ERZ839767 | MGnify/ENA primary metagenome ERZ839767 (study PRJEB31850, sample SAMEA3708852) | human gut metagenome | biome: human gut; feature: human-associated habitat; material: faeces | place: China | collected 2014 ...
ACCGAAGGCTTCCCTGTGTTCTGAGTGCGTACCGCGAGATTGCCACGCCTTGCTCTGCAAGGCTCGCAATGACAAGCTCGGGGGCCTGCTGCATCCAGAGGGACGCAGGGACAAACCTGCAAGCGCCTCCCTCCCGTGTCATGGCAAGGCGCGAAACGCCCTTGGCGCTCCCTCTGGGAGAGCTGTCACCGAAGGTGACTGAGAGGGCATTGCAGGCGCTGCCGATAGGTTCCGGCCATCACTAAAATGGCACGCACCTCCGACTTGTCATTCCGAGGAGCGAAGCGACGTGGGAATCTCAAGCAGGCACTTACGATTTCACCGAAGGCTTCCCTGTGTTCTGAGTGCGTACCGCGAGATTGCCACGCCTTGCTCCGCAAGGCTCGCAATGACAAGCTAGCAAGCGCCTCCCTTCCGTGTCATGGCAAGGCGCGAAGCGCCGCATTTTTCGAAAGGATCACATCATGTCTGACATCATTGCTGCCATTGCGACGGGGCGCGCGCCCTGCGCCATCGGCATTCTCCGCCTGTCCGGGCCCGGTTGCGCCGCGCTGACGGGCCGCGTTTTCACCCCGAAGCAGCCCTTTGCGGACGCGCCGGACCGCCGTCTCGTCCTCGGCCTGCTGCACGACCGGCAGGGGCGCGTCATTGACGAGTGCCTCGGCGTCGTGTGCCGCGCGCCGCACAGCTACACCGGCGAGGAGACCGTTGAGCTGCAATGCCACGGCTCGCCCGCCATGCTGGCCGCCGGGCTGGAGGCGCTGCTGGCCGCCGGGGCGCGGCAGGCGGGACCCGGCGAATTCACGCGCCGGGCCTTCCTGAACGGCAAGCTCGACCTGACGCAGGCCGAGGCCGTCGTCGACCTCATTGACGCCGAGACGGCAGACGCCGCCGCGAACGCCGCCGGGCAGCTCGGCGGGGCGCTCAAGCGCGCCATCGAGCCGGTCTATGACGGGCTGACGGACCTGTGCAGCCATTTCCACGCCGTGCTCGACTATCCGGACGAGGACATCGAGGACTTCGGCGCGGCGGAGCTGGGCGGGACGCTCGACCGCGCGGAGACGTCGCTGCGCGAGCTGCTTGCGACCTACGAAAAGGGCCGCCACCTGCGGCAGGGCGTGCGCGCCGTGCTGCTCGGCAAACCGAATGCGGGCAAATCGTCGCTGCTGAACCGGCTGGCGGGCTATGACCGCGTCATCGTCACGGACATCGCCGGAACAACGCGCGACACCGTCGAGGAGCCGGTGCGCGTCGGCCGCGTGCTGCTGCGTCTGACGGACACGGCCGGCATCCGCGAGGCCGGGGACGCCATCGAGGCCCTCGGCGTGGCCCGCTCGGAGCAGGCCGCGCGCGAAGCGGAGCTGGCCCTGTTCGTCTGCGACGCCTCGCAGCCCCTGACGGACGAGGACCGCCGCGCCATCGAAGCGGCCAAATGCGCCCCGCGCAGTCTGGCCCTGTGCAACAAATCAGACCTGCCCGCCGCCGTCTCGCCGGACGAGCTGCCGTTCGACACCGTTCTGACCGTCTCGGCCCGCACGGGCGCAGGGCTGGACGCCCTGCCCGCCGTGCTCGAGGGCTGGTTCCTCGGCGAAAACGCCTGTGACGGCTCCCTCCTGACCAACCCGCGCCAGTTCGGCGCGCTCGACCGCGCCTCCCGCGCCATCGAACGGGCAAAAACGGGCCTCTGCCTCGGCGTCACGCCGGATGCCGTTCTGACGGACGTGGAGGAGGCCATGGCCGCCCTCGGCGAGGTCACGGGGCGGACGGTCCGCGAGGATATCACAAATCGCATCTTTGAGCGATTCTGTGTCGGAAAGTGAGCGAATATGAAGGAAAAGATCGAGGAAATTTCCCTCTCCATGGAGCGCGGGCACCGGCGCATCCTGCGGGTGCTCTCCGCGCTCGCGGTCATCGGCCTGTTTGTCCTGCTGTGGAAATGGCGCGGCCTTACCGCGATGCAGCCGCTCGTCGACGGCGGCATGGGCCGGTGGACGCGCGCAGTTCTGGAAAGCATCGTCATCACGCTCGCGGCGCAGTGGGTGCTCTGCCTGCTGCCGTGGCCGCTGCTGGCCCTGTTCGGCCGAAGGAGGCCGTTCTGCTCCGTGTTTTCCCTGCGGCCGTGCGTCGGCTCGAATGCGGAGCTGGGCCGTGCCGCCGTGCTTGCCGTGCGGCTGCTCCCGCCCGTGCTCGTAGGCGCGGCGCTGTGGTTCGCGCTGGCGCGCGTGCCGCTCGTGTGGTTCTGGCCCGTGGCGATGGCAAGCGCCGGCTGCACCGTCGCGGCGCTTGGCATAGTGTATGACGCCGTGCGCGTGCTGCAGGTCCCCGGCCAGGCAACGTTCTGCGACCTAGGCATTGTTATTCAGGTTTACCGGGAGGTATCGTAATATGCTGCAAACCCTGTTGGATTCCTGCGCAGCGCTCGGTGTGCCGCTGACGGCGGCGCAGGCGGAGCAGCTGTGCGACTTCGGCGCGCGCCTGCTCGAGCAGAACCGCGTTATGAATCTGACGGCCATCACGGAGCCGCAGGCCGTGGCAAAGCTGCACTTTGCCGACTGCCTCGCGCTGCTGCGCATTGTGCCGTTTTCAGGCAAGCGCGTCATCGACGTCGGCTGCGGGGCGGGCTTCCCCGGCGTGCCGCTGAAGCTGGGCGAGCCGAGCCTCGACCTGACGCTGCTCGACAGCCTCGGCAAGCGCGTGACGTGGCTGGAGGCAACGCTGCGGGACATGGGCGTCCCGGCGCAGTGCGTCTGCGCCCGTGCGGAGGACTATGCCGCGAAGGCGCGCGAGCAATATGACATCGCGACGTCCCGCGCGGTGGCACGGCTGAACATTCTGGCGGAGCTGTGCCTGCCGTTCGTGAAGCCGGGCGGATACTTCCTCGCCATGAAGGCCGCCGCCGCGGCCGAGGAGCTGGAGGAGGCGAAGCGCGGCATCGCAAGGCTGGGCGGCCGCGTGGAGAAAACGGAGACGTATGCCATCGACGGCGCGCCGCGCTGCGTCATCGTCATCCGCAAGGAGCGCCCGACACCCCCGGCCTATCCCCGCCGCTATGCGAAGATCAAGCAGTCACCGCTGTGATTTGAAAGAAAGATGAGCGTAAATGAGCTATTTTGCAGGAAATTATGACATTGCCGTCATCGGCGCGGGCCATGCCGGGATCGAAGCCGGTCTCGCGGCCGCGCGGCTGGGGCTGCAGGCCGTCGTGTTCACGATCAATCTGGACGCTGTGGGCAACATGCCCTGCAACCCGGCCATCGGCGGCACGGGCAAGGGCCATCTCGTGCGCGAGCTCGACGCCCTCGGCGGCGAGATGGGCCGCGCGGCAGACGCCTGCTGCATCCAGTACCGCATGCTCAACCGCGGCAAGGGCCCGGCCGTGCACTCCCTGCGGGCGCAGGCTGACCGCCGCCGCTATCAGGAGCACATGAAGCGCCTGCTCGAGCGCGAGCCGAACCTCTATCTCAAGCAGGCCGCCGTCACGGAGATCCGGACGGAGGGCGGGCACGTCAGCGGCGTCGTGACGCAGCTCGGCGCGGAATACCGCGTGCGCGCCGTCGTCGTCGCGGCCGGGACGTACCTCGACAGCACCGTCATCACCGGGCAGTGCGTCCTGCACTCCGGGCCGGACGGCCTGCGCCCCGCGCCGGAGCTGAGCCAGTGCCTGCGCGCCCTCGGCCTGCGGATGCGCCGGTTCAAGACCGGCACGCCCCCGCGCATCAATGCGCGCAGCGTCGATTTTTCGAAAATGGAGGTCCAGCGCGGGGACGACGATCCGGAGCCGTTCTCGTTTTCCACCCGCGAACCGCCGAAAAATCAGGCCGTGTGCTGGCTGACATGGACGAACGAGCGCACGCACGCCGTCATCCGCGAAAATCTGCACCGCAGCCCGCTGTTCGACGGCTCCATCACCGGCGTCGGCCCGCGCTACTGCCCGAGCATCGAGACGAAGATCGTCCGCTTTGCCGACAAGCCGCGCCACCAGCTCTTCCTCGAGCCGTGCGGCCTCGGGACGGACGAGCTGTACCTGCAGGGCCTGTCCACGAGCCTGCCGGAGGAGGTGCAGCTTGCCATGCTGCACACCATCGCGGGGCTGGAGCACGCCGAAATGCTGCGCCCGGCCTATGCCATCGAATATGACTGCATCGACCCGACGGAGCTTTCCGCGACGCTCGAGTGCAAAAAGCTGCCCGGCCTCTACGGCGCGGGCCAGTTCAACGGCACGTCCGGCTATGAGGAGGCGGCCGTGCAGGGCTTTGTGGCCGGTGTCAACGCTGCCCGGAAGCTGAAGGGGGAGAGCCCCTTTATCCTCTCTCGGGCGGAGAGCTACATCGGCACCCTCATCGACGACCTCGTCACGAAGGGCACGGAGGAGCCGTACCGCATCATGACCTCGCGCAGCGAATACCGCCTGCTGCACCGGCAGGACAACGCCGACGAGCGGCTCACGCCCATCGGCTATCGCATCGGCCTCATCCCTGCCGCGCAGGCACAGGCCGTCGCGGAGAAATACGAGGCCGTCCGGCGCGAGCAGCGCAGGCTGGAGCACACCGGCGTGCCGGCCGGTCCGGCGCTGAACGCCTTCCTGCAGTCGCGTGGCTCGGCGGAGGTCGTCAGCTCCGCCCGCCTGGCGGACCTGCTGCGCCGCCCGGAGCTGCACTATGCAGAGCTTGCCCCCTTCGACCCGGAGCGGCCGGAGCTTCCGGCGGCCGTGACGCGTCAGGTCGAGATCCGGGTGAAATATGCGGGGTACCTGCAGCGGCAGGAGCAGCAGATCGAGGCCTTCCGCCGCGAGGAATCGCGCCTGCTGCCGGAGGATGCGGACTATGCCTCCATCGCCGGTCTGCGCCTCGAGGCGCGGCAGAAGCTGGCCGACATCCGCCCGCGCTCCATCGGGCAGGCCGGGCGCATCTCCGGCGTTTCGCCCGCGGACATTGCCGTGCTGCTGATCTGGCTCAGCCAGCGCAATGAAAATTCGACCGATCACGCGGAATAACGGGACGTCTCACGGTAATTCCGTGAATAAGAATATTTTTTCACCTTTTTCCTCTTAGAGTATCATATTTTCTGCCGTTTCCGCATGTTTGTCGAAGAACGTCGACGAAAAAGCAGACATTTTCAGGGAAAGTCATTGCAAAAGCGGGCCGAATATGTTAAATTAGAAGCACCGCTTGTACATCCATGCGGAAATGAGAGAATCTACGAGGAAGAGAGTTGTTACATGGAAAAAATGTATCGGGTCCTGCTGGCAAACGGCAGCGAAGAGTTTTGTGGGAAGCTCGGCGTTGCCCTGAAGCAGACGAATCGGTATTCCGTGGTCGGCTCGGCTTGTGACGGCGTTCGCGCCATCAGCCTGCTGAAAGAGCTGAAACCGGATCTGCTGGTCGTCGACCTCATGCTGCCGCAGGCGGACGGCCTGTCCGTGCTGAAGGCAGCGGCCGGGCTGGATCCAAAGCCAAAGCTTCTGGTTTTGGTGGAGTTCGTAACGGAATATGTGTCTTCAATGTTTATGACGCTCGGCGTGCAATATATCATGCTGAAACCATGCAGCTGCCGTGCCGTCGTGGAGCGTCTCGACGAGATCTGCGAGAGCGCCGTTTCGCGCAAACCCGCCATCGCAGCAAAGCGCAACGCCAACATCGAGTCCATGGTCACCTCGATCATTCACGAGATCGGCGTCCCTGCGCACATCAAGGGCTATCAGTATCTCAGGGAGGCGATCCTGATTGCCGTCAATGACATGGATGTCATCAACGCCATCACAAAGGTGCTCTATCCGCAGGTGGCCAAGACGTTCGCCACGACGCCCTCGCGCGTCGAGCGCGCCATCCGCCACGCCATCGAGGTCGCGTGGGACCGCGGCGACCTGGAGACGCTGCAGCGCTTCTTCGGCTACACCGTGTCGAACACGAAGGGCAAGCCGACGAACAGCGAGTTCATCGCCCTCATCGCCGACCGCCTGCAGCTCCAGCTCCGCAGCCCCGAGGCTGCGGCCATGTGAGCCGGGGGATGGAGAAAAACTCCCGAACACAAAAGAGAGCAAAAATTTTCCCGCCTGCTTGTGCAGGCGGGACTTTTTTACGGCATAGACGCACGGGTTTATTACGAAAAAGCAATCCGCCTCTGTATCGCACAGGGGCGGATCTGTTTATTTGTCATACGGGACTCGGAAATAGTCCAAATACTTCCGAAACCTGTCCTGTGCAGATAGACAAGTATCACGCAAATGGCCGCGCTCGTCCGGCCACTCCTTCAAGCCGCGGTAGTAGAACATCTTGATGTCGTCCTCGATGATAAACGGCACGATGTTGCTCCGCAGGCATTCTTTGAAAAGGAGCAGGCGCCCGACTCTGCCGTTGCCGTCCTGGAACGGATGGATGCGCTCAAAACGGTAGTGAAAGTCAAGCAAATCGTCAAAGGTTTTGCGCTTGATAGCGTTGTATTCCGCAAGCAGCTTCTTCATCTCAGTGCCGACATTCTCGGGCGCAGTGGTATCCATGCCACCGACCTCGTTGGGCAGTTTCTTGTAATTCCCGACGGCAAACCAATCGAGGCGGGAATCGGAAGTTCCATTTTTCAAAACGGCGTGCAGCTGCTTGATGAACGCCTCGCTCAGCATATGATTTGCGCTATCGATCATCATATCAATGCACTTGAAATGGTTGGCGGTCTCGACCACATCGTCAACCTTGACCGTCCCGTCCGATGCGCCGATGGTGTTCGTCTCAAAGATATAGCGCGTCTGATCGTGGGTAAGGCGACTGCCCTCCATGTGGTTGGAGTTATAGGTCAGATCGATTTGGATTTTATGATAAATACCGCCGTGCAGCTTCGCCGCTTTTTCGGCTTTCAGCACCTCAAGAAGGGTCTTTGGTGTATCGGTTTTCTTGTTCATGCGATCGGGCTTCTCCGCGGTTTCGGGTATGTTCCATGTCTTTCCGGTCAGAAATGCACCGTCGATTTTTCCTTCGGCACAATACCCTCGCACGCTGCGTTCGGAAACGCCCCACCTTTTCGCCGTTTCCGCGACAGAAATATATTTCATAGAGATCCCTCACTTTCTGCACAGGGATAGTATAGCACATTATCGGCAAAATATAAAGAACAATTTGTGAAACAATATTTGAATTTTGCCGATAACGGCAATTGTACGCGCACGGAGCAGGCGCAGTACATTTTCACGGAGTTCGTCCCGACGCACCGGGACAATGGAAGTGGGGGACAGATACACAGAGGAACGGGAAAACGGCAAAAAGCACCGCCTGCCGAACGGACAGATGGTGCTGATTTGGCAAATCTACCGCTCATGGATACCATGCACCATACTTTGCAGGCGTGGTGCATTTTTGCGGCGTTCGTCCTAACACGGCGGGACAATGAGGACAGAAAGGACAGAATATAACCCACTTTATTGTTCCATTCCGCGATATCCATGTTTTTCTGCATTCCCAAGCAAATAAAGGAACGCAAATGCAGGAATTCGTAGCAGATCTTTACCGCACTTTGTGTTATGAACTCCATAATCGTCCGCTTTCTTGGTTATAATGATTGCTGCCGACGATTCCTCACACAATTCTACGATCACATCATCATCCGCAATTGGCGCACCTTCTCTGTATTTAACTTCAATGAGGATGTTTTTCGTATTAGGATAGTCCACCACAATATCAATTTCTTTGCCCTTTTTTCCACCTCTAAAATAGCCCACCGAAGTAGCATATTGATAATAAAACGCTGCGACATGCTTGTAAACAGCCGTTTCAACAATCTTTCCCATCTCAACAGGGTCCGTCAAAACAGAATCATCCATCAAAACAGCATTCCGAATTGCCGCATCGGCGATATAAATTTTAGGACGCGCCTTTAATACCTTTTTCCCTGCCATATCAACCGGCCAACTCTGATAAATCAGATTTGCGCTCTCCAGATACTGAATATAGTTTTCTACAGTTGTGCGAGATACACCGTTCAATTCTTTCGTAATTGCCTCGATTGATACAATTTCTGAAGATACATTGCAGAGGTATAAGAAAATTCTCTCCAGTTCCGTTGCGTTACGGATATTGTACAGTGAGGGAAGATCACGCTTCAGAACTTTATCCACAACATCTTCTCGCATGATCTGCTGCGCCATCAAATCATTGTCAGCCAATGCCAACTCCGGAAAACCGCCAACCTGCAAATACCGCATAAAATGATTTTGAACCTTGGAAAGCTGCATCATAATTTGAGTCCGCTCAATTTGACTTTTGTGGAGCAGTGTTGTTACTTTCAAATCGGAGGCGATATTGGGCCGATCCAAATCCAGCAGTTCACAATATTCATAAAAAGACATCGTTGGGACTTGTATAACGGTCCAACGGCCGGCACCACTTTCTCTGCTGCCCTTCATCAACGCCGGACTGGCAGAGCCGGTTGCAACAACACGTGTATTGGGTTGCGTATCATAGATGATCTTTAACCATCGATCCCAGTCCTGTGCGTACTGCACCTCATCAAAGAAATAATAGGCATCCTGCTCTGCATAGATATTTTCATGATAACACTCCAGAACATCCTGAAATTGGCTGAGCTTCAGCATAGGATGATCCAAAGAAATAAAAACAATTTTCTGCGGTGCCACACCTGACTTTAACAGCGCTTCGATCATTTGGTATTGGATGGTTGTTTTTCCAACGCGTCTCGTCCCGGTCAAAACCACAGAGCGGCGAATTCCTTTATCCGTCAACCGCTTCATCGCTTCGTGGAATGCAAACCTCTTGTAGGTTTTTGACATCTGCGGGCTAACTGTCCCGGTTTTCCACCACGGATTATAAGCACTCAGAACTTTGAGAATGCTCTCTTTTGTTGTAATCGCCATTGAGATCAGCTCCTTTTTCAATATAATATCCGCAAAATCAATTTTTGTCAAGGATTATTGATAGTACACTATGAATGTTTTCCTAAAAATATCGATTTTTTCTGCTGAAATCCGCATTAAAAAACTTTTTCCGTTCCAGTTTTCCGATAATATTTTCGTGGAGTCAGATTTCTGAGGCACACTTTCGATCAAGCAATAGCGCAATCAGTTTTTGCTGTTTGCGCTTTGGTATTTTGTTTGCTGATTCGGATGGCTCTTTGATGAATCAGGTGATACCGATGTTCAATGTGCAAAGTAAGGCAAAGTCTCTTTGCTGATTCAAGCAAATTTTGCCAAATCAGCAAAGAGACTTTGAATATTTCATCATAGTCAAGCCGTAACAATCCATAATTATGGGCAGGGGATGTTAAGTTTCCGCACGCTTTCGTTTTATGCGGAAATTTCGTAAATGATAACGTAAGCGCATAATAAATGACGTCCTGTGAAAGCAACGGCGCCTGTGAAATAATAAGGGTATTAAGAATTACTGAGAATACCAGCCCGGTTCTGTCCTTTTTGTCCTTTCTGTCCCACGGTAATAAGCGAAAACCCGTCCAAGGCTCAGAGCAGCATCTCAGCCTTCGGCGGGTTTCTATATGGAAAATAATCATTTATCGTTTCTACTCTTATAACGATTGCCGTTTTGCTAAGCCCAAGGTTTTCTCATCATGGCCGCAGCAAATTCGGGCATACAATTTGCTTATGGCCGGATTTGTTCAAAATATCCCCAGTTTCATTCCAAAAACATTCCCAGACCGGCAATAAATAAAAAATTACCGTTGTTGATATGGTATCAACAACGGTAACAGATTTGGCAAATCTACCGCTCGTGGATACAATGCACCATGCTTTGACCGCATGGTGCATTATTTCATGGGTTCAGTTTTGATGCGCTGGGACACTGCGGACGGAAAGGACAGAAGCAGCCTGTGAAATTTATTCCCGTTTCTCTGCTTTTTTCTCCCGTTCCAGAATTTTCCGGAGGACTCTGACACCTTTTTCTGTGTAATCCTCTTCTTCGCTTCCGTTGCTTTCCAATATTCGCTCAATGGCCTGCGCGGGATCCAGAGAATGATACGGATAATACAGCTTGCGGAGCTCCTTTGCTTTCATTTGCTTATACACCTGTTTACTACTCTTTTCATAGGTGTAGGCCCAGTAGCGATACAGGTATCCCAACCAATAAAGTTCTTCCCGGCCGTATCGTTCTTTTCCGTAGGAAGTCGGTCCGTATTGTGCCTCCA
>ERZ839767.6071-NODE-6071-length-10139-cov-2.266363_pt1 | contig 10139 bp, 7 predicted proteins | sample MGYA00519879_ERZ839767 | MGnify/ENA primary metagenome ERZ839767 (study PRJEB31850, sample SAMEA3708852) | human gut metagenome | biome: human gut; feature: human-associated habitat; material: faeces | place: China | collected 2014 ...
ATTTTATATAGGCGGAACAAAGTGCGGTGCGCTCTTTGGTGAGGCCGTTGTCATTTTAAAGGAATCACTTAAAAAGGATTTTCGCTATATGATTAAGCAGCGCGGCGGCATGTTTGCAAAGGGTCGTCTGTTAGGCATTCAGTTTGATACGCTGTTTACAGACGGTTTGTATGAAGCGATTTGCGGCGAGGCTGTAAAAAAGGCAATGACTCTGCGTGAGGCGTTTTTGGAAAAAGGAATTTCCATGTATGGAAGCTCTATGACAAATCAGCAGTTTCCGATTTTAACAGATGCACAAAAAGAAGCACTGGCGAAAGATTTTGCCTTTGAATATTGGGGAGAAGCAAAAGAAGGCAAATCGATTGTTCGTTTTTGCACAAGCTGGGCAACAAATGATGCGCAGATCAAGGCACTGACAGATGCAATTGCTGCACTGTAAGAGACAACTAACAGCAAGCAATTCTATATGACTTTAAATAGTTACAAAAAAAGGACCTTTGGCAAAAAGCCATTGGTCCTTCTTTTTGTAAAATTAGTCATTATATCCGTTTGGATTCTTTGTCTGCCAGTTCCAGGAATCTGCGCACATCTCATCAATGTCATACTGTGCAGTCCAGCCAAGCTCGGCGGCAGCCTTATCGCACTTAGAGTAGCAGGTTGCAATATCACCAGCACGGCGAGGTTTGATCACATACGGAAGCTTTTTGCCGCATGCCTTCTCGAATGCATGGATGACATCAAGAACGCTGTAGCCCTTTCCAGTACCAAGATTGTAGATGCTGACACCTTCCTTATCGGCTAACTTCTGGATGGCCTTTACATGGCCTCTTGCAAGATCAACAACGTGGATGTAGTCACGAACACCGGTTCCGTCTGGTGTATCGTAGTCATCTCCGAATACGTTGATGCACTGAAGCTTTCCAATTGCAACCTGAGCAACATATGGAAGCAGGTTGTTCGGAATACCCTTTGGATCCTCACCGATCAGGCCGCTCTTATGAGCACCGATTGGATTGAAGTAGCGAAGCAGGATTACATTCCACTCTGGGTCAGCAGTGTGAATATCAGTTAATACCTGCTCAAGCATCCACTTGGTCCAGCCATATGGGTTAGTTGCAGTACCCTTCGGGCAGTTTTCAGTAATCGGGATCTCAGCTGGAGAACCATATACAGTAGCAGAAGAGCTAAAGATAATATTCTTAACGCCGTGATTGCGCATCTCATCACACAGAATCAGTGTGCCGGACATGTTGTTAGTGTAGTACTCGATTGGCTTTACAACAGATTCGCCGACAGCCTTGAGACCTGCAAAGTGGATGACTGCGTCAATTTTTTCATTATCGAAGATTGCCTTTACACCCTCACGGTCTAACATGTCAGTCTGGTAGAAAGTAACCTTCTTTCCAGTGATCTGCTCGATGCGTTCAACGGCCTTAATGTTGGCGTTGTACAGGTTGTCCATGATGACAACCTCATATCCCTCGTTCAACAGTTCGACGCAGGTATGGCTGCCGATATAGCCGGCGCCACCGGTAACTAAAATCTTCATGATAACCCCATTTCTGCGCTGCGATAAATAATAAATAGTAGTATCGTGTGTAATAAAATATTGAGTAGGCGTACAGACAATTTTGGCCGCAGCGCTAGCCGATTGCCTTAACGTGCATTTGGAAATCGTCTTGACTTTCCTCTACTTACAATTATAATGAGAGAGGAATGGTATGGCAACAACTATTTTCGAAAAAATTATAAGTATCTTGAGGTTTCTATGCAATTAAAAATTAATAATGAGAAAAAAGAGCTGAAGTTTCACGGAAGCTATGAATTTCCAGTGTTTGTCAGCCATGAAGTGTTGTCTGATTACGAGAGAGGCGCATTTGCCTGGCACTGGCATCCGGAGGTAGAATTAACCTATATTGAGGAGGGACAAATCGAATATCAGGTAAATGACACTGTATATTGCCTTAAGGCAGGAGAAGGACTTTTTTGCAATGCAAATGCACTTCACACTGGTCATATGTTGAATCAGGGAGACTGCCGTTATCTTTCCGTTACATTTCATCCGCGAATGATTTATGGCTTTGAGGGAAGTGCAGTTGACAAAAAATATGTAGAGCCTGTAACAAGAAATGATTTGCTTGGAGGACTACATCTTGTGCCAGATACTGAGTGGCAAAAACAGATACTTTTGTTAATTCAAACAATTGTGACAGATTATGAGGGTCATTTGCCAGGATTTGAGCTTGTAATTTGTCAGACACTTTTGCAAATATGGAATACATTGTATACAAACGTATGGAGTGAAATTTCGCCAGATCCATCGGCTCAGTACAAAGATATTGAGCGTCTTAGAAAGACGATTACTTATTTGCAGGAGCATTATCATGAGCATGTGACTCTTGGAGCTATCGCAGAAAATGTTAATATCTGCGCGAGTGAATGCTGCCGTTTTTTCAAGCGTCATATGAATCAGACGATATTTGAATATTTGTTGGAATACCGCATTGAGAAAAGTCTGCCCCTTTTGATCAAGGGAGAAGACAGCATCACATCGATTGCCCAGATGGTTGGATTTTCCAATCCTGCCTATTTTGGAAAGGTATTTCATCAGGTGATGAGATGCTCACCGAGCGATTATCGAAAGTCTTTCATTTCAAAGACACAGAAAGTATAGTCAGACGATATGACAAAAGTTCCCTAAAGACATCATAATATTTTGTCGATATAGGGAACACAGGTTTGTATTGTGTGAAAAAACTGGAAAAATTTTTTCAAAGTTGCAAAAGCACCCACTACAATTGTGAATTCGATAGACACCAAATACAGTATAAATACATTGACAAAAGCACAAGATGTTGTATAATGGTGAGGAACAACTTGATTAAGGGGGCTGCATAATGAAGATTATTAAAAGAAGCGGAGCAGAGGCAATCTTTGACGCAAATAAGATTGCACAGGCCGTGAAAAAGGCCAATGACAGCGTGGTTGAGGCTGAAAGACTGAGCCATCATCAGATCGCTCATATTGTGGAAAAAGTAGAGAAGCAGTGCCTTGCAGTGAATCGTTCCTTAAACGTGGAAGAAATACAGGATCTTGTGGAGAATGCCATTATGCGTGAGCAGGCCTTCTCTGTAGCGCGAAATTATGTAAGGTATCGTTATGAGCGCGAGTTAGCCAGAACACACAATACAACTGATGAACGTATCAAGAGTATTCTTGAGTGCAACAACGAAGAGGTAAAGCAGGAAAACTCAAATAAGAATCCGACTGTAAACAGTGTACAAAGGGACTACATTGCAGGTGAGGTAAATAAGGATTTTACAAGAAGATTTTTGCTGCCAGAGGATATTGTGGAGGCGCATGATGCTGGAATCATTCATTTCCATGATACAGATTATTATGCACAGCACATGCACAACTGTTGTCTGATTAATCTTGAGGACATGCTGCAAAATGGCACTGTAATCAGTGAGACTATGCTTGAAAAGCCAAAGAGCTTTTCAACTGCATGTAACATTGCAACACAGGCCATCGCACAGGTAGCCAGCTCACAGTATGGCGGACAGAGTATTTCACTGGCACATCTTGCACCTTTTGTACAGATCAGCCGTGAGAAATTCCGTCGTATGGTTCGCAAGGAGATGGAAGAAGCAGGAATCCAGGTAACAGAGGAGCAGATCAATCTTATCGCAGAAAAGCGTGTAAAGGAAGAGATTAACCGTGGTGTTCAGGTAATTCAGTATCAGGTTATCACGCTTATGACAACAAATGGACAGGCACCGTTTATTACAGTATTTATGTATATTGATGAGGTACCGGAAGGTCAAACAAGAGAGGATCTTGTAGCGATTATTGAGGAGATGCTTCATCAGCGTATCAGAGGTGTCAAGAATGAGAAGGGTGTATGGATTACACCGGCATTCCCTAAGCTGATTTACGTACTCGAAGAGGATAATATTCACGAGGACAGCAAGTATTATTATCTGACAAAGCTTGCTGCAGAGTGTTCAGCGAAGAGACTTGTTCCAGATTATATTTCCGAGAAGGTTATGAAGGAACTCAAAGATGGAAACTGCTATCCATGTATGGGATGTCGTTCCTTCCTGACTGTATATCATGATGAAAATAATAAGCCAAAGTTTTATGGCCGTTTCAATCAGGGTGTTGTCACAATCAATCTTGTTGATGTTGCATGTTCATCAGGAAAGGATAAGGAGCGTTTCTGGAAGATCTTTGATGAGCGTCTTGAACTGTGTCACCGTGCATTAATGTGCAGACATAATCGTTTAAAGGGAACACCGTCTGATGTTGCACCGATTTTGTGGCAGTATGGTGCACTGGCTCGTTTAAAGAAGGGCGAGACAATCGATAAGCTGTTGTATAATGGCTATTCTACAATTTCCTTAGGCTATGCCGGTTTGTGCGAGTGTGTTAAGTACATGACAGGAACAAGCCATACTGATCCTCAGGCAACTCCATTTGCACTTGAGATTATGCAGCATATGAATGATGCATGTGCAAAGTGGAAGGCAGAGCATAACATTGATTTTAGCTTGTATGGAACACCGCTTGAGTCCACTACATATAAGTTTGCAAAGTGTCTGCAGAAGCGTTTTGGACTGATTCCTGGAATCACAGATAAGAATTACATCACAAACAGCTATCATGTTCATGTAACAGAAAAGATCAATGCATTTGATAAGCTGAAGTTCGAGTCACAGTTCCAGAAGCTGTCTCCAGGTGGTGCAATCAGCTATGTTGAGGTTCCAAACATGCAGAACAATATCGATGCTGTTCTTTCTGTCATGAAATATATTTATGAAAATATCATGTATGCCGAGTTAAATACAAAGAGTGATTATTGTCAGGTATGCGGCTACAATGGAGAGATACAAATTGTATCAGATGATGACGGAAAGCTTGTATGGGAGTGTCCAAATTGTGGAAACCGCAATCAGGATAAGATGAATGTCGCAAGACGTACATGCGGCTACATCGGAACTCAGTTCTGGAATCAAGGAAGAACACAAGAGATTAAGGAACGTGTATTGCATCTGTAAGCTGCACATCTGTAAACATATGCGAATCTGTAAATTAATATAGTGTAAGAGAGACGTGTTGGGATTTTTATCTCATACACGTCTTTTCTTTCATCTTGCCAAGCGCCTTTTTCCATGTTATACTAAAGCGAACATGCCTTTTTGTTTTGAGGGTGTATTAAAGGAGAATGAAATGATTTCCTATATTTCAGGAGTATATGCCGGACACAGCACAGATGCCGTGGTAATTGAGTGCGGCGGAATTGGTTTTTGTATCCGGGTACCGGAGACTGTTTTGAATCGCCTTCCGGCAAAGAATAGCGAATTTAAACTGTATACATATCTTCATGTGAAGGAAGATGCTATGCAGCTATATGGTTTTATAAGTAAAGAGGAACAGGAAATGTTTGAGCTGCTGATTGGTGTCAGCGGTATTGGCCCTAAGGGAGCCCTTGGCATTTTGTCAGCATTGTCAATGGACACACTTCGTTTTGCAATTTATGCACAGGATGCAAAGACGATTGCAAAGGCACCTGGCATTGGAATTAAGACAGCTCAGAAAATGATTCTTGAGTTAAAGGATAAAATTTCGCTTGCAGATACTCTTGGAGAGCAGTCTGCTATGGTTTCAGCTGGTGCTGTGGATTCGAAAACTAATGCAAATCGTGCTGAGGCAATTGAGGCATTGACAGCACTTGGCTTTAGTGCATCTGAGGCAGTCAAAGCAGTCTCTGGAGTTAAGGATATTGAGACACTAAGTACAGAAGCAATCATTAAGGCTGCGTTAAAGAAAACATTGTAAAAACCGCGGTGTCAGAAATTGTGTCTGCAGTGTCTGCTGTATATCTGGCCGAATAACTGCGAAGAAAAGAACAGAGGAACAACATGGAAAGAAGAATTATCACGACCCAGCTTGCAGAAAATGAAAACGTGCTGGAAAACCATCTCAGGCCGCAGTATCTGTCAGAGTATATCGGACAGGAAAAAGCCAAGGAGATTTTGAAAGTATATATAGAGGCAGCAAAGAAGAGAAAAGAAGCACTAGATCATGTGCTTTTATATGGTCCTCCGGGACTGGGAAAGACGACACTTGCCGGAATTATTGCAAATGAGATGGGCAGCAATATTAAAATTACGTCAGGCCCGGCCATTGAAAAGCCAGGCGATATGGCAGCTATTTTAAATAGGTTATCTGAAAATGACGTGCTTTTTGTCGATGAAATTCATCGCCTGAGCCGTCAGGTCGAGGAAGTTTTATATCCGGCAATGGAGGATTTTGAGATTGATATAATGATCGGAAAGGGCGCGACAGCGCGTTCTATCCGTTTGGATCTGCCTAAATTTACATTAGTGGGTGCAACAACAAGAGTTGGTCTTTTAACAGCACCTCTTCGTGACAGATTTGGTGTTGTGCATAAGCTTGATTTTTATACGACAAATGAGCTTGTGCAAGTGCTTGAGCGTTCTGCTAATGTACTAAATGTTACGCTTGAGAAAGAAGGTGCGTTAGAGCTTGCCCGCCGCTCAAGAGGAACACCGCGTCTTGCAAACCGTCTGTTAAAGCGTGTGCGTGATTTTGCGCAGGTGCGTTATGACAGTGTTATCACAAAAGAAGTTGCAGAGTATGCACTTGATCTTCTTGAGGTAGATCGCCTTGGACTTGACAAGGGAGACCGCGCAATTTTAGAGACAATTGCAGATAAGTTTGGCGGCGGTCCGGTGGGATTAGATACAATCGCAGCTGCATTAGGCGAAGATTCAGGCACGATTGAGGATGTTTATGAGCCATATTTGATTCAAAACGGACTGATCGAGCGTACACCAAGAGGAAGAGCAATCACACGTTTAGCTTATGAGCACCTTCACAGACCGGTGCCTAAAGTATGAGATTTTTGAGGGTTTTAAGAACATGGAAAGAAATAGTACAGATGTTATAATAGAAGATAAGGTGTATAAGATCAGCACCGATCAGGACGCATCCTACGTAAGAGAGCTTGCAGAGTATATTAATGAAAAAATGGAGCTTTTGCATCGTCAGTCAGCGTACAGCAAGCAGGCAAATGCTTTTCGCCAGATCATTTTGCTTATGAATATGGCAGATGATTACTGTCGCATGAAGCAGCAGGCAGAGGAAGCAACAAGAAAGTACGAGCAGCAGGAAGCAGAATTTTACAATATGAAGCGCGAGATGGTCAATATGCAGATGACAATAGCAAACTTAAAAAAGCAGCTGCAGGAGAAGCCCAAGACACAGGCAGTATGTCCATATTTGCAGTCGTTAGCAAAAGAGACAGAGACAAAAAATACACAGACCGCGCAGACATCACAAGAGAAAAAACAATATCCGCCGTATGGATCATTTGCAAACAGTACAGCGGCACACAAGAAAAAATAAACTGTAGAAAAGCCCGGGCAGTGTGCCGGGGCTTTGTGCTTTAAGTCAATAGTCAGTAATTAAAGATAATTTACAAGGAAAGGCAGGCATAAAAGATGGAACAAATAGCAGAGCTGCTCGCACCAGCCGGGTCTGTAGAGACGATGTACGCGGCCTTTGCGGCAGGTGCAGATGCTGTATATATAGGCGGAAGCCGCTTTGGAGCGAGAGCCTATGCAGACAATGCAGAGAGTGAATCACTTTTAGATGCGATTGATTATGCACATTTGCATGGAAAAAAATTATATCTTACGGTCAACACGTTATTAAAAGAACAGGAAATGGATGAACTGTATGAGTATCTTTTGCCTTTTTATTGTCAGGGACTCGATGCAGTGATTGTGCAGGATTTTGGTGTCTTTCGCCGTGTGCGTGAGTGGTTTCCAGATCTTGCGATACATGCCAGCACACAGATGATAATGAGCGGAGAGCTTTCAGCAGAAAAATTAAAAGAACTCGGTGCAACGCGTATAGTAACACCACGTGAGCTTTCACTTAATGAAATTCGCAGCATTCATAAAAGCTGTGATCTGGAAATTGAGAGCTTTGTGCATGGAGCACTTTGCTATTGCTACTCAGGTCAGTGTCTGTTTTCAAGTATTGCGGGCGGACGAAGCGGCAACAGAGGACGCTGTGCGCAGCCATGTCGTATGGCGTATAGTGTTGAACAAAATGGAAAAGTGATTTTGCCGCAGCAAAAGGGCTATATTTTAAGTCCAAAGGATCTATGTACAATAGAAATTTTACCCAAACTTATAGAGGCAGGAGTGTATTCCCTTAAAATTGAAGGAAGAATGAAAAAGCCAGAGTACACAGCAGGTGTAGTCAGCATTTACCGCAAGTATCTTGATCGTTATCTGGCAAATCCCAAAGCACCATATCGTGTGTCTGAGGCAGACAAGAAGCATTTGCTTGGTCTGTTTAACAGAAAAGGATTTACAGATGGCTATTATACAAGACATAACGGCACTTCCATGATAACATATACGGCACCTGATTTTCGTGCAGGAGAGGATGTATTCCTTGAAAAGATCCGTACCGACTATATTGGAACAAAATTGAAAGAAAATATAAAAGGAACGGTAAAGATTTATCAGGGAAAACCTGCTATACTATCTGTGACTGCGGCTGCAGCGTGTGAAGATGGTCATGTGAGCGTGCTGCAAAAAAAAGAGATTACTGTCAGTGCAGGTATGGTGCAGGAAGCAAAAAGCCGCCCGCTCACAAAGGAAGCGATTCAAAAGCAAATGGAAAAGCTTGGCGATACTGATTTTTCATGGGAGTCTCTTACGATTGAGACAGATGAAGCATCATTTTGCCCAGTTGGTGTGCTAAACGAGCTTAGAAGAGCAGGAGTACAGTCAATCAAAGATGAGCTTCTTAAAGTATGGCACAGAGAATCTGTCATATCAGGAGAGACTTTCAAAGAGAAAGCACAGAAGACAGTGACAGATGTGCAAGGTTTGGCATTGATTTGGCATGCATCGGCTGAGACAAAAGAGCAATTTGAAGTGCTTTTATCGCAGGATTGGATTAGTCAGGTGACAATTGACAGTCATATATGTGAGCCAGATCAATATGAGAAATTCGTGCAAAAAGCACATCAGGCAGGAAAAATGTGTTTCTTATATTTGCCAAAGGTCTTTCGTCAGGAGAATGAGCCATGGTATTTAGAGCATAAAGAAATCATTAGTGCTGCAGGCTTTGATGGCATTTTGGCTTCTACGCCGGAGGCGTGGCTATTTGCGCAGAAATATCTGCTGCCAGGAAAGGTATCAGCGGATCATAGTCTGTATAGCTGGAATACACAGGCTGCGAAGGAGCTTTCTTCATGGGGAAATCAATACAGGACGCTTTCTGTTGAGCTAAATAGAAAAGAGTTGGAAGCATCGGCAGATTTGACAAGCGAACTTATTGTGTATGGCAGGCTTCCAATGATGGTGTCTGCACAGTGTATTTGTAAAAATACGATTGGATGTAAAAAACAGCCAGTAGAACTGACACTCGTAGACCGAATGAGAAACCGTTTTCCTGTTAAAAATAATTGCAGGGAATGTTATAACGTGATTTATAACAGTCTGCCGCTGTCTCTGGCCGATCAGTGGTTGTCTGTGCGCACACTTTCGCTTCGCAGTGTAAGATTAAGTTTTACTACAGAAACACAAACGCAGATGGCAGAGGTATTAGCTGTATACAAAGAGCTTGCTAAGACAGGAAAGACGTCGGCAAAACTTGAAAATACAACACGCGGTCATTATAAAAGAGGAGCTGAGTAAAAGAGGGTCAGCAGTATACTAGACAACGAAAGGGAAGAATAGATGACAACATTATTAACGAGTGTATGTAAATATTCGATGATCATTGTGATGATCTTATATACGGTGCTGGCATTTTGGTCACTTCGATATAAGAGTGTTGAAAATATGAGAGGGTGTTATTGGGGAATGAACCTTTTGACCTTTTCATTTTTGACACTAGGTTTTGCTGTGATCGCAGTGAAAGAGAGAAACATACTGATAGTGGGCTACTATGCAGCTATTATGCTTTATTTTATGGTGTATCTACTTGTATACCGCCATATGTACAAAAAAGCAAATTTAGCGCTGCTAAGCCATATGCTTATGTTTTTGTCAATTGGTTTTATACTGCTTACAAGGCTAAATCCA
>ERZ839767.6075-NODE-6075-length-10131-cov-29.813914_pt1 | contig 10131 bp, 8 predicted proteins | sample MGYA00519879_ERZ839767 | MGnify/ENA primary metagenome ERZ839767 (study PRJEB31850, sample SAMEA3708852) | human gut metagenome | biome: human gut; feature: human-associated habitat; material: faeces | place: China | collected 2014 ...
CGACCATGTCCATGCCGTAGCGGCGGCAGGTCTGATAGTCGTCCGCGCCGAAGCCCGGGGCGGTATGGACGCAGCCCGTGCCGGAGTCCATGGTGACGTAATCGGCCAGGACAAGGCGGGAGGTCTTCGGCAGGAACGGATGGTCTGCCAGCATATTTTCAAAGAACGCGCCCTCGTGGCGGGAGACGACGGTATAGTCCTCCACGCCGCCGACCTTCATGACCTTCTCCATGAGCGCCTCGGCGACGAGATACTGCTCGCCGTTCTGGTGATTGCGGACGATGACATAGCTTTCGACCGGGTTCAGCGCGATGGCGAGGTTGCCGGGCAGCGTCCAGATCGTGGTCGTCCAGATGACGAACGAGAGGTTCTTCTTCTCCTCGTCCGTGAGCTTGCCCTGATCGTCGTGCAGGGGGAACTTGACATAGACCGTGGTGCAGGGATCGTCCTGATATTCGATCTCGGCCTCAGCCAGCGCCGTCTCATCGTGGTAGCACCAGTAGACGGGCTTCAGGCCCTTATAGATGTAGCCCTTTTTGTACATCGCGCCGAAGACCTTGACCTCCTCGGCCTCAAAGCTGGGGGCCATGGTCTTATACGGGTGCTCCCAGTCGGCCACGACGCCGAGGCGCTTGAAGCCCTCCATCTGCACGTCAATATAATGCTGCGCGAAGTCATGGCAGGCGGAGCGGAACTCCGGGATGGGCATGGCCTTGTGGTTGAGCTTGTTCTGCTTGATGATGGCGGACTCGATGGGCATACCGTGGTTGTCCCAGCCGGGGATGTACGGGGTGTAGTACCCGCGCATGGCCGCCGAGCGGATCATAAAGTCCTTGATGCACTTGTTGAGCGCGTGGCCCATGTGCAGCGCGCCGTTGGAGAACGGAGGGCCGTCGTGCAGGGCAAAGCGGGGCTTGCCCTCGTTCTTTTTGAGCAGTTCGTTGTAAAGGTCGAGTTCCTGCCAGTGCTTCAGCATATCCGGCTCGCGCATCGGAAGCCCGCCGCGCATCGGAAAGCCCGACTTGTTCATGTTGAGCGTCTGTTTGTATTCCATAATTCCTCCTGCAAAAACAAAACGCCCCGAGCCTTGGCTCAGGGCGATAAATGACCGCGGTACCACCTGAATTCCCGCGCATCAAAACGCGGGCACTCGCCTTCTGTAACGGGAAGTCCCGTCCGGGCTTACTTGCGGTTCAGCCCGGCTGCTCCAAGGGGATCTTCGGAGGCTTCTGCCGCTGCCTTACACCGACCGGCAGCTCTCTTTGCGCGTCGAAACCCCGTACTTGTCCTTTTCATTGCATATATCAGCTACAGTGTACCCATTTATTGTCCCCTTGTCAAGAAAAACCCCGGCAGAAATTCAAAAAATGTTTAAAACTGAACGCCTCTGCCGCGATTGCAAACCGCGTGCTCATGTGGTATGCTTAGGGGACACCAACAATATGGGAGGCAATGACACACATGGACGATAAGACCAATCAGGCGCCGGAGCAATCCGGAATGCCGGACAATGAGGAGTATTCCTCTTATACGCTTCCGACCGAGGATGCTGCCGCGCAGGAGGCGCATACCATTCCGCTCGAAGACGCTGCCGCGCAGGAGTCACGTACCATTCCGCTCGAAGACGAGCGCACGCAGGGCGCGCAGGACAGCGCCGCGCAGCCCGCAAAGAAAAAATCTCCGCTGCCGTGGATCATCGGCGGCGCAGCCGTTGTGATCGCCGCGGCGATCACGCTGATCCTCACGCTGAAGCCGAAAACGGTCAGCCCGGATGCAGAGCAGCCCGGCGACACGACGATCTCCGAGCCTGCTGATACCCCCGACACTACCCAGCCAGACGATCAGACCCCTGCGGAGGACGGCCAGACCGGCGAACAGACGGACGGCGAAGAAACCGAGCCTGCGGGCAACGGCGTGAGCTACACTGTGAGCGCCGAGGAGCTGACCGAGGATGTCCTGAACCGCGAGATCGCCGTCTGCGGCGACGACCATCTGACGAACCGGGAGCTTCCGTATTACTATTGGCAGCAGTATTATACGCTCATGAGCAACTACGGCAGCTACGCTTCATATTTTATCGACACCAGCACGCCGTTTGACCAGCAGATGTGTATGTTTGACGACACGCGCACCTGGCAGCAGTATTTCCTGCAGGCGGCCATCACGAACTATGAAAACGTCACCGCCATCTGGCAGGAGGCCCGGCTTGCAGGCTTCCAGCTGAGCCAGGAGGATCAGGACTACCTCGACGAGCTTGACGGCCAGATCACCGTAGCCGCCGCAAGCTACAGCTACGGCAGTGCGGACGAATATCTCCAGATGGCCTATGGCCCGGCAGCCACGCTGACGTCGTACCACGCCTTTGTCGAGCGGCAGATCACGGCCTCGGCCTATCTGCAGGTGCTCGTCGACGAGAAGCCCTACACCGAGGACGATATCAGCAAATACTATGACGACAACGCCGATTCCTACGCCGGAAACGGCATTGAAAAATCCGATGTGAAGATGGTGAACGTGCGCCACATCCTCATCCAGCCCGAAGGCAAGAATGACGACGGCACCTACACCGACGAAGCATGGGCAGAGGCCGAGAAGAAGGCCAACGACCTGCTGACCGAGTGGCAGAACGGCGAGCACACCGAGGATTCCTTCGCGTTCATGGCCGCGGAAAACTCGCAGGATCCCGGCAGCGTGGAAAACGGCGGCTTGTACGAGGATATCTATCCCGGCAAGATGGTCGACGAGTTTGACGCCTGGTGCTTCGATCCCGCCCGTCAGCCCGGCGACACCGGCATCGTCAAGACCAGCTACGGCTATCACATCATGTACTTCTCCTCCACGGGCGAACACGCGTACTGGTACGTCCGCGCAGAGGAGGACTATCTGAACGAGCTGTCCGTGAGCGTTCTGCAGGAGGTCGCGGCAAAGTTCGAGGCCACGGAATCCGAGCAGAACGCGGCCATCGTCGACATCATGCAGCAGAACTGACAAGCTGCCGGGAGGGAGTCCGCACATGAAACGCTTACTGTTTTTCATCAACCCGAACGCGGGCCACGCCGAGATCCGCAGCTCGCTTATGGAGGTGCTGACGATCTTCTGCAAGGGCGGCTATGAGCCGACCGTACACATGACGACCGGGCCGCGCGATATCACGCGGCAGATCGCCGAACGCGGGACGCAGTATGACCTGATCGTCTGCACCGGAGGCGACGGGACGCTCAACGAGGCCGTCTCCGGCCTCATGGCGCTGCCGTATGAAAAGCGGCCCCCGCTGGGCTACATCCCCGGCGGCACAGTCAACGACGTGGCCTCCACGCTGGGCCTTTCCAAGGACCCCATCCGCGCCGCGCAGGAGATCGTGGGGGGCAGATTATACCCGCTGGACATCGGCTCGTTCGGCCCCGACCGGTACTTTACCTATGTCGCCGCCTTCGGCATCTTTACGGACGTGCCGTATGAGACGCCGCAGGAGGACAAGCGCATCTGGGGCCGGCTTGCGTATATCATGAACGGCGCGGGCGCGCTCGGACGGCTGAAGCCCACGCACGTGCGCGTCTATTACGAGGGTCGGAAGGAGGAGGCCGACGTGCTCGTCGGCCTCGTGACCAGCACGACCTCCGTCGGCGGCTTCAAGGCCACGAAGGATCTCGGCATCTCGCTCAACGACGGGCTGTATGAGATGATCCTTGTGCGCGCGACAAAAAATCTCGCAGAGTTCAATCTGGCCGCGACGCGTGCGCTGCGGCTGGATTTTGACAACGATTCGTTTATTTCCACGCAGACCGGCGCGCTGCGCTTTGAGTTCGACGAGCCGGTTTCCTGGACGGTCGACGGCGAATTCGGCGGCAGCGTCACCGAGGTCGAGATCCACAACGAGCACCGCGCGATCGACATCGTAGTTCCGTAAGGGAGGCGGCAGTATGAACCTTCGCTTTGCAGACGAGCACGACGCAGCCGCCTGTCTCTCCATTTACGCACAGTATATCGACACTTCTATCACGTTTGAGACGGCGCTGCCGTCCGAAGACGAGTTTGCCGGACGCATCCGCAGCTACGGCGCGGTCTACCCGTGGCTGATCGCGGAGGAGGAGGGAAAAATCCTCGCCTACGCCTACGCCCACCGCGCGCAGGAGCGTGCCGCCTATGACTGGAACGCGGAGCTTTCCGTCTACGTTTCAAAAAACGCGGCGGGAAGGGGCCTCGGCACAAGGCTCTACCGGGCGCTTCTGGCGCTGCTCAAGGAGCAGGGCGTCCGCACGGCCTACGGCGTTGTGACCATGCCGAACGATGCAAGCGCTGCCCTGCACCGGAAGCTGGGCTTCGGACTGCTGGGGACGTATCACAATACCGGCTACAAAAACGGCCGCTGGCGCGATGTGGTCTGGTTCGAAAAGCACATCGGCTCGTTTGACGGCGTGCCGGAGCCGATCCGCCCCATCGGCCAGCTCGCAGACCGTGAAGCGGTCCTGCGGACGATTTGAAAAACAGCCTCCTGTTCAGTACAGGAGGCTGTTTTTTGCGGGACTGCTTTCAGCTGTTACGGCTTCTCCAGACCGTCTGCCAGCTTTTGCAGCGGCAGATGGCGCAGGAGCAGGCTGACTGGGTTGAGCTCAGAGGCCGCCGTTTTCGCGCCTGCCGCCATGAACAGGCGCAGCGTGCTGCCCAGCGCACTGCGCGTGGGCTTGTCCAGCGTCCGGTATTTTTTGAGCATGGCCGCCGCCGTTTTGAGTCCGCCCTCCTTGAGGTCGGTCAGCGTCCCGGCGTCGGTGCAGGTGAGGATGTCGAACAGCGCGTCGGTAAAGGCCACGCGCTGCTCCGGGCTCAGGGAGAGGATGAACGTGCGGATCGTCTCGTCGACGAGCTTGCCGCCCTCGGTGAGATCCGGAAGATGCTCGAATTTCTCCCCGCGCACCTGCCACGAGAAGCCGTCGTGCTGCCACAGACCGCTCTGCGTGCTGCGCACGACCTCATAGCGCTCCTCATGCTCGAGAAGCATTCCGACGACGGACGATTCCGGCAGGATCGTCGTGATCTTATCCGCGACGCGCCTGTGCTCCGGCAGGCCGAGCAGCGACGTGCGAAAGCCGGGGCCGTCGTTATTGTACACGCGCATGAGCTGGTTCTGCACGGCTTCGCCGCAGAACACCGCGCTGTAGACCGCGAGATTGCCGCCCTTGGAGTGCCCGCCCACGCGAAGCGGGTGCGACGGAAGCGCCGCGGCTGCCGCGGCCAGATACTCCGCCGCCATCCTCTGCGCCGGGACGACCGGCAGAAAGGCCAGATTGAAATCCTCCTTCCAGCCGACGATGGTGTCGTCCGTGCCCCGGAAGGCGATATAGGCCGTCTTGTCCGGCAGAAGCGCCGTCAGCGCGGAAAACTGCGTCTGCGTTTCCTCGTCGGTACGGCTGACATAGGCGCAGAGCGTCAGATCGGAAAAGCGGCGGCTCGCGGCCATTTTGTGCCCCAGCTCCGGGATCTGCTCCGGCACGAGCACGCCCATCGTCTCCTGCGGCCTTGCCGCGTCGTACTTCTGCATGGCCTCCGGCAGAGAAACGGGCGCGGAAAAGTCCGCCGGGACGATACCGGAAAAGTCCAGAAAGCAAAGCTCCGCCATCAGCAGATTGTCGACCTCGTTGAACCCGCGCTCGGCAAGCGTCAGATCGCCGCGCCAGTCCAGATAATCCAGAATGTTTGCCATGGAAATACCTCCGGAGTTTAGTGTACCCATCATACACAAATTTTACCGGAAAAACAACCAAATCGGGCAGAAAAAAGCCTTAATTTTTTCTGAATTCGTACAGCCTATAAACCTATTGACTTTATGGGTAATATGTGTTATGCTCAGGACATAAGAAAGAATTCCCTGCAAAGGAGCTGATATTGATGCAAGTCTATGCGGACAACGCAGCGACCACCAGAATGCACCAGACGTCCATCGACACGATGACCTATCACCTGAACAACACCTTCGGCAACCCGTCGAGCCTCTACACCATCGGCCAGCAGGCCAAGGAGGTGCTGGAGACGGCGCGGGCCGATATGGCCGCCTGCTTCGGCGCCCAGCCGCGCGAGATCTATTTCACCTCCGGCGGCAGCGAGGCCGACAATCAGGCCATTACCTCCGCCGCCTATCTCGGCGCGCGCAAGGGCAAAAAGCACATCATTTCCACCACGTTTGAGCATCACGCCGTCCTGCATACCCTGAAACGGCTGGAAAAGCAGGGCTTTGAGGTAACGCTTCTGGACGTGCACGCGGACGGCCTTGTCTCGGCGCAGCAGGTCGCGGAGGCCATCCGCGATGATACCTGCCTCGTGACCATCATGTTCGCCAACAATGAGATCGGCACCATCCAGCCGATCGAGGCAATCGGCGCGGTCTGCCATGAACGCGGCGTGCTGTTCCACACCGACGCGGTGCAGGCGGCGGGCCACGTGAAGATCGACGTGAACGCGATGCATATCGATCTGCTGAGCCTGTCCGCGCACAAGTTCCACGGCCCGAAGGGCGTGGGTATGCTTTACGCGCGGCGCGGCATCATCCTCACGAACCTCATCGAGGGCGGCGCGCAGGAGCGCGGCAAGCGCGGCGGCACGGAAAACGTCCCCGGCATCGCGGCCATGGCGGCAGCCTTGACGGAAGCCTGCGCCAATATGGACGAGAACACAAAGAAGGTCACGGCCCTGCGGGACAAGCTCATTGACGGCATTTCCAAAATCCCGCACTGCGCGCTCAACGGCGCGCGGGAGCCGAGACTGCCCGGCAATGTGAACTTCTGCTTTGAGGGCATCGAGGGCGAGAGTCTTCTGCTGCTGCTCGACGCGAAGGGCATCAGCGCGTCGTCCGGCTCTGCCTGCACATCCGGCTCGCTCGACCCCAGCCATGTGCTGCTGGCCATCGGACGGCCGCACGAGGTCGCGCACGGTTCGCTGCGCCTGACCATCTGCGAGGACAACACCGAAGAGGAAATCGACTATATCCTTGCCGAGCTTCCGCCGATCGTGGACGATCTGCGGAATATGTCGCCGGTCTGGAAGGACCTGATGAGCGGCAAACGGCAGTTTACGCTGTAAGGAGGGCTTTATCATGGCACTGTATACCGAAACCGTCATGGATCATTTCATGCACCCGCGCAATGTCGGCGAGATCGCAGACGCGGACGGCGTCGGCGAGGTCGGCAACGCCAAGTGCGGCGATATCATGAAGATGTACCTGAAGATCAAGGACAACAAAATCGAGGACGTGAAGTTTGAGACGTTCGGCTGCGGCAGCGCGATCGCCTCAAGCTCCATCGCGACGGAGATGATCAAGGGCCGGACGCTGGAGGACGCGCTGGCGCTGACCAATCAGGAGGTCGTCGACGCGCTGGGCAGTCTGCCCGCGCACAAGCTGCACTGCTCCGTTCTGGCCGAGGAGGCCGTCAAGTCCGCCATTCAGGACTATTACGAGAAAAACCACATCGAGTACGACCACAGCAAATTCCCCAAAAAGGAAGACTGCGAGTCCTGCTGCCGGATGGTATAACGAAACGCACCGGGCGCGGCCATTGGCCGCGCCCGGGTTTTTTATAAATCCGCGTCTTCTATGATGCATCGTACGTTTATTCTGTGTAACAATGGTGAAACGTGAAGCAGTTGGTAGGGGCGGGGCTCTGCTCCGCCCGGCAGACGGCAGCTGTTCTGCGGAGAACCTCGGCAAATTCGAACGCACTTGCGTATTCCATCGTAGGGGCGGACGACTCTGTCCGCCCGCAGATCGCACTGTTTTTACGGAAATTTTCGGCGAATTCGCAACATTTTTAGGGCCGACAGAGTCGTCGGCCCCTACAGAATGCTGCACAGATTTGTAACTGCCCATCGGGCGGAGCAGAGCCCCGCCCCTACCAATTGCGTTTGGCTTTTGCTGCTTTTTGCGGGCTTGGTTACTCCGAAGGGACAGCTGCTTCTTCCGCCTCATTTGCCTGCTGGATGGTGATGCTTTCCTGCGGGGCTTCGGAGAATTCGAGCTGGATGACGGCCTGCGGGAAATTGACCGAGCAGGACGCGCGTTTTCCGCGTTCGGCTGCAAGCCGCCCGGCAAGCGCCAGCAGCTGCTGCAGGGTGTCCCGGTTCAGGCCGCCGCCGCGCCAGTGGAACACGAACAGGGGCTGCTTTTTGCGCAGTGCCTGCGCAAGCCGCTTTTCCAGCTCCTCCGGCTTCGTGAACGAGACGCTCCGATAGTAAAAGCATTCCCCTTCCGTGCAGGCGGGGACGGGCAGGACGAGCGGGGTGTGGTCGCGGAAGAGCCTGCCGTCGTCGAGGTTATAATAATCGTACCGCTTTTCGCCCCGCTGCAGCGAGGTGTCAAACGTCGCGTCGAGGTGGTAATACTGCCCGCCGACGCGCACGACATTCCATGTGTGGCGGTATTTGATCCCGCGCGCGGGGTCCGCCTCGCTGAGCGCGACGATGCACCACAGGCCGAGCTGGTCGCACAGCGCCTTGACGGTCTTCGCGATGCCCTCGCACACGCCGACGCCCTGCGTCATGGGGCCGAGAATTTCATGAGAATACGGCTTTTTGAGCTTGTCGTAGCGCACGTTTTCCAGAATGAAATCGTGCACGGCAAGCTCTTTTTCCGCCTCCGTCTTCCCTTCGAGCGGCTTCGTCAGCCGGGCCAGACGTGCACTGACCGCCTGCTGGTGCGTGCGAATTTTTGCTTTGTCAAACAGATACTCCGGCTGAAGCTCCATATGCGCCGCGCCGGTCATCCACCGGCGGCGGTAGCCGGTGACGTAAAAGAGCAGCGGCTCGTCGAGCTTCAGCCGCAGATACACGTCCGCAAGCTGCTTTTCATCCAGCATCGGAATGCGGATGCCGGGCGCAAGCGCGCGAAAGCCGCCCAGAAGCGCGTCATACACGCCCTGCAGCGGCCGGGAAAGCTGTCCGTAATAATATCGCATAGAACCTCAAAACTGCAGCTGCGCGGGCTGCAGATCATCCAGTCCGGACAGCGTCCGCACCGGGACTGCACCGCGCGCGATCAAAGCCTGCGCGCCCTCGGAGCCGTCGTCGCTTACAAACACCGGGCTCCAGCCGCGCCTTAAATTCTCCGTCGTCCCGTCCCACGTGCCGCCTGCTCCGGCGCGGCACTGCGCGACGAGCGTTTTTTCGCCCATGGCGTGGATAAAATGGTTCCGCGACAGCGCCCGCTGTGCGGAAAACGGCAGATCATAGCCCTGCTCGGCCAGATATAAAACGTGCGCCTGCGCCGGGCAGTCCAGAAGCCGCCCGGCCGGGAAAACCACGGCGGAGCCGCCCGCCGTCAAACAGGCCTCCTGCGCCGCGCGGTCCGCACCCATCGCTCCGCCGGAACAGAGTGCGTACCCAGAGCGCGCAATGAGCCGCCCGGCGGCCTCCGCGAACGCGCGTCCGCCCTCCGTCAGCTCCCGCGAGCCGACGACGGAAATGCAGCGCATGGAAAGCGGCGTTTCATCCCCCTTCGCGAACAGAACCGCCGGGCACCGCTGGCCGAGCGTCTGCCGCAGGCGTGCGGGGTAGCGCGGCGACAAGCGCGTGATGGGCACGATCCCGTTCCGCTCTGCCGCGCGCAGATAGCGCTCCAGCTGTGTTTCGCGCGACAACAGCCGCACGATGCGCCCGCACTGCTCCTGCGAATAGCCGAGCCGTTCCAGATCGCGCGCCGTCAGCTCCCGCAGCGGGTTTTCTCCGCCGGGGCCGAGGGCGCGCGCCCGCTTGGCAAGTTCCTGAAACTGCGCCATGGTCAGCGGCCTGTCCTCCGCCTCCGGCAGCGCGCAGCACAGAAGCAGCAGACCCGTCTCCGCCGCCGTCAACGGAAGCGGCGGCGCGGCGGCGCCTTTTTGGGCTTCGGCGGCTCCTCCTCGACGAGGGAGCCGTCCTCCGCGAATTTCACGGGCTGTATGGCATAGTGGGAATATTTCGCGATCTCCGCCAGCTTCGCCTGCTCCGGGAACGTGCCGAGGATGGACACGGCGATGCCCTTTTTCCGGGCACGGCCCGTGCGGCCGATGCGGTGGATATAATACTCGTTCTCCTCCGGCACGTCGTAGTTGATGACACAGTCCACATCGTCGACGTCGATGCCGCGCGAGGCGACGTCCGTCGCGATCAGGA
>ERZ839767.6076-NODE-6076-length-10125-cov-2.270308_pt1 | contig 10125 bp, 11 predicted proteins | sample MGYA00519879_ERZ839767 | MGnify/ENA primary metagenome ERZ839767 (study PRJEB31850, sample SAMEA3708852) | human gut metagenome | biome: human gut; feature: human-associated habitat; material: faeces | place: China | collected 2014 ...
CCTTATACCCAGAAGGTTCGTAATAGTATTTGCCTGGAGGCTCAAAAAGAAGGGTTGAATGTTTGGGATAAGGATATAGACCGTTATGTGTATTCCGATCAGATTCCGCTGTACCATCCGATCGATTCGTATCTGGCAAATCTTCCGGCCTGGGATGGTAAACCACATATCCGGGCGCTGGCAGACCGGGTACCTAACAGTAATCCGCTGTGGCAGGATTGTTTTTACCGTTGGTTCCTGAGTATGGTTGCCCATTGGATGCAACTGGATAAGGAGCACGGGAACAGTACGACACCTCTGCTGGTGGGTGACCAGGGATGCGGCAAGTCCACTTTTTGCCTGAATCTGTTACCTCCGTCGCTTCGTCCTTTTTATACGGACAGTATAGATTTCGGGAATAAGAAAGAGGCAGAACTGGCTTTGCACCGCTATGCCTTGATCAATATCGATGAATTTGACTCGGTGAAGGCTTCTCACCAGAGTTTTCTGAAACATGTGTTGCAGAAAGCGACAGTCAATGCCCGTCTGCCTTACCAAAGTACGACCCGCAGCTTACGACGTTATGCCACTTTTATTGCAACCAGCAATAATTTTGATTTGTTGACCGATCCGACCGGGAGCCGTCGTTTTATCTGTGTGGAGGTGGAAGGCCTGATCGATTATATCCAGCCGGTTGATTATGAACAGCTTTATGCCGAAGCGAAAGAGATGTTGCGTCGTGGGGAGCGTTTCTGGTTTACGCATGAAGAGGAGGCGGCTGTGGTTGAGAGTAACCGGCGTTTCCAACAAATCCCGGCAGAGGAGCAGTTGTTTTTGCGTTATTTCAGCATTCCTGCCGATCCGGAAAGCGTTACGCCTGTACTGGCTTCGGAGATACTGGATAAAATAGCAGAGAAACAACCCGGTTTTGTTATCACAAAGAAGATGATACTCAACTTCGGTAAACTTTTGAAGCGAAATAACGTACCGAATAAGCGGACGATGCGGGGGACCTGTTATTACCTGGAAGAGGTAGGTGGTTGATTGTTATGTTGTTACGTGAATGCTGCGTGATAGTATGATAGATGCCATGATAGTTGATTTTTATAACTATCATGGCACTAACTGTATTATTATAAGGGGGTTGTGTTTGGAAATGAGAGTATGAGAGTTTGTTTCATTGTTTTGCTTTATAAATGCTTTGTGCAATCAGTACATAAAGAAGTAGGAGCAGTCCGTCGGTAATTAGAAATGCAGTTTGGTTAAAAGTAAAGATCGCATAAAGTGTATGGAACAGGGTGCCAGCCAAAAAGAATATACTTGAAAAAGTTTTTAACATGATTGTTCCGCGGGTTGTTAATGAGCAGCCTATGGTAAAACTACTTGTAATCGATAAAAAGACAAATGTGCTGCAAAGTACGACTATTTGCTGTGTCTCTTCTTTACATAGTTTGTAAAGACCGAAAGCGATCAGTGCACTGACCGCAATTGCTATAATGAGTTTTATTAAATCTATTTTCATGTGTAATTTATTCGTTTTATTTATACTGGCTATTAAAGAATACCTGGAAGAGGAGGGGGAGGTACATTTTCACCAGGCTTGAACAGATTGTTTAATTCCTGTACATTTTCAAGCGGTTCCCAGTTGCTCATGCCTTGTTTCCATACGTACGTTTTTCTTGTTATTCTGCTTGCCTGATATAGTTGGAGCAATTGTTCCGGATTGAAAGGACCATTTTGTTGTCCTTCAACGATAACCCAGTATTGCATAACGGGAGGTGGTGGAGGTGTTTGCATCTGTTGCTGTATATTTTGGTTCATACCTTGTCCCATTGTGTTCATCATATTAGCCATTTGGCCGCCGATAGCTCCTCCCATCATCATTCCGACCATCATATTGGCAGGATTCATGCCAATATTTTCTCCGGTACCCATATTACCCATTTCTCCCAAGCTGGTGGCTGCAGTTTTAAGCACTTCTGTCTGTTGGTTCAAAGCGTGAGCTCCGATATAATTAGTCTCCGTTTGGAGTTTTTGGGCACGTTGGTGTTCTTCCCGGTTGATACGTAATGTTTCTTCCAGATTTTCAAGATTGATGTTTGTCTGGGTATCGATCATTTTCTCTTCCTGTTTGCCGGCAACTTGTTGCAGGCGTTTATATTCGTCGTTTTCCCGGTTAACCTGGATAGAACTTATATCCGCTCTTTTTAGGTTAATACCGAAATCATCGTAGAATAATGTTTTTAATTTATCTTCGATGAGTGTATTTAGTTCATCCAACTTTTGTTCAATTTGGAGAACGGGTATGTTATACTCTTTGGGTGCTTGGGTTATGGTACTTTTTACGTATCGGTTGATTGTTGTTTTTACCTGATTATGAAAATCATCCAGATTGAAAGAAGTCATTCTGTTGAGTTTGATAAACTGCTTGTAGTTGGTAATATTGAAAAGCAGTTTACCTTTTACCTGAATAGGAGCACCAAAGTTTTGAAAACGGTGGTCGTAAACCATAAAATCGGGAATGTAAAAAGGTACTTGTATATTTCCTGCCAGATTAATGAAATATATTTCAGCCTGGAAGGGGGAGTTCCCGCCAAATGCACTGCCGACAATACTGGTTAATATCGGGAAATTAGCTGTTTTAATGGTCTCATCGAAAGGACCTTCGATGAAGTCCTGCATGGTCCCATTGTTTTGTTTATAGATGAAAACGGCTACTTCTCCGTCTTTTACCCGCAGACTACTGCCATAACGTATGGCGTTTTCTTTTTTGCTGCTTTCTCCTCCCGGACTCCATTTCCAGATCAGAAATTCTTTTTCGTCACAGCGGATGACATCCATGATGCCACCTTCTTTTTTGTTCCAAAATAGTCCCATATCGTATCTCGGTTATTTGTAAATTAGCTTTTTTAATTTGTTGAAATCAGAAGGATAAGATAATGAAGTACATGCTTCCAAAAAGTCTGCAGCTTCATCCGGTCTATTGTCCTTCAGTAGTTCTTTAATAATAGTTTGGGCACAAGCGTAATCGCCTCTTTTCCCTATGCTGTATCGGAAGAAAAAAGAAGATGCTTTTTCCCACTGTTGATTTTGACATAGTTTATCGATGATACGACTTCTGCTAATTTCTCCTTCATCGATGCTTTTATTTTCTATTTCCGGATAAATAGCAATTGCTTTATCGTAATCTCCCCGGTTGAGGTATTCTGTCACGGAACTTTCTTCTATTGGTAATTCGGAGGTTGCGATAAATTTTGATAAAGAAAATATGGCAAATCCGGTAATAAAAGAAATACCAAGAATGAGTAGCAATCCGGAAAGATTGTATCGGAATGTTTGTTTTTTTCGTTCTTTCCTGATTGCGTCCAGTTCTTGAGTAAGTGTTTGTGACAGGTTTTTGACTTCTTTATCTTTACCGAAATATGTATTGGCTTGTCTTTGGTAAGTTTCGTACTCATTAATAATTTGTTCAAGTTGCCGGGATGTCTCGTTTCCTTTATTTCTGAATTTATTCCTGATGGCAAGGATGGAGAGAATCATAAATATGAATACGATTATCCATGCGACTGTGCTCATACTGACAGCCGCTAGTATAAAAAATTGAACAACGAGGATGATATAAAGGATTAACAGGTTGTTTTTTATGCCGTACATAATTGTTGGTCGGGGGAGATTTTTCAGATTATGCAGGCAGTTCTCCATCTTGTCCACTAATGTATCCAGCAGATTGTCTGTGTTATCATTTTGTGTAGCGATGTAGCCGCAAACCGGACAAATTTTTGATAAAGCCGGCATCGGTTCTTTACATACAGGGCAATGTTCCATTGTTAATTGAATTTGGATATGAACCAGTTATTAATACTTTTCATCAATGAAGGTTTGTTTGCTTCATTGTTTGCTATGGCAATATCGCGAGATGCGTTGATCGCCATTTTTTGTAAGGCGACTTCGTCATCATGGATACGGCGAGCTTCTTCCTGTTTAGATTCGTAACGTTCCATTTGGCTGGCAATGGCAGCACGTTCGGATGCATCGATAGATGATTTGATGTTGTTGATCAGCGTGATCGCATTTTTATAACGGTCGCTCAATGGGCTGACTTCTGCCAGTAGTTCGGTCGCAGCTTGGTATTCTCTGCCGGCAATATATCCTTTGGCTTTACTAAGTAGCTGATCAGCCTGATGGTTGGCATATTGCTTGTAGATTGTTTTTATTTTATTGGCAATAGCTGGGTATCCTTCGACTGATTCCGGCACTCCGGAAAGTATGTTTAATGCGTCTTCATAGAAACCTTGAGCAGCCAGTGTTTCTGCTTGTTTGCTTAGTGTCGGGATACGCATTCTGTAATAATCCGTGATTCTGTTTTTAGCCTCTTCTATAAATGCCGATACTTTTTCAGAGCGAGGATTGATACGGTTTATGGCCTGTATCAGAGCTTTGTGTTCTTGTCGGTCGATTCCTTTACCTGGAAATACAATTTCACAGATGACTGTCTGGTCGAAAACATCCACTACATAAAAAGATATTTCCATTGTGATCGAAAACATCGGAGGGGCTGTTGCTGTAACGTCTTTCGCCAGAATGGTGATGTTGGGGGTTAGTACAAACCGTTCCGAATAGGAGGCTAGTCCATTCATTGTCAACATTTGTCTGGCTTTCGATTCCAGTATTTTTTTTACTCCGTCAGCTACAGGAAGTTCGTCGCTGACCATTGGAGTTATAGGAATCATGTCTTTAGGCGATACTGTTTGCTGTGCCCATCCACTGAGGATAGACGCCAGTAATAATAGAATTGTTTGTATTGTTTTCATGATTACGGATTTTATTTTTCACCGACAATAAGAAGGCTTTCTCCCAGGCTTTTCAATACTATTTTGCTCGGGATATTATAAGGCTCTTTACGTAAATATTTACGGAGCGCATTTGTAAAGTCTCTGGTGTCGATAGCTCTGCCATCTTTGTCGTATAAAGGAATACGAACTTGGCTAAAACGTATATGGGTTTCTGTGGCGTCGTCGATCGAGTAACGGCCTTTTACTGTGTTGTCGGTCATCCAGTTCTTTATGATATCATATAATTCGTCATCGCCGAACTCTGTTTCGAAATCAACATCGGAACTGTCGAACAGTTTTATTTCTATAATTACTTCCCGACCGTTTTCACCCATATCTTCAAAGTGTTTTTGCAAACGATCGGCAAAAGCATTCATATTGGCTTCTTTAAGCATACTTGCTATTTCAGTGGAATATGAGGGAGCACCAACACCGTTGGCTCCGGATATTTGTTTATTGGTAGCAGCATCCATTCCTCGTAAATCATATGTAATGGATGCTTCGGGACCAGACCAGTTAATTGTGTAATCAATATCGAGCACAATATCAGGTTTGGCCCGTTTTCTTATTTGATCAAAAGGTGTTTCGCTAATTGTTGCTCCCGATTTGCTGGTTATTAATTCATCTTCAGTTTTACTTGTTTCCAGTTTTTTTAATGTAGCTTCCAGGTCTTCCAGTTCGAATCCCCGGTCTTTCATTAAATTGTTAATAGTAGAAATTACAATTCTTAAATCCTGATTTTTTACCGCTTCACTGTAATTGGCTACTTCAGACACAATTCCTTGGTTATCATATTGGATCATACAGTGGTTTTGCCGGCACCAACTATCACTGGGGATAACCATTAGTTTTGGTTTTCGTGCTTGTCCGTATGCTCCTAATGAATTTATAAAAAATAGGATAAATAAAATGTATGTTTTTGTATTCATAGTTGTTTCTTATTTAAGTATACCATCTGTTTGTAAACGTTTCTTTAGTTCCGAGCGTAATACACGTACAACAATTCCGTATTTGACCTGATTCTTATTTGTTTCCTGCATACGGGTGTTTCGACTGTTTTCTTCTCCGGAAACAAATTCCTGATACAGCCCTTTTTCATGAAAGAATGCATTGAAATAGTTTTCGTACTTTTCTTCTGCATTTACTTCCGGAACTAATGGTTTGACAGAACATCCCGATTGACCGCTTCGTATTCCGGTAAAGAGGATATCGTGTATAGCATTTTTCTTCGCTTGTTCTATGGCATCCTTTTTGTTTTTTCCGGAATCCCATACCCGAAGTGTTTGGGAACCGTCTAATCCGGCTCCCAAACATTCAGTTTTGTAAGTGTAATAAGAAGATGTAACAGTCTCTTTACTATTGCATGCTCCTAAAAAGAGAAAACATAGAATATATAAACCTACTTTAATGTCGTCAGTTTTCATGTTTTAATTATTCTATAAAATTAAAATAGATTGTTTCCCATATCCGCGATAATTCCCGCTTCTTCAAGGTCTCTTCTTAAATTGTCAGTTGATACGGATACGATCATTCCCAAGCGATATTCCTTTTTAGTTATTTTGAGATTCTTGACTGTATTACCTAATACTGAGGCATATTTACTGTAATCGCCATTTTTAAAGAATGCATTGAAGAAATCACTTTTAGCCTGTTTGACGGCATCTGTAACCATGGGGTTAATCCGTTCTTGTTGCGGACGGGCATAGCCTTTGAACAAAATGCCTTCAACTGCATATCTTTTAAATTCTTCGGTCGATAAGGTCGCTTTGCTGGTATTGATCCATACTTGTATCATGCAGCTTCCTGACACACCTTCTGCTCCACTATATTCTATATCATATCCGATAATCGAGTCTTTCTTTTTTGCATCTATATTAAATCCAATAGAAAGACAAAATATTAATAGGAGTAATTTGCTTTTCATATAACTATCGGTTTTATTTTTTCTTTTCCAGTTTTAATAAACATCCTTGCCATTCCTGTTTCACTTTTCCTTTGAATGCAGTGTATTTAAGTGAGTTTTCTGTAGCTTGTCCGTTTTCAGCATCTTCTTCTCTTTCAATATCAGCCTGGTAGCGGTTGTCATAAATCTGATCTTTTACAGCCTTTACTTTTCCTATTGCTTCGAAGTCGGTTATTTCGTAGCTGACCGGGTCTACTATTGGTTGAAGAACTGTATAAACATCACCGGCTTCTACGCCTTCTCTTAAACCGATGGATGCATAAAGCAATCCTTCTTTTTCATCTATTTTGACAACCGGAGTTTTGGTTTTGAATTCATCATGTTCTTTTTGCAGTTTTGCAATTGCTGCATCGATAGCCCGTGCCGTAGCGCGATTTAATAATTCACTTTCCGGACGTTTAGAGAAACGACTGGCTCTTACGCCACTGTATGCTTTGTCTTTTCCTATAAATTCTAACTGACAGATACCTGATTTTATCAAATCTTCCAATGGTTTATCATATAATTCTTTGTAGAATTGGAGTGTTTTTTCTTTATTCCAGTTTAATCGATAGAGATAGGAAGTTGCCTGCACAAAATACCCGCTGCCCATTGTTGCTCCGGCAACGGCTCCGGCGGCTTGGGTTCCCCATAGCATTAAGTCTGTATTGACTCCAAAAGCACCGGCAATGCCTGTTGCTACTGTTAATCCGTCCTGTACTTGTTTCATGAGTTCTTCTTTACTTAAATATTGTAAGTAAATAGCCATGACAAAAGTGTTTGATAACAAATCTTTTCCTGCATCTTTTTTGCCGGAAAACACAGCAGCAGGAGCGATTTCTGTGCGGAAAAAATAGAACAGCGCGGCACTGTGCCACGCTGTTTTCAGCAGAAAGAGGAGAGGGCGCTTCTGCGGCTGACGGTTTCGGAAAACACGCCGCAGTGCGGACTTAGGGCTGTTCAATCAAATCCCGGAAGTTTTCCTGAAACCGCTCCTGACTGTAAGCGTTGATATCCGCCGCAAAGCGTTCGTAGGCATTCAGGATCCGTTCGCCCTCCGGCGTCAGCACTGCGCCGCCGCCGTGGCGGCCGCCGATCGTGGAGCTGAGAAGCTTGCAGCCAAAGCCGTCCTCCGCGGTACGGATGATCTGCCAGGCTTTGGAATAAGCCATTTCCATAGAAAATGCTGCAGCGCGCAGAGAGTGATGCTCCTGTACCCGCTTCAGCAGCTCGGCCACACCGGGGCCGAAAACCCGCTCTCCGTTCTGATAGAAGCGGGGGGTCAATTTCATCTCCATGGGACACCTCCGGTTTAACAGATACTTCATTCTATCATACTTGTTCTGATTTGCAAATGGAAAAAAACGATGCTATAATCAGTCCCGCAAAATAAAAAATGTCCCCGGCCACAGCCGGGGCGGGAAGGAGACTGCAATGCTGCTGAAGAATGAGAACGCCAGCCTGAAGCTGGAATTTGTCAATTACGAATTCCCGGAAGCAGGCCGCGGAACGGATGCATATGACCAGAACTGGCTCCTGCTGCGGTGTACCTGGGTGGATGAGGAGGGCTACACCCACAAGGATTCCAACGCCTGCCTGCTGGCACAGGAGCTGGCGGGCATGAACGCGGGACTGAAGGTGCTGCTGGCGGGGATCAGGGATCGCTACGACAGCGATTTTATTGAGCCGGACTTTTCCCTGTCTGCCGAAAAAGCGGGAGACACATTCCGAATCTCCGCGTCCTTCTACCTGCCCAACACCATGGACGGGGACGATACGGCAGAGCTGGACTGCATCCTGACCAGCGCGGAACTGAAAGCGGTGATCGAAGATCTTGATAAGGCCTGCGTGCGTTTCCCGGAACGGAAGGCGTGACGGGAGAGCAGGAACTCAACTTGAATGTGCGATGATAAAACGCAGATCGAATCTCATAAAAAGACAGCGGCAGGATAAGTCTACCACGAATAAGGCCAACATCTAAAACCACCCAGAACATTGCAGAATACTGGCTGTACACTAAAATCAGTGTACAGCCAGTATTCTGCTTATTGATGAGTCTGTTTTTCGGTAATAGACTGCAATAGAACAGTGCAAGTCAAGTTCAGCGGTGCAGAATACAATCGGAAAGTTGACGGCAAACCAATCATATTTTGCGCCGCGGTAATCAATAATAAAAGGGTTTGAATGAAATTTCTCCAAAAGAATCAGATCAAGCTTACAGGACAAGTGTCCGAACGACCTCCATCAATTCAACCGCTTCGCTGCGGGAAATATAGGCGACGATTTTGCCGTTTACAGTTTCCGGGTATTGTATACCGTCATGCCGGAAGAGAGTGATGGTGATTTCAGGGTAATCTTCGTTATCCAAATGCAACGTCAGGCTGATTCCCTGCTGTCCATCCGTTTTCTTGCCAGGAGACTCCGCTGACGTCAGAGTTTCCAATGCATCCTGCAAATCGTTGATCTTAACCTCTTGATTCTGATAGAGCCACTTCTGTGCTTTGCCGCTTTCATCATACACGCTGGCTGCCCGTCTGCTTTCTATTGAGTCTCCTTGGCGGTTCCCTCTGTTTCCAGACGGCGGGTGAAGCTGATGAGTTCCTCTGCCAGCTTCGGCAGGTGCCGGCGGGTATTGACGATAAAACCGGCGGCAAGAGTCACTGGCGGATCCAGAGGCCGGATGATAAGACCGATATCCGTCAGGTACTGGCGCATGATGGGATCCGATGCATTGAGGAAGCCTACAAAATTGCCCAGTTTCACCATGTTTAGCATACAGAATATCTGCTCGTGGGTGGATCGGATCCGAGGCAGAATGCCTCCATGATCTGCCCTTGAATGCAGGATTTAGCATCCAACAGGATTATGTCCGTGTCGCTGAGCTGGTGAAGGTCAATTTTTTCAAAGACGGCCAGAGGATGGCTGGGCAACATTGTCGCGTAGATCTCCGCGGTAGAGGTGGGGATCAGCTTCAGCTGGGAGGTGGGATCCGGGGCGGGCAGCGCATTATAGCACAGATCCAAAGCCCCTTGCCGCAGCTTTTCAATGTGGTTGTTCATGGAACCTTCATCCAGATAGATGGTGGCATTTGGCCACTTTTGGGCAAATTCCGGAGAGTGAAGGAATATTTGCAGCTTCAGTCCCAAGGTAGGGGAGACCCCCAGATGCAGGATCTGATTCTTCGTCTCCGACAGATCCGCCATCCGGGTTTCCGCCTCCTGACAGTCCTGCAAAATTTTTCGGACGCAGAGAAGAAACTGCTCCCCTTCGTATGTAAAAATGACTTCCTTGGGAGTCCGGACGATGAGCCTGACGCCAAGATCCTCTTCCAGAGACTTGATCGCCGTGGAGATGGTGGACTGGGAAACAAAG
>ERZ839767.6077-NODE-6077-length-10122-cov-14.794179_pt1 | contig 10122 bp, 8 predicted proteins | sample MGYA00519879_ERZ839767 | MGnify/ENA primary metagenome ERZ839767 (study PRJEB31850, sample SAMEA3708852) | human gut metagenome | biome: human gut; feature: human-associated habitat; material: faeces | place: China | collected 2014 ...
CAGAGTGAGCAGGCGATTTTGAATTTACATCAAAAATAAAACATGGAGGTTTTGCCTATGAACAAATCTCGGCCTGTTGCGACCGAAACTGTGAAATCTTTTGATTATACGAAAAACATCTTGCAGACCATTCCGAATAACGATACAATGGAAGTGGTCACTCAAACCAATGCCGTCAAGTCTCCGACTGACAGCCTGAAAGCCATAACACTGGTGTACACGGTAGAGGAGATCGCACAGATGCTGTCCATCAGCCTGCGCTCTGCCTACAATCTGTGCAACAGCACTACCGAATTTCGTGTTCTGCGGGTCGGCGGAAGCATCCGCATCCCGAAAGACAGCTTCGATGCGTGGCTCCGGGCAGCTTGAAAAAGGAGATAACGTATGGCATATATTACGAAACGCGGCAGCTCCTATGGTGTCCGCTATACTTACCAAGATGAGCAGGGAAAAAACTGCAACAAATGGGAAAGTTTTCCCACGAAAGAGGAGGCAATAAACCGCAAAAAACAAATCGAACACGAACTTGCAAACGGAACGTTTCTGATTCCGTCCACCATCACCGTCAAAGAGTTTTTGATGGAGTGGCTTCCCAAGCAGTGCAACAAGCACAAGTGGGCACCCTGCACCTATCAATCCAATCTGGGAACCGTTCAGAACCTCATTATTCCGTATATCGGCGATATGCAGATGCAAAAGCTCAAGCCTTACCATCTGGAAGACCTGTATTCTACCCTCAGCAAAACGCCCTGCGGCCAGTATTATGAGGGCAAAAAGCAGGTGCTCTCGGAAAAACAGCAGCAACGGCTTCTCTCCGGCACGACTATCCACGAGGTACACCGCCTGCTGCGGACAGCGTTCCAGTATGCGGTGGAGTGGGGCATCCTCATCAAAAGCCCTGTTCCGGTGGACAGCCCCAAGAAATCGATTCAGGAGCGCGCCATCTGGGACGCGGACGAGATGTGGGCCGCACTTGCCAGCATGGAGGACCCGATTCTGCATCTGGCAGTCCATCTTACGCTGGTGGGTGCATTGCGAGAGGGCGAAGTCGCTGGTCTGACCCCGGAAGATCTTGATTTTGAGGGAGCGGACGGCACAGGCACGTTCCGCATCAACAAGTGTATGCAGCGTGTCCAAAAGGCATCGCTGGCAAAAACGGGCAAGGGCTGCATCTTGCAGGAGTTTGAGGATAAGCGCGAGGGCAGCACCACAACGCTGGTGCTCAAAAAGACCAAAACAGCATCTTCCAACCGAACCATCTTCATGACAGCCGTGCTGAAAGAGGAACTGAAACACTGGCTAAAGCGTTTAGAAATGGACGAAGCCGTTGAGCCGGAACGCTATCGCAACAGCGGAATGCTCCTGCGTCTGCCCAACGGTCTGGCGGTAGAACCGATCCTCATCCGCAAGAAGTTCATCAAGTGGCAGGACGAGCACCCGGAGTTCACCCGCATCGTGTTTCACGGCCTGCGGCATACCAGTGCCACCTATCAACTGATGATCTCCGGCGGCGATGTGAAAGCGGTACAGGGCACAACAGGCCACGCCAGTGCCAATCTGCTGGTCAACACCTATGCACACATCCAGCAGGATTCCCGTAAAAAGCTGGGTAAAAAGTTCGAGGAAGGCTTCTACAAGCCGGGAGCAACACTTGTGCAGGCTGCTCCGGTTGAAGCAGAACCGACCATCTCCGTGTCGGCACTGTTGGAGCTTCTGAAGGATGCAGACCCCTCTGTAAAAGCGCAGCTCCGCTTGGCTTTGCTGACCTGAATTGCAAAAAATAGCACGCATTGCAGAGTAATTCACAGACTTACTCCATCTGACACGAAAAATGCGGACCGTGCAAAAACCGTGCAGAGACCGTGCAAACGGCGTACAAAAAGAAAATCCCACGAGGAATCTTGCGATTCTTCGTTGGATTTTGGTGCGCTCGAGGGAACTCGAATCCCTGGCCCTCTGATTAAAAGAATCCAAGGTGCATCATTCGTCAAATTCCAAAAGTTCGAAGAAGCATTATTTTTATCGTATCGTCGCAAAATACGTATTTGCACACACCGCATTGTTTGCATACAGTGTAATTCTTTGCAACCGTTATCCAGCTATTCAGGTGTGCAAAAAGTGTGCAAAAATGTGCAGACGGGCAAAACAAAGCCCAATGGACAAATCAACCACCGGTTTTATGGCAGGGTTTAGGACATCCGAACAGACACCATTTGATGTAGAAATGAGGTTCACCATGAATAAATTGCTTACCTGCCGCTACTGAGAAAAAGCAATCCCCACAGCCGCAAAAACTGAGTTAAACGGACTGTGGGGATTGCTTTTATGGTGAAGGAGAAAGAGAATAACGTGTTAACCCTTGTCCGCGCCGGAGGTGATGCCCTCGACGTAGAACTTCTGCATGATGACAAACAGGATGGAGATGGGGATAGACACCAGCACACCGCCTGCACAGAAAAGCGCAAAGTAATTGTTGATCAGGGTCTTTTGCAGCATATTATACAGACCGATAGCCACTGTCCAGTCGGCAGAGACGCCCGAATTCAGGATCATTTTTGCCATCACGAAATCGGTCCATGGAACCATGAAAGAGCTGATGATGGTATAGACCAGGATCGGCTTGGACATGGGCAGAACGACCTGAAAGAACACACGGGCATCGGATGCGCCGTCCAGCTTGGCGGCTTCCCGCAGGGAGATGGGGATGGTATCAAAGAAGCCCTTGCAGATCAGATAGCCCAGACCGGACGAACCGGCATAGACCATGATAAGACCGGCATAGGAGTTGGTCAGATTCAGATATTTCAGGACGAAATAGACGGCGATCATTGCCAGCACGCCGGGGAACAGGTTGACGCTGACAGAAAGGTTCTGGATCAGCTTGCGCCCCTTGAAGCGGCAGCAGCTCAGCGCGTAGGCTACCATCAGCACAAAGCAGGTGGAGATAACGCAGTTGAAACAGGCCACCACAAGGGTGTTGGTAAACCAGCGCGGGAACTGCGCCACAGAGTCCGGGTGGAACAGAATGTTGACATAGTTGCGCAGTGTGTAACTGGCCGGGAAGAACTGTCGCACATTGATGCCTCGGTCTGTGGAAAAGGAAGTGACCAGAAGCCACAGAATGGGTACCAGCCAGATAGCTGCCAGCAGGGCCAGCAGCAGATGCCGCAGGATGCTGCGGACTGTGCGGAGGATACGCCCGCGGCGCAGCTGCGCTGCGGTCTCTGCCCGGCGTGCCGGAGAAACAGTTGTCTGTGTCAAGAGAACGTCGCCTCCTTTTTATTGAGGAACCGGAAGCATACCAGCGTGAACACGGCACAGATGATGAACACCATAATGCCAATGACGGCGGCCATCTTGTAGTTGTACTGCTCCTGCGTCAGGCGGAACAGCCATGTGACCAGCAGGTCCACCTCTTTTGCGCTGGAGGAAGCCAGTGCCTGATCCTTGGTGATATAAACGTCCTGCGTGAGCAGATAGATGACGTTGAAGTTGTTGACGTTGCGCACAAAATCCGTAACCAGTGCCGGGCCCTGCACACTGAGCAGGTAGGGCAGCTTGATGTGGATAAAGCTCTGCAGCGGCGAGGCACCATCAATGGTGGAGGCCTCCAGCATATCGGTGGGAATATTCATCAGCACACCGGTGGCAATGAGCATCTGGTAGGGCACGCCCACCCAGATGTTGATGAGGATGATCATGAACTTTGCCCAGTGCTGGTCGGTCAGGAAGGGAATGTGGTTCATGTTCTGCCCCAGCAGACCGATGGCCTTTAAAAAATCGGTCACGCCTGCATTGGCCATCATGGTGTTGAAGATGCCGGCGTCCGAGAAGAAGTTGCGCACCAGCAGCAGGGTGACGAACTGCGGCACTGCAATGGTGATGATGAACAGGGTGCGCCAGAGCTTTTGGCACTTGGTCTTTTTATTGTTGATGAGCATGGCCAGAAATACGCCGCCGAAGAAGTTGGTGAAGGTGGCAAAGAAGGCCCACACCAACGTCCAGCTGAGCACCCGGCCAAAGGCGTAGCTGAAGGTCAGGCTCAGCGACTGCCCGCCAAACAGAGAAGCAAAGTTAGCCAGCCCCACCCATGTAAACAGGGCGGCGGGAGGCATATGCTGCTGATCGTAGTTGGTAAAGGCAACAGCGATCAAAATGAACAGCGGGATGATGGTGAACACCACCACACCCAGCACCGGAAGGGTGAGCAGGGTAACGTAGAACTTTTCGTTCAGGTACAAGGTGATATCCTTCCGGAAATTGTTGGGCTTTTTGCCAGCGGCCTTCTGCGCCTGTAACGCGTAATTGCTCTGCACCACCAGCATGGCAGCAGCGATCAGCGTTACAATGACCACCAGTGCGATCACGCTGAGCAGCAGGATGGCAAACGAGTTGTCATAGTTGTTGACCTCGTTCTTTAAGGTAAGGGGGTTGAACTGCATCTCCATCTGCACCGTTCCCAGCGTGCCGAACTTTTTCAGCGCAGGAATGCCGGAAGTGCCCAGAAAATACAGTCCCAGCCCCTGCACCAGCGTTACCAGCAGTGCCTTGATAAGCTGGCCGTGGCCAATGTAGCCCAGACCCCAGACAAAGAGGGACAGCTTTGTAAAAATATCTCCGTGAACAAATGCGTGACCGAACTTCTGAAGGAAATTCGGCTCCCGGCCATCTGCCCGCAAGGGCGGTGTGAGAACCATTTCTGCCACAGAAGTCAACTCCTTTCTTGGTATGCAGAGGGGGTTATAGCAAACAGGATGTTAGGTTGACGCCGATTTCTTGTATTGCGATAAAAAGCGGGCACACCGCATTCTGCTGCGTGCCCGCCGGGAAAAACCGGAACTTACTGTGCCACAGGTGCGGTGATACCGGCCACAGCGTCATCCACCAGCTGCTGCGTGGTCTTGCCCTGCGTGTCGCCGGAGGCGAGGATCTCGCCCAGACTTGCGGCGGAGCTCCAGTAGTTTGCGCCTACCCGCTGCAGGGTAGCGTAGGAGCTCTGCTCAGCCAGTGCGGCAATGGCGGATGCAGACTGCACAGCCTCGGAAGCATTGGCATTGATGTTGGAGGGACCCAGCTTGCGGTCGTTGAAGCGCTTGTTCTGGTTGTCCTCGTTGGTGATGAAGTCGGCCAGCATCATGGCAACGCCCACGTTGGCGCTGTGGGGGTTGACGCCCACCAGCTTGTAGCCGGAGAAAGAGCCCATCTGGACCTGTGCGCCGTTCAGGGTGTAGGTTGGCAGCTTGGTGGCGGCGTAGCCCTCGCCCCAAGCCTCCTCGGCGGTGCTGGCGTTCCAAGTACCGGAGATGGCGGCGCAGCAGCTGCCGTCCTTGATGGCAGAAACGATATCAGCATCTGCGCCGGACTTGAAGCCGGGGTTTGCGGTGATATCCAGAATGGCCTGCGTTACGTCTGCGCCGGGAGCCTCGTTCCAGTTGCAGACGGTGTTGATGCCGTCGTCTGCCAGCGTAGCCACCAGACCGGCACCGGCGTAGAAGCTGTAAATGTACCATGCGTCGTTCACGCTCATCATGAACTTTTTGCCGGCAGCTGCAGCCTTTTCCAGCATGGTGTCCATGCTCTGCACGTCCTCGGCGCTCAGAACGCTTGCATCATAGTATACAGGAAGTAGCCGTTGTCGGCGGTCATGGGGTAGGCGTAGAGCTTGTCGTTCATGGTGGCAGCACCCACAGAGCCGGGCAGGTTGCGGCTCTTCACGTCGTCCGGGTTCAGCAGTACTTCCTGCAGCGCACCGGCATTCACCAGCTCGTTCAGCTGGTCGTCTGCAAAGGCGAAAACGTCTGCGGCAGACTCCGGGTCAGCCAGAACAGTGTCCTTTGCGCTGGACTCGGACTGCACGCCGATCTCAATGGTCACATTGCCCTTATCTGCATTCTGCTCGATGAAAGCATCTGCCATCTCGCGCAGCATGGTCTGATCCTCTTCTGCGCCCCACATGGTCAGCTTCACATCACCCCAGCTCTCCGCAGCAGAGGCAGCCGTACTGGAAGCGGCAGCAGAGGAAGCAGTGCCAGAGGAAGAACCGCCGCAGGCGGTCAGCACACCGGCAGCAGCCATCGTACCCATGGCTGCAAGGAAGTTACGGCGGGAAATCAGCTTTTTCATGATCCAGTTCTCCTTCGTTCTCAATCTGAAATCTTCGGCTGCTCTTTGTTGCGCTTATAAGTTGCGCACATCCAAGCAGCTGTTTTTCTGTACCCATAGGATACCGCATTCTTTTGCTCACGTCAATGGACGAAATTCACGGTATTGTTGAGTCGAAACTGGAAAAAGTGACGGTAAAATCAGGATACATGGGCAAAAGTGCGCAACTTTAGCGCAACCTTTGCCATGCAAAGAGCAAAAATGCCCGCTCCGGGAAAGGAGCAGGCACAAAAAGCGCGTTATTTGATGCTGTGGGAGCGTTCCCTCCACTTGGTAGAATCCCGCAGGATGACCTGATGGCCTTCCAGCTGCCGCATGACGATCTCTTTTCCGGCCAGCCGGTCCAGCAGCATCCGGCAGGCGGTCTTACCCAGCTGCTCTGCATCGTACTGCACCGCCGAAACAGACGGCGTGATGCTGGCAAGCATGGAGCTGTCGTACAGGCTGGCCACTCGCAGATCGTTGGGCACGAGGATATGCCGCGTCCGCAGCTCCCGCATGACCTCAAAGGCGATCTCATCATCGCCGCAAAGGATGCAATCTGCCTTCTGCTCCAGCGCAGCCTCCAGTGCATCGAGCGTCTGCCCGGCAGATTCCACACCGGAATGAACGAGCCGCTGGTCTACTGGCACACCAAATTCCGCGAATCCACGCAGATAACCGCGTATGCGGTCGGTGTTGACGGCGTAGATGGTACTGCCCACCAGCAGCGCGATCCGCTTGGCGCCCAGCTGCAAAAGGATGCGTGTCATCTCGCAGGCAGCCGCGACCTGATCGTTGTCTGCCTGCGGGATGGTCTTGTCCTCGCTGCGTCCGATGAGCACAAAAGGTGTCTTGTATTGCCGCAAAAGTTCGATGCAGGGATCATCCGCCATGGCGTAGGTCAGGATCACGCCGTCCACCTTGTGGTTGGCCAGCTGCCGCTGCAGCTGCGAATACTCGGTGTTGGAGGCGTAGCAAAGCATCAGATCATAGCCGCGCTGGTCTGCCATGGTGCAGATGCCGCCTATGCACTTGCGCAAAAAGGGCAGATCCAGCGCAATAAACCGCTGCGGTACGACCATGGCAATATTGTTGGTGCGCAGCTTTTCGCCGCTCTGTGCAGAAACAGGCTCGGAGCGGGTACGCCCCATATAGGCATATACCTTGGCGCGGGTCTCCTCGCTGATGCGTCCCTTGCCGGAAAGTGCACGCGATACCGTTGTTTTAGAAAGGCCAAGCGCATCAGCCACCTGCTCGATCGTCATTTTTTCGGTTTCCTTTGCAGCCACAGGATATCCTCTCCTTTTCACAGAACTGCGCAACAATGCGCCACCCCAGCATACCGGGGTAAGCCCGCTTTGTCAAGTATGAAAGCAAACAAAAAGCGTTCTGCTTTTTCGGCAGAACGCTGAAAGTTGGTATTTTTGCGCCTTACAGGACCTGTTCGCCGTTTTTCCAGACGGCCGTTCCGTAACGGTTCAGCGCAACACCGCCTACTTCGACCGGATGTTCATTGCAGTTCTGTACAAAGACGAACGTACCGCGCCGCGCGGCCAGAACGCCGTCCGGCAGTGCCTCCGGCCAGGCCGGGGGCAGGCCGACTTCCTTTACAGCAGCACGATAAAATGCGCGATAGAACGCTTCATCGAACCGACTTGCCAGATAATAGGCACGGCCCTCCCCGTAGGAGTGGACAGCCACCGCCGGGCAGTTTACATAATAGTCCTCGGCATAAACGCTCAGCGGTGTGGCAGGGTCGGTGTCGTTCAGACTTGCGACCTCGCATAGGACCGAAGCCTGCGTTTCCGGCAAAGTGGAATCGTCCATCGGGGTGCAGCGGCAGGTTTCGCCGTCATACATTCCGTCGATCTCAGTGCGGCGCAGGCCCAGCAAGTCGGTCAAGCCGTAGGGCGTGTCACCCAGGCGGCACAAATCGCTTTCATCCACCACACCGGTCCAGTATGTAACCACGACCGTACCACCATTCTGCGCAAAATCACAGAGTTTTTGGGCAAAGGCATCGGTCAGCAAATAAACCATCGGAACAACGACCAGACCATAACCCGTCAGGTCGGATTCCTGATTCACGAACTCCACCGCAATGCCTTCCCGCGCAAGAGCATTGTAGTGCAGCTTCAGCTCGTCCCAGTAGCCCATCCCGGCATTTCGAGGGCCGCAGGAACCTTCCAATGCCCACTTGTTTTCCCAATCGTGGACGATCGCTGCCTGTTTTGTGCGGCAGACTGTTGCAATCTCTGAGAGCACTTCCAGCTTTTGGCCCACACCGACTGTTTCCCGGAAGGGGCGGGCATCCTCCCGCCCATCGTGGCCAATGACTGCACCGTGGAGTTTTTCTTCCGCACCCCGGCTGGCCCGCCACTGGAAGTAAAGCACACTGTCCGAACCATGTGCAACCGTTTGCAGAGCCGCAAGCTCCGCAATGCCGGGGTGCTTCTGTTTGGAGATCGGCTGCCAGTTGGTAAAGCTGGGGCTGGATTCCATCAGCAGGAAGGGCCTGCCCTTCATGGAGTAATACAGGTCGTGCATCAGGGCCGTATCCAACGCCGTTTCTTCCACCGTTTCGCTGGGCTTGTGCCATGTGGGGTAGTTGTCCCAGCTGGCCACGTCGATCTCCTTGGACATTTTGAAATAGTCGATGCCATCAAACCGGTACATCATATTCACGGTGAACTTTGCAACCGGCGCAAATTCTTTCACGGTATCACGCTCAAATTTCAAAAAATCAATATGCCGGTCACTGACAAAGCGCTTCCAGTCCAGCGCAAGACCCTGCACGGCATTTTCCCCCTGCGGGGCAGGGCTTTCGATTTGTTCCCAAGCGGTATAGTCGTGACTCCAGAACCGGGCGTTCCACGCCTTGTTCAAGGCTTCCAAAGAGTTGTACCGTGCCTTGAGCCAGCGGCGGAACGCAGCCTGACACAGCTCGCAATGGCAGTCGCCGCTCATCTCGTTGGAGATATGCCAGAGCAGGACAGCCGGGTCATTGCCGAACCGCTGTGCCAGCTTCTGGTCGATGATGCGGACTTTTTCCCGGTAGACCGGCGATGTATAGCAGTAATTCTGCCGCCGGTTGTACAGCTCCCGGACCCGGTCTGCCCGGACTCGGCGCACCTCGGGGTATTTGTGTGCCATCCAAGCAGGGCGGGCCGCACTGGGCGTTGCAAGGATCGTATAGATTCCATTGGCATACAGGTTATGGATGATGTCAGCCAGCCAATCCAGCTCAAATACACCCTCCTGAGGCTCCAACGTGGACCATGAGAACACGCCCAGCGTCACAGTATTAATGTGTGCCTTTTTCATCAGTTCGATGTCCTGCGCCAGAATATCGGGCCGGTCCAGCCACTGTTCTGGGTTGTAGTCTCCGCCATGAAGTAATCTGAGCTGCTGCATGATAGCGGCCTCCTTTGGTTGCGCAAGTTGCGCAACATTTTTATCGGATAGGGTTGCGTTCGATACAAAGTATAGCAAGAACCTCCGCAAGATGCAATGCAGCTATATGGAATTTCGTTGTAATAAGCTGAACGTTTGATGCGGCACAAGAAACCATCCATGGATGCTTTGGAAGATTCCACAACGTTCATGGGGGATTTATAGGCAGGTTGTCAAAATGCAGAAATACATTGATTGAACGGGAAAGCACTTGAACGCCATGCTATAAGTCCTACGATCACCGCTTTATCACAATAAAATTTGCAAAACCATCTTGACGCACCTTGTAAACCTTGACACTCTCTGTCACAAATTCCACTGAGCTTGTCGTGGCGAGGCCCGACAAGCTCTGCTCACGATGCACAGAATGCAGACAATGCAAGGAAAAACACGGCTTTCCCGCCGGTGTGCAAAAAGTGTGCAAAGGTGTGCAGAACCCCAGAAAACGGAAAATCCCACGAGGAATCTTGCGATTCTTCGTGGGATTTTGGTGCGCTCGAGGGAACTCGAATCCCTGGCCCTCTG
>ERZ839767.6082-NODE-6082-length-10114-cov-2.667363_pt1 | contig 10114 bp, 10 predicted proteins | sample MGYA00519879_ERZ839767 | MGnify/ENA primary metagenome ERZ839767 (study PRJEB31850, sample SAMEA3708852) | human gut metagenome | biome: human gut; feature: human-associated habitat; material: faeces | place: China | collected 2014 ...
ATTCGTTAAAACATCAACAACGGTACGTAACGCAGCTTCCATGACTCCACCACTTGCTCCAAAAATAACTCCAGCACCAGTATATTCTCCAAACATATCTTGATCAAACTCTTCATCTTTTAAATCAATGAAATTGACACCAAACATTTTTATCAGTTTTCCAAGTTCTCTTGTTGTTAAAACCGCATCGACATCTTTCATTTCATCTTTCATCATTTGTGAACGTTCTTTTTCGCCCTTTTTGGCTACACATGGCATAATAGATACAACATAAATGTTTTTTGGATCTAATTGATGTTGTTTCGCATAGTAAGATTTAATCATTGCTCCTAACATCATGTGTGGTGATTTACATGATGATAAATGATCTAATAAATCAGGATACTCTTTTTCGCAATAATTAATCCATCCTGGTGAGCATGATGTAATCATTGGTAGAACACCACCATTTTGAAGTCGATTAATAAATTCGTATCCTTCTTCCATGATTGTCAAATCTGCTCCAAAGTTTGTATCATAAACTTTATCAAAACCAAGAAGTTTTAAAGCTGCAACCATTTTGCCAGTTACTCTTGTTCCTATTGGCATACCAAACTCTTCACCAAGACTGGCGCGAACAGCAGGAGCAGTTTGAACGACAACATGCTTGGCTGGGTTATTTAATGCTTCAATAACATTATGAATTTCTTCTTTCTCTTGTAATGCTCCTACTGGGCAGACATTGATGCATTGTCCGCATTGCATACAATTGACATCATTTAGACTACGATCAAAAACAGGTCCAACTTTTGTTTTAAATCCACGCTCCATAAATCCTAAAATCCCAAGTCCCTGATGTTTTTTACATGCTGCGACACAGCGTCCACAAAGTATACATTTAGCAGTATTTCTTACAACGCCAGGAGAAACTTCATCAAATGTTGGTGTTGTTTTTGCACCTTGAAAAGCGTCTTCTCGAACACCTAATTCTTGACATAATCTTTGAAGTTCACAATTTGTATTGCGAATACAAGATAAACAGTCTTTTGAGTGATTAGAAACTATCAATTCAACAACACGTCTTCTTGCATCCAATGCACGCATAGAATTTGTTTTAACAACCATTCCTTCTCTAACAGGATAAACACAAGCAGCACAAAGATTTCTGACACCTTCGACTTCTACCTGGCAAACACGACACGCTCCCGTTCCAGTATAATCTTTTAAATAACACAAAGTAGGGATGTGAATACCATTTTCTCTTGCAACTTCTAAAATTGTTTTGCCCTCATAAGCTTCAACCTGACGATTATTAATCGTTAATTTTATTTTTCCCATTCTCTTCACCTACTTTCTCACAATAACACCGAAGTGACATGCTGTCATACAGTTACCACACTTGATACATTTGTTTTGATCAATGCGATAAGGGACCTTACCGAGTTCACCATCAATAGCATTTGCTGGGCACTGTCTTGCACAAAGACCACATTTACGGCACTTATCTTCATCAATCTCATAAGACAATAAGGCTTTACAAACACCAGCAGGACATTTCTTATCAATAATATGTGCGATGTATTCCTCTCTAAATTGTAAAATTGTTGATAATACAGGGTTTGGTGCGGATTGGCCAAGACCACAAAGTGCAGTATCTTTAATTGTTGTAGCAAGGACTTCTAGTTCGTCCAATGTTTCCATTGTCCCACGACCCTCACAGATATCCTCAAGCAATTCTAACATACGTTTTGTTCCAATACGACATGGAGAACACTTTCCACAAGACTCATCAACAATAAAATCCATATAGAATCTTGCAACATCGACCATACAATTATCTTCATCTAAAACAATCATACCGCCCGATCCCATCATAGACCCTAATTTCACCAATTCATCAAATCCAATTGGTGTATCCAATTGAGATTCAGTTAAACAGCCACCAGATGGTCCACCAGTTTGTACCGCCTTGAAACTCTTTCGATTTGGACACCCTCCACCAATTTCATAAATAACTTCGCGAAGTGTTGTTCCCATTGGAACTTCTACAAGTCCAGTGTTGACTATTTTTCCACCCAAGGCAAAAACTTTTGTTCCAGCAGATGTTTCAGTTCCAATAGAGCGGAACCACTTTGCTCCATGAGTTATAATTTGTGCAATGTTTGCATATGTTTCAACATTATTGATGATTGTAGGTTTTCCCCAAACACCTTTATGAGCAGGAAATGGAGGTTTTGGAGAAGGCATTCCCCTTTCTCCTTCAATTGACTGAATCAAAGCTGTCTCTTCACCACAGACAAAGGCTCCAGCTCCTAAACGAATTTCTAAATCAAAGTGAAAACCACTACCAAATATGTCATTACCTAACAATCCCAATTCTTTTGCTTCTTGAATAGCGTGTTTTAAACGTTCTACAGCGATTGGATATTCAGCACGTATATAAATATAACCATGATGAGCTCCAATTGCATATCCGGCAATCTCCATGGCCTCAATAACACTATGAGGATTACCTTCCAAAATAGAACGATCCATAAAAGCTCCCGGATCTCCTTCATCTGCATTACAAATGACATACTTTTCATCACCAGGTTCATTTAAAGCAAATTGCCATTTCAGGCCTGTTGGAAAGCCACCGCCTCCACGACCTCTTAATCCACTTTCTTTTATTTCATCAACAACTTCCTGTGGCTTCATTTCAGTTAAAACTTTACCTAATGCAAAATATCCATCTTTAGCAATATATTCCTGAATATTTTCAGGATCAATCACCCCACAGTTGTGCAAAGCAATTCTCTTTTGTTTTTCATAAAACTTTGTTTTGTTAATATCATGAACCTCATTTGTTTCTTGATCAGATTCATTAAGCATTAAACGATGAACTGGACGTCCTTTATAAAAGTGTTCCATAACGATTTCTTTAACATCTTCAACTTTTACTGACTTATATATGATATTATCAGGATAAATAGAGACATTTGGTCCAACACCACAAAGACCTAAACAGCCAGTGCGCAAAACACTTACTTCGCTTTCTAATCCCATAGATTTAATTTCAGTTCTAAAAGCATCAATCAAAGCACCAGAGTTACCTATGCTGCATCCAGTACCAGCACATACCAAGACTTGTATTCTTTCCATGTCATCCCCTCCTATCTCTTATATTTACCCACAGTGTATTCATCAATGACCTCATCATTTATCAAATGACGAGTTACAATTTCACTGGCTTTTTTTGCATCGACTAATACATAAGTTGTTTTATGATCATCTTTATCAAAGACTTCAACAATTGGCTCTAGTGTACACATTCCAATACATCCTGTTTGTAGAACAGTAACGGGAAGTTTGGCCTTTGCGACTTCTTCAACAATTGTATTCAATACCGGTCTTGCTCCAGCAGCAATCCCACAGGTTGCCATCCCTACAACAACACGATATTTCTGGTCATCATCTAAACGCATTGTCATTTTATTTTGTGCTGCATCTCTAATTTTCTTTAAATCTTCTAATGATTTCATGACACTAATCCCTCCTTTATATAATCTTTTAACCATAAAAGAACTTCAGGTTCAGTAATCTTAACATCACCTAATATATCTTTCATATCTTTTGTTTTCATTATAAAATCACTATTATCAGTTTTATATTCAAACTCATAATCAATATCTTCATTCGCCTGAATCAAGGTCACCATTGTTTCTACAATATTTCCCATAACTGGCGTATCTATATTGTTTTTTATAAATCTAACTTCCACATTTGTTCCTTCATTAATCTGTGAATTAATTTTTAAATACCCACCTGTTAATTCAGCATTTTGTTTAAAAAGTGGAATTCCTAAACCAACTTTTCTAGTTGTTCTTGTTGTATAAAATGGATCAATCACTTTTTCTACAGTTTCTTTATCCATTCCATGTCCATTATCTTTAATAGAAATATCAATAATATTATTTTCTACACTATCAACAATTTGGATGTAAATCATAGATGCATGAGCACGAATAGAATTATAAGCAATATCTAAAATATTAAGTGCTAATTCATCCATATCGTTTCCTCCACATCTCATAAAAATTTTGTTTGTCCATATTATGAATAGGTTCACTTATCATATCTAACCGATGAGCATCGCTGTTTATAAACCAGGGTACCTTTTCTAAATATGGGAATTGTTTTAATAAATACTTTTGATGATTTATTTCAGTTACTTCTATGCCATCAATATCTAAATCTTTATCAATTTTCATAAAAACATTCATTATTGAGAATCGTTCGCTCATTGCATGTGCCAAAATAGCCACGCCACCTAATTGATGAATCCATTTGATAACCTCTCTTATGGATAAGTCTAATGATTTAATAAGTAATCTCTTTTCTTCATTTATTATTCTATCATTCTCATCAAGAATATATTGATGACCAAAATAATATTCATCATTTGGTTCTTCTATTAAATAATCATCAAGAAATTTTTGGATTGAATCTAAACATGTTTCTCCTAAAAAATATGCTAAAACATGAACTTCTTCTCTACTCTGTATTTCAACACCATAAACAAATTCAACTTTATCTTTTGCAACTTCTTTAAGATGATATAATTGTTTTACCGAATTATGATCAGTCACTGCTATGATATCTAGACCTTTAATATAAGCCATATTAACAATATTATTCAAAGTCATATCATCATCACTGCATGGTGATAAAGCAGAATGAATATGCAAATCATAAAACATTTTTATATACCTAAAGAAACTAATTTTTTTGATAAAGAGTAAGCACTCTGCTGGCTGCTCATCAATAGCAAATTTAGTTCATCAGCTTTCTTTATGACATCTTCATTTGGTATGACTCCCTCAAGAAAGATGACCCCTGAAATATCAAGCATTTCAGCGATAGCAATTGTATTCATATGAGCCTGAACAGTTAACCACAATGAGTTTTCATTCGCTTTTGCCATTACCATGCTGAGTAAATCACCAATATATACATCCTCAACTTCTTTTTCAAGTGTTGCAGTATTTAAAAGTTTTATATCTAACTCATTTATACAATCTTTCATTTTCATTCTCTATCACCTTTTCTTTTGACTCTACACGCCTGGATATCAACATCTCCCTTCGCAATACTTTGTGCTAAACTTCGGCAGTTTGCAAATCCACAAGCTCCACAATCATATTGGGGTAATGTATCAAGTATTTCATTAACACGTGCAAACCAAGCCATACGCTCTTTCATTGACTTTATTTCCTGACGATTGAGTTCTCTTTGAATAAGATACTCATTTTCCTCTAAGTCGATATTTTCAGCATTATAGTGTTCCATCATACTCTCGATGTTATAACATCCTTCAAAAGGATTTGACCATAAATAATAGCCTCCTATACACCCTTGATAACAAGCATACATAGCCACCAAATCAACATGTTGAATACGATCAAATTCCACCAGATCCAACAAGCTTTTGGATTGGTTCAAACCTTCCACACGCACAACAGATAAACTTCTATTTCCAAACAAGTCCTCAACATTACTTTTCACACCATACTTATTCATTTGGATTGGATATTTAATATCACTTTTTAATTTGTTCATTTTTGGAAAAACGTGAGATATAGTCATCGCATAATCAATAGCGGATTTCTCATTTCCAAAAGGTTCTTTTGCTAAAATCATTTTTCCAACACACTCACATAAGGAATAAATACCAACATCCTTACCTTGATGTTTTTTTCTTATTCTTCTTGCGGCAATTTCTACTGGATAATCATATGGAAGTATCCTTTCATATAATGTTGGATAATTTTTCTCAATCAATTGATTAATTGTTGGGCAAAAAGAAGTTAACCATATGCCTTCTCTTTTGTGGCTTTCATCAATCGCCTTTTTATATAAAAAGCCTTCGATATCACTATACTGTTCAACCGCATCAAATCCAAGTTTTAAAATAGCTTCGCACATTCTTTGGAAGTCTTCATATGATTTCATATCAGACAATATACTTGTTGGAATGAGCACCACATTATAATCATGTTGATGCATTGTCTCATTCATATGCACACCATGAACTTTTAAAACGCGAGCTGGACATTCCTTAATGCATACATCACAATGAATACACTTTTCTTCATCAATTTGGACTTCATGATTAACAATAGAAATTGCATCAGCAGGGCATGATTTTAAACATTTGATACAATGTTCACATTTTGTACCAAGCCAACTCACAACCGGTTTCATACAAACCTCATTGTCAAGTGTGTTCCTTCACTTGAAGATTCTATATGAAATTCACTTGCACAATTTTTCATATTATCAAGTCCCATTCCAGCTCCAAATCCAAATTCACGGGCTTTTGATGAAGCAGTTGAAAACCCAGGAGTCATAGCTAATTCAATATTAGGAATCCCTGGACCAACATCATCAAATGTCAAACAAACAATCCCATTATCATCGATTTCAAAAGTAATCGTGCCACCATCTGAATGAATCACTAAGTTGATTTCTGCTTCATAACATGCAATAGAAATACGTTTTAATACTTTAGGGTCCAATCCAAGTGTTTTTAAAGTCATTTTAATATCACGTGAGGCCTGTCCCGCATCTTCATAGTTATCCTTATCAACTTGATATACTTTTCTCATTTTCCCAAACCTTTTTCATAGAGACGACCACAAGTTTCATACATTGTATAATCAGTCACAAAGACACTCATGTCACTCATTTTAGCCCCTTGAATCATATGTTCATCTATTGTTTTCCCTCTTACAATCAATATGGCAGCTAAATCCAGTGTGTTTGCAGTGTGGAATATTTGCATATTTGCAAGTCCTGTAATTAAGAGTTCACGTTCGTCAGCATCACGCAAATGACATAAGGCATCCGACATGAGATCAGTCCCAAAGGCATTTTCAAAATCAATATCATAAACATGTGGATCGTTTACATAGATTTCTTTCCCGCTCACAATATCTAAGATTTCCTTCATCTTCATGCAGGAGCTTCCTCCTTTTTATAATCCAAAACAAGCATTTTTAAGTCTTCAAGTTGTTTTGTGCAGCCAAAGACAGTTCCATCAACACTGACAACAGGTGCTAAACCACAAGCTCCTACACAACGTGTTGCATCAATTGAAAATACACCATCCTGACTAGTTCCATTAACAGGAGCACCTGTCATCTCAACTAGCAAATCTAGAATTGTTTGTGACCCATTTACATAACAGGCAGTTCCTAAACAAACACTAATGACATGTTTACCTTTAGGTTCAGTTGTAAACTGTGAATAAAAAGTCACTACACCATAAATCTTTGCAATAGGTTCATCTAATGCTTCACTCATTTTTTCCATAGCTTCAAAAGGTATATAACCTAATTCATTTTGAATCTCATGAAGCATTAATTTGATGGGACCTTTTTCGTCTTTGTGTCTATAAATGACATCATCTATAAAATCCAAAGACTTTTGATTCAATTTTTTCATACTCTCACCTCGTTTTTTTATTATCCTAAATTTATTATAGCATAGAAACCTAAAACTATGAAACCGTTTTCTTTCTAATAAAAAAAGAAAAACTGTTAATTTTCATTAACAGTTCATTATATTGATATAGCTAAGAAGGTATTCACAACATTTTCTACTGTAAAACCATAATTTTTAATAACCAGATCTGCCGGAGCACTTGCACCAAATTGATTTACAGATAGCATTTGGCCATCTAGACCAATGTATTTATGCCACCCAAAATCAGTTCCCATTTCAATTGCAAGACGTTTTCTCATTGAGCGAGGTAATACCAACTCTTTATATTCATCAGACTGCTTATCAAACAACTCCATTGAAGGCATTGAGACAACACGAACATCATATCCTTGTTTAAACAACTCTGTCTGAGCCTGAAAAGCTAATTCAACTTCACTACCAGTCGCAATAAGTATTCCATCCAATTGATTTTTCTCTTTTGAAGCTATATAAGCACCATGGCAAACATCATCATATGTTGCATGAGTTAAATTCGTAACATTTTGTCTTGTGAGAATGAGTGCTGTTGGACAATCATTTGTTTCCATTGCTTTCTTCCATGCTGCGCACATTTCATAAGCATCAGCTGGTCTAATAACTTGCATATTAATCATTGAACGCATCATTGCCAATTGCTCAACAGGTTGATGAGTAGGTCCATCTTCTCCTACAGCAATTGAATCATGTGATAATGGTAAAACTATTGGTAACTTCATTAAACATGCCATTCTTAAAGCGGCTTTAAAATAGTCACTAAAAACTAAAAAACCACCAGAAGCAACCTTAACACCTTTATGAAGAGTCATTCCATTCATTATAGCAACCATCGCAAATTCTCTAATCCCAAAGAACAAATTTCTGCCACTATAATTTTCACAACTAAAACGCCCACCATCTTTAATTGTTGTTTTTGTAGATGATGCCAAATCAGCAGTTCCAGATAAGAATGTTGGATTCTGTTTAGCAATCTCATTAATGATTTTTTCACTCGTATTACGAGTGGCTTCACTTGTCCCCTCAGGATAACTATTTAAAAATTCTTCATAATCAAAACTATACTTACCTTTAACATCATCAGATAATTCTTTATAAAGTTCAGGATAAGCATTCTTATATTCACGCATCATTTTCTTCCATTTATTAAATGTACGTTTCCCTCTCGAGTATACATTTTTTTGGAAATCATCATAAACTTCTTCAGGAACATAAAAGTCAGGATGGTCAAATCCATAAGAGAGTTTAGCAGCTTTTCCATCTTCTGCGCCTAAAGGCGCACCATGAACCTTATTTGTTCCCTGATTTTTAGAACCAAATCCTATAACAGTATTCATAATAATCAATGTTGGTTTGTATTTTTCCTTTTTAGCTTTTTTAATCGCTTTTAAAATTGCAGAAACATCATTTCCATCATTAACATAAACAACCTGCCAATTTATTGCTTCAAATCTTTTCTTCACATCTTCACTAAATGAATAATCTAAAGGTCCATCTAATGTGACACGGTTAGAATCATACAAAACAATCAGTTTCCCTAATGACAAATGACCTGCTAAAGATGCTGCTTCATAAGTTACACCTTCCTGCATATCACCATCACCACATAAAGCATATGAATAATGATCCACAACTTCAAATTCTTCTTTGTTGTAACGGTCAGCTAAAAAACGTTCTGCCATTGCCATACCAACTGCTGTTGGAATTCCCTGTCCTAAAGGGCCGCTTGATGCATCTACACCATCAGTTATTTCAATTTCTGGGTGTCCAGGTGTACGACTTTCCCATTGTCTAAATTGCTTTAAATCATCCATTGTTAAATCATAACCTGATAAATGCAGTAAACTGTATAATAATGAAGATGCATGTCCGCTTGCAAGGACAAAACGATCTCTATTAAACCAATCAGATTCTTTTGGAAAAACTTTTAATTCCTTTGTAAATAAAGTATATAAAGCAGGTGCAGATCCTAATACCATTCCTGGATGACCTGAGTTTGCTTTATTAATCATGTCAATTCCTAAAGATCTAATTGTAGCTATTGATAATTCCGATTGATTCATTTCTCCATTTTCCTCCTCAAAACACATTCATCGTTATTATACACAAAAAACATCTATTAGCAAACACCTATTTGCCAAATTTCATCATTTTAATTCATTTTTTTCGCATTTTTCAGTTTTTGTGGTGTAACATCATTACCTTTTGAGTCAACAACTTTAATACTTTTGAGTTGTTGCTGAAAACCACTTCTAAAGATTCTTAAGTACTCCTGTCTTAATTCATGCTGTCTTGCCTTTTCTTCTTCAGTCAAACCTACTGTTTTGCTTTTATGAGCAAGTTCATTAATTTCATTTATCATTTCATCACTTATCTTAGCCATATTTTCCTCCATAATAAAAACCTAAGAGTTTTAGATATTATCCCTGGTTAATACAGGTGGGTATCTTGTGTTCGACTTTAGGATTCCTATTCAAGATAGGCTTTCAACACCATCGACCAACAATCAGATTCCCTTATCTATCGTGTAGGAAATACATATTCTCTTAGGTCAAACTTATTATAGCATAAAAACCTATTCTGTAAACCTACGAAAAGGGTTTTTATTTTTAAAGTT
>ERZ839767.6089-NODE-6089-length-10101-cov-56.088991_pt1 | contig 10101 bp, 10 predicted proteins | sample MGYA00519879_ERZ839767 | MGnify/ENA primary metagenome ERZ839767 (study PRJEB31850, sample SAMEA3708852) | human gut metagenome | biome: human gut; feature: human-associated habitat; material: faeces | place: China | collected 2014 ...
TTTCCACCCGCACGCTGTCCGGTTCCCCGCTGCGTTTTTGCTGGTACATCGCTTTATTTGGCTCTTGAAGAGCTGCTGTCTTGCGCGACAGCTTATTTATAATACCACACTTTCAACCATTGTCAACACCTTTTTTCGATTTTCTTCATAATTTTTTCGATTTATTTTTGGGCAGGGTGCATATGGACGCTTTAACGTGGTTTCTCTATTCATTTTCTTTTTGTCCCCGTTTTTTATCCTTTTCCCCCACATCTTCCTATAATACAAATAGCCTTCTCAATCCCCTGCTTCCCCATCTTTCCCAAATCATTTATCTTCCATACTTGCGCTTTGGGTCCAAAGCAAGTATACTAAAATCTGTGATTTAACAAAGAAATGATGGTGATCTTTCCATGCTGGCGATATACGAAACCGTCAACCGGCGCTTAACCCGCGCAGACGAAATTGAGGAAGGCACATGGATCTGCCTGACTGCCCCCAGCCAGGAGGAGATCCGCGAGGTTGCCGCCACCTTAGATATTGAGCCCGCTGATGTGCAGGCCGCCCTTGACCCGGAAGAATCCGCGCGTATCAGCCTGGAAGATGGTTATACCGTCATCATTGTGGACATACCCTTAAAGGTAGACGGCGCCGCCGAGGGCGTATACACCACCATTCCTCTTGGTATTCTGTTGACCCAGACCACCATCACCACGGTTTGCTCCGTAGATACCCCCGTATTGTCTGATTTCGCTTCCTGCCGGGTGCGCGGCTTTTCTACTAAAAAGAAGATGCGCTTTGTGTACCAGATTCTGTACCGCGCCGCCACGATGTACCAGCAGGAGCTGCGCCTGATCGACCGCCGCCGCCAGGAAATTGAGAAAAACCTGACCGGTACCCTGCGCGATAGTGACTTGATGGAGCTGCATGGGTTGGAATCCACCCTGGTATATTTCGCAACCTCACTGCGTGCCAACAGCACGGTTTTGGACCGGTTGACCCGCTACAAGCGGCTGGAACAGTACCCTGATGACATGGAACTACTGGACGATGTAATCGTTGAGATTCGGCAGGCCATTGAGATGACCAGCATCTACCGCGATGATATCAAGGGCACCCGCGAGCTGTTCAGCTCAATTTTGGATAACCGCCTGAACAATGCGATGAAGTACCTGACTTCCGTTACCCTGTTGATGGCTGTCCCGACCGTTATTTCCGGTTTGTATGGCATGAACGTGGACATTGACGGCATGCCGTTTTCCGGTTCTGATTATGGATTTGTCATTGTCTGCTTGCTTACGCTTGCTATTTGTGGGATCGCTGCCTGGGTACTGCACAAAAAACATATGCTCTGATTTGTATTGTTTGCCACATCCCGCCCGCCGGGGTGCGTTTTTTACTTTTCTGCCTGTAACATTTGGGGGTGATTCCCCTATTATATAAATAGTAAGAGGAAAGCGAGGTGTGCCGCAATGACTGATGCCGACATTGTTACGCTGTACTGGGCACGGGACGAGCAGGCCATTGCACAGACCGCACAAAAGTTTGGCGCCTATTGCCGCAAGATTGCCATGAACCTGCTGGGCAGCCAGGAAGACGCCGAAGAATGCGAAAATGACACCTGGATGGCCGCCTGGAACAGCATGCCGCAAAACCGGCCGGACAAGCTTGCACCCTACCTAGGGCGTATTACCCGCAACCTGGCACTGGACCTGCGGGAGCGGCAAAATGCCAAAAAGCGCGGCGGCGGCCAGACCGAAACCGTGCTGGAAGAGCTGGAATTTTGCCTGCCCGCCGGAGACCACACCGCGCAGGAGGTAGAAAGCGCTGAAACAGCCCGCTCCATCAGCGCGTTTCTGCGCAGCCAGCCGGAGCAGGCACGCAACATCTTTATTCGGCGGTACTGGTACTGCGACGCCACCGCCGACATTGCCAAGCGCTACGGTATTGGCGAAAGCAAGGTGCGCGTTACCCTGCACCGGATGCGCACCAAACTGAAAGCCTACTTAGAGAAAGAAGGTGTCTGCCTGTGAGCTCCCGCGATTTATTCCGCGCGATCGGGCAAATTGATGATGATTTGATTGAATCTGCCAACAAAACCCCCGTAAAGCACACCATTCCGTTGCAATTCCGGCATTTTGTTCCGGCAGCAGCTTGTTTTTGTCTTGTTCTGTTAGGGGTGGCGATGGTCAGTCAGGACCGTTCCGCCGGGGTCAGCCAGGCCGCCGAGACCGCTGATCTGAACGAAAGCGCCCCCGCCTATGAGGAATCCAACAGTCCCGATACCTTCAGCACATTCAGCATGGAGGGCAGTGAACCAGATGCCGCCGCAGACAGCGTTGCCGATGCCCCGTTGTCCTCCTCCCTGAAATCCGCGATGCAGGACAGCAGCCCCTTGCAGGCTCTGAGCGATATTTTGCTTGGCAGCGGCGCTTCCGGCAGTTCTTCCCTGCTGGCCCACAGTGCCGATGAGCTGTATTTCGGCGAAAGTCTAATTTTAGGCAGTTCCGCGGATGTTGTTCTCCCTGCCAGCCTGCCGGTCTACCGCAACAGCCTGCTGGATGCCGCCGACAATACCGATGCCATGAAAGCCCGTCTTCGCACGGTGCTGGATGCTCTTGGGCTGGATACCACACTGGCTGACACCGCCACGTTCAGCGTGGACAGCGCCGATACCATCTCCAAAACAGTATCTGATATAAAGGAATCCGCCGAGCAGAAGGGGTGGGATGCAGATTCTTCCGTGCTGAATTATCTCTCTGATGCCGCACAGCTGCAGCTGAACATCCCCGAAAGCGACTGGCCCGGTGGGCTGACAATCACCGTCTCCAACGACCTGCGCACCAGTGTGGTCTGCAACAGCTCTGCCGAGGTGAAGACCTTTGCCACCCTTGCGGAAGAGCGCGTGATTGCCGCCGGCCTGCAAGAGAAATACGGTTCCCTCTTTACCTCTCTGCTTGGCGGTGAATATACCGATGTGACGGATGGAGGCGACAGCACGATCTACGGCCAGCCCTCTTCCCTCTTCGTCAAGTTCGCGGCGGATTCTTTCCATTACTTGCTGGTCAGCGTAGATACCGACGGCAATCTGTTGAGCCTGCATGAAACGGACCGCACTGTGGAGCCCCTGGGCGAATACACCAGCGTTTCCCGCGCCGAGGCTGACAAGCGGCTGGCCAACGGAGAGTTTTTGACCGACAGCTACACGGCGGAAGCGGTTGACCCCGCCGCAGAGCCGGAGCACCTTGCCAACCTGCGCTTGACCTATGTGCAGGAGAGCGCCGCCTACTACCTGCCCATGTGGGAATACACGATTGATGAAGGCCCCGCTGCCCTGGGTGACGGCGATGATGTCGACCAGACGCTGCACACCTTTTCTGCCTACTATGTGCCCGCTGTGGAGCTGGACGGAATCGACGTTCTAAAGAACAAATAAAGCCAGCAAAACCATACCGCAGGCCGAACCGCAACACCAAAATGTTCCGGGGCACAGCCTGCGGTATTTGTGTTATTGCAAAATTGCGGGTTCTGCGTTATAGTAAAGGCAACAACCTAACCGTTTTTATATAAGGAGGCCCGCCATGCCCACCGAACCGCAGAGCCAGCCGCTAGTCAGCATTATTGTTCCTGTTTACAACGCAGCGGACCATATTGCCCGCTGTATTGAGAGCATCCGCCGCCAGACCTACCGGAATTTGGAGATCATTCTGCTCAACGATGGCAGCAAGGATGTCAGCTATGCCGTCTGCCAGAGCTATGCCGGTATTGACCGCCGCATTGTGGTGATCGACAAAAACAACAGCGGAGTTTCCGCCACCCGCAACCTTGGCATGCAGGAAGCCCACGGCAAATACTTTCAGTTTGTGGATGCGGATGATTTCATCCAGCCCTATGCCACCGAGCTGCTGGTACAGAAAGCGGAAGCCAGCCACGCCGATATGGTGATTGCCCACTACAACCGCATTGAACCGCCGGTCAGCCTGCCCAAAACCATGCGGGATACCGTGGTGGAGCGTGTGCTGGATCCCATCCTGGATCCGCAGCACCGGGTGCAGACTTTCGGCTTCTTGATGGAAGGCCCCCTGAATAAAGACGCATTTGCCTGTGGCCTGATGCAGGAGCCCGCCAGCTTTTATTACGGCGTGATGTGGAACAAGCTCTACCGCGCCGACATTGTGCGTGAGCACCCCGATGTGCGCTGCAATGAGGAACTGGACTACAGCGAGGACCTGTATTTCAATCTAAGCTTTATCCGCTACGCCCAGCAGTTCTATGCGCTTTCCACCCCCATTTACAACTATGTGCAAAACCCAGACAGCGCCGTGCACCACCTGAACCCCTTTGATGTGCTGACCACTCGGTTTGAGCTGACCACCTATTATAAGGATCTGTTCAAGCACATTGGCCTGTATGAAGAAAACAAGTACCGCCTGAACAAATTCTTCTTTGGTGTTGCGGAAAGCTGAAGCAATCCCGCATTATTCTATTACCGCCCCGGCAGAGTTTTTTGCCGAGGCGGATTTTATTTGGCTCTATATCACATACAGCGCGCACACTGCAGCAAAAATGCCCCGGACGAGAAACGTTTCTCGTCCGGGGCATCATGATTCTTATAAAAAACTCAGGATTCCTTCAGCATATGCTGGCTTTCGGCAAAAGCCACCAGCTTTTCAAAGGTTTCTGCGCTCAGGTCATGCTCGATCTTGCAGGCATCGTGGGAAGCAACGGCAGGGTCCACACCCAGTGCAACAAAAAAGCGGGTCAGCTTTTTGTGGCGGCCATAAATCCGGGTGGCAATTTCCAGTCCCGGCGGCTCCAGGGTGATATACCCAGCACCATCCATCGAAATATAACCGGCCTGACGCAGATTTTTCATTGCAATGCTCACGCTCGGCTTGGTAACGCCCATCTCGGTAGCGATGTCGATGGAGCGGACTTCCCCGTTGCGTTCTGTCAGCATCAGGATCTTTTCCAGGTAATCCTCTGCGGATTCATAGATTTTCAACGACACTGCCTCCTTTGTGGACTTGCCATCTGTCATATTGCTATAAAATTATAGTGTTATTTTAACACATTTTTTCAATTTTGGCAAGTGTAATACTTTTTGTTTATCTTTCCGCTTTTTCTTTGCTTTTTGGGCGGATCCTCACGGTCAGGCATCATCCCGTGGTCTTGCTCTGATCGAACAACCCGCCAAAAAAGTTTGCCACGGTGCTGCCTGCTTTCTTCAAAAATTCGCGGAACGGTTCTCTTGTTTTTTCGTCAGCAGCCGTTGTTTCTTCCTGAGTTGCAGCTGGGGCTTCGGTTGCTCTTGGCATTTTGAGCGGGGCCGCAGTTTCCGGCGTGGCCGTTTTTGCTGTTTCGGGTGTGGCGGCGCTTTCCGGTGTTGCCGGAGCTGCACTTTCGGGGGTAGCCGTTTCCGGGATAGCGGTCTCTGGAGTAGCAGCAGTTTCAGGCGTTGCGGGTTCAGCGCTCTCCGGCGTGGCTGTTTCCGGGGTCGACTGGGCAGCAGTCTCCGGGGTCGCGAGGGCTGCGCTTTCCGGCGTGGCGGCTTCCACAACATTAATGTTCACTTCGGCATAAAAATCCAGGTCCACACAGCTTACCAACACGGTTGCCGTGCCGGGGGTCACAGCGGTCACGTTGCCGTCCTGGTCTACTGCGGCCACACTGGGGTCAGTCGAAGCAATATGTACCACTGCATCGGTCACAGCTTGGGCAAACTCTGCCCGGTCCTGCGGCGTAATATCGGAAAGGCTGCCGGTAAACCGCAGCTCCCCGGCCAGCGCGCACTGCTGGCCAACGGCAAGCTGCACTTCATGCGGCAGGGCAAAATCTTCTGCACTGCACCCACACAACAGGCAAAGCGCTGCTGCCAGCGCGGCCAAAATCCAAATCCTGAACTTTTTCATACCGGTTTCCATTCCTTTCTGCGGCAGTGGTGCATACATCTTAAAATGCGCCTTATCCTGCCAAAAAGCTTTCTGTAATAACGAACATCGCACGAAGTACAATTTTAGGGCAATACCGCATAATTCTAAGTGCCGATACGGTGAGCGAGGTGCGGCAGCTGCTAAGCCAAAAGCGCAGATAATACTGGATGCTGCAAAGGTGAGCGCCGCCAGTGGCGGAAACAGCGAACCGAAGCAGGGGCAGCGGTCGCAGAGTGCGAGGGGCTTTTGCCCCCGAAGCACGATGCGGGTACCGCAACCCGACATTATCGAGCATTTTGGCAACGCAGATGCCGTGCCGCAGCCGCCGAAGCGGTGCTTAAGCCGCTAGGCGGGAATTGTGCGGTGTTGCCTCAAAAATATCCGCCGTCCATATGGGTGCTTTGGGCCACTGGCTGGTCGTGCAGCCCCATCGAAACGCCCAGTGCTTCATCCACGCGGCGCATGTCATCTTCCGGAATGCGCCCGGCGCGCTCCCTCAGGCGGCGTTTATCCAGTGTGCGAATTTGTTCGGTCAGCACAATGCTGTCTTTGGCCAGGCCGCAGCGGTTGGCCCGCACGCCGATATGGGTGGGCAGGCGGTTTTTATCCTGCCTGCTGGTGATGGCGGCAGCGATCACAGTGGGGCTGTGCCGGTTGCCGATATCGTTCTGAATGATAAGTACCGGCCTGACTCCCCCCTGCTCCGACCCAACCACCGGGCTGAGATCTGCGTAAAACACTTCACCTCTGTGCACTTCCATAACAAAACCTCCCTGCTGATACTGCAATGCGTTCTGTTTACAGTATAAGCAGGGAGGCTTTATTTTAATCATGAATCGGTGGGGCAAAAAAGCATTGCGATTCTATCTGGCGGGGAATGCAAGTGGTTGCCATATGCCCAACATGCGGGACAGCAAGCATCGTCCCCTACAAATGATTTGCAGCGTTTGCTGCAATCAGCAAGGTTTCCATGCGCCGGGGAGGGGCCTTGAAATGTACCGCAAACCACACAAATGCTTTGCCGTGCTTTACTGCTTGCGGCAAACCATTTATCACTCCACCCGTTCCAACACCACAAACGCACCGGCAAGGCCGGCCTCATGGGTCAAGCTCAAATGAGCCTGCAAATGGTTCTGCGCCATGAAACGGGCGGCTTTACCGGTAAATTCCAGGTAAGGCGCACCGCTTGGCTGGCGCAGGGCGGCGATTTCCGCCATGGAGAACCCGGAAAGGCCGGTGCCGCAGGCTTTCAAAAATGCTTCTTTTGCAGCAAAGTTGGCCGCGGCGGTTTCCGCCTGCTTCTTGCCCGTATGGGCGACAATGAGCTCCTGCTCCGCCGGGGTATACACATGCTGCAAAAATGCCGGGCGGGCAATGCTCTTTTCAATCCGGCCCACATCACACAGGTCTGTGCCAATGCCGTAAATCACAGCAGGCCCTCCTTTTCCAGCGCGGCCAGCAGGGCAGCTTTCTCGTTGGGCAAGCGGCCCTCCATCACGGCGCGCAGCAAGGTGTTCAGCGCCTTACCCACCGCGGGACCGGGGGTGATGCCTGCGTCCATCAGGCTGGCCCCGTTCACGGCAAGCTGGCCTACCGTATAACAGGCGGTAGCCGAAAGTTCCAGCATCCGTCCCTCAAAAGCGCGCACCTGCTGTTCGCGCTGCATCACTCCCGCATTGCGGGCATGGGCGGCAAGATCCGCGAGCTTCAGGCGGCAAAGGCGCTGCAAAAATGCGGCACCATAGCGGTTCAGCATGTTCAGGATACCGGCATCATCGCTGGGCAGGGCACCATCGTGGATAGCAACCAGCGCGCTGGCGCTTTCCACAAGATAAGTAGGCGCCTTGAGCCGCAGCAGGATGCTGCGCGCCATTTTACTTCCGGCCTGGTTGTGGCCGGGGAAATGCGCCGCGCCGTCTGGGCCGACGGTGCGGCATTCCGGCTTGGCCAGATCATGCAGAAAAACACTCCACCGCAGAATGCGGGCATTTTTATCGTCCATGCCCGCCACATCCAGCAGTTCCACCGCCACGGCGGTGTGCTGCCACACATCATAGCAGTGCCAGCGCCCCGGCTGGGTGCAGCCGATGCATGGCTCAATCTCCGGCACCGCCCCGGCAAGAATCCTGCCATAGCGGCTCAGCACTTTGCCCGCAGCGGGGGCGGCCAGCAGCTTATCCAGCTCGGTATAAATGCGCTCGGCGGAAATATTCTGGATGCTCTGCCGCATGTCCAGCGCGGCGCGCTCGGTGGCTTCCTCCAGAGCAAAATCCAGCTGGGCGGCCAGCCGCACCGCGCGCAGGATGCGCAGGGCGTCCTCGGCAAAACGTTCTTCCGGGTCGCCCACGCAGCGCATCAGGCAGGCGTGCAGGTCACTGCGGCCGCCGTACAGGTCGATCAGTCCCTCGCCGGGGGCATAAGCCATGGCGTTGATGGTAAAATCCCGCCGGGCAAGATCCGGCTGCACCTGCGGCACAAACTGCACGGCATCCGGGTGGCGGCTGTCATGGTACTGGCCATCCACACGGTAGGTGGTGATTTCGTAGGGGGTGCCGCCCACGATGACGGCAACGGTGCCGTGCTTTTCCCCCGTTAAGATCTGGCGGTAGGCGGAAAACACCGTCCGCACCTGTTCCGGTCTGGCAGAGGTGCATATATCCCAATCGCCGGGGGTACGCCCCAGCAGGCTGTCCCGCACGCAGCCGCCTACGACATAGGCTTCAAACCCGGCGCGGCGCAGTGCCCCCAACAGGCGGGATGCCGCCGCGGGAATGCTGATTTTGATTTGCGGTTCATGGCCAGACAAGGCGGTCACTTCCCCTCTGCAAGTATTTCAGCCGCACGGCGGTTTATCAGCCAAAGTTCCATTCTTCGGCAAGGTCTACGCAGCAGGCCACACAATCGCCTTCCTCACGCAGGGCGGCAATCTTAGCTTCAGCTGCTTCGGCATCCGGCATCCAGGTAACAATAAAAAAGTTCTCCGCCGGAACGCCGTAATACACCCAGGTGCCATCGGCACGCACCAGGTCTGCCAGGTGGTCCAGTTCCTCACCGTCGGTCAGGCCCTGGCCTTCTTCGGCGTAAATCATTTCCGGCTGCACCTGCATGGAATCGATCACGGTAATGCTGCTGTTGATGTAAGTATCGCGGTCGGTGCTCTGGTCGCTGTTTTTCCACGCGGTGGCAAACGCTTTTACAAGCAGCTCCCGCACTTCTAGCATTTTATCGCCTTGCTGATACATGATAACTCTCTGCCTTTCCATTTATGGCAATACCGCATAATTCTAAGTGCCGATACGGCGAGCGAGGTGCGGCAGATGCTAAGCCAAAAGCGCAGATAATACTGGATGCTGCAAAGGTGAGCGCCGCCAGTGGCGGATGCAGCGAACCGAAGCAGGGGCAGCGGTCGCAGAGTGCGAGGGGCTTTTGCCCCCGAAGCACGATGCGGGTACCGCAACCTGACATTATCGAGCATTTTGGCAACGCAGATGCCGTGCCGCAACCGCCGGAGCGGTGCTTAAGCCGTCAGGCGGGAATTGTGCGGTGTTGCCTTATAAATATATGAATACAGTATAACACGAAACAGGCCTGCACGCCATAAGAATAGAAAGAATTTTGGCGCGCGCTCCGTAGGGCAATGCCGAGCAGAGCTTTACCCCCGCCGCATATACAAAATCGGGTACGGGCCGCCCTGTTCATCCAGCTCACTGCGGCGGTGTACGGCAAAGCCCATGTGCCGGTAAAAACCGGCTGCCGCCGGGTTCTGCTCGTTCACGGTCAGCTCACTCACGCCGTACTGCTCCATGCCAAGGCACAGCAGGCGGGCACCAAGGCCCTGGCCGCATGCCTCCGGGTCCAGAAAGAGCATTTCCAGCCGGTTCTCCTGCACGCCCATAAAGCCGACCGGTGTGCCGCTTTCATCCTGCGCAACAATCAGGTGTTCCACCCCGCACAGGGCCTGCGGAACATAAGTACGGATAGCGGCAATTTCCGGCGCAGACAAAAACAGGTGGGTTGCCTGCACAGAGCGCTGCCATACCTCCACCAGCTGTTGGACCAGCTGCGGGGGCTGGGCAGAAACTTCGGCTATTTTCACGGTGATATCCTCTCTTTTGTTTTATGCTCTAAGGCAATACCGCATAATTCCCGCCTTGCGGCTTAAGCACCGCTCCGGCGGCTGCGGCACGGC
>ERZ839767.6106-NODE-6106-length-10069-cov-2.807669_pt1 | contig 10069 bp, 6 predicted proteins | sample MGYA00519879_ERZ839767 | MGnify/ENA primary metagenome ERZ839767 (study PRJEB31850, sample SAMEA3708852) | human gut metagenome | biome: human gut; feature: human-associated habitat; material: faeces | place: China | collected 2014 ...
AAAAAGGTCATACAATTTAGTTAAAAATTGGTGCTAAGCAGAAAGCTGACAATGTTAGTGGATTGTTAGGTCAGACAAGCTTAGAGAAGTACATACAAATATCATCTAAAATTTTTAAGAGCGGTTTCGTATTACGCCTTGGACTTGATGGCTCAATATTATACTTCCTCAAATAATGAAGAGGCAGAGCCGCTCATCCTATATGACTATAAAAATACGAAAGTGGAAGATCGTTTCTACAATATCTGGTGTGAGATGTATTCCAATATCGCGTATGCAAATAACGTCTTGGAGCATTTGGAACATTTTTCTCCTTCGGATATGCAATTTTATAATATTTACAAAGGAGAGGCTTTGGGACTACGGGGATTCATGCATTTTGACCTCTTGCGTATTTTCAGTGAGCAGATCACGGAAAACGAGGAGGCTGACGGGATTCCTTATTCTACCCGGTTCTCGTTGTTCGCTCCAGACATGCTGAAGGCTAAAGACGTGTATAAACGGATTGTCGCGGATTTGAAATCGGCAGAACAACTGTTGGATGACGAGGAGTTATATGCATCGGCCTCTTCGAATGCCAATTTCCTGAAAGACCAAAATATCCATTTTAATTTGCAGGCTGTGCAAGCAACACTAGCAAGAGTTTACCTGACAGAAGGCGTATTGGATAGTGCGTTATATTATGCGCGACAAGTGATACAGACTCCCGGACTTTCTTTATTGGATTACACGGAGATCGCCGGGGATATGGCGGGAAAATTGTCATCCAAGGAAACCGTGTTCGGGATTTATTCCAAGAGCTTTGCTGATCCGGTGATCAAGATTCTACATAATTCCCAAACGGCATATTCTCTTGAAATGCGTTACAATATTCAACAGTTGTACCAAGTTGATGGGATTGGGAATGATTATCGTTGGAGCGCATGGTACACGTATAATGACGTGACTAAAAAATGGAAGTTAGATAAATTGACGGATTCTTACGTGTTGAACAATAACGAAAATTCCCGTCCGGCGGGACAAATTCGCGGGATCAATATGATTCGTTTGTCTGAAATGTATTATATCGCGGCAGAGAGTGCTTTGAAATTAGGACATTATGATCAAGCCCTCGATTATTTTAATGAATTGCTGGAAAGTCGGGGGCTGGTAGCTCTGGACGAAAGAACCCCGGCTGAAACTTTGACGATTGACAAGATCACGGATGACCGGTATAAAGAGTTTGCCGGGGAAGGCCAGTCTTTCTACCATATGAAACGGTTGAATCTGGATATTTTGAACGTGGAGGGTAAAATTATACCCGCTGACAAGAAAGTTTACGTGGTGGATATTCCGTCACAGGAGTTTGAATTTAGAAGATGAAATCGTAAATAAGAAACATATGAGAAAAATAACATATATAATTACCAGTTGCTTGTTCGTGTTGTTCGGTACAGGACTGACTTCTTGCAACGAACAAGATTATAAATTGTTCGACTCTTCCCGTACCGGAATTTACTTCACGGAGGATAGCGTGGTATACTCTTTCGGGGTGACAAAATTGGAAGTCACTTCCCATGAGATGGAACTTCCCGTGAAAATAATGGGGGCTCCGGTGAAAGAAGAACGCTCTTTCAAGGTGGAGGTTGTGGCCGACAAAACGACAGCCAAAGCGGGAGAACATTATATGATACCAACGGAGTTAATTATTAAGGCGGATTCTGTGAATGGAGTACTTCCGGTGACTATCTTGCGTGAAGATTTAGGGAGTGATACCTATTGGCAGGTAGCTTTCCGTTTAGTATCAACAGATGATTTTGAGCCGGAAAATGAGATACTGACCGTGGCAATAGCCTCTTTCAATAACATCGTGGAACCGCCTCAATGGAAAGATTGGCAAGGTAATTTAACATGGCCTAATCATAAATTAGGAGTGTGGGACCCGGTGAAATGGGTGAAGTTCATGGAATACTTCCGGGCGATGGAGCAAAGTGCCCCGGCCACGTATAAAGGCATGGTTGAAATGTACGGTCCGGATTTGGAAAAAGTTCAATACGGGTGGATGGACGAGTATAATTACGCGGCAACCAAGTATATCTTGATTCCCATGTATGATTTCTTTGAAGCAAATCCGGAATTATTGGAAAGCGGGCGAAATGATATCCCGAAACCGTATTGATAGAATGAATGATATATGTAATAAAAACAGATGATTATGAAGTTGAAATATTTATATATATGGTTAATGGGCCTATTGGCAATCGGTTGTTTTGATGATGACACGACGGTTGACACGGTTCGGATATCCGAAGTGGCCATTGATACCAATAGTTTGCAGAAAGAATATAACCGGGATAAAAATCAGACACTGGTGATTGACATCACCCCTTATGTAACTCAAAAGGAAAAAAATCTTCCTTTGACATTCCAATGGGATATGGATTACAAGTTTTATTCAGATTCATCGGTTTTGTACGTGGACTATCAGGAGTTAGGTACTTTCCCGATGCGGGTAAAAGTAAGTAACGAACATAGTAGTGCCTTCTACGAGTTCAAGTTGCATATTAATTCGCCTTACGAAGAGGGAATTGCCGTGTTGAGTGAAAGTAATGACGGGACGGGGATGCTTTCATTCATGCGTCAGATGGCAGATGGAAGCATGGGGGATTTTGAAATGCGTTGCTTGTCAACGAATAACCACGGAATTGTATTCCCGAAATCACCCACGGATATGTCGAAAAGATTATCCCAACTATTTATCAGTTATAAAAATGATCCATCTATTTATATGGTAAATGCCAAAACGCTCGAACTGGAGAATATCGTAACAGCTACCGAGTTTTCGGATTTTGTCCCCGTGGCAATGATGATGCCGGACAACACGGCTCGTGCGGCAATCGCTCTGTCCGAGAATGGAAAAGTGTATAATTTGGCCAGTATGGAGGGATTAATACTCTCTCATACGGCGTTGAAATCTACCTATTCTTTGATACACCACGGTTATTTTGACGACTATAACCCCGCGTATTATCTGTGGGATACGGATTTGCATACAATATGTTATTATAACGGATATACGGTTAACGATTGTTCCCAATTCGGTGCAATTTGGGATGAAAATCATGAGGTGGTTGCAATATTTGAGAATGAGAAACGATCGTCATTTACCGTATTGACACGTAAGAATGGTGAGATTTGGAAAACCTCTTTAGGTAATTATATCTACCTGCAAGATCCTGATACTTATCAGTCTGTAGGTATTGATTATCGGGATGTACAAAGAGTGATTGCCAATCCGGTTCTTGAAAAAGAGAATCCGAAAGTACCGTTTTATACACTGGAAGTTGAACCAGATGGAACTATCCGGCAAAAACGTGCGGAATTTAATCGTCAAAATAAGGACATTGATAAGGTGACTTCTTTTTTAACATTGTGGCAGAAGGAAATTCAGAAACGATTAACCCAAAAAGATCGTAAGAGCACAGAAGAAAGCAGGAAGCTCAGGCAGCAGAACTATCAGGAGATACGTGATAAGCATGTAGTTGTCCATGGCGGAACATTTGCTGGGGAACTTCTGGCTGATCTTTTAGAGAAAGACTTAATGGACCTACCAATGGAATCGGCAGAAAACGAAGAAAGCCCTACTGAAATAGCGGCGTAAATAAAAGGATAAAGTGGATGCGGCAGGGAGTTCCCCTGCTGCATTTGAGCAGAAAAGAGAAAATGACATTATATGCAGCAGAAAATGAAGGAGAGGACGGAAATGAATAAAAAAGAATTGCATAACATGAAATTGCTGGAAGCTACGGATGAACTGATAAAACTTGCAAAAGAAGATGTGCCAGTAAGAGATAAAGGATACTATACGGAGCAGCTGATTTATCAGAGGGGGCTATATTTACGTGCAGAAGTAGAAAACAATATTTTAAAAGTAGCATTTTATCTGGCAGAATATCTTTCCATGGAGTGTCGGAAACCTGTATATACATTATATATTGATAAAAAGAACGATGTTTTTAAAGGGTATGATTACCGGACAAAGAAATGGTCAGATAGTATGCTGGATAAGACCATTTTCTCCAAATGGTTATATCAGGAAAATTCTTATATGAAAGAGGCAGATACAGCGTTGATCCAAAAGTATCTTGAAAGTGAATATGACGATGCTTTTTATGCACTGTATGTATATCAACGTGAGCAGAGACACCGGAGACTGGGAATGAAATATGAAAAAATTCTGACAAGCTGGGATCAGTGTATGGATAGACTTCCAAAAATTCCGAAAGACTGGCTGAGATGGCAGAAAAAAGTTGGAATTACCCAGAATTTTATTTTTTATCATTACAGCCGCAGGAAAGATCAGACAGGATATTGTAGTTGGTGTGAAAGCGAAGTTCCAATCAGCCATCCTCACCATAATACAGTGGGGCATTGCCCAAAATGCAGACATCAGATTCAATATAAAGCATTAGGCAGGGCAAAAAGCTTAAAAACAAAAAAAGAGACGGCATACCTGCTTCAGACCTGTGGAAAGAATGTGTTTGTTTTGAGAGAATTCCAGCTTCAGATGCTCATAGTAAGCAGCTCATATAAAAAACCAGTATATTCTTTCTTTGAGCGCCGGAGAATCCTGTATGATGAAGAATTAAATACGAAAGAATATTATTTCGGCCGTCATCATTGGACAAAAGAAAACCGATGGATCCAGGGTAAATTACAGGTTCCACTGTATCCAGGTTACGGTGGCTATATGACATATGAAAAATATAATATGGGAAATATTTATGGAAAATCACTGTATGGCATTAAAAACAGGACATTCCGTAGGACAGGATTCTACGAATATGCAAAAGCCAAAAGGTTTTTAGATCCGGTAAGTTTTTTTGAAATGGTTAGAGAAAGGCCCTACCTGGAACGGCTCATTAAAGCAGGACTTTATCATCTGGCAGAGGACATTATGGATAATAAAGCACAGATCTATTGTGAAGATTCCGGAGACCTTGGAAAAGCACTGGGAATTGACAGGTTCCGCTTAAAAAGGCTGCGTACAAACAATGGGGGAGAGATTTTTCTTCAATGGCTATTACTTGAAAAAGCCCAAAACAAGTTGATCCGTGACGATGTGATTTCGTGGATGTGCCGGGAAAAGCTTAAACCAGCGGATCTTATGTTCATTATGGATCGTATGGCTCCTTTACAGATCAAAAATTATCTGGAAAAGCAGGCAGCAGAAAGTGGGGAATCCGTGAAAGACCTGATCAAAACATGGAAGGATTATCTTAATATGGCAATTCGGGTCGGAGTGAATGTGCAGGATTCTGTTATCTACCGTGCACGAAAGCTCATGCAGAGACATAATGAAATGATAAAAGAGATAGAAGCAAAAGATTTGATTTTAAGAGCCGGAGAGCTGGAAAAGAAGTATCCGGGTCTGAATCGTATATGCAGGGATTTGAAAAAATATGAATATGCGGACAAAGAGTATCAGATCGTTGTGCCGGAAAAAGTGGATGACATTTTGTATGAAGCAAAACTGATGCATCACTGCGTAAATAATACAGAAACCTATTATGAACGAATGAGCCAGCAGGAATCCTATATCCTGTTTTTGAGAAAGGCAGAACAACCAACGGAGGCGTACTATACGCTTGAAGTGGAACCGGATGGGACCATAAGGCAGACACGTACTTTTTATAACCAGCAGAATGAAGATATTGAGCTTGCAAGGGATTTTCTTGTAAAATGGCAGAAACAATTAAAAAAGAAACTAGCAAAAGAAGATTATAAACTGGCTGTAAAAAGTCAGAGTCTTAGGAAAAAAGAGATTGACGAGCTCCGCAACAAAGGCGTTCGTGTAAACGGTGTTGGGTATTGCAACAAATTGCTTGCTGAAATTCTGGAGGAAGATTTAATGGAGGCTGGGAATCGAGAACTGGAAGAACAGGCCGCATAATAGCAGATTGATATATCACAAAAGTAACTTTAACAGTAAAATGAAATTCCTATGAAAATTTGGGGATATTTACAGAAACAGCTCTGAAATTCTCTTTTATTTAAGTATAAGGGATTTTATGGAATTCCTTAAATATACTCGAAACGGAGGATGAGATTTGGAGGAAAAATTAAAGTTGCTTTGGCTGATATTGATCTTTGTTGATTTTGGGCTTATGTTTGTTTCATTTCCAATCTTGATTTATGTGATTTTTTGTATGACATGAATACAAAAAGCCTTCTGTAAGTGCCCTTTTCCGGTGAAAAGACCGGAGGGGCATTTGCATGTATGCAACAGTTTATGCATGTATTCGCAGGAATACGAGTAAAATACTACCCAGCTGCTACTGTTTAAAGCCTGTAGTGAAATTGACATTAAGTATCTGGAATGATACGATAAAATTGAACATTTTGCAAGGCAGATTGCACAAATTTTATTCTGATACGAGGTCAGAATTTTATACTTTATACCGCGTCTGCGGATCAACCGATAAAGACACAAAAAGAGTAAAATGGACTCTTGGAGTGTCTTTTTTTGTTTGGCAAAATGTTTTGACATGTATCAGATCCAATCACGATAAAAGGAGGAAAGAAGTTTTTATGCCACGTAAAATCAGATCAAATTACATGGAGAAGTTCAAATTTGTGTACAATGGCAGAACTTTTGAAAGTAAGCATAAATGCTGTGATTTTTATGGAATATGTTACCGTAGTGTAATGGCGTACCAGAATCAATATAAATGCAATACTGAAGAAGCGATTACACATTTTATTGAATTGAAAAAAAGTAAAGAGATCATATTCCGAAATCGAAAATGGGCCAGCATTAAGACCTGCTGCGAATTTTATGATTTAAACGAAGATTCTGTCAAGACCGATATGTGGAATCGAAAATGCACACCACAGGAAGCGATTGAACGGGCAATAGAATGGAAAAAGGCACATGAAATCACATATCATGGTGTGAAATACCCATCACTGCCTCAATGTTGTGAAGACCTGGAGATAAATCCTATATCAGTACGTTTGTATATGGAAAAAAATGGGGTTTCTTCTACACGTGCGATTACACATTATATCAAATCTAAAGAGAAAAGAGCCTTTGAATTCCGTGGAAAAGAATACAAAAATTTTACGGAATGTTGTCTTGCGTATGGATTAAAGCCAAAGTCAGTAAGTTCAGCAGTATTTAAAGCGAAACGTCCTCACGCGGATGTTATGGAAGAAATTATCTCTCATATGGAAGGTTGTATGCCAAAAGAAGTAACGAAAAAAGAAGAAATTCCTGAAAATCAGGTGATGTCTAAAGAAAGGCATCGTGCGAAAGAGGCTTTTTTTTATGAGGGAAATAAATATATCTCACTTGGACAATGTTGTGAATTCTATGGAATTAATGAATCTAGTGTACGCAGTAGAGCTTGGCGAAAAAAGTGTACATGGGAAGAAGCTGTGAAATATTATATTCAAAAAAAGGAAACAGAAACACCGAAAATGCAATTCTTTTATAAAGGGAAAAGGTATAAAAGTGTTTCAGCATGTTGTGCTGAATACGGCGTTAATGCTTCCAGTGTGCGTAACCGTGCCAAAACAACAGAATGCAGCATTGAAGAATCTTTGGATCATTTCATAAAGAAAGCCAGAATGGAAACACAGCCGTCGGTATTTATTTTTAGAGACAAAACCTATAGGTCTTTGGAAGAATGCTGTCTGGAATATGGAGTCAACGCTGACAGTGTATCTTCAAGAAAATATAGATTGAATTGTACTATGGAAGAATCATTGGAGCATTTTATTGAAAATAAAGATATGATTGCCGAAAGAATACAAAAATTTACATTTAAAGGAATAGAATATCGAAGTCTCCGGGCATGTTGTCAAAAATATGGTATTGATGATATATGTGTGAGACAAAGAGCACGAGATAAGAATTGTTCTCTTGAAGAATCGTTTACACATTTTATGACGAGAAAAAGGAAAAAAATGTTAAGTAACCCGGAATTTGAATATCATGGAACTGTTTATCCATCGCTTAAAGTATGCTGTGAGGAATTAGGAATAAATAAAAGCAGTGTAATAAGTCGAAGCCCTAGGGCCGGATGCAGTTTACAGGAAGCAGTGGAGTATTATGTCAGCCAACAGGAACGTAGAACATTGGATTAATCTATAAGGCCAGCAGGCAGCCTTTTTTAGAATTTATATTATAGAGAGGAGGAACGGTCAATATCATCTGCCTGCAGATATTGACCGGTTATATATGTTGCGAAAAAAAACACAGCCGGAAGCAAACAACGATAAAATTCTTATATCCGTTAAAGAAGCCTGTGAGCTTACAGGACTTTCTGAGAAAACAATGAGATCATTGATGAATGAAAACTGTTTCATGGTACGGATTGGGCGCAGAACGCTGATTGATAAGAAAAAATTTCAAAAATGGATAGATCGGCAGTCTTGAAAGCTTTTTTTTGTTGTGCTAAAATATATATCCAGTGCCATGCATTATCATCAGAAAGGATGGTGGTGTTATGGGCAAAAACTTAAAGGGTAAAGAATTAGGAAAAGGATTATATCAAAGAAAAGATGGACGATATGAGGCCAGAATTTTCGTTCGCGGTACAGGAAAAACGTTTTCAATTTATGGTACAAATTTACAACATCTAAAAAAAGAAAGAAATGCCTACCTTGCTAATGTTTCCCCCGGAATTGCAGGATATGATCCTAGAATTTCTGTTTCAAAGTGGTATGAAAAATGGATGCTTATTTATGTGGTGCATTCTGTTAAAGCAACCACTTTAAGTAACTATGTAAATGGTTTTGAGCGAGTAAGAGAATATATTGGTTACATGAGGTTAATAGAGGTCCGTCCAACACATATTCTTGACATGATAAAGGGACTCGAAGAAGAAGGATATGCACGTACAACGGTAATACAATCATTAAGTGTAGTCCGTCAGCTTTTCAAAAAGGCATATGGTGGAAAAATGATACCCATAGATCCCGTAGCCGATATTAAACTGCCTAAAGAAGAACCGGGTGAAATACCTGATGAGAAGATAATGCAGGAACAAGAAGATGAAAAATGTCTTAGTATATATGACACTCATCGTTTCCTTGAGAGCTGCAAGAATACCCGGTATTATGAACTCTTTTTTATTCTTCTTCATACAGGATTACGTATAGGGGAAGCACTTGCCCTAGAATGGTGTGATCTTGACTTTAAGCATGAAAAGCTTCGTGTATATAAAACCTTAAACAGAGTTACAAAATATTATGATTCGAAAGGAAATGAACTTCCTGAAAGGTATTCTACTATTCAGATTACAACACCAAAGAAAAGTGCCAGCAATAGAAAGGTTCCATTAACGGATGCAGTGATTGCTGCTTTTATGAGCTGGAAGGAAAAACAGGATCGTGATAAAGAAAAACTGGGGAAAAACTGGGGAAAACCAAATATACTTTTAAAAAAATATCCCGGTCTGATTTTTACAACATCTTCAGGAAGAAGTTATCTTCCATCATCAGCTCAAACAGAATGCAGGCGGATTGTTGGGATTGTTAATAAACATGAAATTGCTCTGGCAGAAAAAGAGAACAGAGATCCGAATTTAATGGATGTTCATCCTCATATTTTCCGTCATACTTTTGTAACAAGATGCATTCAATCGGGAATGGATGCCGCTACAGTAAAGAAAATAGCTGGACACTCTGATGAAAAAATGACTAATTATTATACACACATTGAAGAAGAACATATAGATGACGAATATGAACTGTATATTCAAAAATACGGAACAGAAACCTGATTTTGCAAATGGAGATAAAATTTTAAAGAGAGGTTTAAATACTTGAGTATAGACAAAAACACTAACGAGGGAAAAAACTATCGTAATAATGTGGTCAAATCAACACCTGGAACTTCTAAAAGCCGCATAAACACTGGGTTTCCGGAGAATATTAGTGTATTATCACCGATGATGAAAGAATACGTAAAGACCAAAGAAGAATACAGCGACTGTATCCTTTTTTACCGTCTGGGCGATTTTTATGAAATGTTCTTTGATGATGCGCTGACTGCATCCAAGGAACTGGAGATCACACTTAC